>MTEU01001372.1_pt1 | contig 67215 bp, 77 predicted proteins | sample 1042701 | NCBI WGS metagenome assembly MTEU01 (sample SAMN06185813, study PRJNA358809) | soil metagenome | isolation source: naturally attenuated soil | place: India | collected 2015-05-23
CAAATCACCCCTCGGAGCCGACCTCCAAGCCTACCGCGCGCCGTTACCAAGTTGTGCTGTATTCGACGCGCGACCAAATCACCCCCACTGTCTTGAAAAAAAGGTGTAGGACACCCGCGGATACGACCGCCTGGGAGGATGGTGCGAAACTCAGTTCGCTGCCACTCATGTGAGGAGCGCCCATGCCTGCAAAGAACATCCACGTTGTGCCGTCGGCGGATGGCTGGACCTCGAGGTTGAAGGTGGTCAGGGTGGTGATGTACACCCGACACAAGAAGCCGCGATTGCGGCCGGTACCGTGCGCGCGAAGCGCGATCAGGTCGAGCTAATCATCCATGGGCAGGACGGCGAGATCCGGGAGCGAAACAGCTTCGGTCATGACCCGCGGAATGTGAAGGGCTGATGCTATGCCTCGGCAGCACGCTGCCGCGTCGCTCGATTTGAGTTGCTATCCATTGATGCTCGCTAAGGCCGGGATGATGCCGCGCCGCGGCGACTGGGCTTACGAGATCAAGTACGACGGATGGCGGCTTCTCGCTCGGACTGGAGATCCTGCGCTCCGTCTGCGAGAGGGCGGCGATGCGACTGCCTGGTTTCCGGAGATCCACCAAGCACTCGCGGCGCTGCCGGCGGGCTGTGTACTGGACACTGAGGGCGTGATCCTAGATGACATTGGTCGACCGGACTTCAACGCTTTTCATGAGCGGGCGCAGCGCAGGCGTTGGTATCCTGGTGCACGCCCAATTGTCCTGGCAGCATTTGATCTTCTGGTTCACCGAGGCCAAGATATCCGCGACTGGCCCATCGAAGACAGGAAGGCCGCGCTACAGGAGCTGCTGCACGGCGTCGATGTTGGTCTGCTTTGCGTGACTGCAGTGGACGATGGGGAGGGACTGTATCAGTTCGTCAAGCAACTAGGCATGGAAGGCATCGTCGCAAAGCGCGCCGGCAGCGCGTACCACGGTGGGGCATCGAACGACTGGCGCAAAATCAAGGTGCCAGGCTACCACCGAGCTGGCAAGTTCAAAAGGCCAGCCCAACGATAGATTGCCACCGGTAGGTTGGAGTTCAGTGGCGAGCCGAAGGCGCGCGCCGCAGTTGTCCGATCATTGCTCTTCGTGAGCATCGTCGTTCTCGGGCTCATTCATCCAGTCTGGCTCGATGTCATTGAAAGACAGGTCGTGGGTGGTGGGAAGGATCTCGATGTCGTCGATGGTGAAGCCATCGCTGGTGTGGAGGGTGACCAGGGCCGCGAACTCAACTTTGGCAGTTTCGCTCAGTTCTGCGCTGCCCATGTCCATGTACTCGCGGTCGATGCCATCCCACTTCTGAAGGCTGAAGGTGACACTGGCCGATACGGTAGCGGTGCCGCATACCCGAATCACTGCCTCTCCTTCGCTGTGAGACACCGTATCAAGCGTGTCGCCGCTCTGGTCAGGAATATCGAGCGTGACATCCTCGACCGAAGCGTGGACATCATAATCTTCGACGTAGAACTGGGAGTCCGCCTCCACATCAAAACTGAACTGGTCAACCTGGTCCTGGGCCGCCTTCAAGATCGCAGCGCGCAATCCGATGACGTCACCGGTGGCAAACTGCGCAGCCAACCGGACTGAGGGGTCGGCGGCTGCAGACAAGCGTTGCATGGCGGAGAGCGCATCCGCCAAGTCTTCCACCACCACGACGCGATCCGATTGCGCGCCGTAACGCTGCCAGTCGTTGTCCTGAGCTACTGCCAATATCCGTGTGTCGCTTGCGCGCGCCCACCCTTCGAGGCTTGATAGCGCGACCGCATCCGGAAACTCGTGCTTTTTGTCTCCCGTTGGTGCAAACGGCGGATCCCCGTGCTCGTAACGGCGCATTACCTCACCGATCGACGCGTAATCCGCCTCGTCGATTACCACTATCCCCACACGTTCGGCCCACTCGTCGAACCTGCGTCGGGCGCGCTCATCGTCGTTCTGTGTGGCCTCTCCAATCAGCACCTCCAGCTGTTCCTGATGCGCCGTGGTCACCGCCTTATGCCTCACGACCGTTTGCAGTGCACTCCGTAAGGCCTTGGTCGCGTCAGCGGCGTTGCGAGCGAGGTGTCGCTTCACCTCGTTTGCCACAGTGTTCGGGATGACGACGGCGATGTCGCTTCCTCGAAATTGGGCCAGCTGGGCAAGCAGGCCGCCTTCAAGGGCTAGTCCGTTCTTTTCGAAGACGGACGTGTCGATTGTCAGCGCCGTGATGTCACCGGCTAAGATCTGGTCGTGAATCTTCTGGTCCATGAGGGATGCCTGTGCGGGAGCCCCGATTCTCGCAGGTTTTTGTGCCCTCAGATCCATGGAGACTGTCGTTCTCCGCTTCCAGGCAACCACGGCGCATACACGATTGCGAGGTCTTGACGGAAGTGCGGATACTGTATATTTATACAGCTATGACACTACCTGTTGGCCCCGATGGCAAGTACGACCTCCCTAAGCTGACCGCCTCTCAGTTGCGCGACCTGTGTCGCGCCTCTCCCTCCAAGGACGTGACAAGGACATTGGCATGGGAGGTATTTCGCCTTCGTCGGCTCGTGGTGCGGGCGGATCAGCTGGACCGGTCCTTGGACGGCGGATGTCTCGAGTCCAGGAACTTCATTCGCGCATGCTGGCATCGGGAAACCGCCGGTGAGCCGTGTATCGCAGAACACAATGTGCGCGTGCATGATCTCTTTTACGGGTCGGGAGAAGCTGGCCAGGATGACGGAAGACAAGGGTGACGACATGTGCGGACGGATCACGCAATTCAGCGACCTAAGGCTGTTCGCCGCGGCGATGGGGTGGGACACCACCGTGGCAGAGCATGTAGCCGACCTAAAGCCGAGATACAACGTTGCGCCGCAGACGCCGGTCTGGACCTTCCACCAATTGCATCCCGACGCCATGCCACGCTGTGAGGCCTTGACGTGGGGCTACAAGCCGCATTGGGCGCGCGACGACAAGGCGCGCAAAATGGTTATCAACGCCCGTATCGAGAGCGTGCCGACCAATGGCTATTATCGGGCGCTATGGTCTGGCCGCAAGCGCGTGGTTGTTCCCGCCGACGGCTGGTACGAATGGCCAGTTATCGAGGGCGTAAAGCGGCCGCAATTCATCTCTCGCCGTGAGGGCCCATGCTTCTTCGCTGGCCTCGCGGACATCCATGGTCAGCAGCCTGCCGGTGGACTGGTCATCATCACTTCCGATGCCGATGGAGGCCTGGTCGACGTGCATGATCGCCGTCCAGTCGCACTGACCGAGGCCGACGCTCGAGTCTGGGTGGACCCGGCCTTGGCCCCAGATGGAGCGGAGGAACTGCTGCGCACGGGGATGCTCCCGGCTGAGGCCTTCCAATGGTGGGGAGTGAGTAAGGAAGTAGGAAACGTCAGGAATCAGGGGCCGCATCTCGTTGTGCCGGTCCAGTAAGGCCAGCGCTCGTTGGCGAGTCCTCCGCTAACGCGGCCGCTGTACTTCAATCTTACGATACCGTTCAACCTCCTCCCGGCACCAGACCAACTCCTGACGGAGCCGCTTGTTATCTGCCTCGACCATGCGAATGTGCTCTTGGAGCATGGCGATCTTCTGGATGCTCCACTGTGGATCCCGTCCTACCAGCCGCATGATGTAGTCGCGCAAAGGCCGCGGCAGCGCGTTGAAGTTCCGCGGCGAAGGCACCCAATCGGGCCGGATTACCAGCTTGTCGGTGATAACGCGATTCCGCATCTGCTCGATCTTTCGGAGGCGTCTGATCTTCATTTTGGCTGGCCGCGTCTCCGGCTCGTCAGTGTTGTTCAACTCCGATGGCGGTCAAGCTTCGCCCGGCGTTGAGCAAGCATGGTGTCCAACTCACCAATCAACTTTGCCACGGTTGCCTCCCGAACGACAACTTTGCGAACCGCATAACAGGCCGAAAGGAGCAGTGTTGCAGAGACGATAACGATATCAACCATAAGTGAGGACAAGATTCGCCCGGAGGCGAGCACGGATCGATTGCTTGGTTATCGGCCCACGAGTGAAATCCCATACCCGACTTTGTGGGGGTCTAGTCGCTAGATTTGCCGACACCTAGGCTGGTGGTTTCGCTACACCGCTATGTCGCATTGGAAGCCGCGCAGCAGGCGCGACCATTTCACCCCACGGGGTGAAAAACAGGACATTCAGTCGTCTATTTTGACCAGAGGCTGTAGGTGCGTGCGTGCCGAGTCCTAAAACGACACCGCCTGCCGGCCGCTGCTGGACAACTCCATGGATACCTCAGCCCGCGAGCAGCAACTGAGGCGAACCTTCACTGGCGCTGCGCGACATTGGCAGTGAGGTAGGCGCAACGGGCGTTGGCGAGGGATAAAGTACCAGGCCGGTGCCGCCGGCGGCTTCAGATACGCGGAGTCCGGGGTACACAAGGTGGACTCGTTTGAGCGATTCGATGAACTCGCTTCGGAAGTCACGCAGGCGACCGTAGTTGGAGCCGAATTGCTGGTACAGCTGCTCCCAGGTCGGATAAGCCGGTTTGGTCAGCTTGAACATCCGGTAGGCGAGCCACTGATAGATGTCGAGGTCCATGGGCGAGCGCTGTAGGGCCGTGACGGCCCGCAGATCCACTGGAATGCAGTGAGCTGTAATCTCGTCAAAGAAGTTCTGCGTGAGGGTAATTTCCGAGCTAAAGAGCGAACCCTGTTGCGACGCCTGCTCATCGGGGTCAAAGAAGAGGGAGTATCCGTCGGCGAAGCTGAGCAGGTCGGTGTGTTTCAGCTTCGCGCTAAGAAAGTCCGCTCGACTTCCGGTGGCGAGATGCGCGGGGAGCGTTACGAAGGCAGCACGGCTTTGCAAGAAGCGATCTGCTTGTTCGATCAGGGCTTTGCCCGCACCACGCTTGCCTCGACTGCGATCAATATTCAGCTTGCGACAAAACTCAGCAAACGTTCCACCGGTATGAATCTTTCGGCTGCCTGTGCGAAGCGCCTCCGACGTCAGCCACATGACAAAAAGGCGCGGATAAATGCCGAAGGGAATCCCGTTGATGCCGCCTTGTACCCATAGAGCGTAGTTTCCGTTGTGCCTGAGCCAAGCGCCGTTGATCAACTGTTCTGGCTTCGGATTTCGGTATGGCAGGGAAGCTGAGACAAGACATTTCGCGCCAAATCCGACCTCATCAAGACCGGGCTTCCGGGCGGCGATTACGGTCGAAGCGTGAATGACCTTTTCGCCAGCAACAACCTTGGGTTTCCTCGTGGCAGCCGGCGCAGCGAGTTCCAATTCAGCCATGACCATTCCGTATCGTTGCAATGACACGTAACGATAGGGCGTGAGCGGTGATATGTCAAATTCCACGTCTCACCCTATTGCGCCGGAGATACACCTGCGATGAGTGCCGGGCGCTCGGGCTAACGTCAACTCACGCTCATCTGGGGGTATAGCGCTTGCGAGGCTCGACTGCGGCTCGGGGATCTGTCGCGAGGACAGAACCACCCGGGCGTTCAGTCACGATCTGCTCGGACGCCGTTTCCGCAAAGTCCGCCACGTGACCGATCAACCCGAGCCCTGCCAGACTCGCCAGATGACTAAGGTCCTGCGTCGAGCCTTCCTCATCCTTATGAGCAGCGGGCTTCGAGCCCGTGTGTGGCTTCTCCATGGGCTTCGTCAATTTTTCCTCCCAGGCAACTTAAATTTTGACGATACAATGCGTATCGGTACAACGATACGGAAACAAGGGAGATCCTAACACATGGCCTCAACGCTCGGAGAGCCACGGGCGGCGTTGATTGAACTGCTCCAGTCGGAAGTTGGGCGCATGGTGGCAAGGCAGATCGACGCATCGCACAGGGGCATGCCCCCGCAGAAAATTGCGGCCGCCGCCCACCGCATGGCGGAGATGGTGTCAGCGATGTCGCGGGATGACCTTGAAGCGTGCCATGTCGAGCTGAACCACTTTTTCTCTGCAGTGCCTTTCACTGCCGCGATACCGGTTGTCATCGCCATCGAGCACAAGTGGCCGCACCACATCGAGACCATTCCGGAAGCGAATCGTCGCCTGGACCGCATCCGGAAGGGAGGCGAGTACGCCTTGTTGTTCTCCACTGAAAAGTTGCGCCATCTACTGGTCTGCATTGAAGAGATCGAGGAAACGCAATGACGGCCCCCTTCGCAATTTGCTTGCCGCCGCTGCGGCAGTAGCAACGTCGTCCATCGCGTTCGCGGACGATGCAGACCTGGAGCAATGCTTCGCTGCCACTGAGGTGGAGTATCAGGTGCCGTACTGCATCTTGCGTGGCATCCACCAGGTGGAGTCCTCCGGGTCCAAGAGTACGAGCATGGTGTCGCGACAAAACCGCGACGGGTCCCGCGATTACGGAATCATGCAGATAAACGATTTCTGGATCCGGGAATTCCAGCGCAAATTTGGCATCACGGCGCAGCAGATCACCCGGGACCGCTGTCTTGCAATACGCGGTGCCGGCTACGTCCTGCGTTACGAGATAAACCGCGCACGTGATTTCTGGACTGGCGTGGCGAGGTATCACAACCCCGACCCGGCCATTGGGTACGGCTATGTCTTGCGGGTGGCCAACGCCGCAAGGAGGTTCGGATGTCAGATCAAGTAAAGAACGACCGCTCGGCAGCGCCGCTGTTCGGCGTGTGCATTCTTGTTGCGGTCGCGCTCTTCTGGTTTCTGTGGACGTTCCGACATGAGGCCATGGCTCAGCGACTGCTGATCTGGAAGGGGTACGAGGTCTACCCATGGGCGAAGCTGTTTGATTTCGCCAGGGACCGTCAGTGGCAGCTCGTGACCTATTTCAAGTATGCGCGTGTCGTGACGTTCAAGGAAATCTGGATCGCTGGGTCCGCAGTTGGATACCTCTGGGCATTCGTTCCGGTGTCTCTCGGCATCTGGTTCTCCATCAAGGCCTTGCGCAATCCGATCCTCAAGGCCAAAAACGTCTACACGATTCAGGGGCTGCTGGAGGCACAGAGCCACAATTTCTCTGCGGTAGCACCGATCCTGCACCGAGATCTCTCCCAAGAAGATCCGCCGGAGTGGGCATCGTCAGTGCATCCGGAAGAATGGGTTGCGGAGCACGGACTCATCCATTCGGAAAAGTTGGATGATGAACGGGCGCGAGAACTGCTGGCCCAACAACTCGGCAGGCCGATGGCTGATCGCCGGGAGCTGGCAACGTTGACCCCCACTGAACGGGCACTGTTCGCAGTCTTTGGACTGCGAGTGTTTTTCAAGGACATCGACGCGTGTAGAGACCTCATGGATGCGCTGAACTACAGTGCGTCAAACGAGCTATCGCGGCCAGACTTTTCGTTGGCTACCTCGGCATTCCAGCGTTGCCTGCGGGCCAAGGAAGTGGATACCTGGATAAAGAAGCACAGATATCCGCGCACGCTGCTGATGGCAATGCTCATTCAAGCTCGCGAACTCGGCACGCTCCCATCCTCGGAGTTCATCTGGCTTAAACCGAACGACCGTGCCCTGTGGTACCCGCTCAATACGGCTGGAAGGAAGGCCCCGATGATGGAATCGGCTGGCGTTTTCAATCATATGCAGGCCGAAGAGGTGGCGTGGGAAGCCGGATGCGTTCTGAAGGAGCCACACGTGGATAACGCACTGGCCGGCCTACGGAAGTATCTCGAGGACACGGGCCTGATCGAGCCATCTAGCAAGCAGGAAGAATTCTCGCTATTGAACCGACCGTGAAGGAATGGATATGAAGATTTCGTTTGAGCGTAAGGCGAAGGATTGCGTGCGAATCGAGCCGGACGGCTCCCTCTCGTCCTTCTTTGCAAGTACCGGTCACCTGAAAGCGCTGTCGCGCGTTCGGTTGACTACCGCGCCCGACGCATCGCTGAATGCGTTCTCGGTGGTCTCGGCCAGACAGGACGAATTGTCGCACGACGATGCGGCTACCGCGCCGTATGCCATCGTCTTTGTGACCGAAGATACCAGCGAGAAGCTTCGCATTCTTGAGCGATTTCATTCGCGCGAAGACGCCGAGCGGGCGCATGGCCTGATTGTCGGGGCGTTCCATCGTCGCTCGTCCGCGGAGCGTTGGAAAGCGCGGATACGCACGCTCGGCTTATATGTCGGCGTCCCTATGCTCGTGTTGGGCCTATACAGCAGTATCGCCACCCTGGCCACAGCGAAAGCGCAATCGCCGGAGTTGGCAGCCGCGATCTTGGCCCAGGCCAACAAGATGGTCGCGCCGTCTGGACCGGCACCGGAGTCCACGACGCATGCACGGAAGATCGCGCGCACGGACCTTTTGGGTACAGACGGCCAGATCTACGTGAGTCCAGCCCTCTTTCCCGAAGGCACGCCGCCTGTCTACGTGTTTTCCGACCCGAAATGCCCCGCGTGTCGCGCAGTTGAGCCTGCGATCCAGGAGGTTGCGCAACATCAACCGGTTATCGTCCTACCGGTCGCGTACAAGCCCGGGTCCGACGAAGTGGCTGTCGACGCGTTGTGCCGCGGCGACTGGCAGCAGCAGGCAGAGACATGGCGAGATGCGATGGCAGTCGACGTACGCGGCAAGGAGAACACTCTGAACGATGAACTATTCAAGAACCGTGATCGTGTTCCCAAGCTGTGCACCAAAGGGAAGGATTGGCTCGAGAAGAACCGCCAGGCATTCGAAGCCATGGGTCTCACGCAGACGCCCTCCGTGGTGAATGAGGACGGCAAGTTGTTGGACCTGAACGAGCTAGTGAAGCAGTATCGGTGATCCGGTGATCGACCTTGAATAACCCATACCAGACCTCGCCAAATCGCGAGCTATCCCAACAGGGGATCACGCTCGATCCTCGCCCCATCGCGCAAAAGATGGGCGACTGGCTCAAGCAGCCACGGAACTACGCCAAGTTCCAGATCGGGGCCGCGGCGGCTTCGGTTGCGCTGTCATTCTTGTGGTTGCCGATCACAGTGGTGATGCTGCTCGTCCAACTCTGGTACTCGTGGCAGCGGTTCCAGTTGCCGATGCGAATGCCCAAGCATCTTGGCGGCATCGATCCGACGCTGGAAGCGGCGGAGCCAAACAAGGACGGTACGGGCGAGGTTATCAAACGCAAGGAAGCCGACGGTATCCTGCACCTCGGCAACCAGCGCTCCGTTGATCCTGCTGAGCATCTCAAAGAGCTTTGGGTTACGAACTCGGACGCGCGTACCCACATGCTGCTGATGGGGACAACGGGATCAGGTAAGACTGTCACGCTGCTCTCAATCTGCTTCAATGCATTGGCTTGGGGATCGGGCTTCTTTTACTCGGACGGTAAGGCCGATTCGAGTCTTCATGCCGCTGTGTGGAGCATGTGCCGCCGCACAGGGCGGGAAGACGACTACCTCGTCCTCAACTTCATGACTGGTGGTGCGGATCCGTACAAGCGCAAGAAGACCACGGAGAAGCATTCAAACAGCATGAACCCATGGTACGAAGGGACGCCAGACTTCCTGTCGCAGCTTTCGTCGTCTCTGTTGCCGAAGGCGGGTGGGGATGGAGCGCAGTGGCAACAGAAAGCCGTCAATATGATGGACGCCGTGCTTCGTACGCTGTGTTACGAGCGGGCGGCGGGCAATCTCACGCTGTCCATCGGTGTGATACGGGAATACCTGGCGCTTCCGAATCTCGTGAAGCTATATCTGAAAGGTAAGAAGGGCGAGATCCCTGAGTATGCGTTCCTCCCTATCAAAGCCTATTTGGAGACAGGATTGCCGGGGTTTCGCCCGGATCTCGCGGACAAGCCGGACAAGTGGGACCAGGGCGTCTATGATCAGCACGGATACCTGACGGGCCAATATGCGCGGACGCTGTCCATGCTCATGGACACGTACGGCTACATCTTCAAGGACAAATACTCCGAAGTTGACATGATGGATGTGCTTCTGAATCGGCGCATCTTGGTGGTCATGATTCCGACGTTGGAGAAGTCCGCGCAGGAGGCGGCCAATCTAGGCAAGCTCGTTGTTGCCAGTATTCGTCTCATGATGGCAATGAACCTCGGCCACAGGCTTGAGGGTACGTACGCTGAGATCATTGACACCAAGGCAACGAACTCCCCAGCTCCTTACATCATTACGATGGACGAACTGGGCTACTACTTTGCCGAGGGCATCGCCTTGATGTTTGCGCAGGCGCGAAGCCTGGGCTTCATGATGATTGCCGCGGGCCAGGACGTGGCCGCGATGGCGAAGGGGGAGAACAAGGAAGAAGTCGACTCGATGATCGCCAACACCAAGATCAAGTACACGTTGGCGTTGGAGGATCCAGACAAAACACTGGAGGTGTTCAAGAAGGTGGCCGGTCAGGCGATTACGGTGGAGACCGGCTCCTATGAAGGGAGTGTTGGAAATCTGTTTCCGACAAACTTTAACCAGGCACTGACCGGATCGATCCAGCGCAGAGATCGCATCGAGTTGCAGGAATTGAAAGCCCTGAAGGAGATGGAGGGCATCTTGATCTTCAAGGATCAGGTAACCAGGGCGCGTAGTTTTACTTGGTTCCATTCGTTCAAGAAGACCAAGCTGCCTTTTCGCCTGAACCGCTTTCTGCAGGTGGACCGTCCGCAGTTCGTCGAGCTGAAAGGCAAGGTTACGCCGATCAAGGCAACGGATCGTCGCTTCACCATCATCGCCAATATCATCCAGAAGATCCGCGAAGGAACGGCGAAGAGATACCCTGCAAATGAGGATCCGGTCCTTGCGGCGGTACGCGAGACGTGGCTAAGAATCGAGGAATCGAATCCAAACGAAGGGGCGGTGAATCGCGGCATCGCCTACTACCAGGCCGCGGTAAGTGCCATGCGCGCCCGCCAGCCCGACGCGCAAGGCCGGTACTGGACGACTGCCGGAGGAGACGAAGAGCACATTCCCGAGGCCAGTACGATGGACCGGTACGAGGGTGTCGATTTCGCGGCAGAGTCGCCTGCCATTGTGCCTTCGGTCGACGGGCGAGAAACGCCAGACCGGACGGACCCCTACCACAATCCTCCACTGCAGGAGAAAGCCGCGCCCAATGCATTCGCTGAACTGGTGAGGGAGTTCGCCGAGTCCACGCAGCGGCCGGGATCAGTCTTGTCGAGCATCAAGGAGGAGACTGTCAGCGCTGTTGTGCCAGACGATTATGACGCGTTGCCGGAGGCACAAGCGGCTGGTGCGGTGAATAGCGGATCCGAAGATATAGGCGGCCCAGCAAGCAGCGACAAGACAGACGGCGGCTTGCACGAATGGCTCGCCCAGTATCAGGACGGCCAGCAGCGTGATGGCGGAACGGTTGATGATCGCTCCATGGGACGAGAACAGAATCTGATACCGGCACAGGTGGACCTTGTCAACCCTGAGCCGCCGAGCCGGACAGCACACCAGGTCGAAACGAATCCGGTCGTCATTGGCTTTAAGCAGGAAGCCGCCGAGATGCTGGTGCGCATGGAAGAGGCGCTCGGCAGCGAAGATCCGCAGCAGGCGGTGCAGGCGACCGAGCGAGAGATTTCAGCGCAACTGAAGTGGACCCAGCCTGCGGAGGACATGACCATCGACGACATTGAGCATCTCTTCGGAAGTATGCAGGCGAACATCGAAAAGTCAGCGAGCAAGGCGCGGTGATGCTAAGACGAGAATTTCTGCGCGCGGCCGTGGCTGCAGCAACGATTGCTCCTGGCCTAGGCGTGCGTGAAGCCCTGGCCCAAGAGGTGGCGATGCCTTCCGTCCTGTGGCTACGCCGCGGCAAGGACCATGCCCGCATCGACTTTTCCACGCCTGACGGATACCGGGCAGCGGCCTACCTACTTCGGGACGTCCAAGCCGGCTTCATCGGTAGTCCCCATCTCGCGCTGCTGCGGTTGCTGGCATGGGAGCAAGCGTGGCTGTCGGCCTACGGCTACACGATTCCGTTTGTCATCCACTCGGGTTGCCGGGTGACTGCAACGAATAGCCGCGAAGGCGGAGTTCAAAATTCGCGGCATTTGCCGAACAAGATGGGTGTGTTCCGCGCCGTGGACTTCAGTACCCGTGAAATCTCGGCAGAGTATCTCGGGCGCCTGGCCTATTTGGCGCGCCAAGGAGGGGTCGGGTTCTACAACCAACGGGACTTCGTTCACAACGACGTGGACGAGAAAGTTCGGACATGGAGGGGCAAATAGTGATGTAGGAAGCACATATTAATTATTCCTCACTATTTTGGATGGGCCCAATTTGGGCCGTCCGTGTTTGCAACCCCGTATAATTGAAGCGATACAGAATCGCGCTGGAGCACTCCATGACCCCGGGCGTAATGTCGGAAAGTTACTTTGGAAGTCCCGCAGAGAAGGATCTGGCCACGGCCGGTAACGGTGAGCTATGGCTCGACAAGGCCGCACTTGCAAGCCGGGTGAAACGGTCGCCCGTACAAGGGCAGGCGGCCGAGGGTATCAGCTTGCGCCATCTGATCGAGGCCATTCGCGCTTTGTTGCGCCGGATCGTCAGTTTCTTCACTGGCCGGCCGGAAGTCCAGAGCACCGCAACCGCCGAAGGGCAGGGCGGCCCTTCGATCAGCGCGGGCTACGACTGCGGCGCGGCCATGACGGCAACAGAATCACCAGAAGGCTTTCACGTGAAGGGGCCTCAGGAAATCCTCGAGCGCGTCAATGCCATGGTAACCGGGTTGGTCGAGTCAGCAACTGGGCAGAACTTGTCTGCTTCTCTACGGGCTGCGCTCAGTACGCCAGAACTTGCGGACCCGAAGATCGCTCTGCGAGTGTTGCTTCAGTCGAACTGTGATCTGGACCGTCAGATGAATGGCGTGGTGTCGGATCTCGAATCCCGGGTCCTGCTGCATATATCCCCGGCCGCGGCACGGCTGGGGATCAGCGCGGAAGACGCCCTAGCGGTGTTTGCCAATGACATTCGCCGTGGCGGCGGGACGCTTGCACGCGAATTCGACCCGCAAGGCGAAATGACGCCCTACATTGCGGAGCTGGACCGGCTCCAGTCCGCACTGGCGGCGCAACGTCGGGCGCGAGAGCAAATCTGCGCGACGGCTCTTGAGGCGGGCTACAGTGAGGGCGAGTTGGCGGACCTTCTGGATAAGTATGGGGTGGGGCAGGACGCCATCAGAAACGCGCTTGCTCTCAAGCATCAGGCTACCGAGCAACTGCCGGACAATGTGGTGGAGTTGAAGCCGTTCCGCAACATGCGGGCAGCCTCTGAGCCGCCAGCGGGGGTGCAGGATGTATTGAGCAGGCTGGAGGCCGCCGGCCATTTGCCCCCAGCTGAGAAAGCAGGAATCGAGCAGTCTGCCGCACAACACGTTGCCCTGCTAGGTGACGATGACCTGTTTGACATTGAAATGCAGGCGGATGACCTTTCCGGTTTCGGGAAAGGGAGTCGGCCAACAACCTAACTTATGAAAAAGACAGACCGAAACTTGGCCGAACCAATCAAGAATCTTGAGGTCGAGAAGTGGCGCTTGAAACATGGCCTGACTGTGAGCGCAGCTTGTGAGCAACTGGGATTGCAGCGCGCCAAGTTCACTGAAATGCGATCTAGGCCGCAAGATCCAATCGACGACAAGGCGGTCTGTCAGCTGCTTGAGATATACGAGGCTCATCCAGAGTCAATGCCGAGCGTCCGGCAATTAGATATTCAGCAATTCATGATCGAACTGGGTTTCGATCCCGAAAACCCGTCGCACAAGAAGGAGTTTGCAGTGCTCGTGGGGCGGGAGCCTGCAGCTGTCTACCGATGGCTCGCTGGAGAGGGGAACTACAGCAAGCCAGTCGAGCGACTGATGGAGGCTTATAGCCGAATTCACCTGCCCGGACCGAAGAAGCGGGCTTTACTGCGCACACACGCCGTCAAGATTGCTGAGCGCCTTGGAATTAGAGACCTGTTCGAACGGGCTACGTGGCGCAAGGAATAACCTGGGGAGTAGAGAGCCAACATGACAAAAAAAGGGGCGAGCGTCGACGTTGCTGTCGTTCTATTCTTCAAGAAATCGGAGATCCCGGACCAGATTCCGATCCGGGATTGCTCAATGCCGATACTTCACCACATACCAGGATTCATCACGGGCTTGTCGGGTCAATCGAGTCTGGTTGGCATGATGCATGCGCGCAAGTATGCGGATGAGAAAAAGCGGGAAATGATCGTGGTCGACCTCACAGTCGAGGTCACCAAGCCGTTGTACCCCAAGATACTTGGCATCGATCAATTAAAGAATGTCGACCTGCTCAACCTCAATAGAACCAGCCGGGAGCTGATCCAGATCATAGGTGAACACTGGCATGAGTGGCTGTCGGAGGATAGCAAGCGAGGGGATCCCCGTAACCCAAAAGAAGCGGAGATGATCGCTCGCCGTCCGGATCTATTGCCACGGCTGCTGCGTTTGCCGGCCTTCTCACATGTGAAGGTCGTCACCCATCCTGTCATGACGCAGTTTCACACCCTGCCTCTTACCGCAACCTCCTTTCCGAGCGACTACAAGAGGATCGTTTCGGCGAGGGCGCGTTTGCACCCTGACATCGAGATCGTGCTGTAGACGATTTCTCGCGCGGCAGACCGGAGTGTCGCCGATCAGCCGCGCACAGCCTTGCATTTCTTGACTCCTACGCAAAAAGTTGCGAGCATGCGAATTATGTATCGTGCATGCGATACGCACTAATGGGGTGAGGGCGAAATGCAAGGCGAAGGCACATTGAAAGGGCAGACGACAGGGCATGCCGGCAAGTCGGGCGGCTATGAGATTACCGCGTCAGGAAAGGCGCTTCTGGTCGGGTTCCTGTGCGCAATTGGCATCGCGGGATACCTGTACACCGAATCGAATGGAAGGGAGTCTACCGATGCCAGCGCCGCCATCCAGCGCCGCGCTGCTGCGTCGCCTGCGCCAACCGTCGGCTTGCAGAGCAAGGAGGCTTCGGCTTCAGCGGCACACGCCACTGCGAAGGAGTCAACGGTCGTACTGCTCGCTGCGTTGCGAGCAACGACGGAAGCGCAGAATATCCGCCTCGCGGAGGCCGAGCGCGCTCTGAGCCATCTTGGAAATCTGCTGGAGTCCCTGCCGAAGGCGACCAGCCAGAAGTCCAAGGAAGAAGCTTCTGTTTCGGCTCAGACGGCCCGTAAGACGGTAGCAGAGGCGAGAGTGAACAAGGTCGACGTGAGCACCCTACCGGTTGAGTTTATGACAGCCGAGAAGAGCGGGATCAGCTCATTCGACAGCGGGTCTGTCGTGATCTCGGGCGCCCGACACACGGTCGGTAAGCAGCTTCCCAGCGGCGAACTTCTCGTAGCCGTGGATCCTCAATCGCGCACGGTCGTCACGGACAAGCGCATCGTCAACGTGCCGAACTGAGGCCAGTATGCAAAGCAACCCGCCGTTCCTCGCGCGCATCCTCATATCTGCCGGCTTCGTACGGAAAAAGCCGATGGCTTTGCCGATGAAATCGGTCCAGGACGTAGAGTCACCTCAAGTTCGCTCTTCGATGACTGCAGTTTCGCATGCCCCTCAATCAGAGGCAGGCAAGTCCCTCATTCCCGCCATTCCTACCAAGGTGAAGGTTCCCGGCGTGAATGGAGCCGAGGTTGTCCATACGCTGATCCCGCCCTCCATGACGGTCGTTGGCGAGATCGAGATTGGCGAAAACGTGGTGTTCCAAGGGCCCGTCCGCGGCAACATTACGGTGACGGGTGACCACCAGGTCATTCTGACCCACACCTCCAGCGTGCATGGGAATATCCGTGGAAAAGCCATCATCATCGGCTGTCAGGTGGAAGGTGACATCGATGCGGAGAGAGTGATCCTCACTGAAGGTGCCACCGTGAGGGGCGACATTCGGTACAGCACTCTCGCCATGGCCGAGGGGGCACGGGTTGACGGAACGTTGACCATGGTGATACCCAATGTCGTCGCGGAGCACACTGCCGATTCAGACTTGGCAAAGGAAATCGGCATCGATCTCGGTGCGAATGCTCGCGTTGAAGTGACACGAGACGAAGACGGTGAGGCAGCAAACGTGAGCACGCTTCGCCCAACAGCTGCCGTTCGGACGGCATGAACGTCCGCGAGGTCGCGCTCGGGGCCTGGTTGTGGCTTGCCGTGTCCTGCGCAGTCCGGCTGACCCATCCACTCTGGCTATGTCTTGCGGCGGAAGAGTTTGCCAACCGCTTCGCTCCCGTACTAGGCGTTGAAGCTGCTCAAACAGTGCTCGCCATCCTTGTTGCCGCCTTCATCGTGCTCGTGATCGTCGGGGCGACTGCCTTGTTCCAACTGATAAGCTCGGGACGCGCAGAGCGCCGGTGACAAGACCTCCGGATCAGTAAAGCAATATCGGTATTCAACCATGAGAGTCTTTCTCGGCTACGACGATTACAAGCGAAAACACCACTCCCAGGACGTGCCCGTCTATTGGGATCCGTCCTCCATCATCAACCCTCACATCCTCGTTTGTGGTAAGTCGGGCACCGGCAAGAGCACTCGATTGAAGCAAATGATCGCCGAGGCGGTTGCGACTGCGGGCGATGAGTTCGAGCGGTACCACAATCTCGACGTTCACGGCGATCTTGTAATCGAGGGGGAATCGCGCGTTAGGTTCGACGGCGAGACGAGGTACGGATACAACCCCTTGGTCCTCGATACGGACCCACGAACTGGGGGCGTGAACCGCCAGATCAATTTCCTGATCTCCACGATCAACCGCACGTCACGTAAGTTGATGGATCGACAGGAGGCGACGCTGCGGAACCTTCTGACCGATCTCTATGCATTCTATGGGATCCATGAGCGACAGCCCGAAACCTGGGTGCGCAAGGAGATGACCGAAGCGCTGCGCGACGAGATCTGGGAGCAGCGGCGATGGAACGAACTGAATCACTACTATCCGACGCTGCGAGACGCCATCGGCTTCGCCGAGCGGCGCTTGAAGGCGATGTATGGCGGGTTGAACGGAAGCGAGTCTGGCTTCCGCGCTGTAGGCGCGCTGGAAGCCATGAACAGTGCAGCGGCACGCAAATACCGGGCGCAGGTGAAGCAGGAGAAGGCATTTTCCGTAGAAGAGAAGGAGAAGGCCCAGAAAGAGTTTGACGCTGCAGTAGCCCTCTTCAGGGAGAAGGTGGACGAGTACATTGCCTCCATCGAGAACGGTCTGGAGTTCGACAACCTGATCAAGTACGACAGCAAGGAAACCCTAAAGGGCGTCATCGACAGGCTGAAGAACTTTGAGGCGCGCGGCATCTTCAATGCAAATCCGCCGCCTTTCGACCCCGCAGCAAAGGTCTGGTCGTACGACTTGACCAGCCTGTCCGAAGAAGAGAAGACTCTGTTCTGCATGGTCCGCGCTCAGTACATCGCGCGACGCAGGAAGCTTCTGGGCGCGGTTCCACAGGTAAGGGAGATCCTCGGAGCAGACGAAGCACACAATCTGTTTGATGATGATCCAGACAGTATCTACGTGAAAATCTGCCTCGAGCTGCGCAAATTTGGTATGGCCCTGTGGGTGGTTTCGCAAGCACCGTCTCATTTCCCTGAAGCCGTCATCACCACAGTTGGGACCAAGATCCTCCTCGGCATCGACAGCTACTACTGGAGTGCGTCCTGCAAGAAGCTAAACATCGAAGAGAGTGTTCTGAAGTTCATTAAGCCATGGAGGACCATGGCGGTGTACAGGGACACAGTGGGCTCGATTGCTGCGAAGTTCATACAAGTCCAACTGAACGCAATGGACGCGGCGTAGGCCGAGAACCGGTTGAACCCGCGTCCCGAACCATCAACCGTCGAAGTTGACGGCCGTCATACAGAGCGCATTGCGCCATGCTTGCTGGCGCTAGCGTAAGCAGCTCATGCCCTTGATCGAGCCTTTGCCCCGCCTTCCCCGCGGGCATTTTCATCGCCTGCAGGAACACGGCGAGCGCGACGGGAAAGGGCTGGTCGGCTTGACGGACCACCGCTCCCAGCACGCCTGCGCAACTTGTCACCTACACGGAAAGGACCGTAACACCAGCATGCGAGAGAAGGCCAAGACCCTCGCCCTATGTGCGCTCATCCTATTGACTCTCGCGATGTCGGTACGCGACCAGTTTCCTGCCACTCAGGCCGATATCGTAGACGCCATGGCACGGCTGCAGCATCTCCCGGCCGCGACCACCGCCTTGCGGCGCAGTCTAGTTCTTGAGCCCCATCCCTCGAAGGCCGCCCTGCGGCGGATGCGCGCCAGTGCGCTAGACGAGACGACACCCAAATCCACACCCGCTGAAACCGTCTCGAGCGAAGCGAGAAACAGGCTGGCAATCTTGGTTGGACTTACCTCTTGCGTGGTGTTGCTTGCACTGCGCGCCCTTGTGACGCGCTTGCGAAGTCGGTCGAACACCACGGCGGCGAGAAAATTGCAATAAACCGCCAAGCCGGCTATCGAACACGGATTGCTAGACAGTGCAGGTCCAAACCGCTATATTTTGTCCGTATTATGTATCGGTATGACGATACGGATCGCATAGCTGGGTGTGGACTCGGGCTTTGCTCTATCAAACTTACTTCGGAGAATCGCGATGTCGTACGACCAAGGCCCGCAGCCGATCCTGCGTTGTGTGCGCAAGATTGGTGAGAAGTGGTTCGAAAAGGCGGCGTTCTACAAAAATACCAATCCGAACAGCCGGGCTGCCTTCTCCGGCTATATCGATCTGCTCGGGCAGGGGCGCCAGCATGTGTTTGGCTTCATCAACCCTCGGCGTGATGGGGAGGGGGTCGTCATCTCCCTGACCGCCAGCTACACCGATCCAACCTCTGGCGAGATGGGCCGCCGGACGGTTGCCCTTGGAAGCGTCGTCAATCAACGTGCTGATGGCGGTGAGGTCTACTTCGACACCATGCTGTTCAACCCGCTCGACGAAGAGGAGCAGCGCATCGATGACGCGGAGCCGGTGGCTGTGTACGTTACCGACGAGTGCGATTCGGACCTGCACCGGCAACTCGGCTTTCGGGAAGCGAGGCGGCCTCGCCCGAAGCGCGAGACCAGCCACGACCAGTCGCAGCGCATCGGCGACTGACGCGGTCAAGTCATGACGTATTCGATTGGGCAGCGGCTTGTAGGGGGCCGCGCCCGTCTTCGCGCGGCTGAGACTAATCCTCCGCGGCGGTACAGCGACGGAACGTTGATCTCAGCTATGACCAACATTCACCGCTTCGTTACCAACGAGGCGGATCGCCGAATTCTGCGCGACACGAGAGGGATAGGCACAGAGCGGACTCGCGACGCCATCATTGAAACCCTTAAAACGCGCGGATACCTCAAGACCGTAAAGGGCCTGCTGCATCCGACAGATGCTGGGATCGAGTTGATCGAAAAGCTGCCACCCGAGCTAAGGGATCCTGTAACCACGGCGAAATGGGAGATGGCGCTTGGGCTGATTGCCGAGGGAAAGATGCCTCCCGCCAGCTTTGACGACATGATCCGCAAGATGTGTTGCGCCCTGGTTGAAGGGATGAAGTCAGTCAAATTTGACCTCTCCAAAATGGGCGAACAACAGCAGGCAAAACCCCCCTCTGAGATCGATCCCGCGTTGCCAGGCCATGGTCAGCCATGTCCTAAGTGCCGGGAGGGAACGATGATTGGCCGCCGCCTCGCCTCCGGAAAGAAACTGGTGAGTTGCTCTACATACCCCGCGTGCAAACACACCTCTTGGATCGACTGACATGAGCGCTGGCGCGCCTATTGCAAAGACAAAGTACGTTTCCTTGATCGCGGATCTCGCAGGAGATCGGGCGAAATCACTTCTGCTGCTGATCAACCATGCGATGGGGGCTGTGGACGTGATCGGCACGCACAACGACAGCGACGTCGCTACGTTGCGTCTGAGCGGCGATGTCATCGAGTTCGACTGCTATCTCGGTGTCCACGGGACCATTTACCCGAGTTTCACCCTCGATGAGGGGTCACGGACGCATTCCCTGACGGGACAAATGTACACCGAAGACAGCGTCATTCGGCTCTTGCGGACGTGCATCCGCAGCGCCAGCGCACTACGGGTCGAGGAAGACTCGACCCTGTTCGAACCCGAGGACGAAACGTTCATCGTTGATCCGGCGTTCGAAGAAGAGCTGCACGAAGTTCACAATACCTAAGAAGCAATCATTATGTCCCTGGACGAAAACATTGACCTCACCCGCAAGCTGCAGCACGCGGGACAGACGCTTGTCCGGCTGAGCCGGTACGGCGCGCTCGGCATTACGCCAAGCCGAGAGAACCTGCAAAAGGCAGCTGACTACTTCGAGTCAGTCTCCGCGAAGCTGGAGCCGATTCTCAGGAGCGTCGAGGCGAACAAGTCCGTTCAGCGCGTGCGGCCCCTCGGCATGAGGGGGTAAGTCATGGCCGTGCGTCGCTGGGTCGATCTATCGCGCTACGACGGCGCGGAGTTGCTCATTGCAACCGGGTGCCCGCCTGACGGTGGACATCGCCTGGCAGTGCGCAACTACATCCGGAGTGATCTATCGCAGTTCGGCTTCACCAGGCTGCAGGACAATGTCTGGCTCGGGAGCGTCCCCTCGTTCAAGACGAGCGATCTGCGAAAGTGGTTTCCCGGTTTTGACCCAGTTCGTGACGTTCGTGAGTTCGACACCGCGAGTTTCCTAGTCGGTTACGAGGATCTGGACCTTGCAAACGCCGACTTTCAACTGGATGAGTTGATCGCCAAGGCTGACACCAACGGTATCCACCTCGGCCGGGAAGAGCAGGCGCGTCGAGCACGCGAAGAGGCAACGCCCGAGCAGGTTGCGGCAGTCCTCGGCGAATTTCCGAATTTGGAGGCTTTGCTGGCGTCGAAGCGCAGCTATTCCGACCATACAGCCGAGAAAGCCCTAGAAGGGCTGACCCTATCGGATGCTGCCCAGCAGAATGCTGATGCGCTACGGCAGCGCCTGGAGCAGAAGCACCAGGCGCTACGGACGCTGGTCGACCGCTATGAAGAGTTGCGGACGCAAGGTCTCGATGCCATCTCCGACTACGACATTCTGATCGCATTCCAGGGCAAGGCACTGTTTGCCCTAAGAGGGTCGCTGAACTACCAGCGCAGCCTGATCAACGACGAGCTTGATCAGATCCTCGCGCTGACCGTAGCGTTTCGAGAAGCGGAGAATCACGTACGTGCAGCAGCAGAAGCCCGTCAACCTTCAGGGAGCGAGCTGCTCGCACGAAAGGGCGACGTCCTCGTCGACAAGCATGGCGAAAACGCGTGGTGGATCAACCACGATGTTGTCACCGAGAACCCGTTCATCGTGTTCGTTACGGTGAACCGCGATCAGCTAGACGAGCAGACCAGATTCGTATCCGCCGATGAGTTCCTTACCCGGGTCGATGAGGACCGGGTCTTTCGCGCAACGGCGAGGGAGAATACGACCCCTGGGACGAACATCCAATGGGGAACACTCGGGCAATGGGTTAAGGGTTGGCGAACCCTTAACCGGCGCGCGCCTTCTGCTAAGAGGCATGAACAGCTGGACAATCATGTCCAAGCGCTGGCGCGCGAAGTCGACGTTATAACCTCGGAGTCGAAGGAGTCTGTTCTCGTTGCCGCTAAGCGCCTAATTGAACAACTACAGCCGCCTCGAGGAACGCGTGAGCATCATCCGACGACAGAGATCCTGCATCGCGTCGGTACGCGCTTAAATCAAGTTCGCAATGCCGCTCGCGAGGCGGCCTACCGAGATCGCCTTGCAAAGGCGAGGGCCATCGGCGAAGCCAACGGCATGGTCCAGTCGCCGTACAGCGACGGTTCCTCTTGGGAGAGACAGGACGGCAGCGCCGATACGCGAATCCAACTTCAGGTGTATAGCCCGCTGCATAGCGGGAAGACGAAGTATTCGGTGGCCCGCTTCTTCGACGGGGAATATGCGAGCGGGACTTACGACACTCCGGAAGAAGCCGATCAGGCCATCAATGCGGGGTCGCGTGCAGACTTCGAAGCCGCCAATAAATCGCCCGTAGCGTCAGCGGCCCGCATCGCCGCAGCCGAACAGGTTGCAAATGCCGCCGGCCTGGTTCCCTCTGGCCTAGCCGGGTGCGACTGGGAACATCCCAGCCGGAATGACCGTCTTTCGCTATCGGCCCACGCGGGCCCGGGCGACACGAGTGTGTTCACGGTGTCGCGCCTCAAGGATGGCAGCTTCGAATACAGCGAGCACGATGAACTGGAAGATGCCAAGAACGTCTTGTCGCAGTGGTCGCGAGAGGCCGATGGCGTCCGCCATCCCAATGACGATGCTAAGACGGGGCGGGTGCATCACTTCTCAGTTGCCATGCGCGGACTTGGTCTGGCTATGGATGGGCTTGACCCCCGCCGCTGGTCGGTCGACCTTGGTAGTGGACATGAAGTCCATGCGGAGTTGGACGCGAATGACGAGACAGTTCGAGTCCGCAGGCTGGCACGTGAGGACTGGGTGGAGGAATGGGAGGGGCCGTACTCTGCTGAGGCCACTCGCCAGGCCGCGGATTTCGTCCGGCGCGCCATGTGGGCGCCCGCAGCTGCGGAGGAAAACGCCGAAGATGACGGAGGTCCCGATGCACGCGTCAGGGCCTTGCAGGAGCGGGTGACGCGCTTTGCCTCCGGCATGTCGAGAGTCAAGGACTTTCATCCTGCCGCACGGGCTGAGCATGGCATCGGAGTCGACATTGGCGAGCTTTCGGATACCGCCCTGCGAGAGCTGGCGGACCGGATTGTGAACATGCGGGCCCGCGTCTTCGTTGACTCTGGAGCGTTTGGTCTGTTCAAGCGGGGGCTCAAGAGCGGAAGTACACGACCGATGAACTTTGATGCGGTGCTCAGCAAGTACGAGCAGCTGCAACAGTACATTGCCGACGCGAACGCCGTTGAGGAACGAGTGACACCCCCAATGTTGGTGATGCCCGATGTAGTGGGAGACCAGGCAGCCTCACTCGAATTGGTTCGGCATTACCGGGACTGGATCCAGGTTGAAACGGAGTTCCGGGTGTCGCGGCCCGTAGTGCCGCTGCAGCGCGGTGATTTGTCTCTCTCCGAGGCATATGCGCAAGTGGTGAAGGTCCTCGGTACTGACCGATTTATCGTTGGGATTCCGTCGAACGCTGCTGCGATCACTCCGGAGGAGTTCATTGCTTTCCTGAACGAGTGCAAGCCCAAGGCAGTCCACATTCTCGGCGCGCTCGCTGACAGCCGCCTTGCTCCGCGGCTCCAGCAAATCGTTGAGGCAGGCCTGGACGGCGATATTGAGGTGTCCGCTGACGCGAACATCCTCCGCAGCAAGATCCTCACAAAGCATGCTCCAGCAGAACGCCGGGCTGAACGCATCGAAGAGGTGCTCAGCCAGGCAGCCATCCAAGCCGATGCTGAGCAGGCGCGGCGCGCGAAGGAGCGGGCCGAAGCGCTCGATTCGACTGCCACGACGGTCGATGACCTCGATGCGGCGCTGATCGCAGCGAAAGAGGCGTTGTCATTCCCGGATGCCGGCTTCGCGATAGAAGAGGACGGACGGTTCAGGAAGGTGCTGTTCCACGGGAAGCACGTTTGCACTCTTGAGGGAAGTATCACGCGTCGAACCCTCCTGGCGGCATTGGAAGGGAATGTCACGGAGGAGCGTCAGCGTGTCGATGTTCTTCTCGAAGTGGCCAGTATTCGCCGCGGCGAGCATGCCGGCTTCCGTGGCCTCAGTGACGCAGTCTCAAATGCTGACTACTTTCTGTCGCGGTATGCCCGGGAGAACCCAGAGCTGGCGAAGTCTGCAGCAGCTGCGTGGATTGGCCAGCCCGAGCACTACAGTACAGTCAGCGGATTGTCACCGGCCCGGGTAAAGCAGCTGGGTAACTATCTTTTCGCCCAGCATAAGATCGCTATTGCCAACCAAGAGACAGATCGCACCGCGGCCCGGACGGGGCCCCAGTCCGCTTCGTCAATGGGAGGTCAATCCGACCGTGACGCCGAGCGCATGGCCCATTGGACGGAGATCTTCGCCGCGATTAAGGTCAAGCTCGCGGCGGATCCGGAATGGCAGGGGACCGCAACTTCGGATTTGCGTGGCACTGGTCCAGATGCCATGGCGATAGACCGTCGGGCTAGACTGGTGCTGGAAGCCGCTGTGTCTCTGTTCGCAACCGGCAGGGTAAGCGTGGATGACTACGCCGAGCTGGTCAGGATCTCGCAAGAGCATCCGGCCCAGTTTGCCGGCTTGTTGAGCGCTCTCGTTCGGAGCGTTGACACGGATGTTGCCCGACGCGACGGCCTGGAAGGCTACGATGAGAATGAGCACTATCGTTGCGGCCATTGGGTGGATTTACCTGGGGGTGCCGTCGCTACAGAGGCGACGGCCACCGTGTTGGCGGCCGCGCTCAGCGGTGCTGACGTTCACCACCACTATCGTGCTGTGCCGTCCGGCGACGGCTGGCTCGTCGAGATGCGATTCCGGGGGTCCGAACAGTATGAGACCTACCGTAGCGACCTAGACATCTTCCGCGAACAGGGGAGCCTCCATACAGACGGCCTGCTTGATTTCATCCGGACTGACACCCGTCTGCAGGCAGGAGAGCTTGAGCGCTTGCTGGCCTACGCGGGCATCGAACCACACGGGGACGCGTTTACAGGGAGCGGCCGGCTGACCGAAGGAGAAGCGCGGGCAGCGGCAGTGAGGTACGTCGCCTCCCTTATCCGTCAAGACGGAATCACCGGCCCTGAGCTTGTGATGCCTGGCATCCAGAAGGGTCACACGTTCCAGACCTGGGCGGGCGCAGGGCTCCGCGTTAAGCGAAACCACCTGATGGTGGATGGCCCGATGGGACACCAATTCTCGCTTTCAGGCCTATGGAAAGATGCGGAGGCCCAAATAGCGAGCGAAATGGCGCATGCCGACAACGGGCTGCCCGCCCAGGAACCGGTACGCCGCCGTGCAGCCAAGAATCCCGATGCCGCGCGGGCTCGCATCGAAGATGCCGGTGAGAAGATCGGAGGAGCACGCAAGGATTTCTACAAGTCGGCCCTTCGCGTGGAAGATCTGGCCGACATGAACGAGCGCGAGAAGATGGAACTGGTCACGAAAGACAACGTATGGCCGTCCCGTTCCCTCGCCGATTATCGCGAGCGCGGTGTCGATGCGAGAGTCGCATTGTTCGTGCAGTCCATGCGAAGGGAGTTTCCTGCTGCTCCGAAGCACATTGGCCATGCTGAAGTCTATGTCGACATGGCGCGGAAGCTACAGGATCTAGCGGGGAAGATCAAAGCAAAGGCTGATCTCTCTGCCTTTGAAGCGGGCCTCGTTACTGCCGGTGTTCTAGTGCGAGAGGAGCGGGCCTACGGGGTCTCACACTCCTTGCCGAGCGTGTATTCCGACATGCTGTATTCGGCTTCGCGCAGTGGTTTCAGGTTCGTCAACCGCTTTCTATTCGATGCTAACGAAGGGTATAGGCTGGCCACCTATCCGTACCACTCCAAGCAGTTCAAGATTGGCGACGAGTGGCAACGTCCCCGTGACATGGATTCAGAAGCGTTCTACGATTTTTTGGAGACCCAGAGGCAGCAGGCCGCGCAGAAGCGTAGGCAGACGATGGAGAACCGAGAAAGCGGGGACGCGGACAAGCAAGCACTGGCGCGTCCGCACCTCGCCAACGTAAAGCGTGACGGCCTCCCGGATGAGCGTCATGGCAGGAACATTCTGCCCGAGGACTTGCTGAACGATTTCGGATTCCGCGCCTGTGAGTTCGGCAATTGGCTGCCGGATACCGAGCGGCAAGACGTCTTAAATCGCGCGTACGATGCCTTGTGCACTCTCGCACGGGTGCTTGAGGTCAACAAGCAGGCTCTGAGCCTCGACGGCACCTTGGCCCTGGCGTTCGGTGCGCGCGGCGTGGGACGCGCCCTCGCACACTATGAATGCGCACGGAAGGTGATCAACCTCACGCGCCTACGCGGAGCCGGCTCTCTCGCGCATGAATGGTGGCACGCGTTTGATGACTATGTCGGCGAGCGGCTCAAAAAGGAGGTCGCTGAGAAGTGTGGTCCAAACGCGCGGCTTGGTAATACGTACTTCGCATCCGAGTTGTTTCTTGCGGTGCAACGTGGCCGGCGGCGCGGGGATTTCAAGACGGCGATCTACGCGGACTGGAACAAACTTCCCGCGGAGATGGAGGAGGTCCGCCCCCTGTTGAAGCTGGTTGATGCGATAAGTACGCGCCCCTGGTCGGAGGAAGAAGTCCTGCGCGCAGTGCAAGAAGACGTGGCGAAAGAAGAACGCGCACTGCTTATCTCGTTGGAGAACATCCTTCTCACTGCGCAACCTGATGCGTCGCCAGATATAGCTAAGCAGACTTGCCGCAAGTATCTCGACCAGCTACGCCTGGAAGCCACGGACCAAGAGGCAAGAAAGTGCAGTTGGGCGAAGCATCCGCTGCAGGAGGCGTTGCGAGAGCTTCCAGTGGTCGGATTGAATGGAAAGGCTCAAGCGGATCGTGACGTTCGCCTGATGGTGCTGGGAAAGCATATCCGTGGCTATATTCAGGCCTACGCGCTCTTTGTAGACGATGCGCTGCGTCAAGAGTGCGCCTATGCCAAGAATCGCACCTATACGCAGTTCGCCGTCAGCGCACAATACTTCGATAGGAAGAAGCAACAGCCGTATTGGTCCCAGATGCGGGAGTTGACGGCTCGCGCATTCGAGAGTTTCGTCCAGGACCAAGTCGAGGGAAACGGCTGGCGTGAGGATTATCTAGTCCACGGTACCGAGGAATCTGCACACGACGTGCGGCCTCACTCGGCCTATCCAATCGGTAGGGATCGGGCAACGATCAACTCAGCAATGAAGGACTTTCTCGACATCGCGCGTACAAAGTTCGAGATGACGCAGGTCATCCATCAACAGCGGCCGAAGGCCGCATAGTACCGACATGACCATGTTGATCCGCTTCCTGAGCGCTGCACAGGAATGCCTGTCACCGGAAGAATGGGCCTACTTCAAAGCGCGCTACATGTCGACCACGTCGCCGTCGCCGGTGGCCGATGAAGGACCAGCGGCCGAGATGCACGACCGCGTCCTGCGCAAGCTTCGTGACGGAAGGGGAAATGTCACGAACTGAGGTGGAGTCCGATGAGAAGCGGCTTTCCTGTGGATCTGGCTTCAAGCAGCTGGCCATTGAAATGCTCGAATCGGCAGCTACCGATCTTGCGCGGCCATTGCTCGGGTGCCGCGACCTTACGCCCGGCGCGCATGACGCCAGGCTGAATCAGGAGTCTGCAAAGCGTTGGATCGAAGATTGCAGCGCCAACGTGGCAAGCATTTCGTTCAGCCTTTGTTGCGATGCCTTAGGTATCGACCCACGGGCCGTTGCCGCAGCATTGCTCGGGGATCCGAAAAGCCTGATGGAGAGGCTGCGTCAAGCCTCCGGAAGCTCGGAGCCGCGCTCGGGTGAGTTGGAGCACCGCAGCGACACGGTGCAGGCGTTCCATTCTGTCGCAGTACGCCTTACTCCGTGTTCACGGTAGAATGCGTATCGTGGCAACGATACATACGAAAAATGGACGCTTTTCGGATCCCAGTGGAGCATCCGCGCGCGCTCGCCGTCTACTACGAGCGGGCTCTGGGTTGTTCCTTCGTCCTTAACGGACAAGAGTTTGGTCACGACGAGGTCTTCCATCATGGGGGCTTCCTTCCGATGGTCGTTGACCTCGCGAGCCAGTTGAGCGAGCGGATCTTCGGTGCACCGCTTCGAGCCCGATTCTGGGCGTCCGAGCAGAGCATTTTGGGACGGCGGGTTGAACTCGAGGATGAGGGCGCACAACCGGTGATCCTTCTGCTATCGCGTGCGTCAGAGTTGATCTTTTCCCCTGAGCAAGGGAAGACGGTCGAGTTGTATCCGATGTTCGAGTATGCCTGGCTGCCTCCGGAACAGCGTGGTCGGGCAAGCTGGCGGCCGATTGTGATCTAGCTTCTAAGAGGGCACTAATGATGGTGACACTACGCGCTCGCTGCGTGACGGTAGCCTTGCTTGCCGCAGGCCTAAGCCCCTACGCAAACGCCGGCGCACAGGCCTGCGATATGTCGGCAGCGATGGAACAGAAGCGGCAGGAGGAGCGCGACCGTCGTCTGAAGAACATCGATTCTCAGTTGGATGTGCTGCAGAAGGCCAACGATCTGATGAAGCTCTGTCTCGAGAATTTTCCTAGCTATCCGACGCAGTTGCCGTCCACCGCATTGCTCCAAGAGGCATTTAAGGTGCTGCGAAAGTCGACGTGCGAGGGGTTGAGCAAGAAGGCGCAGCAGAACTACGATGCGGCCGTACAGGCCGCTCGAGATGCGACAAACGAGGCGGTTAAGGGCGCAACGAACTCGTTGCCAGGAGGCCTCAGCAACAGCCTTCCCGGTGTGATCAACGGGATCGCGGGTCAAAGCAACGCAGCAGCAACCAATAGCGGCGGTGGACTCGTGGATTCTCTGAGGAGGTTCTTCCAGTGAAGCGAAAGCTCCTAGCATTGAGCGCGATCATCGGAGCCATCACGTCGCCGCCCGCATTTGCCGTGTGTGACGGGTGCGTTGTCGGCGCGGTCCAAGCCGCGAATGCGACAATCACGGCCGCTGTTGCTGCGTCCGCGACGACAATCTCGACTGCCATCAATCTGCTCAGTACCAACTTGGCTAACGTCGGCTCGAAGGTTTCCGACGCCGTTGTGCAATCTGCCAATCAGCAGCGGGAACTGCAGATCGAGACACAGCGACGAACCGAGAAGGAGCGTGTAGAACGGGAGACGGAGTTACCCATTGACCCATGTTCGAACTCGAGCGGCAATTATGCGAGCCAAGCAACGATTGCGACGGGTGGCAAATCGTCAGGGTACAAGCGCGGCGGTGGCGGTGGATCCTCGGTCAGCAGCCCCGTGCTCAACAAAGCGCTGAACGATCCTTTCCCCTCTCCCGAAGTCGCGCGCAGGCAGTCCCACGCCATCCATATGGCGAAATATTGCAACGCAGTTGAACAGCGGTTGGGCTACGCGGGCTGCAGTGGTTCGAGCATGCCGGATGCCGACGCGAACGTCGAATCGATCCTTACCGGCGCGGGCAAGCCGGGCAAGGACCCTGAACTCACATTCACGACCGAGCAGGAGGAAGCGGCACGCGCGTACGCGAGGCTGTCCCTCGATCCGCACCCACCCCAAAACATTACTAAGGCCGAAGCCGCCACCGAACAGGGCAAGAGCTACATCGCCCTGCAGAAGATGTATCAGGCGAACATGAGCGCAGCAGAGAAGATTCAGTTTGACCTGATTGCCTCGCGCATGCCTTTTCCAGGTAGCAATCAACTGGTCCAGGAGATTAAGAAAGCCGACCACGCTGCCAAGTATTTCGACATGACCGCATCGAGGCAGGCAAAGAATGGCGCGATGAGCCTTGCCGAGATGATGGACTTCGAGTCAGGTCGGCGCTTTCGTAACCCCTACTGGGTGATTGCCATGGCGGCCGAAGCAAGCCCAGAGAAGCTGCAGCGCGAGATGGTCCTCATGCAGGCCTACTCGAATGAGCTGCAGCTGCAGAATCTGCGGATGATGGAAAAGGTGGGCGTTGCACTTGGTCAGCTTCTCGCGGCACAGACGCGGGCCGAGATGCGCCCGTCCATCGAGGCACAGCTGCTGCGGGCGCAGAGCACGAATGCCAGATAGGAAACGACAGGAGGAAGAAGCGTTCCCGCATAGCAGGGTCGTCGGGCCAGATGGTTCGCTTCTGTTTGTCTATCACGGTACAAAAGCCAACTTTGCGCGGTTCTCTAGGGATGCGATTGGGAGCGGAGCAGATTCCGAAACAAGTATCGGGGACTATGGCGATGGCTTCTATTTCACGAATGATCGCGAATATGCAGAAGCCGTCGCAAGGGGAGTGCAGGGCGAAGGAGAGCCTCGCATCATTGTCGCGCATTTGGATATTCGTCACCCCATCACAAAAGCCGAGATGGTGGCGATACCAGAGGTGGCGGGAGCGCTCGTTGACCCCTATCCGGGTGAAAGCGTTGTGCAGCTTCTGATGAACCTAGGATACGACGGGATAGTGGTCGACGGCGGTAGGGAATACGTTGTTTTTGAGCCAGCACAGATCAAGATCGTAAGCAACATGACGATTGCCGAACACATGAACCAGAGCCAGGTGGCAGCGCCAGCACCGAGCCTTGTGCCAAGCCCAACAGATGCCATCGCAGCGTTTCGACGCGGGCGGGTCCAGACGGCGGTTGAATCGATAGCCGCAACGACACAGACCTTTGCCGCAGTGGTGGATGACTCAGTATCGGGAGAACGCGCAGCTTCGGCCTCGGTGAAGGCACTTGTGAAGGCCTTCGTGACCAGTTTCCGGGCGCTGCAGGAGACACAGGACGCCGCGAGGGCGGCCGGAGTCATCAGCCACGATACCTCCGGCGCAATCAACGGCGTAATGAAGGGTATCCGTGGGGATTTCGAACAGGGTGTTGACCGCCTTCGCGCGGAAGTGGGGCGCCTGGAGGCGCATTCGCCCGGGGACTTCGGCGACTTTTGCCGGACTGCACAGGAGAAGCTGAGCAAGCTCGGCCTCTTCTGGAAAGACGCGGCCAAGAACGCGCCAGCCATGAAGATGTAACTAGGCAGGTGCTATGGCGATTCGATTTGAACGGTATGACGGCTAACGTGATAGGCCAGCATTTCTACGCGCCTGCGGCGCATAGTCAATGGGAGTTCGCCGCGATGGCGGCGCAGCCGCTATGGTTCCAGTTCGGCGTCGCCGTGATGCTAGGCTTGTTGGTCGGCAGCTTTCTCAATGTCGTAGTTCATCGCCTCCCGCGCATGATGGAGCGAGCGGAGGCCAACTATATCGCGTCGCTCCGCAACGAGTCGCTTCCTTACCGGGACCGCTTCGACTTGGCGGTGCCGCGGTCCCATTGTCCGCATTGCCAGCGGCCGGTTGCACACCGGCATAATGTCCCCGTCATTGGCTTCGTGCTGCTGCGCGGCCGCTGTAGGTCATGCAGAGCGCCAATCGGTTGGCGCTATCTGGCCGTCGAGATGATGGGTGCCACGGTCGCCGCGGCTGCATTGTGGCAGTTAGGGCCAAGCTGGCAAGCTGTGGCCGGCATGGTGCTTGGCTGGTCGCTGCTCGCGCTGGCGCTCCTAGACGCGGAATCCATGGTGCTGCCTGACCAAATCACGCAGCCGCTGCTGTGGCTGGGGCTCCTGCTGGGCGTCTGCGGCTTGTTCGTGCCCGCCAGTGACGCGATTGTCGGCGCGGCGGGTGGCTACCTGATGCTGTGGGGCGTCAATTGGCTGTTCAAGCTCCTTCGAGGCAAGGAGGGTATGGGTCACGGCGACTTCAAGCTGATGGCTGCGCTGGGCGGCTGGTTCGGCTGGCAAGCGTTGCCCGCGCTACTGCTGCTTTCGTCGCTCACAGGGCTGGCGTGCGCGCTGGTCGCCGTACACCTGGGCGGTACCGACCGCAACGCGCCTTTTCCCTTCGGCCCTTCTATTGCAGTGGCCGGTATGTTTGTATTGCTTATCCGCAGCGATTGGCTCTTGCAGGGCATCGCGGCGGTCTCGCGCGCGGTCGGTTGATGGCCGACCCCGTCCTGGTCCACCGCTCGCGCGGACTACGGGGCGGTACCTGAACTCACATGATTAACCTGCATACCTTTCCCAGCGCTTCGTAGCGCGGCGCTGGGGCGTGAGGTTACCATCCGTGCCTGCGGCAATTGAGTCAACAAGGCGGAGATGCTCGGCCATGTAGGCGTCAAAATCGGTGCGGGGTACGCCGCGGTAGAGGGCCCGCATCCACCAGCTATAGACGATGGCCAGTTTGCCATGGTCTGCTGTGTAGCGGCCGAGATCTAACGGGCGATCCTGATGTGCCAGACTCCAGCCCACTGTCTTGAGCATTTCGCGCACAATCATGGGTGCACCACCTTGAGACAAGTCTGAATGCTCGGCGTCGTGTGCGCGGACGTCCTTCGCGTCGCTCATGACGAACGACATTCCGCAGACTCTGCAAGTTACGAGGTCGGAATCAGGATGCCCATATGGGTTGGCCACCATGTCGGGGTATGCGGTATGGAATCCTTGCGGGTTGCGGGGCATAGAACTTCCTTCGAAATGAGGCAGGCACAGATCGTCGACTGTGCTGCGTCCAGGGTCGCGCAGCTGCGTGCGGATATGCTAGAAGTGCGGGTGGATACCGTCCCGTCCAAATGCGTTGTGCAACAACGTTCGAAGCTCTTGCAGCACCGTGGCAACAGCAGCATCAACATTCTCGGTGGGGTCGAGATACCAATCCGGAAGCTGCAAAGTATCTTCTCTCGCTGCGTTGCCCCAGGTCGGATAGCGAGGGGGTTCATCCCGTATCGGCTGCATGCCTTGGACGCCGGCCAGCGTCACCGCGAACTGGTATGGCCCCTGGACCTCGAGGTCGGACAGGCCCACCAGCCAGCGCGGAAGCAAAGTTGCGACAACCCCGTGCAGCCTCGGCAGCGCAAGGCCCGGGTGCCCCAGATGCGGATCCAAGGCGAGGAATGCCTCGAGCGCACCGTTGCGCAGTATGTGTACGTAGTGTGTCGATGCGCCGTCACGCTCTTCGCCACGGCGCACGATTCCATCAAGGTGAGGCCGTGGACCCCAGCCCGAGTCGCGCGCAGGCGCAAATTCGCGCAATGCCGCCGCGGCCCCTAAGTCAATGCCCCTCGCCGTGCCGACCGCGCTCAGCGGGTAAAGGTGAATGAGCGCTGCCGGCTCAGGCTGTACGGGAAGCGGCAGGCGATTTGCGTAGAACCTTGCGATCCGGTCATTGCGAAACGCTTCCCATACCTGCGTCGCATGGTCTCGTGCCTGAAATGCCTGGCGCAGCCCTTGAATGTCATACTCGCTGTTCCCGCCATCGCCCCGCACCATAAAGCGGCGTTGGCCGGCAGTGCGGTGCGGCCCGGTCCAACTCTGCGGCACTCGTATCCCCACGACGTGCCGTCCATCAGCCACGCGAACGTAGTCGATGCGCAGCCCGGATAGGCGTGGCTCGAGTCCGTTCTCCACCATCTGGATTAGGCGTAGACGCAGCGCATCGGGATCTGGCACCGCGAGCCCGGGCAGGCCTGCGATGGTCCCCTGTTCCTCGGCCACGCCGAGCAGCAACCACCCACCTCGCGCGTTGGCGAGTGCGCACGCGTCTTCCAAAAGTCCGCGGCGATGGTCAGGATTGTCGGGATTGAAGTCGGACTTAAAATCCAGCTCGGCCGACTCCCGCGCAGCACCGTCGACTAGCGCCTGCAGGACGTCGTTATCGATTCTCGGCAGCATGGATGGCTCCATCGGGGGCGCGGGGCACGCCGGATAGCCGGGCGTGGGCGGTGATGCGCAGGGACGTCGATGTCGACATATGTAAAGGTGGCTGTAAATTGAAGTTGAGAGGAATCGCCTGCTAACTCTCTGATATATTAACGCAGCAGAGCCCGTAAACCCCCGGTTGCAATCGGCTTAATCGGACTACCGTAGGTAGTAAGATAAAAAAGAAGAAAAAGTATGATCCCGGTCAATAATCGAAACGTACTCTTGATTGCGGCTGTCTTAGCGGCGGTCGCCGCCGGCGTGGGCGGCTGTGGGCGGAAGGATAGCCGCGCTGCTGATCTGTCGATGGCAGAACAATACCCGGCCCCTTGGAACGAGTCCTTCGATTTGGACATCACCCAAGCCTTGGCAGCGAACCGCATTACCGGATGCGGGCAGTACCGTTTCCGCCGACATTACCAAACGCCAGGTGAAGCGATAGTCGAGTGCACGCGGGATGGAAATACCTGGCAAGCCTACCTAGTCTTTGCGACCACCGGAAAGGTGATGGGACCATACGCCCCGGATCCGACGTTGCGCTGATCTGCCATGAAGGACATTGTGCGGGTCGGCGATCGGACCGATCATGGTGGAACTGTGATTGAGGGCTTCGGCACAACGACATCCGGCGGCAAGCCTTGGGCCGGCGTCGGCCACAAGGTCGTGTGCCCACGGTGCAAAGGTGCATTCCCAATTATCGAGGGACATGCGCACATCACGGTGGATGGCATCCCGGTGGCAATGCATGGGATGAGGACGGCCTGTGGTGCGACACTGCTCGCCACCCCCTCCACAACAATGGGCCAACATCCGCTTCCGGGCGCGGCAGCTGGAGTGGCCACCGCTTTCCTGAACAGCGCCGGCTCCACGACAGCACTGCCTTCTTCGTCGCTGCATGATGATCTATATGTGCTTCGAGATGCGGGCACGGATGAGCCAATCGCGAATGCTGATTACGCGATCCGACGGGCCAATGGGGAGCTTGAGTATGGCCGAACGAATAGCCGAGGGCAGACCCATTTGCTGAGCGCGGTAGCCAAGTCCGAACCCATCGAGATTTTCGTCGAAGGACAACGATGAGCGAGTTCGTCAAACACCCAAGCGGAAAGACGCTCTACCTCGCAGCCAAGCGCAAAACCACGCCCACGCCAGCAAACGCCCCTAAGCCCATCTACCTCGACCGCGAAATCATTGAGGTGCAGGTCTTCGACAGCATTCTAGCCAACCCTGCAGCGGTGATGGGCCACGCAGCAATCGAGGTACGCGGCATAAGCTACAACCGGCAACTCGATGGTTACCATCGCGAGCCTCCGTGGCAGTACATTAGAGAGCAAGCCTCGATACGAGACATCATCGGCGTGCGTTTGTGGGTTACGCCGATGGAGGCCGATAGGCTCCAGCAAGAACTGGAACGCCGTGTAAGGGAAGGGCGCCGATATAACCTGCTGAATAACTCCTGCTCTACCAATACCGCTCAGGCTCTCGAGCTGATCGGCATCATGGCACACGACCCGCGCGGCCTGCCAACGCCCATCACGCCCGCCGAGTTGTTGGCCGCTGTGCGCAAGTCAAGCAGGGTTGTCGGCGAACGCAAGTACCCCAAGGGCTGGAAGGCAGGCGCCTCGGAGAACTGGTAACCATGAAACGAGCGGCCATATTGATGACGGCGCTTGCCGCAGTCGGTGTCTTATTCTGGTGGGTCTTCGGGATGCGAGTCGATCAATCGCCCAGCGTTACCACTAGCGCGGTGAAACTGTATGCAACCGAGGCAGACGCGAACGCGCGTAAGGACGATATCGCGACGATCCCTGTGGGGGCGAAGTGCTACACGGTTAAAGTCGGTGGCAAGGCAAACGCGATCCGAGTGCGCTGTGAGAACCCGAAGCTAGAAGGATGGGTCCGCGAGTTCTATTTCTTCGACCCACCTCCATTGTAGGTCGGCGGTGGAGGAGTTCGCGGCGCGCATCGATAAGCACGGAGAGTCAGCGGCCGCCGCGTCCGCACGACTACCTCCGTGGCGTCATGTCAGGAATGACCGTGCCAGCAGCATCGAGCACAATGGGCCGTCCATTGATAGCGTCGTCCTGGTTATGCATGTGGATGCGGCCGCCGGCAGCTTGCACGGCGCCCTGCAATTGTGAAAGCCTAGCCAACGCCGCCTGATACACCGGATCACCTGGCGCTCGCTGTTGCGTTTCGCGGAAGGCGGCATACAGACCAGCCGCGGCCTGAATCAACTCCGGCGACGCGCCACTGGCCTGAGCATCGGCCAACTCAAGTGAAGCCGTGGGAAATGCTTTCGATATGGGGCGCCCACGCGCATCCGTCCACTTGCATACGACCATCCCTGGCCGGTTGCTCGACGTGCCTGGATAGAGGTGTATATTTGCCGCGCTCGGGCGGACGGCGGCAAGCCCGGCTTGGCCAGCGACAATCATGATTTGCTGCTTGCCTCGTTCACGAACACGTGTTCCGGGCGGAAATGGCATGGTGGCCGGCATTCGACTAACTCCTTGTTTTTTTGGAAACCGGTCAGAACTATTCTGGAAGCTGCCCGCTTTGTGCCATAAAACGCCATGCCGATAATACGAGTTATCGGCAAAACAGCGGGCGACGGAAAAACCGCCTCGCGGGCGGCTGGCTTCACTGCAAGGGCACTACTATCGGTTCCCCCGTTTCATCCCGCAAGATGGCGTAGCGGGGTGCCGGGAACAGTCCAGCAGCCTGCAACTGCCCTTCAATATGCGAGGAACGGGCCTTCAGTGCCGCCAAGACATCCCCTAGCGTCTGAAACTGTCCGGATTCGATAGCCAATTCAATATCGCACGCCTCCATCATTCGGCCGTAGAGTTGATTCGCTTCGTCCTGATTCACCTTTCCCTCCTAAATGCCCGGCGGCCGGCCGGCGCCGGGCGCGGTGGCGCCTGCTACCCTTTGGGGGGCGTTTTACGGCTGACGCGCAACCCAGTTCTCGCCCTCTTCCTGGGCCTCGAGAAAGGCCTGGCTGCTCAGGTACGCGCCATAGGCGTCCACCGGGCGCGCGCTGTTGGCCTTGACCAGCCACTGAGCCTGCTCGGTGACGCTCAGCGCGTTGAACCAGTCTCGTCCTTGCTGCGGCTCCACCGTCGGGTCAGCGGGGAACACGCCGCCGCCCAACTCCTCGCCGTCGCGCAGCAGCCGTAGCTGCCAGCCGCCGCCCGACTCCGGCCGGCGCGGATGGATCTCATAGCCATAGGTGGCCATCGCTTTCTCCCTGTGCCCCGCGGGGGCGTTTTTCTTCCGGTGGGCCTCAGACCTTGCTGGCAAGCGCCAGAAACGCCTCGAAGCTCTCGGGCCATACCAACCCGTCCCGCTCCACGGCCTGGCGCAGGGTCGTTGTGCCCTGCGCGCCGCAGCGGTTGGCCACGTCCTTGAAGCTCAAACCATCGGCCACCAGTTCAAGCGTCTCGCCTCGTCGCTGGTACAGCGCATAGCCGTCAGCCGTGCGTTGCAGGCGCCAGCCGCGCAATGCGGCTGCTATGAAAATCGGCCGGTCCAGCGGGTGCGTCTCCAGCGGATCGGGCTTCTCGCGCATGTTATCTCCTCTGGGGGCGTTTTCCTTTGCCTGGCCAGGCGGCGTCTTATCGGCCGGTGGTCGTCATGGACGGTCCCTCTTAGCAACCTTATCCCATGCGACAAACGCGACGAAAGCTGCAACGCCTGCCGCCACCGGGCGCGCGACTTCGGACGAAAGCCCGATCATTTTGCAGATGCCCATTGCCAAGACCCCTGCCGCGAAGCCCGCGGCAATCTTAACGATAGGATGGGCGTTGCCGGCCTGCGCCTTCAGTTCCTTCTTGAGCCAATTCATCCCTTTGTTGTCCTTCTCGGCTGCCGGCCGGTGCGGGGCGCTGTGCGCCTGGTGCCCTGCGAGGGACGTTCTCGTTGCTAGTTTGCGTCGGCCATGTGGCATTCCGGGACATGATGCACTCGTTCGCCGGTCGGCTGCCCGGCGCTGTCCAATACCTCCACGATGCGCCATTCCTGGCAATCCCGGTCGTTGCACATATGTCCTGGACATGGGTCCGATGCCCTTCCGTCCAATGGCAGCACGATTCTTCCCCGGTACGGCCCGCGCCCTTCATCGTCATCCATGAGCACGATGTCGCCTATTGCTCGCCGCTTACTCATCGCTGAGCCTCGGTCCGAGACTATTCGCTGCAATAGAGAATACCCCAGTCACTTTCGAATCCAAGCGGCTCCCCGCCTGATGCGAGGCGCCGCGGCATGCCACTGGTCTTGTCGCTATCGGTCGCGCATCCATTCAAAGATCCACTGCGTAAGGATAAAGCGAGCGTTCATGTAGAGCAGATAGCCATCACCGCGTGGCGACAAGGGCGTGAAAAGTGCCACGCCTTCCGCTTCTACCTCGTCCGTAAACAGCCCGCCGTATCTTTCGGCCGGTGCTTCGACGTAGTAGCTCAGGTGCTCCGAATTGCGCAAGTCGGAGGGCACTATCCCCGCGTCCATATCGGCGAGGATTTCCCTCTTGGCGCGCTCGAAAGCCCGTTGCAGAAAAGCCAAGGGCTCACCTTCGAGCAATGGCAGGCCGTTCCATTCGCACAGTTTGTGCAGAGGGATATTAGTCATGGTGCGACCTCATTGGCGGCGCAACAGAGGAGTGAACCGGCGTGCCCGTATCGCCGCCAGTCATGAACGCCCACGCAACGAGGATTACGACCAGGGCCGCGTGAGCCACCTTAAACCAGCGATACCAAGGGTGCCCTTCATGGACGGTCCTCTCTCGCATACGCCTCAGATGGGCGCCATAGAGCGGATCGTGCAGCCCCGCTTCGATTTCCTTGCGCACGACAACATTGCGTAAGTGAAAAACGCCCACGGCAACGGCGAACCATACCAAGCATGCCAAGACACCGACTGGCCGCCAGAAAACCGATATCACGAGCGCTAGTGCGGGGGCTCCAAGCCAGAGGGTGCAGAACAGCAGGATGCGCGGTGCGACCATCGGCACCTCATACTGGCCGATATAAAGCGATCTGGATGCGCTCTCATGTGCGGATGTCATCGCGGCTGAACCCTCGACTGCTGGCCCGTGCGGCGCTCAAATGGGACCGTGCGCCCTGTCTGGAAGCAGTGAATCTCGCGAAGCGATCCGTAGCCAAAGACCAACGCATACCCGTGACCTGGTGCGGCGATGGTCAGCGTGTGGTTGTAGCGCACGTCACCCAAGGGCTGCCCAAAGTCGCTTGTCGTTCGGATCAAGCGGCCGGATGCATCTACCTCGTAGAGCGCCATGTCCATTGCATAGCGAAGGTCCTTGGTCTGGTAGCTATCTGCTTCGTAGTAGCCATCTGGCATGGTATGCCGGAAGGTCACGTGGTCGAACATGCCCATTGCAAAGCTTCTAGAGCGGATTGCTTGTACTTCTACGTGCCGGCTCTGCCGGCCGGTGCGGCGCTGAAGCGGCAACGGAACAGCGGTGGCACGGCGGAATGGTCGGATCGAACGCAGTCATCGCGCCAAATGCTGACGCTTCCTTCTGCGGGCGGCGCCTATGCTGAAAGCGGGGCGAGCTATACGCCGCGTCATTGCGCCTGCTCGCGCCAAGCGGCAAGCAGGTCGTGCACTTCCAAGACGGCCTCCGCATCGACGGAAGGCGATGTCGGCGGCTTCGCATCTGGTCCTGAGATGCGGGGCAGTGGAAGTCGGCCCTTGAACGCCTCGGCGTTCTCCGGTGCTAGATGCAATGCCATTTCACGTAGCATGTCGTTGGTGCGGTTGCCGACCTCGTACATGTCGCGCTCGCGTTCGCTCATCGCCCACATCGCCACCCGCGCGTAACGCCCCGCCTGGGTCTCGGCCGCTTGAGTAGCGTTCTGCTGCTTGATCAAGCTCAGCAGAAGACCCACGGCCACCGCACCGAGTACAAAATGCGTGGCGTCCAATCTTCGCCGTCTCGCGAACTCGGTCGTGCTCTTCATCAGCTTTTGCATTATCAAATTTTTCCTTATTCGAGGGCGCTTGGTTGGGGCCAAAGGTTGGCTACTTGGCGGCTACCAGTTTCAGCACCGGCCTCGCCGTCGCGACTTGCGCTTCCATGGTCGGGCTAAAGTCAATTACGTCGAAACCCATGTCCATGAACCAGCGCCGCGATAACGGTGAGCGTCCGCTGATCGGTAAGGCCGGAGGCTCATTCTCTTCGCTCCAGAAGCGACAGCTAGCAGAATGGACGAAATCTAGCTCGCATGCTCCGTCGGGATAAGCGCAGATCACCATCTTCCAGGACACATCGCACGCCGTCGGCCACTCGTAATCGCTGGGAACCAAGCGACTCTGACACGGTGCCGGGCCACCGGCATAGCCATGAAGAAAGGCTCGAACATGCCAGATCTCGATAGACCGGGCTTGTTCGCGCCATGCACCGCAAAGCCTTGAAAACGCTTTTTTGGCTAGTGGCCGCGGCAGCTGCCATTGGAAGCACTTCAGGCCACGCTGGTACCAAGCCTCAAATGCTAGATTGGGGTAGCCGTCCGGGTGAGCGGCATAGCGTAGAAACCAGTTGCTCATCTTCACGACTTTGCATCCCCGTCGTCAATGACGCTGAGGGCGGCCCATGCGAGCACAAGAGCAGTCACGCACACAAACATGCGAAAGACCACGGCATCAGCGTCAACAAGCTCAGGCGCACGAGAAGGCATTCTAGTTTTGCGCGAGTCTCCGGTATTAGAGGCGGTTCTCCGCCTGCTGGAATTCCTTCACCACGCCCTTTCCCGTGAAGCGGAATACCAGATTTGATTCCTTCATGCTGTTCCCAAGCATGTTGGCGAATGGAATGTAAGCGAGAGCACCGGTCTTGACGTTCTGATAAGACCAAACCTGCTCCCCCTTCTCGAGATACTGCACGTTGCTCGGCCGCCCGAAAATGCGCTCGACATCCTTGGTGGTCGTCACGCCGGGCTTGATCATCGCGACCTTGGACTCGTCTGTGATCGCGTTGCTCGCGCCTGTGGTCGCGCAACCCGCGAGAGCCGCGGACAGGGCCAGTCCAACGACCAGAATTGTTTTCTTCATGAGTACTCTCCCATTGACGTTTGTGAACTCGTACGACGGAACCGGGAAAAAAACAAACGGCATGCTGTAATCCTACATTTCCCGGTCATGGATCGCCGACAGGTCAGGATAAACCACCGATGAACTTATCGATTAAGGGATTAAGGCGGATTAACGGCCTATATTCAGCACTCCTTCGGCGGAGATGCAGACTCGCCATTGGTGGTGCGCCTGCTCTCCGCAAAGGCGGAACGTGCGGCGTGATCCATTGCCTTGAGGACAGGGACATAGGACTCGTCACGTAGGCCGCCGAGCATCCAAGAGAAGGGCGCAAATGGCACGCCGCCGTGGAAACCAAGAGGCTTTGGTGGGTCCGTCTCCGCGCGCTTCCTTGCCCCGTCTTCGCCGCCCCGGTGCAGCAGGGCCGGAATCATCGCCTCGTCAAGCTCCTCGCAGAAGCCGACCCAGCCGAGATCCTGCCCGTTGGGCGTGATAATGTGGAAGTATGCAATTGGCACCCGCCGCATCGGTGGCATAAGGCTTCTCCTTCTCAGAACGGCCGTCCATCATCCCGCCACGGATCCTCTGGCGCATTCGGGGTGCCGCCGTTGCGCAGCGGCGAGGTTGGCGCGCGCCCCGGCATAGGAGATCCGCAGACTGTTGCGTCGGACGCCAGCTTGTCCACGTCGAAGGCAATAACTTCGGTGATGTACGAGACCTTGCCATCAACCTCATATTTGCGTGTCTGCAGCTTGCCCTCGATGCTGACACGGTCGTTCTCGCGAAGGTTTGCGGCGGTATCTGCGGCAGCGGCAAAGCACACGACACGGTGCCAGTTCGTGAACTCGGCTGTCTCACCATTGCGCTGGACACGATCCACCGTCGACACACGAAGAGTTACGGTCCTATCGCCATTGGGCTTGCTGCGGCTTTCCGGGGTGGCGGCCACAGTCCCCTTGAGGCTTACCCGATTGGTATCCCGGCCCATGCTCAAACGTTCCGGGGTGCAGCGATGGCGCCTGCTAGGCGCGCTACCTTGTTCTTGTTCATCCTGGATGCTCCTATTTTTGTAAGCGGCGTGGGTTACGTATTGAACTTTGTGGCATGCGGCAATGCGCGTCCATATCGGCTACTTGTTGCGCGGCTCCTCATCTAGGATTTCGACTCCTACCACCTGATAGGCTTGACCGTCTAGTTCGACTGGATTGAGCACGCCCAAAGCAAACGCTAGACGCATAGAGACATTTGGGAACCCCACCTTCCTGAGCCAGATTTGCGCGCCCCGGCATTCAGCAATGCGGCCAGGCACCGCCTTGGGGTGATAGGCAGCTTTGTGGCACAAGAATGGCCTAGTATCGTCTCCGATCAGTTGTCGAGCGATGGCGCGCAATCTTCCCTCCATCAGGGGGATCGCGCTCGCGTCGGGCCGAAAGGGACAATTCGCGCAAGGCTCGGCCAGGGCCGCTACGGCAGGTGTGTCTACGAGATTCATTGACTCCCCGACTGGTGAACATCGAACTGACTGTAGCGATGCATGTCCAGACCTTGCGAATGCGAGTACAGGGACGTCGTCGCGCAATCGGTATTTGCCAACGCATCACTGGCGACCAGTACAGGCGCGCCGTTACGGAGCAACGCCGAGGCGGCCATATTGCGGAGCCAGTGGATCGAAGCTGCTTTTAGTTGCTCCGCGGCTGACCGATCTTTTAATGTCTTCGCAGCGGCCTCGAACATCTTCTTGAAGATGGTGTACAAAGCCTGCCGCGTGATTGGGGAGAATCCCTTTTTTACCTGGATTGAGAAGACTAGCGGTGTTACCTCACGCGGGGCAATCGCCGCGGGCAAACCGAATGACTCCCGGTACATACCCAATTCGAGTAGCACCTCGTCGGTCAAGGCGATGAGGCGCGGCTTCGCTCCTTTGACCCTCACATGCAGGACTGCTCGGCTCTTCTGTGCTCTTACACCCTTGATGAACTCAATATCGCCCATGGCTGCTGTCAATGCTTCGCTGCTGCGGATGCCGGTCGAATGGAAGAGGGCAATCAACCATCGGTTGCGGGCATATTGACGCCGTTCGTGGACCGTGTCCCGCTTCGAGGCCGCAAGCCAGTTCAGCAGGCAGAGCCACTGATCGTCCGCTAGCATCCGATGAGTCCGCCTCGCACTCTCGGTCTCCGATTGACATTCGCGACAGGGGAGATGTTTGGGCATGGGATTGTCTGCCAGATAGCCGGCGTCTCGTAGCCACAGGAACATCTGACGGATGGCGCGCTCAGCGAAAGCGATACTCTTGGGCTGTAGGGGGCCTGCAAACGGCTTGTACGCGGCGGAAACGCGGCCGTCACGCCCAAGACGCGGCCGCTTCGCGCCAACCCACAGCTCGGCTGGGCGGGGGTCCCGGAGGAACTCGGTGTAACGCTGCCAATCACCTGGAACAATCGAAGAAAGCGGCTTTCCCAAGGTGAGCAAGACCCAGACGTAAAAGCGCGAGACTTCCTTCTCGTAGGCGAACAGAGTCGCAGACGCAACTCGATCCTTACACTGGTCCAGCCATAGCTTAATGGCATCCCAGTCTCGGTCGGCAGCAATCTGCTGCTGTCCTGGCTTCCGGTTCGTGCCAGTGCTGCCGTCCAGATACTGCGGGAGCGTACCGTTCCGCAGTATCACCAGAGCATCGCTGGGCGTCGTGGGCGCCGAGCGCGGGGCGAGGATGTCCGTCATTCGGTCGGAGGGCCTCAACCCTTGCACAGGTCTGCGATCTCGAAGCTTTCATCTTCCTCCGGCGTCGCTCCTGCGCTTGCCCTTTTGTTGGCCTTGGCGTCCTTCTTCATGTGCTTCTGGCGTTCAGCTTCCACCTTGTGGCGAGCATCGATCAGACCCTTCAGGCAGGCGGCTGGCAACGTGATGGTCTTGTCCCCCAGCTCCGCCTCGTTGTTATCGAGGAGGGTCGAGAGTTCGGCACGCTGCTGCTCCGAGAGTCGATTGTAAAAGGTGTCCAGAGATCCAACCACGTCGTTGACGGTGGTGCGGGAGAAGGCTCGCCCAAGAACCGCGGTCTTGGTGATCTTCTTCTTGCCGCCAGTCTGTTCCACCATGCCGCGCAACAACTCCAGCGCGCGCTTCATCCCGTACTTCTGAATTGCCGCGACCGCGGCGTCTGTGCCGACTCGTTCGTCCTCCAACAGCTTCTGCAATTCAAGAGGGGACTCCGCCAGCATGATCATCTGGTGAACATGGGTGTCCGACATGCCGTTGCGCGCGCAGATCTTCTGAATCGACCAGCCCATGCGCCGCAGCCGCAGGTAGATATGGCCAAGTTCCAGGCCGTTGAAGCGACGCCCTTGGTTGGAAGTGAGCATGTGCGCTGTGCGCTCGTCTTCCGAGCCGCGCCATTGCCTGGCTTCCAGGTAGAGCTGCTCGTGACCCTCGTCCATCAATTCAACAGCGGCGGTAGTGCGGCACTCCCCATCGACCAGCCAGATTTCTCCTTCTTCGACCTCCACATCAATCGGCGGGAACGCAGCAGTGCCGGCGGTCCGCATGGACACCTTCATGGTGTCGATGTGAGCGCGTAGTCCTGCGTTCCTGATCCGCCCGTTGTGGCCAGGCCGCACCTTCACCAACCGCGGGTCGATCTTGTAGATGGTTTGCTTGCCGATGCCATCCAGCTTCTTCTCGGCCATGGCCTTCAAGGAAGGCAGCGGCTTGATCGTGTCGTTCATCTGAATTCTCCCGTGAATGCGGCCTCAGGCCAGGTGTTTCGCTCAGCATCTGTGCTGCATCGTCGGAAACAGTATATCGTACGTATCGTTATAGCGCTACGGAATTCGACATAATTTTTTCTATGTCAAAGGTGGGAAGGCCTTGGGCCGCTTAAGACGGTCGGGTCGCCGCGCCACGCGGTGTCAGTATCCTTGCTGGTGCCTCGGCCAACTTCGTCGTCCTTTGGACATCGAGAGATGGTGGAAACAAGTTAAACTCGTTCATTTTTACAGCTGCTACCGACATGAGTGAGTCACACTACTTCTCGAATGGCAAGCCGGTGCATCGGCTCTCCTACTGCGCCTTTCTCGATGTTCTTGGCTTCTCCGCCAGGATCGCCGATAGCTATAGGGACGAGACACACAACGATCTGCTGGAACGTTTCCACGGCATTCTGGCCAGAAGCATCGACAAGTTGAAGAACGCCCACGACGAGTATTCGCTGCTCTATTACAAGTCGTTCACTGACAACGTGGTGTTGGCCCATCCGCAATACAGCGATGATATGGAAGCCGAGTTCGGGCCCATCCTTGATGGCATCAGTGCATATCAACTCGACATGGCATTGAATGGCTTCTTCATTCGGGGTGGCTTGGCAGTCGGACAGCTATTTATCGATGACAACAGCGCCTATGGAGCCGCCTTGCTCGAAGCCCATCGTCTCGAGTCAAACGTCGCTGTCAACCCCGTTGTTGTGCTCTGTGACAAAACAATGGAGCTGGTGGATCGGCACGTTCGGTATTACTCGGGAGAGAGCGCTCCTCAGTTTCAAGATGTATTGAGAGGGCCGGACGGCCGGTACTTCTTGAACTACCTGGCTGCCTGCGCTGAGTGGGATGATGACGGCGATTTGCAGCTTGACGTCGCGTCCCTTCGTCTCCATAAGCAGCAGATCGAATCTTCGCTCGAGGCCTACGCTAGCGTACCCGCTGTCTTTGCGAAATTCGCATGGCTTGCTTCGTATCACAACTATTTCTGCGACACGGTGGCCAGCCATCCGCAGTATGACCCGGCGCTCAAGGTATCAGCCAGCCTTACCGCAACGCAATTCCGCCGGCTGTCCAAGAAGAAAAGGTAGGCCGCCGCTACATTGTTGCCTCGGTCCTACGTGAAAAGAGCAGTGGACACAGCGCCCCGACGTTGAGATGAAGGCGAACTTGGCTTCGGGGTGGGCCTTCTGGTAGGCAGCTACCTTGCTCGACCAAAGAGCACTTGATCGCGGCCGGTTCTTTTCGAACAGCTATTGAGATAACTATTCTTATCGCAATAGCATCACCGCTGCGCTAAACTGGCGAGTATGAAAACGCACCAGACTGTCATCCTTCCGTCCGCTCCTGCCGATCCGGCGGGTTTTCCCGATGCGGCTGCGCTGGCCGCGCTACGCGCCTGGTACGAAGGGCTGTCGGCCCGCGATGCGGTGGTGCGCTACCTGGGCGAGCGCAAGGCCAGCGGCCAGTCCGCACGCGGCATCCTCGGCCGCATCCGGCAGCAGTTGGCCGAATTCGCGCGCCGTCGGCAGCGGCAGGACCTGGCCGCCTTGTTTGACCACAGTGCGGTCGAGCGGACCGGGCGGGCAAAGGCCATCAACCAGGCGATCGAAGCGCTGCGCCGCCTACCGTCGCCGCAACCGCAGGTCAGTGATGACATCGGGCAATGGCTGCCGGCCCGTGCCGTGGGCGCGTTGCGCGCGCACGGCATCGAGACGCTGGCGGACCTGACGGTGCGTGTACCGCGCCGACGCCGCTGGTGGGCGGCGGTGCCCGGCCTGGGCCCGGCGAGCGCGCGGCGCATCGAGGCCTTCTTTGCCGAACACCCGCAGCTCACCGAGCGGGCCCGTGCGCTGATCGCCGTGACGGACCGCGGGGAAATCGTGCCCTGGGAGCACTTGCGCCTGCCCCACGAAGTCGACGGCTCGTCGGGGACCTTTCGTGCGCCGCGGCAAACCTGCACCCTCAATGCGGACAACGACTACGACGCGGTCCAGGCCTGGCTCGCGCTGCACGAGTCGCCAGCCACCCAGCGGGCGTATCGCAAGGAAGCCGAACGGCTGATCCTGTGGGCGATCCTTGAACGGGAGCGGCCGCTGTCGTCGCTCACCACCGAGGACGCGATTGCCTACCGCAGTTTCCTGCGCCGGCCGACCCCACACAAGCGCTGGGTGGGACCGCCGCGGCCACGCACCTCGCCCGAATGGCGGCCGTTTGCGCAGGGCCTGTCACCACGTTCAACGGCCTATGCCTTGTCGGTGCTCGGGGCCATGTACCGGTGGCTGATCCAACAACGCTATGTGCTGGCCAATCCGTTCGCGGGCATCAAGGTGCGCGGCAGCGGGCGGACTGCGCCGTTGGATACGTCGCACGCGTTCACCGAGGGGGAGTGGCTACTGGTGCGTACGCTCGCCAACGGATTGGAGTGGACGTATGGGTGGGAGGCGCCAGCGGCCCAGCGCTTGCGCTTCGTGCTCGACTTCGCCTATGCGACGGGCCTGCGCGCGAGTGAGCTCGTTGGCGCCACGCTTGGCGGCATCGAGATCGATCCCCATGGCGACCACTGGCTCAACCTGGTCGGCAAAGGGGCCAAGGCGGGCAAGGTGGCACTGCCTCCGCTGGCGCGTGCGGCGCTCGACCGGTATCTGGTCGAGCGCGGCCTGCCAGTTACGCGGGCACGCTGGGACCCGAATACCCCGTTGATCGGCGGCCTTGGCCAGGACCTAGCCAGCGGCATCACGGGCACGCGCCTGTGGGCTGTGTTACGACGGTTCTTCGTGCAAGCGGCGAAGTTGATCCAGGCCGACCACCCGGTTGCCGCCGAGAAGTTGCGGCAGGCCAGCCCGCACTGGATGCGGCACACTCATGCAACCCATGCGCTGGCGCGCGGCGCGGAATTGACGACGGTCCGGGACAATCTGCGGCACGCGTCCATCTCGACCACCTCGATCTACCTGCACGGCGACGAGGTGAAACGGGCACGCCAAATCGGCGCGGCGTTCTCCGCTGCCTAGCGACTTGGTGTGTGTGGGCCAATTGGCGCGGTCAGCGAACCCTTGCTTATATCAAAATAAATCAGTTGTTTTCTTTCAATATAACCGCAAGGCTTATGATAGCGGATTGGCTTCATCTTGGCATGACCCCTATACGGCTTCTTTGGCGTTGGGCAAGTGCTGCATTTCGCATCGCAAGGCGCCGGGCGCCTATTGTGGCCCGTGACCGGCAATCTCATGCGCCTGACCGTGGCCGGCCTCGGAGGATGGCTTGCCTTGCGCTGGGGCGGCGAGCTGATACACGTGTTCATTGCGCAGGGTGTCGGGCTCGTCGTGTACGGCCTCGTCATTGCTGCCACGATTGCCGGCGGCGCGTGGTTTGGCCGCGTGGGCTGGCCACGCGGCCCGGCCGCATTGATGCGGCGGTTGACGGCAATATGATTTCCGTTCGAGTACCCGCTGGCGCGCTGCCACCCACGTCAAAGACGTTCGCAGAGAGCGATCAGGTTCTCGCGTAGCCATCGGTGCGCCGGGTCAGCGTCCGCCGAGCGGTGCCAGCTCAGGTAGATCGGGAAGCTCGGCACGCGCAGCGGCACGGTGTGTGTCGACAGCCCAAAGTTGTCGGCATACAGGTGCGCCATGCGCTTGGGCAGGGTGCACAGCAGCTTGGTTTTTTGCACCAGCACCGGCATCGACTGGAAGTGCGGCACTTCAACCGCGATGTGCCGGCGCAGCCCGCGCTTGGCCAGGGCCAGTTCGATCATTGACATCGAGCCGGCGCGCGGTGTGAGGGCGACATGTCGCTGCGCAAGATACTGCTCCAGCGTCAGACGTCCGGACAGGTGCGGATGATCGCACTGAGAGAGTGTGAGCAGACTGTCCGTCAGCACGCATTCATTGCGAAATGAGGGGTCGTGCTGCACGAAGAAGTCCAGGGTCAGGTCGACCTTGCCGTCCTTCATTGCCATGCCCAACTCGCCGCCCGGCTCGGGGCGGATCTTGAGCCGGATATTCGGCGCCGTTTGCGCAAGCCATTCCGAGAAACGCGGCAGTACCACGGTTTCGCCATAGTCCTCCACAGCCATCACGAAGCAACGGTCCGAGCGGGCAAAGTCGAACGCGTCCTCCGATCGGATGCCGCGCTCGATCAGGTCCAGCGCCTGGCGGATGGGATCCGCCAGCGTCTTGGCCCGTGCTGTCGGCACCATGCCATCGGGCGTGCGCGTGAACAGCGGGTCGTCCAGGCGTTCGCGCAGGCGTGCCAGGGCGTTGCTTACCGTCGGCTGGGACAGCGCGAGCTTGCTCGCGGCCCTGGAGATGTTGCGCTCGCTATAGATGGTGTCGAACACCAGCAGCAGGTTGAGGTCGATCGAACGCAGGTTCATGATGGAAGGTGGATGCTAAAGCGCTGCATCGGAGTGACAGCAACAGGGTAATGGAGCATATTCCAACTATCAATAAAGCGCATTCGGTTTCTAAACTTCGTGAATTGGCTCGTGCTGCGTACGATGGCCCTGAACCCATCAGCGAGCAGCCATGACCGAAGCCAGTGACTTGTTACTCAGAGACCAGCCCGCCCCAGGCGTTGCGCGGGTTCGCATCAACCGGCCAAATGCCCGCAATGCGCTCAATTCAGCGCTACGCCAGCAGCTTGCGGAAGCCTTCCTCGAACTTGATCGCGACAAGAACGCGCGCTGCGTGCTGCTGTGCGGTAGCCAGGGTCATTTCGCTGCCGGGGCCGACCTCAAGGAGCTGGCGGAATTGGGCTCCCATGCGGTCTGGGCGCTGGAGGTGCCGCGCTACTGGAAGGCGATTGCCGACTGCAGCAAGCCGCTGGTGGCGGCAGTGTCCGGCTTCGCACTGGGCGGTGGCTGCGAGTTGGCGCTGCACGCCGACATCATCGTGGCAGGCCGCAGCGCGAAATTCGGCCTGCCCGAAGTGACGGTCGGCGTTATGCCGGGCGGCGGCGCCACGCAGCGCCTGATGCGGGCAGTCGGCAAGTACCACGCCATGAAGTTGCTGCTGACCGGAAAGCCGATCTCGGCAGAGGACGCATTGGCGATAGGGCTGGTGAGCGAGGTCACCGACGATGAGGCGTGCGAAGCGGGTGCGCTGGCACTTGCGGAAATGATTGCGTCGCGTCCGCCCGTTGCGGTGCGCCTGATCAAGGAAGCAGCGCTCGCGGGTGGCGACGCGGCACTCGCTACCGGGTTACTGCTGGAGCGGCGTTCCTTCGAACTGTTGTTTGACACCCATGACCAGAAAGAGGGCATGAACGCCTTCATCCATCGCCGTGCGGCGGCATTCTCAGGGCAATGAGGCACGGCACCGTTTCACAACGGATCTTCTCCTACCTCAAAAGGAATCTCTCACTATGACCATGCGCTCGGAAGTAGCCATCGTCGGTGTCGGGCGAACGCCATATAGCCGGGCCAAGCTCGGTGAGCCGGCACCGACCGTTGACGAATACATCGCCTGGGCCGCCGATCTTGCTCTGAAGCAGGCGGGCCTGGGCAAGAAAGACTTCGACGGGCAGGGCCTTGGCGTCGCGCATGCCGAAGTGGCGCATACGGTGAACTGGTCAGCCGCTACGGCCGAGAACCTGGGCATCAGCCCGCAGGTGCTGCTGCGCGCCGACCAGGGGGGCGCTTCGGCATCAGCGATGCTGATCCGCGCCGCGGCGATGATCAAGGCGGGCATCGTGGACCGCGTGCTGGTGGTGGGGGCCGATACGCCGCTGAACATTCCGTCCGCGGCTCCCGGGCTTCCGCTATCGCCAGAACGCACGCGCGGCGTCTATTGGGACTTCCAGGGACCGTTCGGCGTGATGGGCGCGAGTGCGCAATTCGCGCTGGTGCTGACCCGGTACCTGCATCAATTCCCCTCGCTTCGCTTCGAACAACTGGGCAAGCTTGCGGTGTCCACGCGTTACAACGCATCGTTCCATCCCGGCGCCATCTATCGCAAGCCATTCACGCTGGACGAGTACATGGACTCGCGCATGCTCTCGCATCCGATCCGCCTGCTTGACTGCGTGCCTATCGTCAACGGCGGCCTGGCCTACGTGGTGACGTCGGCCGAGACAGCACGCAAGCTGACCGACAAGCCGGTGTTCCTGCGCGGCTTCGGCGAGGCCAACAACTACTACCACGGTTCGCGTGCCTTGCCTGACGTAACCACCACTGGATTTGCACAGTCAGCGCCACAGGCGATGGAGATGGGCGGCGTGCGGCACGCCGACATCGACCTGTTCCAGCCCTATGACGACTACCCCTTCATCGCCATGATGACGCTTGAGGACTGGGGCTTTTGCAAGAAGGGCGAAGGTGGCCGGTTCATCGAGGAACGCGACCTGCGTTTCCACGGTGACTTCCCGCTCTCCACCGACGGCGGCCAGCTCTCCGGTGGCCAGCCGGGTGGCGCGATCGGCGGCTTTATGCCACTGGTCGAATCGGTCACGCAATTGCGCGGCGAAGCCGGTGAGCGCCAGGTCAAGAATGCGCGCATTGCCGCGTCCTGCGGATTTGGCGGCATCCCCTACGGACGCCCGGGCCGCAGCTGCATTTCACTGATCCTTGGAACGGAGCCCTGAACCCATGACCGACCACGTGACAACCAAGCCGCTGCCCGCCATCACGCACCAGACCCGCCCATTCTGGACCGCGGCAAAACAAGGCCGCTTCGTCCTGCAGAAATGCGGCGATTGCGGGACCTTCAATTTCCATCCCAAGCCCTGGTGCATCGAGTGCGGCAGCCGTGCACTTGCCTGGACCGATGCGCAACCGCATGGCACCGTCTATTCGCACACGGTGTCGTATTCGGTCGCGATGAACTATCCCGGCTGGGAGGCTGACCTCCCGCTGGTCCTGTGCCTGATCGATCTGGACGACGGTGCGCGCATGTACGCCCAGGTGACCGATTGCCGGCCCGAAGAGATCCATGTCGGTATGCGCGTCGAAGTCCACTGCGAGGACATCAGCGCCGAGGCCGGCATCCCGAAGTTCCGCCCGTTGCGTAGCCACTCAACCAAGAGGATCTGAACATGACCCATCCGGCTCCGGAACCGCTCACGCTGCGCAAGGCCGCGATGCGCGACGTGCCATTCGACTGGCAGGACCCGTTGCAACTGGACACGCTGCTCAGCGACGAAGAGCGCATGATACGAGACAGTGCGCGCGCCTACGCCCAGGAGCGGCTGGCGCCCCGCATCCTCGACGCCAACCGCCACGAGCGCTTTGACGTCTCGGTGATGAAGGAGATGGCCGGGCTCGGTTTCCTGGGCGCAACCATCGAAGGATTCGGCTGCGCCGGCATCAGCTACGTGGGCTATGGCCTGATCGCCCGCGAATTCGAACGCGTGGACACGAGCTTCCGCTCCGCGCTCGGCGTGCAGACCACTCTGTCGATGACGCCCATTTACCTGTTCGGCAGCCAGGAACAGCGTGAGCGCTACCTGCCGGCGATGGCCCGTGCGGAGTTGCTTGGCTGCTTCGGCCTGACCGAGCCCGACCACGGCTCGGATCCTGGCAGCATGGCCAGCCGTGCACGCCAGGTAGAAGGGGGGTGGCGGCTGTCGGGCAGCAAGACCTGGATCACGCATGCCCCGATCGCCGACCTGATGGTGGTCTGGGCCAAGGACGACGAAGGCGTGGTGCGCGGCTTTATTCTCGAGCGGGGCATGAAGGGCCTGGCAACCAGCAAGATCGAGGGCAAGTTCTCGGTCCGCGCATCACCCACCGGGCAGATCCTGATGGACGATGTATTCGTGCCCGAGTCGCAGCGCCTGCCCGACGCGCGCGGCATCTCAGCACCCTTCGCATGCCTGAACAATGCGCGCTTCGGCATCTGCTGGGGCGCCATGGGCGCGGCCGAGTTCTGCTGGCATGCCGCGCGCCAGTATGTGCTTGACCGCAAGCAGTTCGGCCGTCCGCTGGCTGCGAACCAGTTGGTGCAGAAGAAACTTGCCGATATGCAAACGGAGATCGCCCTCGGCCTGCTCGCTTGCCTGCAGGTCAGCCGGCTGCGCGATGCGGGCGCGGCCAGCTCCGAGATGGTGTCGCTGCTCAAACGCAATTGTGCCGGCAAGTCGCTGGAGATTGCACGCCTGGCTCGCGACATGCACGGCGGCAATGGCATTTCTGACGAGTATCACGTGATTCGCCACCTGATGAACATGGAGACCGTCAATACGCTGGAGGGCACGCACGACATCCACGCGCTCGTGCTCGGACGCGCCCAGACCGGCTTGTCGGCTTTCGCAAACTGACCTGCCATGCCTTCCATCGCCAGGCCCTCGCCTGCACCAATTATCGCCGAACGCACGATGAACACTACCCAGTCTCTTGCTGGCACCGCGGAGCCAGCGCGCAGCGCGCTGGATTGCCTGTTGCGCCCTCGCTCGATCGCGATTGTCGGCGCCTCGCCGCAGTTCGCGAAGGTCAACGGCCGGCCGCTCAAGCACCTGATCGAGAAGGGCTACACCGGGCGCATCTACCCCGTGAACGCCAAGTACCCCGAGATTGCCGGGCTTGCCTGCTATCCCGACGTGGTCGCGCTGCCGGAGGCGCCCGACCTCGCCATCGTCGCGTTGCCGGCGCGCGACGTCGAGGCCTGCATCGCAGCGCTGGGGCGCCGTGGCGTCGCTGCCGCGGTGATCTTCAGTTCCGGCTTCGGCGAGATGGGCGCCGAAGGCAAGCAGATCGAGCAGTCGTTGCGGGCCTGCGCTGACGCGCACGGCGTGTTGATCTGCGGCCCGAATTGCCTGGGCTTCGTCAACGCGTTCGACAACGTCTATGCCACCTTCAGCCAGTATGCCGACGGCGATACCGGTGCCGGCCCGGTGGCGTTCGTCACGCAGTCGGGCGCATTCGGCACGGCGATCGCGGCCCTGGTGCGCCAGCGCGGACTGGGGCTGGGCTATTTCATCAACACCGGCAACGAGGCCGGCGTTACCTTCAGTGACCTGATGTTGGCGGTCATCGAGGACCCACGCATCTGCGTCGCCGCCGGCTATATGGAGGGCATGCGCGACGGCCCTGGCCTTGTTCGGCTGGCCCAGCGTTGCGCCGAGCTTGGCAAGCCGCTGGTGCTGACCAAGGTCGGCCGCATGGCCGCCGGTGCGCGCGCCGCGGCTTCGCACACCGGCTCCCTTGCGGTAGAGGACGACGTGTTCGATGCGGTACTGCGTCAGCACGGGGTACTGCGTGCCCGCAATGAAGAGCAGATGCTCGACATGCTCGAGGCGCTGTGCTCGGACCGCGTGCCGCAGGGCCGCGGCCTTGGCATTGCCACGCAGTCGGGCGGCGCAGGCGTCATGATGGCCGACCGGGCCGAAGAACTCGGCCTCGAGGTGCCGGCGCTGGCGCCGCAGACGCAGATGGCGCTCGCCAGGGTGATGCCGGCCTTCGGCGCCGCCGGCAATCCGGTGGACGTGACCGGCCAGTTCGTCGCCAACCCTGATTTGCTGCTCGAATCCGTCGTCACATTGCTGACCGACCCGCAGGTGCATGTGGGCATTGTCTGGCTGCAGCTGATGACCGCGCACGTGGACCTCCTGGTGCGCATCTTCTGCCAGATCCGTGACCGCACCGACAAGCCGTTCATCATCTGCTGGGTGGCGGCGCCGCCCGAAGCGGTGCGGCGGCTGCGCGCCGAAGGCATGGTGGTATTCGGCGCCGGGGAAAGGGCGGTCGAGGCGGCCGCGGCACTGGTTCGCCATCGTCAGACGCTGCGCGTCGCGGCTGAGCACCGCGCCGCGCGCGCGGCGCTGATGGCCGCGGTGGAGCGTGTCGCGGCGGAGATCCGTGGCAACAGCTTTTGTGATGGCGTGCAGCCGACCGTGCAGGCTACCGGCTGGCTTCACGCAGCCGGCGTGCCGATGGCGCCAGTGACGCTGGCGCGCCATGGCGATGAGGCGGTAGCAGCCTGGCGTACGGCGGGCGGCCCGGTGGTGTTGAAGATCGAGTCGCCCGACATCACGCACAAGACCGAAGTCGGTGGCGTCCTGCTGAAGCTGAACGACGAGGTCGCGGTTCGCGAGGGCTTTGCCACCCTGATGAAACGGGCCGCAGCGGCACGGCCCGAGGCACGGCTGGGTGGCGTGGTCGTGCAGCCGATGGCCGCCGGTCAGCTTGAATTGGTGATCGGCGTAAAGCGGGATCCGGGCTTCGGCATGGTGCTGATGGTCGGGCTGGGCGGCGTGCTGGTCGAGGTGCTGAAGGACGTGGTGTTCCGGCGGGCCCCCTTCAGCGAGGCCGAAGGGCTGCGCATGCTTGACGAGTTGCGCATGCGTGCGCTGCTCGATGGCGTGCGGGGCCAGCCCGGAGTTGATCGCGCGGCGCTCTCCGCGCTGCTGTCCCGGCTGTCGGTCTGGGCTGCGGCAATGGCGCCATGGCTCGATGAGCTTGACCTCAACCCGGTGCTGGTCGGTCCGACCGGACCTGTCTGTGTCGATTGCGTGATGGTGCTCAGGGGGCCGAAGGCAGGCTGACGGCGCGCCCCAGGTAGAGGGCGGCGCAAGAAGAGCCCCCCGTCCCGGGGCGGCTCCACGAAGGAGACAAACGATGAACAAGCAACCCCCATGGCGCGGCTGGCCGGCTGTACTCGGCAGCTTGATGCTTGCGCTGGTTGGCAACGGGGCACAAGCGCAAGGCGGCTACCCGAACAAGCCAATTACGCTAATCGCACCGTATAGCGCCGGCGGCGATTCGGACCTTGCCGCGCGCAACTTTGCCGCCGCAGCCCAGCGTGCGCTGGGCGTGCCCGTGATCGTGGTCAACAAGCCCGGCGCCAGCGGCGTGATAGGCTCCACACAGGTGATTGCAGCGCCCCCCGACGGCTACACCCTGCTGCTGGCACGACCGGGATCGCAGTCGATCCTGCCGGCCATCATGCCGACTCGTACGAAGTACAAGTGGGATAACTTCACGATGATCGGCATGCTCGAACTCAATCCCTATGGCTGTATGACGCGAAGCGCGAGCTACAAGACCTTTGAGGAGCTCGCGGTCGCGATGCGCGCCAAGGGCCCGGCCATGAACTTTGGCACCGCCGGCGTGCTGACGACCAATGACATGGGCCCGCGACAGTTGTTCCGGGTTCTGAACCTCGGTGAGAAGGTTCCCGTGCAGGTCCCATACAAGGGCACCTCGGAGGCCACCACTGCGCTGGTCGCCGGCCAGATCGACTTCGCTTGCGGGAGCATTGGCACCTTTTTGCAGTTGATCAAGTCAGGTTCGTTACGGGCAGTGATGGTGACCACGCCCCAGCGGATCGCGGCGCTGCCCGACACGCCGACAGCGCGGGAACTTGGCTATCCGGAAATGGAACGCATGACAGGTTGGAGCGCGGTCTACGGTCCCCCGAACCTGCCCGCCGAGGTAGTCACCAAGCTTGGTGAGCTGATGAAATCGCTGGTGAACGACGCCGCCTGGGTCCGGACCACCGAGTTGACCGGGTCGATTCCTTTCCAGCGCGGGCCAGACTACACGCGTGAATACGCCCGTGGCCAGTTTCAGATGTACCGCGCGCTTGGCGAGTCGCTGAACATCATCGACAAGGAAAACTAGAGCCCATATGGTCGACGCATTGCGTCGGCCTGCCATGGAAACTTCTACCCTGGGGGCGGCGCATATCCATCGTCCCCTGCCTCAAGGAGATGCCGCCGGCGCAGTCATATTCATGGCTCTTGCCGCTTGGCCGCCTGCATGACTGAATACGGTGCGAAATGATGAGGTCGGTCAATCGGTCTGGCATGCCGCTGTCTCAGTTGAGCGATCTGATGTGCGAAGTGCGTGCGCTTGCTCGCGAAGCGAAAAAACGCAGTCTCGCACAATGTGCCGGCCGAACGAATCGGTATTCTGATTGCCTCGAATCGGTGCTCGATGCCTGGATGACCTCGTCTACCGGCCGGCAGTTGTTGGTATGTTTTGGCGCGGCCCTTGAGTTGGGCGTGGTTCCAGAGCGCCATATTTCCAGATGCTTGTCGGCTGCGAGCGACACTCAAGCGCTGGACATACGCGCGCTCTTTTGGGCTGGGATGCGAAAGGTTCCACTATCTCGTCTCACCTTGATCCATCGCGATAAATGCAAGCGCAGCGAGTCGTCAGGGGCCGTCGATGTCTCACCGGACACGCAGCTTCCCCGCTCAGTTCGGTGAATGATGACGCTAGCGGCTGCGAAGTCGGATGCCGGCGCCCAATGCCGGCGGCTAGCTGAATAGGCTCGGACCCGACACCGGTGTCATCTTGACGACGTTAAGGCTGCGAAGAATCTGTGCGCTGACGGCGTGCAACCGCGGATTCGCTAGTCTTGGATCGCATGCCGGGCGAATGCGCGGCGTAGCGGAGGCGAAGGCGGCAGGACGGCTAGCTTCTCCGCAGTCTAGAAGCAGTGCGACGCCCTGTCCGGCGGTCTGCAGTTTCGCCAGGGTAGCTGGAAGCGACCAGGCGTGCGAATTGGTGTCTATATCCAGGAGGTCCAGTATCGATGCTGGCTCGTGGACTCCTACCAGAACGCAATCAGCCGGCGTCCAGCGTCCGCACACGAGGGCAAGATGCTCCCCACCCAGGCGGTCACGGAACCACGTGCCGTGAAACTCTCCAAACGCGGTGCGTAATGGCCGGTCAGAAAGTCGCTCGACCAGGATTTCAGTCTGGGTGCGGTATGCGATCAGGTCTGCGATCGCTCCCATCCTCAGCCCATGCCGATTCGCGAAGGCTGCAAGCTCCGGCAGCCGCGACATGGTGCCGTCGTCATTCATGATTTGACAGATGACCGATGCCGGAGACAGGCCGGCAAGGCCAGCAAGGTCGCAGCCCGCCTCAGTGTGTCCCGCCCGTACGAGCACGCCGCCTTCGCGCGCCTGCAAGGGAAAGATGTGCCCGGGCTGTACGAGGTCCTGTGGCTTTGCGTTCGCCGCCACTGCGGCCTGCACAGTCCTCGCCCTGTCGGCGGCCGAGATGCCGGTGGTGACACCGCTCGCTGCTTCGATCGACACGGTAAATGCCGTGTCGTGCGGCGTGCCGTTGCGTATGGTCATCGGCGGCAGCGCCAGGCGTCGGCAATGGTCGGGCGTCAACGTCAGGCAGATAAGGCCGCGGGCATGCGTGGCCATGAAATTGATCGCCTCCGGGGTGATGTGGTCGGCGGCGATCACCAGATCGCCTTCGTTCTCGCGATCCGCATCGTCGACCAGGATGACCATCTTGCCTGCGGCCAGGTCGGAAACCAGTTCCGGAATTGTCGATAGCATGGTGTTCATGGTTCTGCGGCGCGGTCAGGCCGCCACGATCGATACTGCCTTGGTGATCAGGTAGGCCTCCATGGCCTCGGGGCCGCCTTCCGTGCCATAGCCGGAATCCTTGATGCCGCCAAAGGGCATCTCGGCCGAACTGACGGCGGGCTGGTTGATCCATAGCATGCCGACCTCCATCTGCTGCGAAAGCCGGTGCGCGGTGCTGATGGATCTTGTGAATGCATAGCCAGCCAGACCGTACTCGAGGCGATTGGCTTCGGCAACGGCTTCGTCAAGTGTGTCAAAGCCGCGAATCGCGACTACCGGCCCGAACGGCTCGTTATTGAACACATCGGCATCGAGTGGGACATCGGCCAGTACCGTCGGCGCGAAGAAGTAGCCACCCGTGCCGACCCGTTCGCCACCGCTCGCCACAGTCGCGCCTGTGCTGACAGCGTTCTCGATGACTTGGTCCATCGCGACAACGCGCCGGGCATTGGCAAGGGGGCCGAGGGTCGTGCCTTCGACAAGGCCATTGCCGAGTTTCAGGTCCTGTGCAAGGCGCACCATGCGCTGCGTGAATTCTTCCTTCAGGCTGCGATGCACCAGAAAGCGCGTGGGAGCAATGCAAATCTGCCCGGCATTGCGAAACTTCGCGGCGCCGGAAGCTGTCACGGCCAGCTCGACATCGGCGTCTTCCGCAACGATGACGGGTGCGTGGCCTCCCAGCTCCATGGTGACGCGCTTCATATGCGCGCCGGCCAGCGCCGCAAGCTGCTTGCCCACCGGAGTGGAGCCGGTGAAGGTGACCTTGCGGATGATTGGATGCGGAATCAGGTAGCCCGAAATCTCGGCCGGGTCGCCGAACACCAGGCCCACGGTGCCGGGGGGAACGCCGGCATCGACGAAGGTCTGCAGCAGCGCCGCCGGCGACGCGGGCGTTTCCTCCGGCGCCTTCACCAGGAAGGAGCAACCGCTGGCCAGTGCGGCGCCGAGTTTGCGCACGATCTGGTTGATGGGGAAATTCCACGGCGTAAAGGCGGCCACCGGCCCCACCGGTTCCTTGAACACCAGTTGTTGCGCGGCGGGGTTGCGTGAGGGCACGATGCGGCCGTAGACACGCATGCCTTCGTCGGCAAACCAGTCAATGATGTCGGCACCGGCCAGTACTTCGCTGCGCGCCTGGGCGAACGGCTTGCCCTGTTCCTGCGTCAGCAGGCTGGCAACACTGGCGGCGCGCTCGCGCAGCAGGCTGGCAGCGCGGCGCATGGTGGCAGAGCGCTCGCTGGCGGGAATGGCTCGCCACGTAAGGAAACCACGCTGGGCCGCTGCAAGCGCGCGGTCCAGATCGGCGATGCCGGCGTGCGCAACGCGCCCGATGGCCTTGCCCGTGGCGGGGTTGATGACGTCGAGGGTCTTGCCGCTGGCGGCGTCGCACCACGCGTTGTCGATCAGCAGGCGTGTGTCGGTATAGGGAGAGTGGGAAGTCATGCTCGGATGTAATGGAATGCCAGGGTCCGGATAGGGCGGACACCTGCCCGCCCGGATGGAGGTGCGCTATATCACCCGCGCGCTGCGCAGTTCCGCGATTTGCGAGGCGGGCATGCCCAACTCCTTCAGCACTTCGTCGGTATGCTGCCCGAGCGCCGGCGGCGCGTAGCGCAACACCGGCGGTGTTGCCGACAACCGCAGCGGGCTGGCAACGCCACGGATCGCTGCAATACCATCGCCGGCGTCACGCGGGAGGCTGACGGCTAGTCTGCGCGCTTTGACCTGCGGGTCGTCGAACGCCTGGGCGATATCGTTCACCGGGCCGCAAGGCACCGCGCGGTGCTCAAGCAGCGCAATCCATTCAGCGGTTGTGCGCGAGCGCGTCACGGCTTGCATCTCCACGAGCAGGGCCTCGCGATGCTCCACGCGTAGCGTGTTGGTGGCAAAGCGCGCATCGCTGGCCAGGGCCGGCTGGCCGGCGGCTTCGCAGAATCGCTGAAACTGGCCGTTGTTGCCGATCGCCAGGATCATTGCGCCGTCGCGGGTGGGAAAATCCTGGTACGGCGCCAGACTGGGATTGCTGTTGCCCTGGCGTTGCGGTATCGCGCCGGTGTTCAGGAAGGCGCTCGCCTGGTTAGCGAGAATGGCCATGCCAACATCCAGCAGCGCCATGTCGATGTGCTGCCCTTCGCCTGTACGATGCCGAACCTCGAGCGCGGCGAGGATGGCGGTGCTGGCGTAGACGCCGGTGAACAGGTCCGTCAGCGCCACGCCGACCCGCACAGGGCCACCACCGGGTACGTCATCAGGCTGCCCGGTAATGCTCATCATGCCGCTGCTTGCCTGGATCAGCAGATCGTAGCCTGCTCGCATGGCATGCGGCCCATTCTGGCCGAAGCCGGTCACGCTGCAGTACACCAGCCGAGGATTGATCGCACGCAGGCTGTCGAAGTCGAGACCGAACTGCTTCAGCCCGCCGGTCTTGAAGTTCTCCACGACGATATCGCTCTGCGCCGCCATCTGCCTGAGAAGCGCCTGGCCCTCTGGCGTTGCCATGTCAATGGTGACCGAACGCTTGTTGCGGTTGCAACTGGTGAAATAAGTGGCCTGGTCGGTATCGCGGCCGTCGGTGTCCTTCAGGAACGGCGGGCCCCACGCGCGCGTGTCGTCGCCCACGCCGGGCCGCTCGATCTTGATCACGTCGGCACCCAGGTCCGCGAGAATCTGGGTACACCACGGGCCAGCCAGCACGCGCGTCAGGTCGAGCACCTTGATGCCCGCGAGCGCGCTGTGTTGCGATGAAAATTGCATATTGGTTTGCCAAAGGAGCGACGCGGGACCAGAAGGTCCGCGCGTCTTGGATGAATGTCGTGCGGGAAGGAGCGGCCATGCCACGGATGGCCGCGACGCCGGACCGTATGCGGCAATTGTCAGAGGGACCAGGTCATCTGCAGCGATGGGCGCCTGGAGATCTCCGCATACCAGTTCGCCACGGCCGGGTGCCGCGCGCGCCAGCCGATGTCGGCGAAGCGCAGGTCGAGATACCACAGCGCGCAGGCAAGCGTCAGGCTGCCGATGTCGATCCGCTCAGGCGACAGCAAATGCCGATGAGTATCGAGCCAAGCCAGCGAGGTCTCGCTCTTGTCGAGCTGGCCCGCACGCCATTCGGCCCAGCGGAGCGCCTCCGGGCGTGCGGCATCCTCATAGCGCGCCAGTACCGCCGCGTCCAGTATGCCGTCGCCCAGCGACTGCAGTGTCAGCGCCGCCCAGCGCTGCGGACCGCTGCGCGGAAACAGCGAGCCATGCGCCAGTTCATCGAGGTACTCGCAGATTACGCGACTGTCGTACAGGACCAGGCCATCGTCCGCGATCAGGGTAGGGATTTTTGCGAGCGGGTTCCTGGCCATGACCTCGCGGTCGCGGTTGACCGGGCTGACATTGGACGGCAACAGCCCGATGCGCTCGTGCAGCCCGAGTTCGTGCGCGACGACCAAGCATTTGCGCACGTAGGGCGAAAACGGGGAAAAGTAGATCTTCATGGCTGTGCACCAGCACCTTCCGACGTTTTGGCCAGGGTGCCCCAGATATTGTTCTCCCGCCAGAAGTTCTCTCTGCGCCAGAAGTCAGGCACGCCGGCACCGGTATTGCCGATCACGCGCTGCAGCAGGTTCTTCAGCAACTGCACCTCGTCGCGGGAAAAACCGCGGGTGGCATCCCCCTCGGCAGCCCTCTTTGCGACCATATGGTCGCTGGCGCATCGCCTGCCCGATTCGGTGAAGCACACCATGCCCCCATCCTCGCCAGGGCCGATCGTGATCAGGCCTTGCGTGGCCAGGTCCTGGAAGTGTTCCTCGCTGGCCAGGTGACCGCCAAGCTCGACCAGCCGGCTGACTTCGGCCACGCTGCGCCCGTCGCCCATGCTCAGCACGGTAAGGATGCTGCGATGGAGGTCGTTCAGGCCACGTCGCTGCACATCAGCCAGCAGTGGCATCATCAGCTGCGCATAGGCACGACGCAGCATGAAGCCGAGAAAGTCGTCATCGCCTGCCGCGTGGCGTGTCGCCAGTTCGGCCGGCGGCGGCTGGAGCCGGCCATATCTGCCGCCGTGAAACACCAGCGGTGCGTGTCCGGTGCTGTCAAACGCCAGCACCTCGCCCACGAAGATAATGTGGTCGCCACCCTCATACCGGTACGCTGTACGGCACTGTAAGCGCGCGGCGCAGTCGCCAAGCAACGGCACGTGGCCCGCGCCGCGCTCGACCTGCAACCCGGCGAAACGGTCCGCGCCGCTCTTTGCAAACTGATTGGAGACAGCTTCCTGGCCTGCCGCGAGGATATGCACGGCAAAGTGATCGGCCTCCATGAACGCCGCGAGGTTGGACGACTTCTTGTCCAAACTCCACAGCACCATCGGCGGTGCCAGCGAGGCCGAGTTGAAGCTGTTGGCCGTCAGGCCGGCATCTTCGCCATCCGCGCCACGGGTGGTCACGACGGTCACGCCGGTGGCGAACGCACCGAGTGCCTTGCGAAACTGCTTGCTGTCAAACGAAGTGGTGTCATGCATTGTCTTGCTCCGACTATGGCGGTCGCGGGGCGGCACGGGGCGTCCGGCCGCATGACCGCGCCTGGCTTACTGCAGGCCGGGCGACCCGGCGTTCGTGTAGATCTTCGACCAGAGTGTCAGCTCCGAGGCCACGGTCTTGCTGTGCTGTTCGGGCGATCCGCCCTCGGCGAAGTAGCCAAGTTCGACCAGGCGTTTGGCGACATGCGGTTGTTGCAGGGCGTGGTTCAGCGCGGCATTGACCTTGTTCACCACGGGAGCGGGAGTCCCGGCGGGGAACGCGATACCCACCCAGGTAGTCGCGTCGACATGGCCCATGCCGGCTTCCTTCATGGTGGGCACGTCCGGCAACTGCGGGATGCGCTTGCCCCACGTTACCGCCAGCGCTTTCACCGAGCCGTTCTTGATCTCGGGGATGGCCGCGCCGGCAATCATGAACGTCAGGTGAACGCGGCCGGGAACCAGGTCGAGCAGCAGCGGCGGGCTGCCGTTGTACTGGACCGTCTGCATCTTCGCCTTGATGGCCTGCTTGTACATTTCGGCCGACAGGAACGTGGTGGGCGTTCCCGAGGCGATCACGTAGTCATCCGGCTTTGCCGTCAGCAGCCTGGTCAGGTCATTGAGGTTGTTCGCCGGTAGCGATCGCGTCGCCAGCAGGACACCGGGCGTCTTGGCGATCATGCCTCCATGCACGAAACTCTTGATCGGGTCGTAGGATAGTTTGGGTTCAATGGCGGGGTAGACGGCCATGGTCGAGGTGCTGCTCACCACCATGGTGTAGCCATCCGGCTTCTCCAGCTTCACGGCGGCGACACCGATCTTGCCGCCGGCACCGGGCCGGTTGATGACGACGATGTTCTGGCCCAGGGTCTTGCTCATCTCCTGCATGACGGTCCGAACCAGCACGTCCGTGCCGCCGCCGGCAGGGTAGGGGACGATCATCTTGATGGGATGGGACGGGTAGCTCTCGGCAGCGGCGGGAGCGACCAGGGCGAGCGCGGACAGCAGGCAGCAGGCGCTGGGAATGAAACGACGAATCATGGGGGCCTCCGGGCAGTTCAGTTCATCAGGCGCGGCATCACGTGCTTGCCGAAGATTTCCGCTTCCTTATCGTGCGGGTATCCCGACAGGCAGAAGCCGCTGCAACCTGCGTCGATGAACTCGCGCAGCTGCTCCGCCACCTGCTCCGGATTGCCCACCACCGCAACCCCGGCACCCGCACGGACATCGCTGATGCCCGTCCACAGATGCGGCGTGAGCTTGCCGTCGACCACCGTGGCCAGCGCCCGCTGGCGGTTGTTGGCAACGGAATCCATGCCCTGGTCGCGTTGCTGCTTGGCCAGCTTCTGTGCTTCAGCCTTCTCGACCAGCTGATGGGCGAAGTCCCATGCCTCCTGCTCGCTCTCGCGGCAGATGATCTGCAGGCGCATGGCATATTCCAGTTCGTTCTCGCGGTTGTACTTTGCCGCACGATCCCTGATCTGACGGATCTGTTCCGCGATGGCGGAGGGGTAGTCGCCCCAGAACAGGTGCACCGCCGAGTGCTTTGCCGAGATTTCGAGGGCTTGCTCCGAGCCGCCGCCGAGGAAGAAGTCAGGGCAACCACCCGGCAGTTCGGGAATAATCGCTGGCTCGTTCACGCGATAGAACTCACCCTCGAATTTGACCTTTCTTTCGCCCAGCAGCCGCTTGAGCAGGACGGTTTCCTCTTCCAGCTTGCGGTATCGTGTTTCCTTGCAAGCTGGCTGTCCCTCGGCCTCTGCCTCGGCTTCGCTGAGTCCGGCGATCAGGTTCAGGTAGAGGCGATTGCCGGTGAACTGGCTGAACGAGGCGATCATCTTGGCCTGCGTCACCGGATGGACAAAGCCCGGCTTGATCGCCACCAGCGGCTTGATCTTTTTCAGGTTTGCCGCAATGAACGACGCCGCCGTCCAGGCTTCCCAGCAGCCTTGTCCCACCGGGATCAGGATATAGTCGAACCCGGCATGTTCGGCATTGGCTGCGACTTTCAGAAAATGATCCAGCGTGCGCGGGATGGCTTTCGATGGATCGCCAAAGGCGGTGAGGTCGCCATTGGTGGGGCAGAACCAGCCCATTTTGAGTTTCTTGCTTCCAACCTTCAATTTCGTCTCCCGTTTTCAACCTGGCGTTATTGCCTCAAAAAAATAAAAAGGAGCGGCGCCACAAGTTGACCGGAAGGTTATCTATTCCTGTGGGAAAAGAAAAATTATCATATTTTATTCCACGTATTAGGTACCCTTATGCGCTGCGTCAGGCGCATGCCAGGCGCCGGTGCCATAGGTGCGCCGGGGCGGCATCAAAGGAGTAGCGGGGGGGAAAATGGCGTACTCGCCAAGCAGGTCGTGGGAGGACAGGCGAACCCAAAGGGGGACGGAACCCGGGTTAACACCAACGCGTTTCTTCAGCTGCCTACGGCTTGAAAAACTACGCGATCAGCACATTCGCAAATGCGCTTATTGGGTCTGATGCCAGTTCTTCAGTATCTCGCTGATGCGTCCCGATAACCAGGCGACGCCCGGGTCCGAGCGGAAGCGCGTATGCGATGTCATAACCAGACGCGACGGTTGCACTTCGATCGGCAAATCATAGATATTCAGACCAAGAATATCGGCGAATTGGCTCGCCACCGCACTGGGAAGGTGACAGATATAATCGCATTGCGCAGCCACCAGCGCCATGACCATGTAATTCTGAACCACGGCCGCAATGGGCCTTTTCAGCCCCTGTCGGGCGAGTACGTGATCGACAATGCTGCCCCGGTGATCCAGCGGCTGCATCACGACATGCGGAATCGACAGGTACTGGGACATCGGCATGACACGTTCGGCCGGCCCGATCGATTTCGACAGCATCGCTACCAGGCGTAGCTCGCCCAAGATTTCATTCTGAATCGCGGCGCCTTGAATGTCGCGCGTACTGAGTATCAGCTGAAGGTCGCCGTCCTCGAGCATGGTGCAGGCGGTACGCGTATCCGGCATGGCCCGTAGCCGCAGCACGACGCCTGGCGCTTCCTCGCGCAATGTGCGGGCCAGCAGCGGGGCAATCGACAGTTCTACGATTTCGCTGGTGGCGATATGGAATTCACATGCGGCGGTGGCGGGGTCAAAGACGCCTTCGGCAAACAGCGAGCCGCCGAGTTCGTCCAGTGCGCGCCTGACCGGCATCACCAGTTGCTGCGCCCGCGCTGTCGGCTGCAGGCCAGCCCTGCTCTGGAGGAACAACTCATCGCCCAGGGCAGTGCGCAGGCGCTTCAGAGCTTGGCTCACGGCGGGCTGCGTGAGCGACAGCCTCTCGCTTGTGCGCGTGACGCTGCGTGTTTCCCACAACTCAAGAAATACCACCAGAAGATTAAGATCGAATCGCTTGAGATTCCCTTTTGGCACGTTTTTTCCTGGGAGGCTGATAGCCGCCAACGGGCAGCAAGCGCAAAGTATACACAGGCTGCCGACTCCACAACGCGCGCTCCGTGGGGGGCTCGTGTGCAGTGGGGCGAAGCGGCGATCCACGAAGATGCCTGCTGCACGCCATCGAGCAGATCGGTGCAACGACCCGCTCGTGCGATTCGAGCCGGTGCGCGTCGTGATCGGCACCGCCTAGTTGCGTACGCCTAAGCCCTTCACGGCGGAGCTGTCCAGCACCACGTTGACCCCGCCAGCTTCCAGCAGCTCATAGCCCCGCTCACCTTCGGGCACCGGCACCAGGCCGCCAGCAGGTCCAGGTCGAAGGTATCGACATTCGATTTGTGCATACGTGCAATCACAACGTTTCATTTTACTTATCAACGTGGCGGCGGTGCAATCGGGTTCCGAGACAGCACCCAAGGCCCACTCGCCCGAATAGCGCTCAACCACAACGTCATAAATAGCAAACAGGAGACAGATATGCACGAAGTCAAAGGTGGATGCTTGTGCGGAAGCGTCCGTTACGAAAGTGCCGATCAGCCGGCCTTGATCGCGGCGTGCCACTGCACGCACTGCCAGAAACAATCTGGCGGCGCCTTCTCGGTCAACTTGGTCATGCCGTTGGCCGGCGTCAAGCTGACGGGCCCGACGCTGGCGACGTTCAACGACGTGGGTGGCAGCGGCTTGTCGGTGAAACGCCATTTCTGCAGCAGTTGCGGCTCGCCGATCTTCACCGAACTGGATGCGATGCCGGGCGTCGCCGCAGTCAAGGCGGGCACGCTCGACTATCCGGCCTGGGCACAGCCGCAAGTGAACCTCTGGTGCCAGTCGGCGCTGCCCTGGGTCCCGATGGTCGAGGGGACCGCGCAGTTCGACCAGAACCCGCCCGCCTAGACATTCCGCCTGGTGATCGGCCCAGCCGAGGCGTGGCAGCGCCATGCCGTTGGGCGACCAGGCAGGTCACGCACCCACGTCCATCATTGACCCAACAAACCAAGTGATCGAGACCTTGAAATGAGATTCTTGAACTTTTTGCGCTCGGCGGTGCTGGCCGTGAGCGGCTGTCTCTGTGCCTTGAGCGCCGGAGCCCAAACATTTCCGAGCAAAACCGTGTTCCTGGCCGTTCCTTATCCCCCGGGAGGCTCAGGTGACCACACGGCCCGCTTGATACAGCCTGGATATCAAAAACAGCTGGGTCAGCCCGTGATCGTCGAAAATCTCAGCGGTGCCAGCGGTGCCTTGGCGGCGCAGAAGGTTCTGACGGCGCCGCGGGATGGCCATACCCAGCTACTGGGGACGCCGATGGACCTGATGCTGGCGCCGCTGGCGCTCTCTGCCGTCAAACACAAGCCCGAGGACTTTCGCTTGGCGGCCATGATCTCTACCGCCCCGCTCGTGCTGCTGATTCGGAACGACATTCCAGCCAACAATGTCGATGAGTTCATCGCATGGGCAAAGGGGCGCGACCATGTTTCGTATGCGTCCACGGGGCATGGGTCGCTGTTCCATCTGGTGAGCGAGAAATTCGCATCGGCCACTGGCCTTAGCATGGTCAATGTCCCGTACAAGGGGGGCGGCCAGGTTTTCGCCGACATCGTCGGCGGGCAGGTCGACATGACCTTCTGGACGCTGTCCGGTCCTGTACTCGGCCTGGTGAAGCAAGGGCGTTTGCGCGCAATCGGAATTGCCGCGCCTCAGGCACACCCGGAACTTCCCAGTGTTCCGCCGATGCACAAACACAAGATGCTGAAGGATTTCAATTTCGATCTGTGGATGGGTGCCCTGGTCCCGAAGTCGACTCCGGAACCAATAGTGGCGAGGATCCATCAGGCGATGGCCGAAGTCATGAAGCTGTCCACTGTGCAGCAGGGCCTTGTCGACACCGGTGCGCAGGCCATCAAACCAATGAATCAGGCCGAGCTCG
>MTEU01004295.1_pt3 | contig 63541 bp, 58 predicted proteins | sample 1042701 | NCBI WGS metagenome assembly MTEU01 (sample SAMN06185813, study PRJNA358809) | soil metagenome | isolation source: naturally attenuated soil | place: India | collected 2015-05-23
CTTGTCGGCCATGCGGTCGATGACCGGAACGGCCAGGGTGTAGGACGACTTGGCAAGCTCGAGGTCTTTGGCGTCGATAGCCTTGACCACGTTCTTGATGTAGGTACGGACCATGGAGCGCAGGCTGGCGTTATGGCTACGGCGCTTCTCAGCCTGTTTGGCGCGTTTTTTGGCAGAAGGTGAGTTGGCCACCGTCAAGCTCCTCGAAAACTGGGGGGTTACGACAAATAAGGCCGCGAATCATGCCGACCCCCTGGGCATCTGTCAAGCCCGCTGGCGCTTTCCCGTGCTGGCCTGACCAATGGCGGCTCGCTACACTCGACGCCTTCGCGCGCCGGCGGATTGTCCTGCGGCGCGCCCGTTTGCGGGAAATCGAGTCACTCCATGAATCTGCTCAAATCCCTGGCCGCGGTCAGTTCCCTGACCATGGTCTCGCGCGTGCTGGGTTTCGTGCGCGACACCATCATCGCTCGCACCTTCGGCGCCGGGGTGGCGTCGGACGCCTTCGTGGTGGCCTTCAAGCTGCCCAACCTGCTGCGCCGCATCTTCGCCGAGGGGGCGTTCTCCCAGGCCTTCGTGCCGATCCTGGCCGAGTACAAGATGCAGCAGGGCGAGGAGGCCACGCGCACCTTCGTCGCCTACGTCTCGGGCTTGCTGACCCTGGTGCTGGCGCTGGTCACCGCCATCGGCGTGCTGGCCGCCCCCTGGATCGTCTGGGCCACCGCGCCGGGGTTCGCCGATGAGGCCGAGCGCTTCGAGCTGACCGTCGACCTGCTGCGGGTGACCTTCCCCTATATCCTGCTGATCTCGCTGTCGTCGCTGGCCGGCGCCATCCTCAACACCTGGAACCGCTTCTCGGTGCCGGCCTTCGTGCCGACCCTGCTGAACGTCAGCATGATCGGCTTTTCCGTCTTCCTGACGCCCTATTTCGACCCGCCGATCATGGCCCTGGGCTGGGCGGTGCTGGTCGGCGGCCTGCTGCAGCTGCTCTGGCAACTGCCGCATCTGAAGAAGATCGGCATGCTGGTGCTGCCGCGCCTGAGTTTTGGCGACCTCGGCGTGTGGCGCGTGCTCAAGCAGATGGGACCGGCGATCTTCGGCGTGTCGGTGAGCCAGATCTCGCTGATCATCAACACCATCTTCGCCTCCTTCCTGGTCGCCGGCTCGGTGTCCTGGATGTACTACGCCGACCGCCTGATGGAGCTGCCCTCGGGCGTGCTCGGCGTGGCCCTGGGCACCATCCTGCTGCCGGCGCTGTCGAAGACCTACGCCAGCCGCGACCGCGAGGAGTACCGCCGTCTGCTCGACTGGGGCCTGCGCCTGTGTTTCCTGCTGGTGCTGCCCAGCGCCCTGGCCCTGGCGGTGCTGGCCGAGCCGCTGACCGTGTCGCTGTTCCAGTACGGCAAGTTCACCGCCAGCGACGCGCTGATGACCCAGCAGGCGCTGATCGCCTATTCCATCGGCCTGCTCGGCATCATCCTGGTGAAGATCCTGGCGCCCGGCTTCTACGCCCAGCAGAACATCAAGACGCCGGTGAAGATCGCCGTGGTGACCCTGGTCTTCACCCAGTTGATGAACCTGGTGCTGGTCGGCCCGCTGGCGCACGCCGGCCTGGCCCTGGCGATCAGCCTGGCGGCCTGCCTGAACGCCGGGTTGCTGTACTGGCAGCTGCGCCGCGCCGATATCTTCCGGCCGCTGCCGGGCTGGGGCCTGTTCCTGCTCAAGCTGGTGCTGGCGGTGACGGCGATGGTGGCGGTGCTGCTGGGCCTGCTGCAGATCATGCCGGCCTGGGCCGAGGGCGACATGCCGCTGCGCCTGCTGCGTCTCGGCGCGCTGGTGGTCGCCGGGCTGCTGGTCTACTTCGGCATGCTGCTGCTGCTCGGTTTCCGCCTGCGCGACTTTGCCCGGCGGACGGTCTGACGCCTGTATTGGGCCGCGGGCTGTGCGTATAATCGGCCACTTTGTGAACAAGAAGCGTGCTATGCAGCTGGTTCGAGGTCTTCATAACCTGCAGCCCCAGACGCGGGGCTGCGTGGTCACCATCGGTAATTTCGACGGCGTTCATCGTGGGCACCAGGCCATCCTGGCGCGCCTGCGCGAGCGTGCCGCGGAATTGGCCGTGCCCAGCTGCGTGGTGATCTTCGAGCCGCAGCCGCGCGAATTCTTCGGTCCCGACACCGCTCCGGCGCGCCTGACCCGGCTGCGCGACAAGCTCGCCCTGCTGGCGGCCGAAGGCGTCGACATGGTGCTGTGCCTGGCCTTCAACCGCCGCCTGCGCGAGCTGTCGGCGGCCGAGTTCGTCCAGCGCGTGCTAGTCGACGGCCTCGGCGTGAAGGACCTGGAAATCGGCGACGATTTCCGCTTCGGCTGCGACCGCGCCGGCGATTTCGAGTTTCTCCAGGCCGCCGGGCGGCGCCACGGTTTCAGCGTCGATGCATCGACCACGGTGGAGGTGCGCGGTGGCCGGGTCAGCAGCACCCGCGTGCGCCAGGCCCTGGCCGATGGCGATTTCGAGCTGGCCGAGGCGCTGCTGGGTCGGCCGTTCCGCATCGCCGGGCGGGTGCTGCACGGGCAGAAGCTCGGCCGCCAGCTGGCCGCCCCCACCGCCAATATCCAGCTCAAGCGGCGCAAGGTGCCGCTGTCCGGGGTGTACCTGGTGAGTTGCGTGGTGGACGGCCAAATTCAACCGGGCGTGGCCAATATCGGCGTGCGCCCCAGCGTTGCCGGCGACGGCAGCGCCCATCTGGAAGTGCACCTTCTGGATTTCGCCGGCGACCTGTATGGCCGGCGCCTCTCGGTGGCCTTCCACCACAAGCTGCGTGACGAGCAGCGTTTCGCCTCGCTGGAGGCCCTGAAGACGGCGATTGCCGCCGATATTGCCGCTGCCCGTGATTATTGGCAGAGCCACCCGCTGATGAAGAGTCCGACATGACCGATTACAAAGCCACGCTGAACCTGCCCGATACCCCGTTCCCGATGAAGGCCGGCCTGCCGCAACGCGAGCCGCAGACCCTGCAGCGTTGGAACGAGATTGGCCTGTATAGCAAGCTGCGGCAGATCGGCGAGGGTCGGCCCAAGTTCGTCCTGCACGACGGTCCGCCCTATGCCAACGGCAGCATCCATATCGGTCATGCGGTGAACAAGATCCTCAAGGACATCATCACCCGCTCCAAGACCCTGGCCGGTTTCGACGCGCCCTACGTGCCGGGCTGGGACTGCCATGGCCTGCCGATCGAGCACAAGGTCGAGACCACCTTCGGCAAGAACCAGCCGGCCGACCTGACCCGTGAGCGCTGCCGCAGCTACGCCGGCGAGCAGATCGAAGGGCAGAAGGCCGACTTCATCCGCCTCGGCGTGCTGGGCGACTGGGACAACCCCTACAAGACCATGGATTTCGCCAACGAGGCCGGCGAGATCCGCGCCCTGGCCGAGATGGTCAAGCAGGGCTTCGTGTTCAAGGGCCTGAAGCCGGTCAACTGGTGCTTCGACTGCGGCTCGGCGCTGGCCGAGGCCGAGGTGGAGTACCAGGACAAGAAATCCGACGCCATCGACGTCGCCTTCCCGGTGGAAGACGCCGGCAAGCTGGCCGCCGCCTTCGGCCTGGCCGAGCTGAGCAAACCGGCCGCCATCGTCATCTGGACCACCACGCCCTGGACCATTCCGGCCAACCAGGCGCTCAACGTCCATCCGGAATTCAGCTACGCGCTGGTCGACACCGGCGCGCGCATCCTGCTGCTGGCTGAGGAGCTGGTCGAGTCCTGCCTGCAGCGCTACGGCCTGCAAGGCCAGGTGATCGCCACCGCGCCGGGCGCGGCGCTGGAGCTGATCCGTTTCCGCCACCCCTTCTACGAGCGCTTCTCGCCGATCTACCTGGCCGACTACGTCGCCCTCGACGCCGGTACCGGCATCGTCCACTCGTCGCCGGCCTACGGCGAGGACGACTTCCGCACCTGCAAAGCCTACGGCATGAGCAACGACGACATTCTCAGCCCGGTGCAGAGCAACGGCGTCTACACCGCGGATCTGCCGTTCTTCGGCGGCCAGTTTATCTGGAAGGCCAATGCCAACATCGTGGCCAAGCTCGACGAAGTCGGCGCGCTGCTCAAGCACCAGCCGATCCAGCACAGCTACATGCACTGCTGGCGGCACAAGACCCCGCTGATCTACCGCGCCACCGCGCAGTGGTTCGTCGGCATGGACACTCAACCCAATGATGGCGCGACCCTGCGCGAGCGCGCGCTGGCGGCCATCGAGCAGACCCAGTTCGTCCCGGCCTGGGGCCAGGCGCGTCTGCACAGCATGATCGCCGGCCGTCCCGACTGGTGCATCTCGCGCCAGCGCAACTGGGGCGTGCCGATCCCGTTCTTCCTGCACAAGGTCACCGGCGAGCTGCATCCGCGCACCGTCGAGTTGATGGAGATCGTGGCCAAGCGTGTCGAGCAAGAGGGCATCGAAGCCTGGTTCAAGCTCGACGCCGCCGAATTGCTCGGCGCCGAGGCCGCCGACTACGACAAGATCAACGACACCCTGGACGTGTGGTTCGATTCCGGTACCACCCACTGGCACGTGCTGCGCGGTTCGCACGACCTCGGTCACATCTCTGGCCCGCGCGCCGATCTGTATCTGGAAGGTTCGGATCAGCACCGCGGCTGGTTCCACTCGTCGCTGCTGACCGGCAGCGCCATCGACGGCCACGCGCCCTACAAGGCGCTGCTGACCCACGGCTTCGTGGTCGACGAGAACGGCCGCAAGATGTCCAAGTCGCTCGGCAATGTGGTCGCGCCGCAGGAGGTCAACGACAGCCTGGGTGCCGACATCATGCGCCTGTGGGTCGCCTCCACCGACTATTCCGGCGAGATGGCGGTGTCCAAGGTGATCCTGCAGCGCAGCGCCGACGCCTACCGCCGTATCCGCAACACCGCGCGCTTCATGTTGGCCAACCTCAACGGCTTCGATCCGGCCAAGGATCTGCTGCAGCCCGAGCAGATGCTCGACCTCGACCGCTGGGCCGTCGACGCGGCCCTGCGCCTGCAGGAAGAGATCATCGAGGCGTACGCCGACTACCGCTTCTGGAACGTCTACTCCAAGGTGCACAACTTCTGCGTGCAGGAGCTGGGCGGCTTCTACCTGGACATCATCAAGGACCGTCAGTACACCACCGCTGCCGACAGCGTCGCGCGTCGCTCCTGCCAGAGCGCGCTGTACCACATCAGCGAGGCGCTGGTGCGCTGGGTCGCGCCGATCCTAGCGTTCACCGCCGAGGAAATCTGGCAGTTCCTGCCGGGCGAGCGCAACGAGTCGGTGATGCTCAATACCTGGTACGAGGGGCTCAGCCGCCTGCCGGAGGGTTTCGAGCTGGATCGTGCCTACTGGGATCGGATCATGGCGGTCAAGGCCGCGGTCAACAAGGAACTGGAGAACCTGCGCACGGCCAAGGCCATCGGCGGCAGCCTGCAGGCCGAGGTCACCCTGTTCTGCGACGAGGCCAAGCAGGCCGATCTGGCCAAGCTCGGCGACGAGCTGCGTTTCGCCCTGATCACCTCGGCGGCGCAGACTGCGCCACTGGCCGAGGCGCCGGCCGATGCGGTGGTCACCGAGGTGGAGGGGCTGAAGCTGAAGATCCTCAAGTCCGCCCACGCCAAGTGCGGTCGCTGCTGGCACTTCCGCGCCGACGTCGGCAGCCATGCCGCCCATCCGGAACTGTGCGGCCGCTGCGTGAGCAATATCGAAGGTGCAGGCGAGGTGCGCAAGCATGCCTGAGGTCTCGCGTTTCGGGCATCTGCCCTGGCTGCTGCTGAGCCTGCTAATTCTGGTTGCCGACCGTCTGAGCAAGGATTTCTTCGAGGCCAGCCTGAGCATGTACCAGCGTATCGAAGTCATCCCCGGCTACTTCGATTGGACCCTGGCCTACAACACCGGCGCGGCCTTCAGCTTCCTGGCCGATGCCGCCGGCTGGCAGCGCTGGTTCTTCGCCGCTATCGCCATCGTGGTCAGCATCGTGCTGGTGGTTTGGCTCAAGCGCCTCAAACGCCACGAAACCCTGCTGGCCGTGGCGCTGGCCATGGTTCTGGGCGGAGCCCTGGGTAACCTCTACGACCGCGTGGTGCTCGGCCACGTGGTCGACTTCATCCTGGTGCACTGGCAGGATCAGTACCGTTTCCCTGCGTTCAACATCGCCGACACCTTCATCACCATCGGCGCCATCCTCCTGGCGCTGGATATGTTCAAAAGCAACAAGTCCGGAGAACCTGCCAATGACTGACGTACGCATCGGCCCGGACAGGGAAGTCACCCTGCATTTCGCCCTCAAGCTGGAGAACGGCGACGTGGTCGACAGCACCTTCGACAAGCAGCCGGCGACCTTCAAGGTCGGCGACGGCAACCTGCTGCCCGGCTTCGAGCAGGCGCTGTACGGCTTCAAGGCCGGCGACAAACGCAGCGTGCAGGTGCAGCCGGAGCAGGGCTTCGGCCAGCCCAACCCGCAGAACGTGCAGGTCATGCCGCGCAGCCAGTTCGAGGGCATGGAACTGTCCGAAGGGCTGCTGGTGATCTTCAACGACGCCGCCAATGCCGAGCTGCCCGGGGTGGTCAAGGCCTTCGACGACAAGCAGGTGACCATCGACTTCAACCACCCGCTGGCCGGCAAGGTGCTCGACTTCGAGGTGGAGATCCTCTCGGTCAAGGCGATTTAGCCCGAATCGTCGCTTCCGTGGGAGCGGCTTTAGCCGCGAAGCTCTTGTTGCAGCCTGCGCTTATCCCGCGCAGGCTGTATCTTCCGGGATCGACCGATAGCGGCGCGTCGATCCTCGATCAATACCGAGACAACCAGCATGCATATCAAACTCGCCAATCCCCGCGGCTTCTGCGCCGGCGTCGACCGCGCCATCGAGATCGTCAACCGCGCCCTGGAAGTCTTCGGCCCGCCGATCTACGTGCGTCACGAAGTGGTGCACAACAAGTTCGTGGTCGAGGATCTGCGCGCCCGCGGTGCCATCTTCGTCGAAGAGCTGGACCAGGTACCGGACGACGTCATCGTCATCTTCAGCGCCCACGGCGTGTCCCAGGCGGTACGCGCCGAGGCCGAGCGCCGAGGACTGAAGGTGTTCGACGCCACCTGCCCGCTGGTGACCAAGGTGCATATGGAGGTGGTGCGCTACAGCCGCGAGGGCCGCGAGTGCATCCTCATCGGCCACGAGGGCCATCCGGAAGTGGAAGGCACCATGGGCCAGTACGACGCCAGCAACGGCGGCGCCATCTACCTGGTGGAAGACGAGACCGACGTCGCCGAGCTGCAGGTGCGCAATCCCGAGGCGCTGGCCTTCGTCACCCAGACCACGCTGTCGATGGACGACACCAGCAAGGTGATCGACGCCCTACGCGCCAAGTTCCCCGCCATCGGCGGGCCGCGCAAGGACGATATCTGCTACGCCACGCAGAACCGCCAGGACGCGGTCAAGCAGCTCGCCGCCGAGTGCGACGTGCTGCTGGTGGTGGGCAGCCCCAACAGTTCCAACTCCAACCGCCTGCGCGAGTTGGCCGAGCGCATGGGCACCCCGGCCTACCTGATCGACGGCGCCGAGGATCTCAAGGCCGAATGGTTCGACGGGGTAAGCGGCATCGGCATCACCGCCGGCGCCTCGGCGCCGGAAGTGCTGGTGCGCGGGGTGGTCGAACAGCTGCGCGCCTGGGGTGCGCAAGGGGAGACCGAACTGGACGGGCGGCCGGAGAACGTGACGTTTTCCATGCCGAAGGAGTTGCGGGTTAGGCAGGCGTGAGTTTTCGCGCAAATAAAAAAGCCGGCGTTAAGCCGGCTTTTTACTTTTTTCTTTCTACCAACAGCTTTCCACCGTACCGCTGCCTGTCTCGGTCTTTATGCCCTGGCTGTTCAGTCCCAGGTTGCCGCACTGCGTGTCCGCCGCCTGCGCGCCAACGGCGGTAGCCACCAGTCGTACGCAGCGAGTCAGCGGGGTGCCGGCGGCACACGCCTGGGCCGCGATGCTGTAGCGCCCTTCGTCGCTGATTACCGGGGCGTTGGCGGCAACGCCGGGAAAGGCCAGGCCGCCGGCGCCGAGGTTGGCGGTGTAGCTCTGGTTCTGCGAGTAGAAGCGTTCCTGCGCCTGCATGAGCTGGGTCAGCTTTGCATGGCCATCGGAGCGCCCCGTCTTGAGCAGGTACTGCTGATAATTGGGGTAGGCGATGGCGGCCAGTATGCCGATTATCGCTACCGCAATCATGAGTTCGATCAGCGTGAAACCGCGCTGCTGTCGCATCAGTTTTCTCTCCAGTAGGTCGTGGTCACCGGTGCAGGATTCTCGCAGAACTCTGCGCCTTCCACACAGCCATCAGGTCCCGGCTTGCCGTCGCCGCCAGCGGCCAGGCCGCCGACTTCCGAGCCGTTGACGATATTCGGCGTGCCGTCATCGGAGAACACGATTGCCGGAGAGGGCGGGATCCCGGAGCGCACCAGGGCATAGCTGCGGATCGGTACTTCATTCTTGGTGAAGATCGCACCGGCGTCGATCAGGCTGAGGGCGTAAGCGCGGCCACGACCGACGTCGGGACCACAGGTGGTAACGGTCTCGCCACGCGGGCTGAAGGTGTTGAACAGCACCGCGCCACGGAACGACAGCGAGGCAGAAAGTACCTTCTCGCCCTTGGGCAGACGCAGGAACCAGCCTTTGCTGTTGGCCAGCAATGTCTGGTTCGGCACGTAGTTGTTACCGGGGGTCAACTGGGCGTAGAGGGTGTTGATCTGCTCGCGCAGCGCCGGCAGGCCGTCGGTCTCGTCGAGGGTAGCCAGTTGCGCCTGGTCGACCAGGAACTGATAGGCCTCGAATACCGTCAGGTCATCGCCGTAGAGCGCCTTGGCCGCTGCCAGCTGTTCTGGCGTGAGCAGCCCGGAACCCTCGTCATAGGCGGCGCTGGAGATCAGATTGGCCTGCACCTGCGATGCATCGGCCTGGGCGCGCAGGTCGTTGCGCGTGCTTTCCAGTTGTGCCACCAGCGCCACGTTGCTGGCCAGGTTGGCCGCGTTGTTGGCGAGTTCGGTGTTCTTGCTCGCCTCGTCGCGGGCCAGCAGGTCGGCCTCGCTCGGTGCCGGGGATGCCGAACCGGTCAGGTCTTGCAGTTCGGCCAGGGCCTCGCCGATTGCGGTGCTATCTCCCCCGCTGATCGCACTATTGAGTTGCGCCAGGGCGTCCTGCAGGGCGGTGCTGGTCTGGCCGTCATTGAGGCCGTTGCGCTGATCCGCTTCGGGGCTGCCGGCATAGCTCTGGTTCAGTCCGTCCAGCTCGGCCTGCAGGTTGGCAATGGTGTCATCGTTCGCCGATGCCGCCTTGGCGGCGAGAAGCGCCTGTTCCTTGTCGACAATGGCCTGGTAGAGCGTGCCCAGCCCGGTTTGCAGGCTGATCAGGGCACCGTAGCTTTCGGCCAGCGACTGGCTATGGGTGGACAGCGCTTGCTGTTTCGCTTCGGACTGATCGCGGGCAGTGGTCGCGGCGTCATAGGCTGCTTGAGCGTCGCTCAGTGCTTGCTGTTTATCCACATTACCTGGGTCAGCCGCCAGAGCGCTCTGAGCGGCATCGCGATTAGCCTGCGCCGTATTGTAGGCAGCCTGTTTGCTGGCCAGATCTGCTTCGGCGTCGGTACGCGCCTGCTGCATGGCTTTCAGGGTTTGCTGGTTCGCCAGCAGCCCTTGCTGCAGCTTGCTCTGCTCACTGCTTTCGGCTGCGTGGGGCTGCAGATAGGGATCGGCGGCCATGATGGTATCGATCTGGGTTTGAGCGTCATTGGCGCTGCTGTTGGCCTGCAGCATGGCGTTGTAGGCCGCAGTGAAGCCGGACGAGTCCTTGTAGGCGTTGAACGCATCGCGGGCAGAGCCTACGGAGGCATTCAGGGCATTGATCTCGGCCTCCAGCTCCGCAATGTCCTCAAGAATCTGAGCAGCCTGGGCGTCCGTCAGATCAACGCTGGAGACGTCCACCAGGTCGCTCTCGGTCATGGTGGTGTAGGTGCTCGGCTTGGTGAAGACATCGGCATCGCGCAGCACGTAGAAGCGGTCGATGGTGTCCTCGTTGAGCGGGTGGGCCCGGTAGCCTGAACCGACAGAGATAGTGAAATAGGTCTTGCCGCCACGCTCGCGGATCAAGGCCACGTCGGGCGTGCTGAAGAAGCGACGATTGTTCAGGGCGTTGTCGCCGCCCAGTCGGGCGATACGGCCGCCGGTTGCCAGGTTGGCGGCACCGGTGTTGGCATTGTTGATATCGAAGCGGAAGACCTGCGCCCGGCTATCGGCGGCATACAGAATGTCGGCCAGACCGTCGCCATTGATATCGATGATCACCGGGTCTGCTGGCATGCTGTGGGTCATGCTGGCCAGTTGCAGGTTGGCACCGGTTTCCGTGGTGTGGCCGGCGCGCCAGATCAGCTGGCCGGTTTCGGCGTTGACGATATACAGGCTGTTGCCATAGCTATCGTTGGCCAGGGGCGTATTGGGGCTGTCGTTGTCCTGCAGGGGGTCGTAGCCGCCGCTGAAGATAAGCACCTTGGTCTTGGTGCCGTTGACGTTGATATCGGCCAGTTTGGGCGTGGACCAGGTCTGCCCCAGTTTTTCGAAGCCGGGCGTAGTACCGCCCTTGATCACCCACTTCAGGGCGGGGGCAGTGATGGTGCCGACGTCCAGCGCATAGTAATTGCGGCCGCCGCGGCGCATGCCGGCGTAAAGAATGCTCTTGGTGATATCGCGGGTCTTGGCAGTAGTGTTGAGTGCGCCATATTCAACCCAGAGGTTGAACTGGCCATCCATGCCGTAGCGCTTGTTCTCGGAGCCCTTGGGGTCGCGGTAATAGGCGTCGAGGTTAGGCAGCAACTCCTTCGGAATAAAGGCGAATTGCTCTACGCCGGTCTTGGGGTCGACGGCATGAATGAAGCCCTCGTTGGTGCCGAAGAACATATAGAGCTGTTCGGGGGAAGTCGCGGTACCCTTCTTGGCAGCCTCGACGCGCACCAGATCCTCGTCGGTCTTGTAAGCGACCAGGCGGGGTTCGTTGTGCAGCACGTCGGCTAGCTGCTGGCGAGCTTGATCGCCGCTGTCGGGGTCTAGGCCGCGACCCCACTTGATGGCGTTCTCCCTCGCGGTAGTAGTGCTGACACCCATAAGCGCATTGGTTACGGCGTTGTTACCCGTCGTCAGTGCGTGCGTGCTGGTGCTCAGCAGGACGCTGCCGGTAACCCCTGCGCTGGCCGTCGGGGAGCGGTCGGCAGCTGTCCAGGTGTAGACATTGCGGCTGCTAGGGCTGCCCAGCATGCCGGCGATACCGCCCTTGGCCACATCGCTGCCGTCCATGGTCGACCAATAACTGGAGGCGTTTTCCCTGAAGAAGCCTGTGGCCTCGTCGACGGCTGGCTGGCCGTTCTTGTCGACGATTTGTGCGGCAACGGTGTTGCCTTGCGCATCGGTGCTCTCGGGCTTGAGTGTGTAGCGTTTGACGTTGCCCACCCAGCGCGCGCCCTCAGCCGGGCGGAACAGCGCGTAATAGAGATCGTTGCGGAAACCCAGGTTGTTATAGGCACTCACCGCGACGCTGGGGGTGGCGAAGGTGGTGTTCTCGGCGAGGATTTCCACCAGAATCGACTTCAGTGCCGATACCAGGCCGGAAGTGTTGTCGGTGGTGAAATAGCGGCCGTTGCCGGCAGTAGCGGTGTTTTGCAGCAGTGTCTGGTTGGTGGCGAAACCGATGGTATAGGTGCTGATGGTCTGTTTGCCCGGTTGGCCGCTGCTGACGTCCTGATTGGCCAGGTGTTCGGCGAGATGCGGCATGCATTCGCCGCTTCGACTGGTGCTGCTGGTGCCGGGGTCGCGGCAGGTAGCGGCCAGATGCTGGGTGTTTGCAGCGCCAGAGGTGCTGATCAGCGCGCGGATGTCGTTGTTGGCCGAGTTGTCGTAGGTGGGCTCGCCGTCGGTGAGCAGAATGATATTGCTCTTCTGGCAAGAGTACTGGATGGGGCTGTTGTAACTGCTGCCGGATTTGGAGGCGGCGACGCTTGGCTTGGTTGGGTTGGTCCAGCTATTGCCATCTTCATAAGCCGCGTTGGTTCCGTTGCCGAACTTTGGCGTCGCACCTTTCATATAGAGCGCAGCTTCATAGAAACTTTCCGAAATGGGCGTATTGGACGCGCCATAGAGGCGGTTAAGTTCCGTGATGAAACTATCTGCTGTCGTGCTGGCGCGGCCCACGGGGATGGCGACCATCCCGCCTTCCTCGTTGCTGGTGCTGGGGGCGGCGTCGAAGTGCATCAGGCCGATATTGACGTCATCGCTTAAGCGCAGTTCTTCGACAAGGGTATTGGTTACGTCTTTGACGACCTGCAGGCGGGTTTTTCTGTATTCATAGGTGTTCTCATAATTCTCGCATCTGCCCCGTCGGTCATAACTTGTACATACGCGGCTTACCAGTACGGCTTCGCAGCGGTTGCGGATATTTCTTTCCGCCACGGTGCAGGTCGTGCCAGGAACGCTGGTTTGCATCGAGCCTGAGTTGTCGATGACAAACATCAGGTTTGGGCGTACTTGCTGGTCTTCCGGCAGTTTACGGCTAACGTAGATTTCGGTGTCGTCTGCAAGTGCGGTCTGGAAGGTCAGCCCAACATAGAGAAAACTGCCGAGGACGAGGGAGAACGAGCGGGTATTCATATTCTGGCCGTCCTGTTACTTGGCAATTATTTCGTTGATTGAATCAATTGGCTTGTTGCGAAGGAAGACCGTGCCCTCCAGAGACTGGCCGTCCTGCAGGTTATCGGCGGTCATTCTTTGACCGTTGATATACACCAGGGCGCCGGGTGAGAAGGGCAGCAGGCGCAGCGGGCATTCCGGGCAGGGACGCAGTTCGCCATAGGGGTGGCCGCCGGTCATGCGGATGGTGACTTCAACCATCTCTAACGGGGCATAGCTATTTGTGTCTTCTTCGGCATATGCGCTGGCGTTCAGTAGCAGGCCGATAGGCAGCATGAGAGTGGCTGCAAGTTTGTACATGTCGATTCTCCCTAGCCCTTGGTATTCATGAAGACCAGGCCTTGCGACTGATCCGAGTAGGCGCCGTTACCCATCTGTGAGCGGGTTTGCAATTCATAGTCGGTGCACTCGAAACGTTCGAGGCTTGCGCCCGTGCAGAGACTGGGGCGGGTAAAGCGCACCACGGTAAAACCGGGGGCGGGGATGGGGGTTTGGGTGTCGACCCCTCTGCCTGCGGTGCTGGCAGGAAGACCGAGCACCTGCAACTGGGCGGCGGTAAGTTTTTTCGGATATCCGCCGTCACCGTCGGAGTAGCGGCCCGCGTTCAGTGCTTCCAGCAAGGGCATGCGACCGGAGAGACTGGCATTGAATACCAGCAGTTCGGAGCGAATCTCGTTCTGGGCCAACTGGAAGGTTTCGTTACGGAATTGCGAGTTGCTCGCCATGCGCTCTTCCAGGGTGGAAAACTGCATGGCGGTAATGCCGGCGATGGTGAGCACGACCAGAAATACCAGTGCCACGATCAGGGTGGCACCGGTCTGGCGGGATGGGGCTGCGATATTCATGGCGCCTGACCTCAGAAGGTGTTGCGTAGCTTGATAGTGGTGGTGAAGACCTGACGGGCTCTGCCGTCATCAAAAGCTGCGGTCGGAGCCGCATCCAGCAATACGTATCGGCGTGCCGGGGCAGGTGGGTCTACGGGTTCGATCGAGTTGGCCAACACGGCGATACGAACCGCTACGACGTCGTTCCAGGCGTTCAGCGCTGTAACGCGGTCGGCCGAAACATACTGGTTGACGTTATTGCGATCACCGCTGGTGCTGATTCCGTATTGGATTTGCAGCGCATCCACTCCATCAATCAACGGTGAAGCGCCGGGGCCGGCGACCCATTCACCCGCGCCTTTGGTGAAGTTCCAGGACCTACAGCCCAGTGCAGAGGGGGCGCCATCGGCCCCAGGGATAATCTCAAAATGATTGATTATGAGGTCTGTATTGGCGGTGGCGCCGCTGAGGGTATTGCCCAGGCAATCCCGGCGTGCGCCCTCGAGGATTCGTGGTTGCAATGCGAAACCAATGGTGTCCGATGTATTGCCGGCGCCTTGGGTGCTGCAAACGCGCGGAGTGTTGCAGTTTGTGGCGCCAGGAGTGGCGATAGGGTTTGGCGGGGCAGTTGTGGTGTTGGCAGCTTCCACATAACCGGCATGACGTGCACTCTGGGCAATAAACTCCAGGGCGAAGCGTCCGTTTTCTTGCAGGCGCGACGCTGCTTCGTTGCTGGCGTAGGTCTGCTTCGATGAGAAAAACACCTGAACGACGCCGGTCAGCAGCAGCATGCTGATAACCAGGGCAACCAACAACTCGACAATGGAAAGGCCGCGCTGCCTCGAGAGATGAATGGACTCGCGATAGTTCATCGTTCAATCCTCAACTCGGTCGTGGCGCCGTCGCTTGTAGCTGCTTCGTTCTTGGCGCTGGGGTTGCTTCGGTTGAGCCAGTTCAGGCTGAGATCCAGGTTGTTGCCGTCAACGGTGGCGCCGACCAGATTGCCGGCCGCGGGAGGCGTGATGAAGTCTCGGCTATTGAAGCGGGCGTCGATGGTGTTGAAGTTGGCAATCGCGGCATAGCTACACTGCGCTTCCCAGGCATCGAAGGCCGCCATCTGCGCGGCATTGCACTCGCTGGCATTGACCTTTGCTGCCGTGCTGGGGTTGTAGTAATCGGCGCACATGCGTGCCGGCAGCGCGGCGCAATTTTGCGCGGCGGCATATTGGGCGGCAGTACCGTCCGGGTTGGCGCGCATGCGCTCGATAAAGTCCTGCATCAGCCAGACCGACTGCGAGCGTTGCCCGCTGTCGGCGGTGCTCTGCAGCGAGCTGAGCTGCATGGCAGCCAGCCCCAGCAGGCCGACGGTGAAAATCAGTAGAGCGACCAGTACCTCGATCAGCGAGGCGCCGCGCTGCGTGCATGAAGATGAGTTCATATACATTCCTTGACTGTCAGCAGCCGTCGTCGCGCGCGACTTTTTCAACTTCCGCACGCCCCTGAAGGTTCAAGGTGATGCAGCGGGCACTCTCGCCTGCCGCCTTGAGATTGGGGGAGGTCACGGCCAGGGCTGCGTTGGCCTGAGTAGCGGTGCCGTCACGGCGAAACACCAGAACCGGCGGGTTGGCGATACCGGAGCTGGTGATGCTCACGCCGTTGGTTCCTGTGAAGACCCGTATAACGTCCGCATGATTACAGTTGTTGCCAATGGTGGCCGGGCCTACACACCAGCCATCGCTCCAGCCGCTGGCGGTGCCTGTGCGCGGAATGACCCGGACATCCTGATTGAGCTTTAGCGCCTCGCTTCTGGCGAACGCCAGAGAAAGCATCATTTCATTCGCCTGGGAGCTGACGCGCTGCTTGATGGCGAAGTCGGTGACGGCGGGCATCGCCAAGCCCAGGATGATCCCGAGCAGCGCCAGGGTGACCATCAACTCGATAAGGGTGAATCCGTATTGCTGCTTCATCGGGCGGAGTCCTTGCAATGTGCTTTGCATCATTGCCAGTTGCCTCGCGCGCTTCAAGATTGACCGGGACGTCCGGTGGCTTTGCGGTGCCGAGTGGTCGAGCCTGTCCCGTCACTGAGGGCAACGTGCGTCTTCAGTCGAGGTTTTTACCCGCCCCTGTCGACTGATAACGACCGCGCCCGCCTTGGCACCAGGCTTGGCTGGGCAGAGGCTCATGGTGCCGTTGCTGACGAAGGTGACCCCCTGGCTGCTGAAGTGGATCGAGTTGTTTGGCAGCATGCCGCGCCAGTGCAGGCTGATGCTGCTGGGTAGGTAGAGTGTGCTGACGATTTCTTCCCCCGGATCGAGGCGACGATTGCCGTTGCCATCGATAAAGCTGCTGATGCTCTCGCTCCAGCTCTGCTGGCAGAGGCCTTGCTCCGAGAGCGGGCAGAGGGTGACCCGGCTTTGGCTGGTCATCGCCAGGTAGCGGGCCTTGCTGGTCATATGAAATAGTCCAGTTTTCAGACTGTGCATTCGCTGGCGATCCTGCCAGACCGAAGAAGCGGGGACTGCCATGCCCATCAGCAGGCCGAAAATTGCCAGTGCAATAAGCAGGTCGTACAGGCTATAGCCTGCAATCTGATTGGCTCTCATCCTGAGGTCCCAATGTCGTTGTCCGTAACAGCCTTCAGGGTAGAGCAATACCCGAATTTTCCCAGTCGATGTGGAGCACTTGGTTTTGTTGGATGCAATCGTTGTAGGTGGTGGGGCGCTAGGTTTGTTGACGGCCAGCAATCTTGCCGCGCAAGGGGTTCAGGTGACCTTGATCGAGCGGGGCTGCGTCGGCACTGAATCCTCCTGGGCCGGTGGCGGCATCGTTTCGCCGCTCTATCCCTGGCGTTACGGCGCGGCGGTGAGGGCGTTGGCGCGTTGGTCGCAGGATTTCTATCCGGGGCTCGGCGAGCAGTTGCTGGCGGCGACCGGGATCGACCCCGAGGTGCATGTCACCGGCCTGTACTGGCTGGATCTGGACGACGAGGCCGAGGCGCTGGCCTGGGCGGCGCGCGAGGGGCGGGTGTTACGGGCGGTGGAGATCGCCGAGGTGCATGCCCGGGTGCCGGCGCTGGGAGCGGGCTTTGCGCGCGCCATCCATATGCCGGGGGTGGCCAATGTGCGTAACCCGCGGCTGGTCAAGGCGCTGCGCGCGGCGCTGCTGGCGATGCCCAAGGTGCAGTTGCGCGAGCAGTGTGCGGTCAGTGGCTTCATTCAGGAAGGTGGGCGGATCTGCGGCGTCACCACGGACGACGGCGAGATTCGCGCGGAGCGTGTGGTGCTGGCCGCCGGGGCCTGGAGCGGCGAGTTGCTCAAGAGCCTGGGGATCGACCTGCCGGTGCAGCCGGTCAAGGGCCAGATGATTCTCTACAAGTGCGCCGCGGACTTTCTGCCGAGCATGGTGCTGGCCGGAGGGCGCTACGCGATCCCGCGGCGCGACGGCCATATCCTGGTGGGCAGCACCCTGGAGCATGCCGGCTTCGACAAGACGCCGACCGAGGTGGCCCTGGCCAGTCTGAAGGATTCGGCGGAGACGCTGTTGCCGGCGTTGAAGGAGGCCGAGGTGGTCGGCCACTGGGCCGGTCTGCGGCCGGGTTCGCCGGAGGGTATTCCCTTTATCGGCGAGGTGCCTTCGTATCCCGGGCTGTGGCTCAATTGCGGGCATTACCGCAACGGCCTAGTTCTGGCGCCGGCGTCCAGCCGCCTGCTGGCCGATCTGCTGCTGGGGCACGAGCCGATCATCGATCCGGCGCCCTATGCGCCGGCGGGGCGGTTGGGCTAGCTTGGCCAGCGGCATGCGGTATCGATCCCGCGCTTTGGTGGATGTAAACAGCGACATCCACCCTGCGGAACGCTGTGTGTGTCCTAGTCGATCCCCAGTTTCTTCAGGCGGTAGCGCATCGAGCGGAAGGTCAGGCCCAGGCGTTGGGCGGCGGCGGTGCGGTTCCAGCGGGTTTCTTCCAGGGCCTGCATGATCAGCTTGCGTTCGATGCCTTCGAGGTAGTCCTCCAGGTTGTCGATCTGCGCCAGGCTGGTTTCGCCGGCCTCGCCACTCGGGCCGCCGGCATCGGCCAGGCGCAGGTCGGCGGCGCTGATCTGGTCGTCCTCGCACAGGGTGTAGGCGCGTTCGAGCATGTTCTCCAGTTCGCGCACGTTGCCCGGGAAGCGGTAGTTCTTCAGTTTTTCCAGCGCCTCGGGTTGCAGCTTGGCGGCGGCCAGGCCGCTGCCGTCGGCCAGGCGCGCGAGCATCACCGTGGCCAGCTGGGCGATGTCCTCGCGGCGCTCGCGCAGCGGCGGCACGCGCAGCTCGATGACGTTGAGGCGGTAGTAGAGGTCCTGGCGGAAGCGCCCGGCGGCCACCTCGGCGGCCAGGTCCTTGTGCGTGGCGCAGAGGATGCGCACGTCCACCACCACTTCCTGCTGGCCGCCGACGGCGCGCACGGCCTTCTCCTGGATGGCGCGCAGCAGCTTGACCTGCATCGGCAGCGGCAGGTCGGCCACTTCGTCGAGGAACAGGGTGCCGCCGTTGGCGGCCTGGAACAGGCCCTGCTTGTCCTCGATGGCGCCGGTGAAGCTGCCCTTCTTGTGGCCGAAGAACTCGCTCTCCATCAGCTCCGAGGGGATGGCGCCGCAGTTGACCGGAACGAACGGCTGCTCGGCGCGCGGGCCCTGTTCGTGGATCAGCCGCGCCACCAGTTCCTTGCCGCTGCCCGACTCGCCGCTGATATAGACCGGCGCCTGACTGCGGGCGAGTTTCTGGATCTGCTTGCGCAGCGCCTTCATTGGCGGCGAGTCGCCGAGCAGGCGGTTGTCCACCGGCGCGTCCTCGCCCTCGGGAGAGCGGATGCGCAGGGCGGTGGCGACCAGTTCCCGCAGGCGGCCGAGGTCCACCGGCTTGGTGACGAAGTCGAAGGCGCCGGCCTTGAGCGCGTTGATCGCGGTGTCCAGGCTGCCGTAGGCGGTGATCATCGCCACCGGCACCTGCGGGTGGCGCTGCTGGATGTGCTGCACCAGGTCGAGGCCGGTGCCGTCGGGCAGGCGCATGTCGGTCAGGCACAGGTCGAAGGGTTCGCGTGCCAGCCACTCGCGCGCTTCCTTGACGTTGCGCGCGCTGCGCGTGTCCAGCTTCATCCGGCCGAGGGTGATTTCCAGCAGTTCGCGGATGTCCGGTTCGTCGTCGACGATCAAGGCTCTCTGGCGGGTCATGGTCAGCTCAGCTTGCGCGGGTGGGCGAAGGTGATGCGAAAGCAGCTGCCGCCACCTTCGCGGGGTTTGTAGTCGAGGCGCGCCTGGTTGCCCTGGCACAGCTCGCGGGAAATATACAGGCCCAGGCCCGTGCCCTTGTTCTCGGTGGTGTAGAAGGGCTCGAAGATGTGCTGCTCCTGCTCGGGTGGCACGCCGGGGCCGTCGTCGAGGATTTCCAGCACCGGCAGGTCGCTGGCCTCGTCGCGGAACAGGCGCAGCCAGACCTGGCCGATCTTGTGCTGCTTGGCGCTGTAGCGCAGGCCATTCTGCACCAGGTTGGTCAGCACCTGGGTCAGCTGGTGCGGGTCCATGCGCGTCTGCAGGCTGCCACCCTGGGTCTCCAGGTGGATCTGCCGGTCGGCCGGCGCCGAGCTGCGGAACTCGCTGGCGAAGCGGTGCAACCAGTATTTCAGGTCGAGCAGTTGCGGCTCGGCCTGGCGCCGGCGCGACAGCTGCAGGACGTTCTCGATCACCAGGTTCATGCGCTTGGAGTGATCCTGGATGATCTGCGCCAGGCGCTGGTCCGGGCCCTGCAGCTCTTCCGACTCCTGCAGCAGCTGCGCGGCGTGGCTGATGGCGCCGAGCGGGTTGCGAATCTCGTGGGCGATGCCGGCGGTCAGTCTTCCCAGGGAGGCCAGCTTGAGCTGCTGCGCCTGCTGGGCGATCTGCGAGATGTCGTCGAGAAACACCAGGATGTGCTGCTGCTCGCCGCGCTGCAGGGAAATGAAGCTGGGCTGCAGCACCGGGCCGTCGGGCTGGGCCTGCAGGTTGTCGGGGCGCAGGGTGGGGTTGTGCAGCCACTGCTGCAGGCGCTTGACCAGCTCGGGGCAGTGCGGGTCGATGATCTTGCCGGTCAGTTCGCCGCGCCCTAGCAACTGGGTGGCGCCCTGATTGGCCAGCAGCACGCGGTGCTGGGTGTCGAGCACCAGGATGCCGGTGCGCATGCGCTGGAGGATCTGCGCGTTGAGCTCTTCCAGGTTGGCCACGTCGGCGGCGCGCTGTTCGGCGAGGTTTTCGCTGACCTGCAGGCGGCGGGTGATGCCCTGGATGAACAGCGCGCCGGCGAAGCACAATGCGCCGAGGGCGCCGGCCTGCACGTACTGCGCGGCGGCGGCCGGACGGTTGAGGCTGAGGTAGAAGGTCAGGTAGATCAGCGCCATCGCGGCGACGGCGGCGATCAGCAGGCCGATGCGTCCGCGCAGCAGAATATTGGCGATGGCCACCGCCACCACCAGCAGGTTGCCGATGCCGCTGGGCGTGCCGCCGGCAGCGTAGAACAGGCCGGAGAGGAAGATCACGTCGACCAGCGCCAGGCTGAACAGCTGCATCAGGTGCCTGGGCTTCTGCACCAGCACGGCGATGAAGATGTTGAGGATCAGGTAGACCCAGCTGCCGGTGCGAAACAGCTCGATATGCATCACGTCGAGCAGTTGCTCGTCGAGGTTGCTGGAGATCAGCAGGATCAGCGCCAGGCCGATGCTCAGGCGATAGAAGTGGTAGAGCCTGAGGATGCGCCGCCCCTGCGTGCTGTCGAGGACGCTGGCGTCAGCGATCACCGGCGTGCGGGCCTTGTTCGAGGTGGGCCTGGCTGCAGTACCAGCGCTGATCCTGGCTCAGTGCCTGGCTTTGCGGCACGTGCACGCCGCAGTGGGCGCAGCGCACCATGGGCGCGGCGGCGTCCTCGCGCGGACGCGGGCGTTTCGGTTTGCTGACGAAGCGGCGCCAGATCCAGATCGCGGCGAAGATCACGGCGATCCAGAACAGCAGGCGGAACAGGCCCATGGTGTGCTCTTTAGTCGGTTAAAGCCGGCAGTTTAGCCAAGCCGCGGCCATCGGCACAGGGGCCGGGTGGCAGGCTGTGCGCTGATTCCGGGCAATAAAAAAGGGAGGCCGTGGCCTCCCTTCTATGCGGACGTAGCGATCAGTCGAACAGGCCGAAGGTCAGGTAGCTCCAGATCGAACGCTTCTTTTCGGTCTCGCCGGTCTCGGCGTCCTGCTGCAGCTCGGCCGGAATCTGCTGTTCGGCGTCTTCGTACTGACGGATCACGTCCTGGCTGGCGCGGGTTTCGCCCGGCGGCAGCGGGGTGTCGGTCTCGATCAGGCCGAGGGTGGCCTTGGCCAGCCAGGAGCGGTTGTCCGCCTCTTCCTCGCGTGGCACGAACTGGCCGTCGACCAGGCTGGGGTGGTCGGGGTAGTTGAGCTTGAGGGTTTCCAGGCTGGTGGCGGCCAGGTCGTCGAGGGACAGGCGCTGGTAGGCCTCGGTCATGATCGCCAGGCCGTCGCCGACCGCCGGGGTTTCCTGGAAGTTTTCCACCACATAGCGGCCGCGGTTGGCGGCGGCGACATAGGCCTGGCGCTTGAGGTAGTAGTGGGCGACGTGCACTTCGTAGGCGGCCAGCAGGTTGCGCAGGTAGATCATGCGCTGCTTGGCGTCCGGCGCGTAGCGGCTGGTGGGGTAGCGGCTGGTGAGCTGGGCGAACTCGTTGTAGGAGTCGCGCGCCGCGCCGGGGTCGCGCTTGGTCATGTCCAGCGGCAGGAAGCGCGCCAGCAGGCCGCGGTCCTGGTCGAAGGAGGCCAGGCCCTTGAGGTAGTAGGCGTAGTCGACGTTGGCGTGCTGCGGGTGCAGGCGGATGAAACGCTCGGCGGCGGACTTGGCGGCCTCCGGCTCGACGTTCTTGTAGTAGGCGTAGATCAGCTCCAGCTGCGCCTGCTCGGCGTAGCGGCCGAACGGGTAGCGCGACTCCAGGGCCTTGAGCTTGCTGATGGCGCTGGTGTAGCTGCGGTTGTCCAGGTCGGCCTGGGCCTGCTGGTACAGCTCCACCTCGCTCAGGTTTTCGTCGACCTCCGGCTGCTTCGAGGAACAGGCGGCGGTGAGGGCGAGGATGGCGATCAGCAGCAGGTGTCTCACTTGCATGGCGGCTTGCGTCCCTGTGACGGCCGCGCGGCCGTCCTGTTATGATGAGCGCCCCCTGGGTTCCCCTGGGGCAAAGACGCCGTATTTAACCACAAGCCCGTCGCCGAAACCAAAGGCCGGGCTCCCGCCGTTGCCGAAGATGACTTCTATCAATAAACAGCTGATCCAACTCCAGGCCACCGTGCCCTTCGAACAGGGCGGGCAGCGCCTCGACCAGGTGGCGGCGCAGCTGTTCGGCGAGTTCTCCCGCTCGCGCCTGTCCGCCTGGATCAAGGATGGCCGGCTGACCGTCGACGGCGCCGTGGCGCGCCCGCGCGACATCGTCCATGCCGGCGCGCGGCTGGTGCTGGACGCCGAGCAGGAAGCCCAGGGCGAGTGGCTGGCGCAGGACATCGAACTGAACATCGTCTACGAGGACGAGCACCTGCTGGTGATCGACAAGCCGGCCGGCCTGGTCGTCCATCCCGCGGCCGGACACGCCGACGGCACCCTGCTCAACGCCCTGCTGCACCACGTGCCGGACATCGTCAACGTGCCGCGCGCCGGCATAGTCCACCGCCTGGACAAGGACACCACCGGCCTGATGGTGGTGGCCAAGACCCTGCAGGCGCAGACCATCCTGGTCGAGCAGCTGCAGAAGCGCACGGTCAGCCGCATCTACGAATGCATCTGCATCGGCGTGATCACCGCCGGCGGCACCATCGACGCGCCCATTGGCCGCAGCTCGGCGCAGCGCCAGCGCATGGCGGTTACCGACGGTGGCAAGCCGGCGGTCAGCCACTACCGGGTGCTGGAACGCTACCGCTCGCACACCCACGTGCGGGTCAAGCTGGAAACCGGGCGCACCCACCAGATTCGCGTGCACATGAGCCACGTCGGCTACCCGCTGGTGGGCGACCCGGTGTATGCCGGGCGCTTCCGCATTCCGCCGGCGGCCAGCCCGAGCCTGGTGCAGAGCCTCAAGGAATTCCCGCGCCAGGCGCTGCACGCGCGCTTCCTCGAGCTGGACCACCCGGCCACCGGCAAGCGCATGAAGTGGGAGTCGCCGCTGCCGGACGACCTGGTCTGGCTGCTCACCCTGCTGCGCCAGGACCGCGAGGCCTTCGTCGGGTGAACGCCTGGGCACATGACTGGTTGACCCCGGACTGGCCCGCGCCGGCCAGGGTGCGCGCCTGCGTCACCACCCGCCGCGGCGGGGTCAGTGCGGCGCCGTTCGACAGCCTCAACCTCGGCGAGCACGTCGACGACGACCCCGCCGCCGTGGCCAAGAACCGTCAGCGCCTGCTCAGCCAGCTGGGTTGCCAGCCGGCCTGGCTGCGCCAGGTGCATGGCATCCAGGTGGTCGAGGCCGATCCATCGACGGTGATCGAGGCCGATGCCAGCTGGACCGCCACCCCTGGGATCGCCTGCACCGCGATGACCGCCGACTGCCTGCCGGCGCTGTTCTGCGACCGCGCCGGCACTCGGGTGGCCGCCGCCCATGCCGGCTGGCGCGGGCTGGCCGGTGGCGTGCTGGAGGCCACCGTGCAGGCGCTCGACGTGGCGCCCGAGGACCTGCTGGTCTGGCTCGGCCCGGCCATCGGCCCGGCGGCCTTCGAGGTCGGCGCCGAGGTGCGCGAGGCCTTCGTCCGCCAGCACGGCGAAGCGGCAAGCGCCTTCGTGCCCGGCACCAATGCCGGCAAGTACATGGCCGATATCTACCAGCTGGCGCGCATCCGCCTGGCCGCCATCGGCGTGACCGCGGTCAGCGGCGGCGGCCTGTGCACCTACAACGACCCGCGTTTCTATTCCTACCGGCGCAGCCCACGCACCGGGCGTTTCGCCTCGCTGATCTGGCTGCAACCCTGAGTCGGGATACCCTGGCCGCGTAGGGTGGATCGCGCTTTATCGATCCACCGCTCTGGTGGATATAAAAAGCGATATCCACCCTACGGCCATCCCGCCATCCCGCCATCTCCGCTAATCGGCGCTTTTGTAGCTCTTAATCACCATCATCAATAGTGCTGTGCCGAGCGAGACGACCGGTCATATGCTCGGCGCCATGAACAGCATTCGACTCGACAAGCGCGACCTGATCCTGAGCAAGGGCTCTGCGGTGATGACCCGGCGCGGCTACCACGGCACCGGGGTGCAGGAGATCGTCCAGGCCGCCGGGATTCCCAAGGGCAGCTTCTATCACTACTTCGCCAGCAAGGAAGACTTCGCCCTGCAGGCGCTGGCCTTTATCTACCGCCCGCGGCTGGAGCGTTATGCCCAGGCGCTGGGCAACCCGGCGCTGAGCCCGCGGGCGCGCATCCTCGGCTACTACCGCGACCTGCTGGCGCACTTCGCCCGCCAGGACTCGCCGCAGTACCACTGCTTCATCGGCAGCCTGAGTTTCGAGATGAGCGAGATGCTGCCGGCCATCGGCGCCGAAGTGGAGGCCATCCAGCAGGCCTCCGTGGAGATCCTGCGCCAGTGCCTGGAGCAGGCGCGCGCCAGCGGCGAGCTGAGCGCCGACGAGGACTGCGGCAACCTCGCGATCTTTATCGCCAACGCCTGGCAGGGCGTGCTGGCGCGGCTCAAGGTGGGCCGCAGCCTGCAGCCGCTGGAAGCTTTCGTGTTGCGCCTGGAGCGTCTGCTGCAGGCTTGATTTTTCTTGACCCTTGAAACGAGACGACCGGTCGGTTGGCCGGCCCCAGGAGACCCCATGAGCGCCCCCGTACAAGCCCTGTTCGCCCCCTTCCGCCTCGGCAACCTGGAGCTGCCGACCCGCGTGGTGATGGCGCCGATGACCCGTTCCTTCTCCCCCGGCGGCGTGCCCAACGCCCAGGTGGTGGAGTACTACCGCCGCCGCGCCGCCGCCGGCGTCGGCCTGATCATCACCGAGGGCACCACGGTCGGCCACCAGGCCGCCAACGGCTACCCCAACGTGCCGCGTTTCCATGGCGAGGACGCCTTGGCCGGCTGGAAGCAGGTGGTCGAGGCGGTGCATGCCGAGGGCGGCAAGATAGTTCCGCAGCTGTGGCACGTGGGCAACGTGCGACGCCTGGGTACCGAGCCGGACGCCGGCGTGCCGGGCTACGGGCCGATGGAGAAGCTCAAGGACGGCAATGTCGTGGTGCACGGCATGACCAAACAGGATATCGACGAGGTGATCGCCGCCTTCGCCCAGGCCGCGCGCGATGCCAAGGCCATCGGCATGGACGGTGTGGAGATCCACGGCGCCCACGGCTACCTGATCGACCAGTTCTTCTGGGAAGGCAGCAACCAGCGCACGGACGAGTACGGTGGCGACCTGGCCGGCCGCTCGCGCTTCGCCATCGAGCTGATCCAGGCGGTGCGCGCCGCGGTCGGCCCGGACTTCCCGATCATCCTGCGCTTCTCGCAGTGGAAGCAGCAGGACTACAGCGCCCGCCTGGTGCAGAGCCCCGAGGAGCTGGAGGCCTTCCTCAAGCCGCTGTCCGAGGCCGGCGTGGATATCTTCCACTGCTCGACCCGGCGCTTCTGGGAGCCGGAGTTCGCCGGCAGCGACCTCAACCTGGCCGGCTGGACCCGTCAGCTCACCGGCAAGCCGACCATCACCGTCGGCAGCGTCGGCCTGGACGGCGAGTTCCTGCAGTTCATGGTCAAGACCGACAAGGTCGCCGAGCCGGCCAGCATCGACAACCTGCTCGAGCGGTTGCACAAGCAGGAGTTCGACCTGGTGGCGGTGGGCCGCGCGCTGCTGGTCGATCCGGACTGGGCGCTGAAGGTGCGCGAAGGGCGCGAGGGCGACATCCTGCCGTTCAGCCGCGATGCGCTGATGAAGCTGGTCTGAGGCCTCTTCCCTGGGCGCCGGTCTGCGGCGCCTCCTTTCGAGCCCCGGCACATCGGGGCTTTTTTACGCCCGCTCGTAGGGTATCGGGCGCCTCGGACGTCTTGCCCGGATGCAATCCGGCAGGGGTCATGGCCCTGGCGCCTTGCCCCGGATTGCCGCCGCGCTGGCGCCATCGGCGAGCTTGGGCGGTGCCTGCAGGGCGCCGCGCAGGTGCTGTTCGAACAGCTGGACGATGCCGTCCCAGCCCTGTCTGCCGGCGTGCTGGCGGGCATTGAGGCGAACCCGGCGCAGGGTCTCGCCGTCTTCCAGCAGCCAGCAGGCCGCTTCGCAGAAACCGTGCTCGTCACCGGGGCGGGCGAGTGCGCCGTTGTGCCCGTGGTGGATATGCTGGGCGGCGGCGGCCTGGTCGTAGGCCACCACGCCGAGGCCCGAGGCCAGTGCCTCGAGCACCACGTTGCCGAAGGTCTCCGACAGGCTGGGGAACAGGAACAAATCGCCCGAGGCGTAGTGCGCGGCCAGCGCCTCGCCGCGCTGCAGGCCGCAGAACACCGCGTCCGGCAGCTGCGCCTGAAGGCTGGCGCGCTGCGGGCCGTCGCCCACCAGGATCAGGCGCATGCGTCGCCGCGGCTGGCTCGCCTGCAGGGCGGTGAAGGCCTTGCCCAGCAGGCCGAGGTTCTTCTCCGCGGCCAGGCGGCCGACATGCAGCACCGCCAGCTCGTCCGGGCCCAGGCCCCAGCTGGCGCGCAGCGCCTCGCTGCGCCGGCTGGGATGGAACAGCTGGCTGTCGACGCCGCGGGCGAGCAGGGCCAGGCGCTCGAAGTCGCGCCGCTGCAGCTCGATCTGCTGCCCGGCGCTGGGCACCAGGGTCAGTTGCGAGCGGTTGTGGAACCAGCGCAGGTAGTTGGTCAGCAGGCGGGTCAGCAGACCGACGCCGTAGTGCCCGGTGTACTGCTGGAAGTTGGTATGAAAGCCGCTGACCACCGGGATGCCCAGACGCCGGGCGGCGCGCAGGGCGGACAGGCCGAGCGGGCCTTCGGTGGCGATATAGAGCACGTCCGGGCGTTGCCGTTGCCAGCGCCGCAGCAGCTTGTGCAGCGCCGACTGGCCCCACTGCAGGCCGGGGTAGCCGGGCAGCGGCCAGCCGCGGGTCAGCAGCAGGTCGGCGTCCAGCGGCTGCGCCGGGTCCGTCGCCTGGCGCGGGCGCACCAGCTGCACGCGATGGCCGCGGCCGCGCAGGCCCTCGACCAGGCGGCCGAGGGTGTTGGCCACGCCGTTGATTTCCGGTGGGTAGGTTTCGCTGATCAGGGTGATTTGCAGGGCGGTCGGGTTCATGACGGCAGTGTGGGCCGCCGCCATGTAGCCCATGTGACGTCAGGGTTGCGCTTTTGTGACGGGCTCTGCGCCGCGTTCGCGCACCCAGAACAGCGTGGCGCCGGCCACCGCCGCCGGCATCACGAGGATATTGACGAAGGGAATCAGCAGCGCGGCGTAGGTGATGCCGCCGAAGCTCAGGCTCTGCCAGCGCTTCTCGCGCAGCCAGGCGAGCATGTCCTGCCAGCTCAGCTTGTTGTTGTCCGCCGGGTAGTCGATGTACTGCACCGCCATCATCCACACGCCGAACAGCAGCCACAGCGGCGCGGCCACCAGGTTGACCACCGGGATGAAGCTCAGGATCAGCAGGGCGATGGCGCGCGGCAGGAAATAGGCCAGCTTGCGCGCCTCGCGGCCGAGGGTGCGCGGCACCATGGCCGCCAGTTCGGCCCAGCTGAAGGGCGGGAAGTGATCCTCGCCGCGCACCACCACCTCGACCTTCTCGGCGAGAAAACCGTTGAACGGCGCGGCGATGATATTGGCCAGCAGGGTGAAACTGAAGAACACCATCAGCAGCACCAGCACCACGAACAGCGGCCACAGCAGGTACTCGAGAAAGCTCAGCCAGTTCGGCAGGCTGGGCATGAAGGCATCGACCCAGCCGCCGAACTGCTGCACGGCGACGCCGATCAAGGCGACGAAGAGGATCAGGTTGACCGTCAGCGGCAGCAGCACGAACAGGCGCAGGCCGGGGCTGAGCACCAGCTTCAGGCCTTCGCGCAGGTATTGCGGGCCGGACAGAACGGGGGCAGCGGGCATGATGGGCTCCAGGGTGGTTGAGTCGCGCGACCATACCGACTTTGCCGGGGCGGCGAAAGTTCAGCGGTTCATGGCTCCGCCGTGCTGGCCTGCGGCTGGTACAGCACCACCTGGTTGCGCTTGCGCTTGGCCAGGTACATGGCGCTGTCGGCGGCCTTGATCAGCGCCTCGGCCTCGCCGGCGTGCAGCGGGCAGAGGGCGATGCCGATGCTCGGGGTGACGAAGTCGATGCGCTCGCCGAGTATGTCGAACGGCGCGCCGAGGCTGGCCAGCAGGCGCTCGCCCAGGGCCTGCGCGGCCTCGGCGCTGGCGCCGGCGAGCAGCAGGGTGAATTCGTCGCCGCCCAGGCGGTACAGCTTGCCGGGCTGGCGCAGGCCGTGCTGCAGACGCGCGGCGATGGCCACCAGCAGGGCGTCGCCGGCGTCGTGGCCGAACTGGTCGTTGACCTGCTTGAAGTGGTCCAGGTCGATGAACAGCAGGGCCAGCGGGCCGGCGTTGCCGCTCAGCGCCTGGTCGAGGTCGCGCTGCAGCTGTTCATTGAACGCCTTGCGGTTGCCCAGGCCGGTGAGTGGGTCGCGGTAGGCCAGGTCGTGCAGGTGGCGCTGGTAGGCCATGCGTTCGCTGACGTCGCGCAGGATGCCGCGGTAGCCGAGTAAGGCGCCGCCGCGCTCGCGGATGGCGCTGACCCGCGCCTCGCAGTCCAGCGTCTGGCCGTCGCCGCGGCGAAAGCGCGCGGTGAAGGTGTCGCGGCTGGCGTCGTCGCGCGCCTGCTGGAACAGCTGGCGGGCGCGCTCGACCTCGTCGCCGGCCAGCAGCTCGACGAGGGGGCGGTGCAGCAGCTGGTCGTCGCGGTAGCCGAGCAGGCGCTCCAGGGCGCGGTTGAAACGCTGCAGGCGGCCCTCGGCGTCCACCTCGAAGTAGCCGTCGTGGATCGCGTCGAGCACCACGCGGTCGCGCGCCTCGCTCTGTTCCAGGCGCTCGAGCATCTGGTTGAGGCCGGTGCTGAGCGCGCCCAGCTCGTCGCGGCCGAGGTCGCCGACCCGCGGCAGGCGGGCCTGGTCGCCGATGGCGGCGATCTCGCCATTGAGCCGGCCGAGGCGGCGCAGCACCCAGAACTCCAGGCCGATGTACACCAGCAGCGCCGCCGCCAGGGCGATCGCCAGGCTGAGGCCGAGGAAGAAGTGGATGGCCTCGCCGCCCTTGCGGAAGTTGATGCGTTCGCCGGTCAGCTGCAGGCGCAGTTCCGGCTCGCCGAGGCTGTTGGCCGATTGCAGCTCGATGCGCTGACGCTGCGCGTCGAGCAGGCTGCGTGGGCTGAGCCAGCCCTGCGGCAGCGGGGTGTCGGCGGGCAGGGCCAGGCGTTGCCAGTCGTCGTCCATTTCCACGGGCGGCAGCAGGCGCAGGTCGCCGAGGGTGCGCAGCTGCAGGTTCTCCTGGCGTGCGCCGTCGAAGAAATAGCCGGCCAGCAGGCTGCCGATGGCCTCGGCGCTGCCCTGGCTGTTGCTCACCGCGCTGACCGTCAGCAGCAGCGGCACGCCCTGCACCAGCAGCAGCTGGCCGGACTGGAACTGCGCATCGCCGCCGTGCTGCAAAAGGCCCAGGCGCTGACTGCGAGCGAGGATGTCGCGGCGCAGGCTGGCGATGCTGCGCGGGCGCTCGCCGCCGACCGGGAGCATGTCGAGCAGGTCCGGCGGCGCCCATTGTTCGACCACCACCCGGCCGTGGTCGTCGAGCAGCACCATGAAGTCGAAGTCGAGGTTGGCCAGTTGCCCGGGGTCGAGGTTGCGCCGCAGGAAGCGGCTGCGGTCGCCTTCGCCGAGCAGCAGCTCGTAGCTGCCGTCCCACCAGGCATAGCTGCGCAGCAGGCTGCTGGTGCGGTGGATATGGGCGAGCAGCAGGGCATGCGCCTTGTGCGCCTCGGCCTGCAGGCGCAGGTTGTCCTGCTGGTCGAAGCGGCTCAGCAGCAGGCGCTCGGAGAGGCCGTAGACGGCCAGCAGGGTCAGCACCAGCAGGGGGGCGAACAGCGAGAACAGGCGGGTGCGCAGGGTCATGACGGCATTCGTCCCTGAAGTCGATGGGCCCAGTATAGCCAGGGCGGGCGATCCTTCCGGTCGATAGCGGGGCTCTATGTCGCGCATTGGCAATGGGTATTTCCGCTCGCGCCGAGCGCTCGCTAGCCTGGCGACCAGTTTCACACTTTGCCGGGCTCCCCCTGCGTCAGCCTTCCCCACGTGCTCGGGAACCCGTTCTTATCTCAGCCGGCGCAGGTGCCGGGAGGAGTCGTCGATGTCTGCCATTCGCCATGCCCGCGTCATCATCCTGGGTTCCGGGCCGGCCGGTTACAGCGCCGCGGTGTACGCGGCGCGGGCCAATCTCAAGCCGCTGCTGATCACCGGTATCCAGGCCGGCGGCCAGCTGACCACCACCACCGAAGTGGACAACTGGCCGGGCGATCCCCACGGCCTTACCGGCCCGGCGCTGATGCAGCGCATGCAGGAACACGCCGAGCGCTTCGAGACCGAGATCGTCTTCGACCATATCAATGCGGTGGACCTGGTCGGGCCGCGCTTCACCCTGGTCGGCGACAGCGCCATCTACAGCTGCGACGCGCTGATCATCGCCACCGGCGCCAGCGCCCGTTACCTGGGGCTGCCCAGCGAGGCGGCGTTGATGGGCAAGGGCGTGTCGGCCTGCGCCACCTGCGACGGCTTCTTCTACCGCGGTCGCCCGGTGGCGGTGGTCGGCGGCGGCAATACCGCGGTGGAGGAGGCGCTGTACCTGGCCAATATCGCCAGCAAGGTGACCCTGATCCACCGCCGCGAAACCTTCCGCGCCGAGAAGATCCTGCAGGACAAGCTGCGCGCGCGGATCGCCGAGGGCAAGATCGAGCTGCGCCTGAATGCCGAGGTGGACGAGGTGCTGGGCGATGCCGGTGGCGTCACCGGCGTGCGCCTGAAACACCAGGACGGCGCCAGCAGCGAGCTGGCCGTGGACGGGCTGTTCGTCGCCATCGGCCACACCCCCAACACCAGCCTGTTCGAGGGCCAGCTGGCGCTCAAGGACGGTTACCTGGTGGTCAACGGCGGGCGCGAGGGCAACGCCACCGCCACCAGCATCCCCGGCGTGTTCGCCGCCGGCGACGTGGCCGACTCGGTCTATCGCCAGGCGATCACCTCGGCCGGTGCCGGCTGCATGGCGGCGCTGGATGTCGAGCGTTATCTCGACGGGCATTGAGCTCCGGTTATGGACAAAGCCCCGGCATCGCGAGATGGCGGGGCTTTTTCGTGGTGGCCCCCCACCCACTATGACTCAATCCGGCCAGTGCCAGGCCGGTTCGTCCAGCAGGCCCTGACCGCGGATGCAGGTCTGGCCCAGCGCTTTGTCCAGCTCCAGGGCGTTGCACGCCGGGCTTTGCTTGAGCGTGGCGATCAGGCGGCTGGCGTGGGACACCACCCACACCTGGGTGTGCTGCGAGGCGGCGACGATCAGTCGCCCGAGCGCGGGCAGCAGATCCGGGTGCAGGCTGGTTTCCGGTTCGTTGAGCACCATCAGCGACGGCGGCCGCGGGGTGAGCAGGGCGGCCACCAGCAGCAGGTAGCGCAGGGTGCCATCGGACAGCTCGGCGGCGCTCAAGGGGCGCAGCAGGCCTTCCTGGCGCAGCTCGACGGCGAAACGGCCGCCCGGCTGGAAGTCGATGTGCAGGCGGCTGCCGGGAAAGGCGTCGTCGATGGCGGCATCCAGCGCGGCGCGGTCGCCGATCTCGCGGATGGTCTGCAGCGCCGCGGCCAGGTCGCGGCCGTCGTGATGCAGCACCGGTGTGCGCGTGCCCAATTGCGGCTGGCGCGCCGGCGCGTCGGCATCGCTGCGAAAGTGATCGTAGAAGCGCCAGCGGCGGATGGTTTCGCGTAGCTGGAAGACTTCCGGGCAGTTGGGGTCGTTGCCGATCTGGTCGAACAGGCTGTCGTAGCTCGGCACGTGCTGGGCCAGCACCTGCCAGCTGCGGCCTTCGCGCAGGCGCACCATGGGCCCGGCGCGATCCACCAGCAGCGAGGCGGGGCGGTAGCTGGCGCCGGCCCAGATGCACTCGCGCTTGATCTCCGGGTCGAGGGCGAAGGCCGAGCGGCTCGGCTCGGGCAGGCCGAGGGCAATCGCATAGCCGAAATCCTCGCCGGCAAAGCCCAGGCGCAGACGCATTGCGTGCTGCCGTGGGCCGCCTTGCACCGGCACCTCGCCGCTGCGCATGCGCCGGGAAATCTGCTCCGGCCCGGCCCAGAAACTCGACTCCAGCCCGCCCTCTCGGGCCAGCGCATTGACCACCCCGCCCTGGGCGGTTTCCGCCAGCAGGCGCAGGGCGCGGTAGAGATTGGACTTGCCGCTGCCGTTGGCGCCGGTGATCAGTTGAGTTGGCCCAGCGGCAGCACCAGGCTGTTGATCGAGCGGTAGTTGGCGACGGCGAGGGTATGCAGCATGGGTGCCGTCCTGACCAGGAATCAGCGGCCGTGGCGCGGCGAGAAGGCCAGCCAGGCCAGCAGCGGGTAGCACAGGTAGTGCAGGCTGAACAGGAACAGGCCCATGGGGCTGGGGGTGTCCTGCAGGGCCATCATCGCCAGCAGGCCGAGGTAGAGCAGCGCCAGCAGGCCGCCGTAGAGCGCGGTGAAGCGCCAGCGCTCGGCGTTGCTCGGCGCGCGCCCTTCGCGCCAGTGGAACAGCAGCGCCAGGCCGGCGGCGATGGCGGCGGCGATCAGCAGGGTGGTCAGCACCCCGCCGAGGCGCACGAAGGTGCGCAGCAGCAGGTTCAGCAGCACCGCCGCGAGCACCCCGCCGAGGGCGTAGTAGCGCAGTTGCACGGCGCCGCTCACAGGCTGCGGGCCAGGCCGAAGCGTTTGCTCAGCACCCGGTCCAGCAGGGCGCCGGGCAGCAGCGCGGCGAGCAGCGGCAGGGCGCGGCTGCCGTTGCCCAGGCGCAGCAGGCGCGGGCGTTTGTCGCGCTGCACGGCAGCGAGCAGTTGCGCGGCGAACGCCTCGGCCGGGGTGGGGTTGTCCTGCGAGGCGCCGGCGCGGGCGCGGATGCCGTCGCGCAGCGGCCACCAGGGCGAGTCCTGGCGGATCAGTGCTTCGGCCTGCTGGCTGGCGTTGGCGCCGAAGCTGGAGGCGATGGCGCCGGGCTGCACCTCCATCACCTCGATGGCGAAGGGCGCCAGCTCCAGGCGCAAGGCGTCGCTCAGCGCGTGCACCGCCGCCTTGGAGGCGCAGTAGGCGCCGGCGAAGGGGGTGACCAGCACGCCGGAGACGCTGCCGATATTCACCACCAGGCCGCGGCTGCGACGCAGCAGCGGGAACATGGCGCGGGTCACGCCGACCACGGCGAACACGTTGGTCTCGAACTGCTGGCGCATGGCCTGAACGCCGCCGTCGAGCAGCGGGCCCATGGCGCCGTAGCCGGCGTTGTTGATCAGCACCTCGAGGCCGCCGATCTCCTCGTTCAGGCGGCTGGCCAGGCGTTCGAGGGCCTCGCCGTCGTTGACGTCCAGCTGCACCGCCTGGAAACCGGCCTGCTGCAGCGCCGCCAGGTCGCCGTCCTTGCGCGCGGTGGCCCAGACGCGGTAACCGGCGGCCTGGAAGGCGTCGGCCAGGGCGCGGCCGATGCCGCTGGAGCAACCGGTGATCAGGACATTGGCTTGGGACATGCGGCGGTCTTCCTTGTGGCGGGTTATCGGTATGCGCGGCGCAGCCCGGGGCTCAACGGACGAACTGGCCCTGCAGGCGCTCGGCGCGAAACTCCAGGGTAGCCGGACTGTAGCCGCTGCGCAGGTCGGGCAGCGGCAGGCAGTCGCTCCAGCTGGCGCCAGGCAGCAGTTCGCCGGGGCCACTGTAGCGCGGCGATTCGTACAGGCGCTGAGCCAGGTTGGTGGCGTTGCCGGGGCGGTAGGCGGCGACTTCCCAGCGCAGTTCCAGCAGGGCGGCGTCGCTGCCGTTCTTCAGCGTGACGAACAACGGCCGGTCGGCCGGGCACTGCTGCGGATCGTAGCGCAGGCGCAGTTCCAGGTGGGCGAGGTAGCGGGCGTCGCGGTTTTCCTGCCAGAGCACCCAGCTGGCGACCAGGGCCAGGCCGGCCAGCGCCGCCATGGAGATCGGCAGGGCCTTGAGCGGGTAGCGGATCAGCAGGATCAGCCAGGAGACGACGAGCAGGACACCGATCAGCATGGGGGCAGCCTTGGAAAAGTCTGCCCTCATCCTACACAAGGCGGTTTGTCAGGGTAACCGCACGGGCTGTCTCAAGCTGTGACAGGGGCGTAGCCCGGATGCAATCCGGGGGCCTCGGCGGCGGGGCCCCGGATTGCGTCCGGACTACGGCGGCTCAATGTGCGCTGATGACCGCGGCATCGCTGCGGCCGTAGACGTCCTCCAGGCGCTCGATATCGTCCTCGCCCAGGTAGGTGCCGGACTGCACTTCGATGATCTCCAGCGGGATCTTGCCCGGGTTGGAGAGGCGGTGCACCGAGGTCATCGGGATGTAGGTGGACTGGTTCTCGGTGAGCAGGAACTCGCGGTCGTCGCAGGTCACCTTGGCCGTGCCGGACACCACTATCCAGTGCTCGGCGCGGTGGTGGTGCATCTGCAGCGACAGCTGCGCCCCCGGCTTGACGGTGATGTGCTTGACCTGGAAGCGCCCGCCCATGTCCACCGAGTCGTACGAGCCCCAGGGGCGGTACACGGCGCAGTGGTTCTGGGTCTCGCTGCGGCCCTGGGCGTCGAGCCTGCCCACCAGCTTCTTGACGTCCTGCACGCGGTCCCTGTGCGCCACCATCATGGCGTCCTTGGTTTCCACCACCACGATGTCGTCCAGGCCGAGCACCGAGACCAGCTTGCCGTTGCCGTGCACCAGGCAGTTGCGGCTGTCCTCGAGCAGCACGTCGCCCTTGGTGACGTTGCCGGCGGCGTCCTTGTCGTGCACTTCCCAGATCGACGACCAGCTGCCGACGTCGTTCCAGCCGGCGGCCAGCGGCACCACGCAGGCGCGGGTGGTCTTCTCCATCACCGCGTAGTCGATGGAGTTGTCCGGGCAGCAGGCGAAGGTGGCAGGGTCGATGCTGATTTCCGCGTCCTTGCGCTGGCTGCGCTCCAGGGCCAGCAGGCAGGTGTCGTAGATATCCACGTCGTGCCGCTTGAGCTCCTCGAGGAAGCGGCTGGCGCGGAACAGGAACATGCCGCTGTTCCAGTAGTAGTCGCCGCTGGCCACGTATTCGGCGGCGTGCTCGGCGTCGGGCTTCTCGACGAAGCGGGCGACCCGCGCCACGCCGTCCGGCAACTGCGCATCGACGCCGCCGCGGATATAGCCGTAGCCGGTCTCGGGGCGGTCGGCCGGTACGCCGAACAGCACCATCTCGCCCTTCTCGGCGGCCACGGTGGCCAGCGCCAGGGCCTGGCTGAAGGCCTGCTGGTCGTCCAGCACGTGGTCGGCCGGCAGCACCAGCATCAGCTCGTCACGGCCCTCGGCGATCAGCTGCAGGGCGGCCATGGCCACCGCCGGCGCGGTGTTGCGGCCGAAGGGTTCGAGCAGCAGCAGCTGCGCCTGCTGGCCGATCTGCTGCAGCTGTTCCTGGACGATGAAGCGGTGCTCCAGGTTGGCCACCAGCACCGGCGGCTGCATGCCCTCGACGGAGAGGCGCTGCAGGGTCTGCTGGAACAGCGTGTGCTCGCCGGTGAGGGCGAGGAACTGCTTGGGATACTGCTTGCGCGAGAGCGGCCAGAGTCGCGAGCCGCTGCCACCGGAAAGGATGATCGGGGTCATGGTGTGTCTCCTGAGATGAGGGTCATGAGGTGCTCCAGCGTCATGTGGTGCGGCGTGTGCCCGCCGTTTTCCTTGTTCTCGAAAAAACTCGTTGCCTTAAGGAAGTTCTGAAAAAGCCATTTTTCGTCACTCCCGCGAAGGCGGGAGCCCAGGGACTACGCAGGCTCTGGATTCCCGCCTGCGCGGGAATGACGGCTATTTCAGAGTTTCCTTAACCGTCGATGGGGCGCTTGACCCACACCGGTGCCAACTTGCCCTGGGCGCCGGTGACGAACAGGCTGACCACCTCGCCGCGCTCCAGGGTCACGGGTTTGAGGTCGGCCACCTTGCGCTCGCCCTCGAACAGCGCCAGGCCGACCTTGACCGGGTTGATCTCGCGCTCGCCGCGGCCGTCGGGCTGCACATCGGCGACCACCGCGGTCTTGCCGTCGGCGGTCTTCAGGCTGAGCGGGCTGTCGCTGAGGTTCTGCACCCGCAGCAGCGCCTTCTGCTTGTTGCTGAACGCCGGTTCCTCGACCAGGCGCGGCGCGCTGCCGGTCTGGCTGACCAGGGTGTAGTAGTGGGCGGCCTGCAGCTGCACCGGCAACTGGGCGTTGCCGACCTGGGCCTGGTAGCTGCCGGCCGGCAGGTACTCGAAGTCGCTGGAGCCCAGCGGCGCGACCCGCTTGAGCTGCACCTCGCCGACATTGACGTCGAGCTCGGCGTTGCCGGCGTTGTAGGCGCGAATGAAGGCCGAGCCCTTGGGTGCCTTGGGCCCGTAGAGGGCGCCGTCGTCGGCCTGGGCCTGGAACATGCCGAGGCCCAGGGCCAGGGCGCAGGCGCCCAGGGTGAAGCGGCGCAGGGTGGTTTGAGTGTTCATCGGATAGTCCTCCTTGGGGGATGAATCAGTGGCTGGCGGCAGCCAGCCCCTGGCGCTCGCCGCCGTCTCTCAGGGCGGCGAGCCATTGCGGGTCGAAGTCGGTGAGATCGCTGGTCATCGGCAGGTAGCGCTCGGGGAACTCCCAGATCACCAGCTGCGGTGGGGCGCTGTTCAGCTCCTCGCTCTGCAGGTACTTGAGCATCGGCACCAGCGGGCCGCCGCCTTCCTCGGCGTGGTTGGCCAGGTCGCGCTGCAGGTGCTGGCGCAGCGCGCCGGCGAAGTTCCAGGCCGGGTTGGCGCTGTAGCTGGTGCCGACCAGCGCCACCGGCAGGTCGGTCTCGGCGAACAGCGCATTGCCGTCGCCGCCGGCGGCATGGGTCTGGCGCAGTTGCAGGCGGTCGGCGCTCGGCAGCAGGCTCTCGAACAGCGGGCCGAGCGGCAGGAAGCGGGTCAGGTCGCCCTGGTGCGCGCGAGTTTCCAGGGTCTCGGTGACGAACTCCTGCGGCTCGCCGCGCAGCTGCACGGCGCTGCGCACCACCTCGCTCAGGGCGCGCGCGGCGACCTCGGCGCCTTCCGGCGTCCAGTGGGTGTCGGTGCGCAGGAACATCGGCGCCTCACTCTTGGCCGCCTGCAGCGGGCCGAGCAGGTCCGGTGCGGCGATCCCGGCATTGCGCACCGCGCGATGAAAGCGCGGATACAGGCTGCGCTGCAGGGCGCTGGGCTGATGGGCGCCGGTGTGCTCCGGGTAGAGGCGGGTCTTGGCCGGGACTATGGCCAGCAGCAGCTGGATATCGCGTTCTTGCAGCTGGCGCTGCACGCCACGGATCAGCGCCAGGTTGTCGCGCAGCTGGCGTTGAGCATCGACCACCGGGTCGAATTCCTCGTCCGAGTACAGCCAGCCGTCCTGGCCGATCACCAGGCCGGCGCGGCCTTCGCCGAATGCCAGGTATTCCAGGGCCGCCCACAGGTTGATGCCGACCTGCTTGAGCGGAAAGTGCTCGTCGTAGTGCCGCTCGAGGCTCTTGGCCAGGCTGCCGTCAAGCACGCGCGGTTCGGCGGGCGGCCGGTAGTCCGCCAGGCCGCCGAGGGCGAGCAGGCTGGTGGGTACCAGCAGCAGGCTGAACAGCGCGACGTAGAGGGTAGTGACGGGGCGATTCATGGATGACCTCCGCTCAGAACTGGAAGTAGAGGAAGGGGGAGTAGCTCTGCGCGGAGAGCTTGAGCAGCGAGGCGCAGAACAGCAGCAGCAGGGCACCGCGTAGCGCCAGCAGGCGCAGGTCGACGGCCTGCAGGGCGACACCGGCGCTGGCCAGGGTCAGGCCCGGCTCCTGGCTGCGGCTGGCGAGGAACTGACGGGCGCCGTTGACGGCGATCACCACCCAGGCCAGCGCCAGGGTGACCATCTGCAGCCCGCTGATCTGCGCCAGGGTCAGCTCGCTCGGGCGCCAGTCGCCGAAGGGCAGCAGCGCGGCGTACATGCGCCCGGCCACCTCCAGATTCTCGGCGCGGAAGATCACCCAGCCGAGCATCACCAGCAGCAAGGTGAAGGCCCATTTCAGCGGGTTGAACACAATCGGTGCGGCTTTCACGCCGAGCGCCCGTTCGATGGCCAGCCAGGTGCCGTGCCAGGCACCCCAGATCAGGAAGGTCCAGTTGGCGCCGTGCCAGAAGCCGCCCAGCAGCATGGTCAGAAACAGGTTGCGGTAGGTGTTGAAGGTGCCGTGGCGGTTGCCGCCCAGGGGCACGTAGAGGTAGTCGCGCAGCCAGGTCGACAGGCTGATGTGCCAGCGCCGCCAGAACTCGGTGATCGACTGGCTGATATAGGGCTGGTTGAAGTTCTCCATGAAGCGAAAGCCCATCATCAGGCCCAGGCCGATGGCCATGTCGCTGTAGCCGGAGAAGTCGAAGTAGAGCTGCGCGGTGTAGGCGATCATGCCCAGCCAGGCGTCGCCGGTACTGGGGTTTTCCAGGGCGAAGCAGTGATCGACCAGCGGCGCCAGGCTGTCGGCGATGAACACCTTCTTGACGAAGCCCTGCATGAAGCGCGTGGCGCCTTCGCTGAACTTGTCGAGGCTGTGGGTGCGCTCGGTGAACTGGTCGGCCAGGTCCTTGTAGCGCAGCACCGGGCCGGCGATCAGCTGCGGGAACAGGGCGATGAAGGCGGCGAAGTTGATCAGGTTGCGCGTCGGTTCGGTGTCGCGGCGGTACACGTCGATCAGGTAGCTGATCGACTGGAAGATGTAGAAGGAGATGCCGATCGGCAGGATCACCGAGGTGAGGACGAAGGGCTCGAGACCGAAGGATTCGAGCAGGGCGTTGATATTGGCCACGCCGAAGTTGGCGTACTTGAAGTAGCCCAGCGTGGCCAGGTTGCCGACCACCCCGGCCACCACCCAGCGGCGTGCCGTTTCGGTGCCGGCATGGGCCTGGATGCGCAGGGCGAAGACGTAGTTCCACAGCGTCACCGCGGCGAACAGCAGGAGGAAGTCCACCCGCCACCAGGCATAGAAGGTGTAGCTGCCGACCAGGATCAGCAGGTTGCGCCCGCGATTCGGGCACAGGTAGTACAGGCCGAGGAAGATCGGCAGGAACAGGAACAAAAAGACGTTGGATGAAAAGACCATCCGGGCTTCTCCGAAAATAGCCGGGGCAGCGCCCCCCTTTCCCCCCGCGAGCGGAGGGTTTGTTTTGCTGCGTCCCGTAGGCGCGAACTTGTTCGCGAAATTCGCGGCTCAAGCCGCGCCTACGGGCTTTCAAATACCTGGCTTACCTCGCCGCCGAGGCGGAAGCTGTTGAACGGCCCCATCGTCCGGTTCAGTTCGCGGGTCTGTTCGCTGCAGGCGTAGAGGCTGCAGTAAGGCGCCAGCCAGGCGTACTTGTAGTCCTTGCGCAGCTCGCTCATGTCCTGCTTGGCGCCGCTGCGTTGGGCGAACGCCGCCGGGTCGCGCGCGCCTTGCAGCACGCGCTCGGCCAGGCGCTGCAGGGCGCCCTGGTTCTCGCCGCGCAGGTCGACGCCGTTGGCCTCGGCGAAGGCCGCGATCATCGCCAGCGGCGGCAGGGCGTAGTTGTGATAGGCCAGGGCGCGCTGGCTGCGGCGCATCTCGTTGGCCAGGTAACCCTGGTCGTCGACCTGACCCGCGGCGACGCGGAACTGGCCCACCGACCAGTCGAACAGGTCGCGGCGGTCAGCGATGACGGCCACCGCCATCACCGACCAGGCGGCCCAGTAGCTGTGGTTGTTGATCTTCTTCAGCGGCAGGTCGCTCCACTCGCGCACCGTGTGCTCGGCCAGACGCACGAACCAGGCTTCGATGCGCGCGCTCTGCTGCGGGTAGGCGGCCAGCGGCTGCGACGCGGAGAACTTCAGGCGCAGCCAGGCGCCGGCCAGGCTGCCGAGCGCCCATTTGCGCATCGACTTGCCGGTGTGGTTGAACTGCTCGGACGCCAGCGCATCGGCGCTGGCCCACTGGTCGAGCCAGTCGATGGCGCAGTCCAGGCGTCCCTGCTGACCGGTGCGCATATAGCCGGTGATCATCCGCCCGGCTTCCTTTTCCAGGCGGGTGATGGGCGCGGTCTGCGCGCGGAAGTTCTGCTCCGCCTGGCGGTTGAGCGTGGCGCGGGCGCTGCCTGAACCCTCGTATTTGCTGGTGAACTGCAGCGCACCGGTGTAGGGCGCAGGCGTCACCGGGCAGCTGGGCGCCTGGCCGCCTTGCTGCCGTACCGGCGCCAGGTAGCCGGGCGGCGGCTGCAGCGCGGCGAAGGCCGGAGCGCCGAACAGCAGGCTGGCGAGCAGGGCGGGGGCGAATCGCTTCATGGGCAACCTCAACTCCTGGGCTCGTGGCGGGCCACCTGCTGGCCGGCACCGCTCGGGCGCTGGCACAGGCTGGCCTCGACCTTGAGGTCGTCGGCGCTGTCTTCGGGTTTCTGGATTTCCAGGGCGAAGAAGTTCTGTTCGCCCCAGCCCGGCTCGTCGCGCAGCTCGAAGGCGAAACGGCCGTCGGTGTCGGCGGTGTCGGGTTTCTCCAGCTTGAGTTGCTCGCGGCGGCCGTTGAGGTACCAGACGGTGGCGTCGACGCGCTTGACCGAGGGATCGCTGAAGCGCAGGTCGAGCTGATGGCGCGTGCCGGCCAGGGTCAGCAGGCGGTTCTCGCCGTTGACCAGCACCTCGTTGCTGCCCGGGCGCAGGCGCGTCTCGGCGCTGAGCAGGGCGCTCTGGTCGCTGCAGCCGTTGTTCAGGGTGGCCATCAGCTGGCGGTGGATCTTGTCCGAGGCCAGGTCGTAGAGCGGCGAGAATTCCCAGATCAGGATCTTCGGCGGATCCTTCTGGAACGCCTCGCTGCCCAAGTACTCGAGCATCGCTCCTTCCAGGCCGCCGCCGGCGAAGGCGGCATTGAGCACCTCGGCGCCCAGGTGCTGTTCGAGGAAACCGCCGAAGTTGTAGTTCTTGCCGCTGTGGCTGGTGCCGACCAGGGCGATCTTCGGGCTGCTCGCCTCGCCGAACAGTGCGTCGCCATCGCTGGCGTCCTTCGGCTCGGTGACGAACTGATCGACGTACTGCACCGCGTAGCCGGTGCCGCACAGCTGGCTGGCGACGTTCTGCATGGTGCCGGTCTTGCCCATCAGGCCGATGCGCTCGGTGACGAATTCCTTCTGCGCAATATCTTCGAAGCCGGGGATGCGCTTGACCGTCTCGGCCACCAGGCGCGCGGTGCGTTCGGCGCCGTAGGGCGTCCAGTGCTGGTCACGGCGGAAATAGAACGCCTGGTCGCTGTCCTCGTCGGTCAGTGGGGTCAGGTCCGGCACCCAGATGCCGAGCTGCTCGAAGCGCGCCAGCGCCTGGCGGTAGTTGGCCAGCGCCTTGTCGTAGTCGAAGCGCTGGTAGTCGGCGGGCTTGAGCTTGCTGCGATTGACCAGGCCGCGGGTCGGTTGATAGACCACCACCAGTTCCACGCCGCGCTGCTTGAGGCCGTCGCGCAGTTCCTTGAGGCGCTGGTAGCCGGCTTCGCTGGTGCCGAACTCGGTGCGCAGGTCTTCCACGCTGCGAAACAGCCAGCCTTCCTCGGCGTCCATCAGGGTGATGAAGTTCTTCATGTAGTTGCTGGTGTAGCGGCTGGCGTCGTGCGCGGCGGGGCACAGCGAGCAGCAGTCTTCGACCTGGTATTGCGGCGCCTGGCGCTCCTGCGCCTGCAGGGCACCGCAGGCGGCGCAGGCCACGGCCAGGGCGAGGGATTTGAGCGGAGAAACGATCATGGTGGGCCTCGTCAATTGGTCATCTGCTCGGGATCGATCGGGTCGATCAGCACGGGCTGGCGCTGGCGCACCAGCAGGTCGAGGATCTGTTCCTGTTTTTCGCCGAGGATGCCGGCGAGCTGGATGCCGTTGCTCTTGCGCGGGGCGATCAGCTTGACCCGGTACAGCTCCACCGACAGCGGCGAGTCGATGTTGATCGGGCTGGAGCCGTTGCCGGCCAGGGTGCCGCCGACGATGATCATCGACACCTTGGTGTCGAAGGGATCGAGCTTGAGGTCGCGGTCGGTATCGGACAGGTCCTTGATGTGGCCGTACACGCCGGTCAGCTCGTTGAGCGCGGCGAGGTTGTCGTACAGGCGAATGTTCTCGCTGTTGCGGATGCGGATGCCGTGGCGCCGGTTGCGCAGCACCTGGTTGCCCCACAACAGGTTGTCGCCGCTCTCGTAGATGGTGATGCCGTCGGCATGGTTGCCATGCACGCGGTTGTAGGCGATCAGGTTGCCGACGCTGTTACGGTCGATGACCACCCCGGAGAGCTTGTTGTCATGGCTCTCGTTGTTGATGATCCAGCTGTCGTTGACCTCGCGCGAAATGATGATGCCGTGCTTCTTCTTGGTCCCGAACACCTTGTTCTCGGCGATGATCAGGCCGTGCGAACGGTCGTGCGGGTCGATGCCGTAGACGATGTTGTCGCGGTAGGTGTTGCCCTTGATCACCACGTTCTGCGCTTCGTAGCAGTAGAAGCCGTACCAGTGGTCGACGAACTCCGAATCGATCAGCCAGCCGGTCGGCTCCTCGCGCTTGAGGCGGGCATGCATGTTCGGCGTGTACTGGGTGATCGACACCCCGTAGGACTTGGAATTCGAATAGCCCAGGCTGGTCAGCACGCTGCCGGCGATGTACAGCTCGCTGCCGCCCCAGGACACCAGGAAGGGGCGGAACTCCTTGCCGTCGTCGCGCAGGGTGGCCGGGCCCTTGTCGGCCTCGCGCCAGGCGGTGACGCGGGTGTCGGTGAGGAACATCAGGCCGTCGTTGACCAGGAAGGCGCCGCGTTCCTGCGACAGGCGCAGCTCGCGGGTCTCCTTGCCGACGTGCAGGGTCGCGCCCTGGGCGACCACGATCGGCAGGCGGGCGAGGTAGACGCCCGGCTGCTGTTCTTCGAACTGGCTGGCGGGCAGGGCCTTGGCCAGGTCCTGCGCGGTGACCAGGCCACCTTCGATGAAGATCGCCTGGGGCATGCCCTGCTGGCGCTTGACCCATTCGCGCAGGCGCTCGTTGCCGCCGGTGAAGTCCTTCAGCGCGTCCTGGCGCAGCATGCGCCGCACCGCCACGCGGCCCTTGTCCTGGCGTGGAATCTTGGCCAGCACGGCGTCCATGGTGTAGCCGGACAGATCCGGCAGCGTCGGCGCTTCCAGGTGCAGCGGCTCGGCCGGCGCGCTGCGCACCCGGTAGTCGAACTGGTGCTCGCTCTCGGCACCGAGCGCCGGCGGCGCGGCCAGCTGCACGGCGCCGAGCAGCGCGCCTGCGCCGAGCAGGCAGAAGGCGAGGCGCTTGTTGATCCTGCGTGGCATGGGATCTCTCCTTAGAAGCGCCAGATGAAGTCGACGAAGGCGCGGTGCATCACCGAGTCGGTGCCGCGGCCATAGGCGTCGCCGGGCAGGAACACGCCGCCGCGCAGACGCACCAGGGCCGAACGCTCGTCGAGTCGTTCCGCCACCGAGGCCGGCAGCAGGCCCTGCTTGAAGTAGCGGGTCAGGACCAGGTCGACCTCCTGGCCGACGTCCTTCTCGCCCGCCACCAGCGGCGCGTCGACGCCGCTGTCGCCGATGTCCTGGTCGCCGTCGACGCGCCACAGGCGGTGGTAGACCAGGCTGGCGTCGTAGTCCTGGCCCAGTTGCCAGGAGCTGAAGGCGCTGGCCACCTGCAGGTTGGAGAGCTCGCCGCGGAAGGCCTCGCCGAAGCGGTGCAGGCGCGATTCGACGCCGGTGAAATTGGCGCGGTTGCTGTGCAGGCCGGTCTGCATGAACTGGCGCGACTCGTCCTCATCGCCGCCGCCACTGCCGCGGGCATAGGCCGCACCGATCTTCCAGTGCTCGTCGAGGCTGTAGCGCAGGCCGAGGTCCACCGCCCAGGCATCGACGTCCTGGCTGCGCGAGCCGCTGGCCAGGCGCTCGTCGCCGATCACCTGCTGTTGCAGCTGGTCGGTGTCGCCCTTGAGCCAGGTCATCTGCGCCCAGTAGTTGAGGCGGTTGCGCGAGTTGCGCTCGAAGAAGCCGCCGTCGGCATGCAGGCCGAACCAGGTGAGGTCGCCGGTATGGCGCTTGCTCAGCTCGTCGACGCGCTCGCCGACATTGGGCAGGCTGCCGTCGTCGCGGCTGTGGTGCAGCTTGGCGCCGATGCGGTGGCCCGGCGTCCACTGGTAGGCGAGGCCGGCGAAGTAGTGGCGGCGGTCCTCGTCTTCCGGGGCCAGCTCGTCGAGGTCGGTGCGGTACTCGGAGAAGCGTTCGGCGACGCCGATATCGGCCTGCAGCAGGGTGCTGTCGAAGCGCCAGTGCAGGGCCTCGATATTGGTGCCCCACCAGGTGCCTTCGTCGCTGCGCAGGCGCTGGCGGCCGAAGCGCAGGCGCTCGCCGGGGTAGGCGGTGAGGCCGCTGTAGTCGACCCAGAACTCGCGCAGGGCCAGGTAGCTGTCGTCCGGCTGGCGCGCGTCGCTGCGGCTGCTGCTGGCGGCGGTTTCGCCGTCGTCGCCGGCGCGCTGCAGCGGGTCGGTCTCGATGGTGTCGGTGGCCGTCACCGCCTGGCCCATGGCGAAGGCGCTCCAGTCGCCGCGCTGGGCATAGGCCCAGGGGCGCAGGTCGAGACCGATACCGTTGACGTCGCCGCCGTCGCGGGTGCCGAGGTCGCGGTCGTCTTCCGATTGCGCGGTGATCTTGATGTCCAGGCCGAAGTCGGTCTGGTTGTCGGTCGCCCAGGCGGTGCCGGCGGCGAGCAGGCTGGCACCGAGGCCGAGCTGGCTGACGATTCGATTGAACTGCATACGGGTGTCCTTGTTCATGGCTGGCTCGCCTGCAGGCTGTTCTGTTCGCGCCAGGCGCTGCCACGCGCCGAGCGCTCCTCTTGCAGCAGGCGCTGGGCCTCGGCCAGTTGCGCCGGGGTCAGGCGCTGGGCGATGGCATGGGCCAGCTCGTGGGTCTGCGGCGTGTTGCGCGGCAGGGCGAGCTGGCTGAAGACATAGGCATTGACCGGGTTGGGCTTGACGCCGCGGCCCTGGCTGAACATCTGCGCCAGGGCGAAGTCGGCGCTGAGCTGGCCGGCGCGGGCGGCGCTGAGCAGATGATCGAGCGCCTGTTGCGGGTAGACCTCGCCGAGGTAGCCGCGCAGGTAGAGCTGTCCCAGGTAGTAGTTGGCGCTGGGCTCGCTGGGCGCGGCCTTGCGCAGGTGCTCCTCGGCTTTCTTCGGCTGCTGCGGCAGCAGCTTGCCTTCGTAGTACAGGCGTCCGAGCAGCAGCTCGGCGCGCGGCAGGGCGGCGTCGCGGCCCTTGTCCAGGTAGCCGAGCAGGGTCTCGCTGTCGCCCTGCTGCGGGTAGTCGTAGAGCAGCCGCGCCAGGCTGACCCAGGCGGCCGGATGCTGTGGCGCGATGGCTTCGAGCAGCTCCTGTGCGCGCCCGGGCTGCGGCTGGCCGACTTCGGCATCGGCCAGCACCTGGGCCACGGCGTCGACCCGGTTGGGCGACACGCGGCCGGCGCGGTAGTCGGCCATCAGCTGTTCGAGCAGGGCGTCGAGCTCTTCGGCGCGCCCCTGCTTCTGGTACACCGTGGCCAGCTCGACGTAGCACACGTCGTTCGCCGCCAGGCCGGCCTGGCAGATGCGCTCGATTTCGCCCAGGTGCTGGTCGTAGCTGCCGTCGCTGCGGTAGACGAGGATTTGCGCCAGTTCGGCCTGCGGCAGTCCCTGCTGGCGCCAGTCATGGATGCGTTGCGATAGGTTCATGGCGGGGAAGTCCTGTGGGTAGAACAGGTAGAGCTCGGTCAGCGGCAGCAGCACGCCGGGCTCGCCGGCGCGGCTGGCGGTCTCCAGCAGTTCGGCCGCTTCCTGGCGCTCGGCGGAGCTGCTGCCGGGCTTGCGCGCCAGCAGCTTGCCGAGCCGCGCCTTGGCCCGCGGCGAACCGTCGAGGGCCTGGCGATAGACGCGCTCGGCCTCGGCCAGGTCCTGCGGCTGGCCGTTGGCGACATACAGGTCGGCCAGGCCGATCTGCGCTTCGTCGTAACCCAGTTCGGCGAGCTGGCGGAAATGCCGCTCGGCGGTCTGCTGGTCGCCGCGCTGCAGCGCCTCGCGGGCCAGGCGTTGATCGGGCAGACCGGCGCAACCGGCGAGGGCGGCGCTCACGGCCAGGCCGAGCAGGGCGGGGCGGAGAAGAGGCAGAGACATGGCGTTAACGTCCGGCGGCGATGGCCCGGTCGACCAGCCAGCTCAGCGACGGGCCGCGGTCGATGACCACGTCCACCGGCTGGCCGGCCAGGCTGGCGGGCAGGGTCTGTTCGGGCTTGATCTGCACGCGGATGTCGGCGGACAGGCCACCGTCGTGCAGGCTGCTGCTGACGATCTCGCCGCGGCGCGGCTGGTCTTCGCCGGCCACCTTGAAGCTCACCGGGGTGCCCGGGCGCGCCTGTTCCAGATGGCGGTAGGGGAAGCTGGCGCTGACGGTGGCGATGCCGTCCTGCGGCACCAGTTCGAAGATCACGTCGCCCTTGCTGGCGAACTGGCCGTCGGCCACCAGCTGGCGGGCGATCTTGCAGTTGCACGGGCTGGTCAGGGTGCCCTGCATCTCGCGGCTGAACAGTGCCTCGATCTGGCTCGGCTCGAGCTGCTCCTCGCCCAGATGGCCCTTGAGCATCTCCAGCATGCTGGTGGTGAAGGTGGCGATCGGCGCGCCTTTCTCGACGATGCCGTCGGGCTGCACCAGGCTCTGCACGCTGCCTTCGCGCGGCATGGTCACCTGCAGGGCGGGCAGGCTGATCTGCGCCGACTGGGCGTGGGTGACGAAGTACAGGCCGTAGATCGACTTGCCGATGTAGCCGAAGGCGGCCAGGCCGACGAGGAAGATCGCGGTGCTGAAGGTCACCGCGCGCAGGCGGCCGAACAGGCCCATGCCGCCGCCGGCACCGTTCTTGCGCGCCTTGGTGAAGTTCTCGCGCTGGAGGATGTGCAGCACCTCGCCGACGTTGACCAGCTCGCCGGCCAGGTGGGCGCTGATCAGGTGGCGCAGGGCGGCGGTTTCGCGGGTGCCGAGGTTGTGGAACTGGCAGCCGACGCGGCCCTGTTCGGGCTGCACCGAGCAGACCTGGAAATCCATGTCCAGGCCCAGCACCAGGCTGTCGAGCTGGAACTGCAGCTGGCCGCGATGGAAATCGCCGACCTTGTGCGCGGTGCGCTCGCTGGCGAAGCTGAAGCCGCCGGCGGAGACATCCAGCAGGCGCACGTCGATGCGTTCGCGCTGGGCATTGCTGTAGCGCAGGCGTCCGGGCAGCTTGACCCGGGCGTGCTGGCGCTGGGCCTCGGACTCATGGACGACGTTGAGGTTGGCGACTGAGTTCATGGTGGCTAGTTCCTATTCGAGTTCGGTCATACCAGCGCCAACAGCGCGGCGATGAATACACAGGAGGCAGAGAAGGTCATGGCGCGCGACGACCAGCTGTTGAACCAGTTGGCGAAGCTGGACAGGCCGCGGTTGAGCTTGGTGTTCTGACGCGTCCAGGACTGCTGGTCGAGGCGGAAGAACACGTAGATCTTCACCAGGGCGCCGACGATCTGGTTGTAATAGAGCAGCACCGGGTAGGCCGGGCCGACGCGGTGGCCGGAGAGCATCAGCAGCACTGTCAGAACCAGGCGCGTGCTGCCAATCCACAGCAGGTAGATCAACAGGTACATCAGGCTGTACTTGATGCTGGCGATGATCGCCACGCACAGGCCGAGCAGGCAGGTCCACATCGACACGCGCTGGTCCAGCAGCACCAGACTGGTGAAGGCGCCGAGGCGATTCAGGCCCAGGCGCAGGGCGCGCGAGTTCTGCCGCAGGTTGTTGCCGTACCAGCGGAACATCAGCTTGCGGCTGGCCTTGATGAAGCTCTTCTCCGGCGGATGCTCGACCGTGTTGATCGCCGCATCCGGCACGTAGAAGGTGTCGTAGCCCAGGCGCATCAGGCTGTACCAGCTGGACTTGTCGTCGCCGGTGAGGAACTGGAAGCGGCCCAGGCGCCAGTGCTCGAGGTGATCGCTCTCCACGTCGCGGATGAACTCGGGGTCGGTCACCACGCTGGCGCGGAACACCGACATGCGCCCGGTCATGGTCAGCACGCGCTTGGAGAGGGCCATCGAGCACATGTTGAGGTGGCGCTGGGCGAAGCGCAGCTTGTGCCACTCGCTCATCAGGTAGCTGCCGCGCACCTCGCAGAACTCGTTGGTGGTCAGCCCGCCGACATTGGGGAACAGCTTGAACCAGGGCACGCTCTTGCTCACCACGCCCGGCTCGAGCACGGTGTCGCCGTCGATCACCGCCACCACCGCATCGCGATCCGGCTGCTGCCGGGAGATGGCGCGGAAACCGTGGGCCAGGCCGTCGCGCTTGCCGGTGCCGGGAATGCGCACGATGTTCAGCTTGACGTGCGCCGGCGGCTGGGCCTGGGCCCAGAGCGTCTTGATCAGCAGCTCGTCGGACAGCTCGACGATCGAACACACCACGGTGCTCGGGTAGCCGCAGTCGATCGCCTCGCGGATCACCGAGCGATAGACCATGGCGGTGGTCAGCGCCTCGATGCGAAAGCTGGTGACCAGCAGAAAGACATGAGAGGGGTCGGCATCCTTGCCGAGTCTTTGCACCTTGCGGCGATACCAGGGATATACCAGGTAGAGGAACAGGCAGCCGCGCACGAAATGCACGGCGCCCATGGAATAACGCCAGATGCCGACGATGCCGATCAGCAGGAGGAAGTCCCGCGATTCGGGGTCGAACACCGTACGTGGCAGGGCCAGTGCCAGCAGCATCAGCGCGCTGAGGTACAGCAGCCAGCCGCTGGCGTGGTTGAGGCCGTTCTTGAGCTTGTCCATATGCGTCTCTCGGTACCCGCGCGCAGGGCGCGCGGGCACGCTTGGCCTTACCAGCAGATGCCTTCGGCCACGCCATTGCTGGCGTGCGGCATGAAGCCGACCAGGTCGATCACCCGCTTGCCGCTGGGAGCCTGCGCGGCCAGCTTGGCGAAACGCTCGTCGCCGTTGCCGAGGACGATGATGTCGGCCTTGGCGATCACCGCGTCGAGGTCGCTGCCCAGCAGCGAGGACACGTGCGGGATCTTCGACTCGATGTAGTCCCGGTTGGCGCCGTGGACGCGGGCGTATTCGACGTTGCGGTCGTAGATGCCCAGGTCATAGCCCTTGCCGATCAGCATCTCGGCCAGTTCCACCAGCGGGCTCTCGCGCAGGTCGTCGGTGCCGGCCTTGAAGCTCAGGCCGAGCAGGGCGACCTTGCGCGAGTCGTGGCCGGCGATGATGTCGAAGGCCTTCTGCACCTGGGCGGCGTTGCTGCGCATCAGCGAGCCGATCAGCGGTGCCTCGACGTCCAGGCTGCCGGCGCGGTAGTTCAGCGCGCGCACGTCCTTGGGCAGGCAGGAGCCGCCGAAGGCGAAGCCGGGCTTCATGTAGTACTTGGAGAGGTTGAGCTTGTGGTCCTGGCAGATCACGTCCATCACCTCGCGGCCGTCGACGCCGACCGCCTTGGCGATGTTGCCGATCTCGTTGGCGAAGGTGACCTTGGCCGCGTGCCAGACGTTGCAGGTGTACTTGATCATCTCGGCGACTTCGATGTCCTTGCGGATGATCGGCGCGTCCAGCTCGCCGTAGATGCTGGCCAGCAGGTCGCCGGAGGCCTTGTCCAGTTCGCCGATCACGGTCATCGGCGGGAAGTCGTAGTCCTTGATCGCGGTGCTCTCGCGGAGGAACTCGGGGTTGACCGCCAGGCCGAAGTCGACCCCGGCCTTCTTCCCGGAGCAATCCTCGAGGATCGGCAGCACCACGTTCTTCGCGGTACCCGGCAGTACCGTGCTGCGCACCACCACGGTATGACGGCCGGGTTTGTCGCGCAGGGCGTAGCCGATCTCGCGGCACACGCCTTCGATGTAGTTCAGTTCCAGGTCGCCGTTCTTCTTGCTCGGCGTGCCGACGCAGATGAACGACACGTCGCTCTCCAGCACGGCGGCGGCGACATCGGTGGTGCCGCGCAGGCGACCCTGGCGCAGGCCCTGTTGCAGCAGTTCCTCCAGGCCGGGTTCGACGATGGGCGATTTGCCGTTGTTGATCAGCTCGATCTTGTGCGCGGAGATATCCACGCCAATCACCTCGTGGCCGCGGGCCGACAAACAACCGGCACACACGGCGCCCACATAACCCAAACCGAAAATACTGATTCGCATGGTATTCACCTCGTCCGTTCGATGCGTTTTCAAATACTGGCCAAATGGCCAAAACTGTTCTGCGAACTTGCTGTTTGTGCGTCAGCAAGTTCCTTCAGGCATAAGTAGGGTAGGGCGCCGGAAGTGGCGCCAAATGTGGGCCTTTATATAAAGTGGTGGCCCTTGGGTATTATCTGTGCAGCCCGAGTGGAGGCCTCTGTTTCGGTACTCTTGCGCGGGTGTCTATCTCCCTCTGGTGGCCCGTCTACTTTCTTCCGGGCGAAACCGCCCAGCGAAGGTTGATTCGCATAGTGGCAGTTTAAAATGGCAAGAAAGTTATGTATTGAAATGTGTTACGGGCTGTATGAGTGCATGACTTTTGCGATAGTTCCTACCGTTCGTCCTGTTCCTGAACGCAAGCTGAACGATTAATTGATCGCAAATTAATGGCAACTTGCAAATTGCACGATGGCACTTTGCAGTTTAATTGGCGTGCAATTAGCGGGTAACTAAGGACGGGCAATGGCTCGCGCTAAAACAGGCCGGCGTCGAAATTGCCAAGGCGTGCGGGTTTTGTTGGCGGGAACCAAGGGGCGCCGCGTGCGCCACGGCCTCGATGGCCAGGGCTGCGGGACGGCCAGGCAGGCCAGTCGCTGCGGCGGCAGAGGAGGCGGCCGGGCAGAGCGCCGGGCCGCGAGGCGAGGATCAGTCCTGCGGCTGGTCGCGCAGGAACACCAGGTTGTCTTCCTTGGAATGCTCGGCCGAGTAGCGGTAGCCCTGGTAGTCGAAGTCCTTGAGGCCCTCGGGGTTGGTCAGGCGCTCCTTGATCACGTAGCGCGCCATCAGGCCGCGGGCCTTCTTGGCGTAGAAGCTGATGATCTTGTACTGGCCGTTCTTCAGGTCCTTGAACTCGGTGTCGATGATCCGCGCCTTCAGCGCCTTGCGCTTGACCGCGCCGAAGTACTCGGTGGACGCCAGGTTGAGCAGCACCTCGTCGCCCTGGGCGGCCAGCGCCTCGTTCAGCCAGCCGCTGATACGCTCGCCCCAGAAGGCATAGAGATCCTTGCCGCGGCCGTTGACCAGCTTGGTGCCCATCTCCAGGCGATAGGGCTGCATCAGGTCCAGCGGGCGCAGCACGCCATACAGGCCGGAGAGCATGCGCAGGTGGGCCTGGGCGAAGTCGAAATCGTCCTCGGAGAAGTCCTCGGCATGCAGCCCGGTGTAGACGTCGCCCTTGAATGCCAGCAGCGCCTGCTTGGCGTTGGATGGATTGAACGGCCGCTGCCAGCTGCCGAAGCGCGCGGCGTTGAGGCCGGCGAGCTTGTCCGAGAGGTGCATCAGTTCGGCGATCTGCGCCGGGCTGAAGTCGCGCAGCTGCTCGATCAGTTCCTGGGCGTGGTCGAGGTGTTCGGGTTGGGTGAAGCGCGGCGTGGCCGGCCGGGTCTCGTAGTCGAGGGTCTTGGCCGGTGAAATCACCATCAGCATGGACATCTGCTCCTGAAAGTCTGGCGGCGATTCTAGAAGCTGGGGCCGGGCAAGACCACCTATAGGGGCGATTGAGTCAGGACAGCGACCGCAGCGCCCGGCCCGGAGGCAATCCGGAATCTGGTTTACCGGAACGGGCGCCAGGCGCCGGCTTGACCCCGGGGCCGCCCCGGGGTTGTAGTGTGGCGGCGAACCTCGCACAGGGAGTCGTCATGACGAGCTGCAACCATTCGCGCTGGGAGCCTTCCCACGACTATCGCCCGCTGGAGTCCACGGCCGAGCGCCAGGCCTGGCGGGTCACCGCGCTGACCGGCGCGACCATGCTGGTGGAGATCGCCGCCGGCTACGCCTTCAACTCCATGGCCCTGCTCGCCGACGGTTGGCACATGGCCTCGCATATGCTCGCCATCGGTCTCACCGCGCTGGCCTACCTGCTGGCGCGGCGCTATGCCAACGACCGGCGCTTCGCCTTCGGCACCTGGAAGGTGGAGGTGCTGGCCGGCTTCGCCAGCGCCGTGCTGCTGCTGGTGGTGATCGCCCTGCTCGCCGTCGAGTCGTTGTGGCGCCTGTGGCGGCCGCAGCAGATCGACTTCGACATGGCCCTGGCGGTGGCGGTGCTCGGCCTGCTGGTCAACCTGGTGTCGGCCTGGATGCTGCGCGACCAGCACGAGCATGGCCACGCCCGGGGGCATGGCCACGGCCATGCTGGGCACGATCACGATCACGATCACGATCACGATCACGCGCCGGCCGGCGGGCGCGATCTCAACCGCCACGCCGCCTTCCTCCATGTGCTGGCCGATGCCCTGACCTCGGTGGCGGCGATCCTCGCCCTGCTCGGCGGCTGGTGGCTGGGCTGGAACTGGCTCGACCCGCTGATGGGCGTGGTCGGCGCGCTGATCATCGCGGTGTGGGCCAAGGGCCTGCTGCTGGAGACCGCCAAGGTGCTGCTCGACCGCGAGATGGACAGCCCCCTGGTGGAGCGTGTGCGCACCGCGTTGGAGCAGGAGCACGACACCGAGCTGGCCGACCTGCACCTGTGGCGCGTCGGTCGCGCCCAGTACGCCTGCATCGTCAGCGTGGTGACCCATGGCGAAACCACGGCCGATCGCTACAAGGCCCGTCTGGCGGGCTTTGCCGAGCTGGTGCACGTCACGGTGGAGGTCAATCGCTGCGCCGAGGTCGGCCACGGCTGAGGACGAAAAACGGCGGGTGGGACTTCGGACTGTAACGGCGTCGCCGGAGCCCGCCAAGCGCTTTTTGTCGCGGCGACAAATAAACCGGTAAAACCATAAAAAAACGTTTTTCTGTCACCTGAATTGGAGTAATTAAACAGCAAGACCGCCGAAACCTGCAGACAGGTGGCGGCCACTGGCCCTCACCTTGCTTGCACCTTCTCAGCCCCGGCACTGAGGAGTCGGCGGCCTCTCCGCGGCGCAGCACCGCCTTGGTATTGCGTCGCTTGGCTACTACAAGAAGGTGACCGAGTATGGATGACCACGGACGCTCCAAGCCCACCGCTCCAACCCTCTACGCCCTCGACACCAACGTCCTGATCCACGATCCGAACGCCTTGCTGAACTTCGAAGAGCACCACGTCGCCATCCCGATGACGGTGCTGGAGGAGCTCGACAAGCTGAAATCCGGCAAGCACGGCGTCGCCGCCGAATGCCGCCAGGCCATCCGTCTCATCGATCAGATCCTCGGTGTCGCCAGCCCGGACGACGTGGAGCACGGCGTACCCATCCAGCGCGGCAAGAGCGGCCCCTGCGGGCGTCTGTCGATTCTCATGAGCAAGCGCGCGGCGCCCATCACCTGGCTGCCGGAAGACCTCAACGACAACAAGATCATCAACCAGCTGGTGGAGCTGAAATCGCGTAATCCGGGGTTGTCCGTGGTGCTGGTGACCAAGGACATCAACATGCGCCTGAAGGCGCGCGCCTGTGGTATCGATGCCGAGGACTACCACACCGACCAACTGGTGGACGACGTCTCCCTGCTGTCCAAGGGCTACCACGACATGACCGGCTCCTTCTGGGACCGCGTCAGCAAGGTGGAAACCCGCCAGGACCACGGCCGCACCTGGCACCGGGTGCAGCTCACCGACAACCTGCCGGCGGTGCACATCAACGAGTTCATCCTCGACGAGCAGGGCTTCGTCGGCTGGATCAAGGCGATCAAGGGCGACGAGCTGGTGATCCTCGACATGCACCAGGAGCCGCTGCTGCACCAGGAAGCCTGGGGCCTCAAGCCGCGCGACGTGTACCAGTCGCTGGCGCTGTTCGCCCTGCTCGACCCGGACATCCACCTGGTCAACCTGTCCGGCGCCGCCGGTTCCGGCAAGACCATCCTGGCGCTGGCCGCGGCCATCGAGCAGACCATGGTCAGTAAGCGCTACCGGCGCATCATCGCCACCCGCAGCGTGCAGGGGCTGGATCAGGAGATCGGCTTTTTGCCCGGCACCGAGGCGGAGAAGATGGAGCCCTGGCTCGGCGCCATCACCGACAACCTCGAAGCCCTGCACATGGACGACGAGAGCACCCACGGCAGCGTCGACTACATCCTGCAGAAGGTGCCGCTGCAATTTAAGTCGCTCAACTACATCCGCGGGCGCAGCTTCCAGCAGAGCCTGATCCTCATCGACGAATGCCAGAACCTCACCCCGCACCAGATGAAGACCATCATCACCCGCGCCGGCAACGGCTCCAAGGTGGTGTGCCTGGGTAACCTGGCGCAGATCGACACCCCCTACCTGTCGGCGCCCAGCTCGGGCCTGACCTACCTCACCGAACGCTTCAAGGACTTCCCCCACGGGGTGCACATCACCCTGCAAGGGGTGCCGCGCTCGATCCTCGCCGAATACGCGGAAACCCATATGTAGCGCTCGGGCTGTTGAGCGCTCGCGCCCCTGTTCGCAAGAGCAGGGGCGTTATTATTTGCGCGCCCTGTAGGAGCGGCCGGGCGGCGTTCCGCTTCAGCCGCGATGGTCGCGGATAAATCCGCTGCTACAGAAGCAGGGTGGAGTCCCGGCATATGACGCGGCATCGCTTTTTTATGCCTGCCAAATCCTGACCCAGGGGTTTACAATCGGCCGATCCCCGCCTGGAGCTTTCCCGTGCTGACTCACCTCGATTCCCAAGGCCGCGCGCATATGGTCGACGTCACCGACAAGGCGACCACCTTTCGCGAGGCCACTGCCGAAGCGCGCGTGCGCATGCTGCCCGCCACCCTGCAGATGATCGTCGCCGGCGAGCACCCCAAGGGCGACGTGTTCGCCGTGGCGCGTATCGCCGGCATCCAGGCGGCGAAGAAAACTTCCGACCTGATCCCCCTGTGCCACCCGCTGATGCTCACCGGGGTCAAGGTCGAGCTGAGCGCAGAGGGCGAGGATGCCGTGCGCATCACCGCGCGCTGCAAACTGTCCGGCCAGACCGGCGTGGAGATGGAGGCGCTGACCGCCGCCAGCGTCGCCGCGCTGACCATCTACGACATGTGCAAGGCGGTGGACCGCGGCATGGTTATCGAGAACGTGCGCCTGCTGGAAAAACTCGGCGGCAAGAGCGGCCACTACAAGGCGGAGGAGCCAGCATGATCCGCGTGCAGTATTTCGCCCGTTACCGCGAAGCCCTGGGCCGCGACGAGGAGCAACTCAGCGGCGATTTCGCCAGCCTCGACGAACTGCGCCTGCACCTGCTGGCCCGCGGCGGCGAGTGGGAGGTGCTCGGCGAGCAGAACCTGATGTGCGCGCGCAACCAGGAACTGTGCGGCCTCGACGAGCCGCTGGCCGAAGGCGATGAAGTGGCCTTCTTCCCCACCGTTACCGGCGGCTGATACCTCTGTAGGAGCGGTCGGGCGGCGTTCCGCGTAGGGTGGGCTTCAGCCCACCAATCGGCTCACCAAGAGCCCGCCGACCGACCCTGACCACAGCCCTCATCAAACGAGACACGCCCGCATGACCATCCGCGTCCAAGCCCAACCCTTCAACCCCGGCAGCGAACTCAACGCCCTGCACGCCGCCAACCTCGGCATCGGCGCGGTGGTGAGCTTCGTCGGCTACGTGCGCGACTTCAACGAAGGGCGCGACGTCGGCGGCATGTTCCTCGAGCACTTCCCCGGCATGACCGAGAAGGCCCTGGCCAAGATCGCCGACGAGGCGCGCGCGCGCTGGCCGCTGCTGGGCATCGAGATCATCCACCGCATCGGTCGCCTGGAGCCGGGCGAGCCCATCGTCTTCGTCGGCACCAGCAGCGCCCACCGCCAGGCCGCGTTCGACGCCTGCAACTTCGTCATGGATTATCTGAAGACCCGCGCGCCGTTCTGGAAGAAGGAAGACACCAGCGAAGGCCCGCGCTGGGTCGAAGGCCGCTGCAGCGACCAGAGCGCCGCCGAGCGCTGGAAACGGTAGGGCGCGCCCGATCTACGCCAATGCCAGATGCACCCGTAGCGCAATCGGCACCAGCATCAGCAACACCCCCAGGCCGAGCACGCGCACGCCCCATTCGTGCTCGCGGAAGTTGAAACCGACCCCCAGCAGCACGAAGCCGCCGATCAGCAGCACCAGCATCAGGTGAAAGTGATCCATCGCTCTTCTCCGCCTCGCTGTCCTGCTTTCAGCCTAGTCGCTGTGCCGGTCTGCGGCGCTGACCTGTGGCAATGAAGGCCTGACCCGATTGGCGACAAGCCGCGGCCCGATCGGTCGCTGCCGCTGCGGGCGGCTTGCTGCATACTTCGCCGCAGTCATCGTCAAGGATCGTCCATGCGCCTGATTTCCCCCCTGCTGCTCGCCTGCCTGTTGGTCTGCGCGCCGCTGCTGGCCGCCGAACGCAACTTCACCATCCTGCACAGCAACGACTGGCAATCGCGCCTGCTCGGTTTCGGCCCCAACAACGAATACAGCCCGGCCACCGTTGGCGACGACGACACGGTCGGCGGCGTCGCGCGTCTGGCCACCCTGTTGCGCGAGCGCCGCGCGGCCGCCGAGGGCGAGGCGGTACTGCTGCTCGATGGCGGCGACTTCACCATGGGCACGCTGTTTCACACCGTCGCCCGCGAGATGGGCAGCGAGCTGCGCCTGATGAGCGAGCTGGGCTACGACGCCGCGGTGCTTGGCAACCACGAACTCGACTTCCGTCCCGCCGGCCTCGCGGCGATGATCGGCGCCGCGCACAGGGCCAAGGGCGAGGCGCTGCCGGCGCTGCTGTCGAGCAATATCCGCTTCGACCCCGCGAGCAAGGCCGACGACAGCCTGCAGGCGCACTTCGAGGCCGGGCGCGTCCTGCCGTACCGGCTGATCGAGCGCGGCGGCATCCGTTTCGGCCTGTTCGGCCTGCTCGGCAACAACGCCGTGGCGGTCAGCCCGATGATCAAGCCGGTGACCTTCGCCGACCCGGTGGCCACCGCCAAGGAGATGGTCGCCAAGCTGCGCGAGGAGGGCGCCGAGGTGGTCATCCTGCTCTCGCACATGGGGGTCACCCAGCAGGCCGACGGCAGCTGGCGCGGCGAGGAAGTGGAGCTGGTCGAGCAGGTGCCGGGCATCGACATAGTCGTCGGTGGCCATTCGCACGTGGCGCTGCCGCAACCGGTGCTGGTGGGTGGCCGTACCCCGGTGATGCAGGCCGGTTCGGAAATCCAGTACCTCGGTGAGCTGCGCATGAGCCTCGGCGCCGATGGCATGTCGCGCCTGCGCGACTACCGCCTGCACCCGCTCGACGACCGCATCGCCGGCGACGAAGCGATCACCGCCCAGGTCGAGGACTTCAAGCAGGTGGTCAGCGAACGCATGCTGGCGCCCAAGGGCTATAGCTTCGATCAGCCGCTGGCCAAGGTCGACCAGCGCCTGGGCCGCGATTTTGCCGACACCACCCTGGCCAACCTGGTCACCGACGCCCTGCGCCACGCCGCCGGCGCCGACCTGGCCTTCACCGGCAACGGCACCATCCGCGACGACCTGATCAAGGGCCGCCACGGCGTGCAGAGTGTCTCCGACCTGTTCCGCATCGCCCCGCTGGGCATCGGCCAGTTCGACGACGAGCCCGGCTACCCGCTGATCAAGGTCCACGTCAGCGCCCGCGAGATCAAGACCATGCTGGAGGTGCTGCTGCTCGCCTACCAGCTGCGCGACAGCCGCAGCTACTACCCGCGGGTATCCGGCGTGCGCTTCAGCTACAACCCCTGGCGCGTGCCGTTCGACCGCGTCAGCCGCATCGAGATCGGCGACCCGGTCAATGGCTACCGCGAGCTGGATCTGGACGACCCGCGCCTCTACAGCATCGGCGCCACCAGCTACGTCGGCAGCTTCACCTGGCTGGTGCCGGACCTGACCAAGGGCCTGCTCGACGTGGTGCCCAAGGACGCCGCCGGCCGCCCGCTGCCGCGCATCGAAGACGCCATCATCGACCAGGACCCTGACGCCGAAGGCGTGCAGGAACTCAAGGAATGGCAGGCGCTGCTCGACCATATCCGCAACCTGCCGGACCTGGACGGCGACGGCCTGGCCGACATCCCCACCAGCGGCGCGGCGGCCGAGCAGCGCATGCTGCGCCAGCCCAGCCTGCACCCGGCCGAACTGCTGCGCCTGGCCGGCCCGCTGCAATGGGGCGCCAGCGCGGTGATCCTGGCCGGCCTGCTGCTGATCCTCTGGCTGCTGACCCGTCTGCTGCGCCGCCCCAGAAGCGTCGAGCCAGCGGCGGCGTCGGGCGCATCGCCGGATTGATGCGTCGCCCTCAGGGGCGCCGCGTGCACCAAGGCTCGAGGCTCCGCCCGCAGGGTGCGCCGTGCGCACCGAGGCTCGACGCCCCCGGCGCCTGCCCCGCAACCTTGCCAAGCCCCCACTGCCTCCGTATGGTGCAAGGCCGCCCGATCCGGAAGCGACGCCATGCTGGCTCAGCACAACCCATGCCCTGGCCGCGCCTCGCGGGCCGTAAATTTCGCCGACTGCCCGCTGCGCCACGCCCAATGAATTCGCTCAACCCTTCCCGTCCGCTGGCTCTGTTCGGCCTGCTGCTGGCCGTGCTCTGCTGGTCCGGCAACGCCCTGGTGGCGCGCGCCTTCGCCGGCGAGATCCCGCCCTTCGCCCTGTCGTTCTGGCGCTGGAGCCTGGCCCTGGCGCTGCTTCTGCCCTTCGTCGCGCTGCCGCTGTGGCACCACCGCCAGCAACTCAAGGCCGCCGGCTGGCGCCTGCTGCTGGTCGCCGGCCTCGGCATCGCCGGCTACAACTCGCTGCTGTACAGCGCGGCGCAGACCACCGCGGCCATCAACATCACCCTGGTCAACACCTGCCTACCGCTGATGACCTTTATCGGCGCGGGCCTGCTGCTCGGCGAATGGCCGGCGCGGCGCGCCTGGTGGGGCATGGCCCTGGCCGCCATCGGCCTGCTGGTGCTGATCGCCCAGGGCCAGTGGAGCCGCCTGGCCAGCCTGTCGTTCAACCGCGGCGACCTGATCATGCTGCTCGCCGTAGCCGACTGGGCGCTGTACTCCCTGCTGCTGCGGCGCTGGTCCGGCTACCTGCACGCCATCCCGCCGCTGGCGCTGCTCGGCGTGCTGATCCTGCTCGGCGTGCCGCTGATCCTGCCGTTCTACCTGTACGAACTGAGCCAGGGCGCGCACTTCGCCAGCACCCCGAGCAACCTCGCCGCCATCGCCTACACCGCGGTGTTCGCCTCGCTGCTGGCCTACCTGGCCTGGAACCACGGGGTCAAGGTCATCGGCGCGGCCAAGGCGGCGCTGTCCAACTACCTGATGCCGGTCTTCACCGCGCTGCTCGGCTGGCTGCTGCTGGGCGAAGGCCTGCAGCCCTACCACTGGGCCGGCGCCACGCTGATCTTCGCCGGCCTGCTGCTGGCCACCCGCCCGGGCAAGGCCTGAGTGAACCGCTGCGCGGCGCAGGAGCCCGGCGTGCGCCGCTCGTCTCCCCGCCGCACCGCACGCACGATATTTACCCGGCTCATCTGTCTAACCGCCTTGGGGGATAACCGCAGAGGAGACCCCGCTATGTTCAGACCGATGCTCCCCCTGTTCGCCCTCGCCGTGCTGATCGCCCTCAGCGGCTCTTCCTGTCACGACCACCACCCACGCGGCGATGGCGGCGACATGTCGCAACAGAAGCAGGAAAAACCGCGCAGCCCCACGGGCGGTGGTGGGGGCTATTGAGCGCCTGCGAGAGGGATCGCACCTGAGCCCGGTTCGCCAGCCGGGCGTTCGCCGCCGGCTGGCGCAAGCCTGCTCCCGGCTGCCGCATGCAGCCCGGCTAACCGCTTGATAAAGCGTAAATTTATCTAGGGTTCAGGGTTGACAGTCGCCACCGAGACGCGGAAAATGCGCGCCACGTTGGCTACATAGCTCAGTCGGTTAGAGCGCAGCATTCATAATGCTGATGTCCCAGGTTCAAGTCCCGGTGTAGCCACCATACAAATCAAGGGGTTAGCGCAAGCTAGCCCCTTTTTGTTTGTGGTTCCAGACTACAAACAGACTACATCCCGACTACCGCCTGTATCTTACGGGTGGATCAGCTAGCGACCCGGAAGGGTTCGATCTCGTGTTCAATGGCTTCGCCGGATTCTGCGTAAGTTGTTGCCAACGCATACTCACTTTGCAGGTTCATCCAGAACTGAGCCGAAGTGTCGAAGTAGCGAGCAAGCCGGATTGCCATATCAGCAGTGACCCCTCGACGCTCTCGCACGATGTCATTAATGGTCGGCGCCGATACATGCAGGGCGCGAGCAAGTGCAGCCGGGGTCATCCCCAGTTCATTCAAAAATTCTTCGCGCAGCACTTCACCAGGGTGAACGGGGCGCATGCCGTTGATTGCCATGTTGCCACCTCCTCAGTGGTAATCGACGATTTCTACTTGGGTAGGGCCGGAATCAGTCCACACAAAGCAGATACGCCATTGATCGTTGACCCTGATGCTATGTTGGCCCGCTCGATCACCGTGCAGTTGCTCCAGCCGGTTACCGGGTGGGGAGCGCAAGTCGCGAAGCTCAACGGCTGCATTCAGCATCGCCAGCTTTCGCGTAGCCACGTTCAGAACGTTGGACCAGCGCCTGGAATTACCCGAGGCAAACAGCGCTTGGGTTTCCGAACATTTGAAGCTTCGGATCATGGTTTAATCCTTAACGTTAATCGTTAATATACGCCGGTGTAACCACTTGGTCAAAGGTGTGTAACGGCATGCTCGCATTGCGCCAGAGGGGACAGGCGCAGGGCCGATTCCAGATGGTCAGGCGACAGATGTGCATACCGCATGGTCATGGTGATGGACGAGTGCCCGAGGATGCGTTGAAGGCCCAGGATGTCGCCACCGCTCATCATGTAATGGCTGGCGAAGGTGTGGCGCAGGATGTGGGTCATCTGGCCCGGTGTGTGGAAGCCGCAGCGCAGGTAGGCAGATCGGAACGCAGAGCGGCAGGGCATGAACAGCCGTCCGTTACCGGGCATCCCTACCTTCAATGCGATCTTCTCGACTTCCTGGGGAATCGGCACCGACCGGGACTGGCGATTCTTCGTCCGGTGGAAATGGGCCTTGCCCCCGAAAATGGCCCCACGTTGCAGCGACTCGGCTTCATCCCACCTGGCGCCAGTGGCCAAGCAGATCAGCGCGACGGGGTAGGTGTGGTTGTTGGTGGAGCGCTTGCACTCTTCTAGCAGTTGCCCGACTTGCTGCAGGGTCAGGAAGGTCAGCTCGGTCTGATCGGTCTTGATCTGGCGAACCTTGGCCAGAGGATTGTCACCCACCCAAGCATCCAAACGGTTCAGCTCGGAGAACACTGCGGACAGGTAGCGCTGTTCGTGGTTGACGGTGTGCGGGGTGACGTCTTTCAGCCGGGACTGGCGATAGCGTGCCCAGGCGAGTGCATCGAAGCTAGTAGCCAATGGATTGCCAAGGCGTTCGACGGTGGCCAGCGTCCGCGACAGACGATACTTGGCGTCCTTGAGCGAGCAGCCGTGCAGGTCGTACCAGAGCGTCACCAGATCGGACAGGCGATCATCGAGCGGTCGGCCGGTCTTCGTCAGGTTGGCGAAGTAGTTCGATTCGTAGCGCTGGGCTGCAGCCTTGGTCAGAAAGCCATATTTTCTGATCCGGCGACCGGAGCGGCCATTCTCATAGAAATCAGCCGTCCAGGTTTTGCCCTCTTTTCTCGCCGTCATACAGCACGCCCCCAGCGCACGTGCCGTTCCTCAAGGATGCCCTTGATGTGCTTGTACAGGCCGTCTTCGTCCATGCCCTTGGCGGCATAGTGGTCGCGGATCACCGGCCAGCATTCCCAGTCCTTGAGCCGATGAAATGCCCGTCTAGCGCCCACTCGCTCCCGTGCCAGCAGGCTGACGAAGTTTCCCAGGAATAGCTCCACGTTCTTGCCCGAGAAACCGCGCGAGGTCTTGTATTGACGCTTGTACTCGGTGTCATCGACCAGGGAGTCCACCGGCAGATCGACGCGCACGTCTTCGCGAATCAGCGTCCAGATGGGTTCGAAGTAGCCAGGGCGAGCCAGCAACTTGAACTGGCGCAGGCCATAGCGCCACAGGCCGTCGAGGTGCGGTGCGAATGCGGCGTAGCTGTTGGTTTCGATGGTCTCGCCGCTGTGCAGGTCGAAGGAGCCCGAGGCGAATTGCTGGATGATCGAGTGGTGATAACGCAGCTCGACGCGCCACACGTCTTGTTCCGGGTTGTAGTTGTCCGGGTCGACTTCGTCGAAGCTGTCACGACGACGCCAGACGCCTTCCCAGTAGTCGAGCTTGTCGATGGCTCGGGCCTGTTCGGTCTTGTTGTAGATGGCCAGTTGCACGCCGTTGGCCGAGCCGAACATAAAGGTTTCGCCACGCCCGTAGACGCTGCTTTTCGTGGCCCAGGTGATTTCCTTGATGCCGGATATGTCGCGGGCGGCACGGGCCCGGCAGTGCATGCGGGCGACCAGATCGGCGGGCGGTTGCCAGCCCTGGAGGTCTAGCGCGAGGTGGACGGCACACTGGTTGCGCTCGACGTGGGTCAGCACATGGTTGGCGTAGTAGTCGAGGCGTTCTTGCAGGCGCTCAGGAGAGAAGGCGTCGATGGCATGCGGCGATACCTCGATTTTCAGGTGTGGGCCGATGTTCTCTAGCTTGGCGTTGAAGTTCTTCACCAACAGGATGATGCCGAGGTCGGCATTCTGCAGCTTGTACTGGTAGCCCGAGTCCTTGCCGACACGGCCGGAATGCCAGCGCTGGCCAGCGAAGTCGACGATGGTGCCGGGCTTGTCGAACAGGCACATGATTTCCGGGCGGATCAGGCCCCGGTAGAGCTGGCGGACGGTATCGACGGTGCAGTTGAGAAGACGGACGCCAGACAGGTCTACAAAACCCCCGGCTCGCGGGTCGCAGAAAAGGCGACTTTTCGAGTCTTCTTTCCCGGTTTCGATATCAATGCGGTAGTAGTCCTTTGCCTTACTCATTCTGTGTATCACTCTGGCTTAACGTGGTTTCACACTTGGTTTTATCTGACGTGTTACAGGGACGTCACCGGCGCGCGCCCGCGCGGGTCCCGCCCGCAAGCGGGAGCCCTCCCGCGCGGGCGCGTAGCCGGATGACGGTCTGTGTTTCACGCAGCAAATAGCGAGCACCCCACCGTGGCCTTTGCCAGGGCGGGGAAACTCGATTCAGCGATTCAGGGGAGCAGGTAGAAGACGCCGCTAACCAGCAGGGAGGCGGCGACGAAGAAGTAGATGGCGAGCCGGAACGGCGGTGCCGATTTTTCGCGGCGGGCGTCCAGTATTTCCTGGGCTTGGAGGTGGACGTAGGATGGGGGCGTTCGGCGTTTCGCCGGGGCAGGCTGGGGCTGATCGGCCGGGCGCGGAGGCACCTTGTCACCCGCGCGGAAATTGTCCCAAGACGCGTTATGGCCTTTGCGGCGCATCTCTTCGCGATACCACTCGCGGTCTTCCAGACCCATATCAGCCTCCTAGCCATTGCCGGGCACCTTGCTGGCCAAGCCTACCTTGGGTGCGTCGCAGACGGAATAGCCCACGTCCAGGCCGTCGAAGCGCAGCGAGATGACGCAGTCTGAGTGGTAGTTGAGCTGGTAGCCCGCCTGGGTCA
>MTEU01001027.1_pt3 | contig 62907 bp, 69 predicted proteins | sample 1042701 | NCBI WGS metagenome assembly MTEU01 (sample SAMN06185813, study PRJNA358809) | soil metagenome | isolation source: naturally attenuated soil | place: India | collected 2015-05-23
CTACCCGGCCGAGTTCGACGTGGCCAAGCGCTCCATGGAGTTGTCGCTGCGTTGGGCCAAGCGTTCCAAGACCGCGCATGGCGAGAGCACGGCGGCGCTGTTCGGCATCGTCCAGGGCGGCATGCACGAAGAGTTGCGCATGCGCTCGCTGGAAGGGTTGTGCGAGATCGGCTTCGACGGCCTGGCCATCGGCGGTCTGTCGGTGGGCGAGCCGAAGGAGGAGATGATCCGCGTGCTGGATTTCCTGCCGCCGCAGATGCCGGCCGACAAGCCGCGCTACCTGATGGGCGTGGGCAAGCCGGAAGACCTGGTGGAGGGCGTGCGCCGCGGGGTGGACATGTTCGACTGCGTGATGCCGACGCGCAACGCACGCAACGGCCACCTGTTCGTCGATAGCGGCGTGGTGAAGATCCGCAATGCCGTGCACAAGCACGACGACTCGCCGCTGGATCCGAGCTGCGACTGTTACACCTGCAAACACTTCTCCCGCGCCTACCTGCATCACCTGGACAAGTGCGGCGAAATGCTCGGTAGCATGCTCAATACCATCCATAACTTGCGGCATTATCAGCGGGTTATGGCTGGTTTGCGCGAGGCTATCGGACAGGGTACATTGGCCGCCTTTGTCGAAAGCTTCTATGCCAAGCGCGGCCTGCCCGTGCCGCCGCTGGACTGATTCCCGAACGATTCAACATCCTTTCCATTAGGAGTGATACATGAGCTTTTTCATCCCCGCCGCCTACGCTGACACCGCTCCGGCTGCCGGCCCTGCCGGTAGCGGCTTCGAGTGGGTGTTCCTGATCGGCTTTCTGGTCATCTTCTACCTGATGATCTGGCGTCCCCAGGCCAAGCGCGCCAAGGAGCACAAGAATCTGCTCGGCAGCCTGCAGAAGGGCGACGAGGTGGTGACCAGCGGCGGTATCGCCGGCAAGGTGACCAAGGTGGCCGACGATTTCGTGGTGATCGAGGTTTCCGACAGCGTCGAGCTGAAGTTCCAGAAGCAGGCCATCGCCGCCACCCTGCCCAAGGGCACGCTGAAAGCCATCTGATTCGGTTGTTAGTTTTCCACTCGACGGGGCGCTTTTAGCGCCCCGCGTCATAAGCGGGCGGCTCGTTCATGCTCAATAAATACCCTCTGTGGAAGTACCTGCTGATTCTGGCCGTATTGGCCGTCGGCCTGGTGTACTCCATCCCCAATCTCTATCCGGACGATCCGGCCGTGCAGATCAGCGGCGCCAGCTCGGCGCTGAGCATCGAGCAGAGCGATCTCGATCGTGCTGGCAAGGCGCTGCAGGATGCCGGCATCGCGGTCAAGGACATCGGCCTCGACGAACGCGGCCGCACTGGCCTGATCCGTCTGACCAAGCAGGATGACCAGCTGCCGGCCAAGGACGTGGTCCGCCGCGCTCTGGGCGACGACTACGTGGTGGCGCTGAACCTGGCGCAGACCACCCCCGACTGGCTGCGCAGCCTCGGCGCCAGCCCGATGAAATTGGGCCTGGACCTGTCCGGCGGTGTGCACTTCCTGCTGGAAGTCGACATGGACAAGGCGTTGGATGTACGGCGCAAGGTCTACGAAGGCGAGATCAAGAGCCTGCTGCGCAAGGAGCGCATTCGCTACCGCAGCATGCCGGAACAGGACGGTCGCATTCAGCTCGGCTTCGCCGACAGCGATGCGCTGGAGCAGGCTCAGCGCCTGATTCGCAAGGACTTCAACGATTTCGAGATCACCACCGTCGAGCGTGGTGGTCAGCAGGTGCTGCAACTCGGCCTGACCGCGGCGAAGATCGCCGAGATCCGCGAGTACTCGATCAAGCAGAACCTCACCACAGTGCGCAACCGGGTAAACGAGCTCGGCGTGGCCGAACCGCTGGTGCAGCGTCAGGGTGCCAACCGTATCGTGGTCGAGCTGCCGGGCGTGCAGGACACCGCCGAAGCCAAGCGCATCCTCGGCAAGACCGCCAACCTGGAATTCCGCCTGCAGGCCGATTTCGACGCGCCGCGCGGCGCCACCGAAACTTTCGGTTTCCGCGAGGAAGGCCGGCCGCCGGTGCAACTCGAGCGTGAGCTGATCATCACCGGAGACCAGGTCACCGACGCCCAGGCCAGCTTCGACGAGAACGGCCGGCCACAGGTCAACATTCGTCTCGACGGCCACGGCGGCGACCTGATGAACCGTGCCACGCGCAACAACGTGGGGCGCAGCATGGCGGTGATCTTCATCGAGCAGAAGCCGGTGACCCGCTACGTGCGTCAGGTGGTCGACGGCGTCGAGCAGGAATTGGCCGTATCGTCCTTCGTCGAGGAGAAGAAGATCATCAGCCTGGCGACCATCCAGTCGCCTTTGGGCAGCCAGTTCCGCATCACCGGCCTCAACGGCCAGGGCGAATCATCCGAGCTGGCTCTGCTGCTGCGTGCCGGCGGCCTGGCGGCGCCGATGTACTTCGCCGAGGAGCGCACCATCGGCCCGAGCCTGGGTGCCGAGAACATCGCCAAGGGCATCGAATCCACCGAGTGGGCGATGATCTTCGTGGCGCTGTTCATCATCGCCATCTACCGCTTCTTCGGGGTGCTGGCGACCGTCGCGCTGGCGTTCAACCTGGTGTTGCTGGTCGGTCTGATGTCGGCCATCGGCGCCACCCTGACCCTGCCGGGCATCGCCGGTATCGTGCTGACCCTGGGCATGGCGGTGGACGCCAACGTGCTGATCTTCTCGCGTATCCGCGAGGAACTGGCCAATGGCCTGCCCGTGCAGCGCGCCATCCACGAGGGTTTCGACCGCGCCTTCTCGGCAATTCTCGACAGTAACCTGACCACCCTGCTGGTCGGCGGCATCCTGTTCGCCATGGGCACCGGCCCGGTCAAGGGCTTCGCGGTGACCATGTCGCTGGGCATCGTCACTTCGATGTTCACCGCCATCATGTTCACCCGTGGCCTGGTCAACCTGATCTTCGGTGGCCGTAACTTCAAGAAGCTGTGGATCTAGCCATGATCAAGTCAACCATTCGTTTCATGGCGGTGCGCAACATCGCCTTTACCATGACCCTGGTGCTCACCCTGGTCGGGCTCGGGGCGCTGTTCGCCAAGGGTCTGAACTTCGGTCTGGATTTCACCGGCGGTACCCTGATCGAGCTGCAATACGAGCAGCCGGCCGACCTCGAGCTGATCAAACGCGAGCTGGGCCAGGCCGGTTACGCCGACGCCGTGGTGCAGAACTTCGGCGCCAGCACCGATGTGCTGGTGCGCCTGGCGGGCGATGACCCCGACCTGGGCAACCGGGTGGCCGAGGCCCTGCGCAAGGTCGACAGCACCACCGAGTTCGAGGTCAAGCGGGTCGAGTTCGTCGGTCCGCAGGTGGGTGAGGAACTGCGCGACCAGGGCGGCATCGCCATGCTCCTGGCGCTGGGCGGCATCCTGCTGTACCTGGCGTTTCGCTTCCAGTGGAAATTCGGCGTCGGCGCCATCGCCTCCCTGGTGCACGACGTGGTGATCACCCTTGGCGTGCTGGCGTTCTTCCAGATTCCCTTCGACCTGACCGTGCTGGCGGCGGTGCTGGCGATGATCGGCTACTCGCTGAACGACACCATCATCATCTACGACCGCATTCGCGAGAACTTCCGCATGCTGCGCAAGGCGTCGCTGGTCGAGAACATCGACATCTCGATCACCCAGACCCTGCTGCGCACCATCGCCACCTCGTTGTCCACCGCGCTGGCCCTGCTGGCGCTGCTGTTCTTCGGCGGCGACGTGCTGGCGGCCTTCGCCCTGACCCTGCTGGTCGGCGTGGTAGTGGGTACCTACTCGTCGGTGTACATCGGCGCCGTGGTGCTGATCTGGCTGAAGCTGAGCGTCGAGGATCTGATTCCGCCGGCCGTCGAAGCCGAGGCCGACGACGGGCGCCCCTGAGGCTGTGACCTGCTTCATGTAGTGCGCACGCGGGCCGCGACAGGGCGAACTTGTCGCGGCCTTTTGCTGTCCTAGGCAGGGAGAAAGGCGCGAGTCGCCGAGCCTAGGAGAGAATCATGAACAAGTCGATGTTGATCGGTACCGTGCTGGGCGCTGTCGGCGTTACCGCTGGCGGCGCGGTTGCCACTTACAGCCTGGTCGATCGCGGCCCGCAGTACGCCGAAGTGCTGGCGGTGACCCCGGTCAAGGAAACCATCAAGACGCCGCGCGAGGTGTGCAAGGACGTCACCGTCACCCGTCAGGCGCCGGTCAAGGATCAGCACCAGATCGCCGGCACCGCCATCGGCGCCATCGCCGGCGGTCTGCTGGGTAATCAGGTCGGCGGCGGCACCGGCAAGAAGATCGCCACCGTGGCCGGTGCGGTCGGCGGCGGCTACGCCGGCAACAAGATCCAGGAGGGCATGCAGGCGCGCGACACCTACACCACCACCGAAACCCGCTGCAACACCGTGACCGACACCAGCGAGAAGCTGGTGGGGTACGACGTCAAGTATCAGCTGGGCGAGCAGGTCGGCACCGTGCGCATGGACCGCGATCCGGGCGCTCAGATTCCGGTTAACAAGCAGGGCGAGCTGGTGCTGGTGCAGCAGGCGCAATAATCGCCGTTCATAAAAAAACGCCCCTCGGGGCGTTTTTTTATTGTCGGGCGACTGGTGTTCAGCGCTTCATCGACGGTGCCAGGTGCGGCTGGATGGCGGTCAGCACGGCCTTGAAGCACTTGGTGTTGCCGGCGACGATCTGGCCCTTCTCGAGGAATTCGTGGCTGCCGCTGAAGTCGCTGACCAGGCCGCCCGCTTCCTGAATCAGCAGGGCGCCGGCGGCCATGTCCCACTCGGACAGGCCGAACTCCCAGAATGCGTCGTAGCGACCGGCGGCGACGTAGGCCAGGTCCAGGCTGGCGGCGCCAGCGCGGCGCAGGCCGGCGGTCTGGCCGACCAGGCTGCGGAACATGTTCAGGTAGTTGTCCAGATGATCGAGCTGGCCATCGCGGAACGGGAAGCCGGTGCCGAGCAGGGCGCCGTCCAGGCTCTTGCGGTTGCTCACGCGCAGGCGACGGCCATTGAGGGCGGCGCCACGGCCGCGGCTGGCGGTGAATTCTTCCTGGCGTACCGGGTCGAGCACGATGGCGTGCTCCAGGCGGCCGCGGTACTTGCAGGCGATGCTGATGGCGAAGTGCGGCACGCCGCGGATGAAGTTGGTGGTGCCGTCCAGCGGGTCGATGATCCACTGGTAGTCGGCGCCTTCGCCGCTGCCTTCCAGCGCGCCGCCTTCCTCGCCGAGGAAGCTGTGGGTCGGGTAGGCCTTGCGAATGGCCTGGACGATCATCAGTTCGGCGGCGCGATCGACCTCGGTGACGTAATCCTTGGCATCCTTCTCGTCGACCGAGATGACGTCCAGGCGCTCGATGGAGCGAAAGATCATTTCACCGGCGCTGCGAGCGGCGCGCAGGGCGATATTCAGCATGGGCTGCATGGAAGGTTCACCTGGGGCGTTAAAGAAAGCCGGCCATGTTAGCAGAAAAGTCCGGCGGATGCAGTGCCGTCTGTACGCCGCATGGCATTAATCCGAGGGCTTGGGTAAGATCGTTGCCCCCTTGTCGTCTCTGAGAGTGCCTGCGTTGCTGGACAATATTCGCGTGGTTTTGGTCAACACCAGTCATCCGGGCAATATCGGCGGCGCGGCGCGGGCGATGAAGAACATGGGTCTGTCGCGTCTGGTGCTGGTAGATCCCGAGGATTTTCCCAGCGGCGATGCGGTGGCGCGCGCCTCCGGCGCCACGGATATCCTCGATGCGGCGCTGGTGGTCGGCACGCTGGAGGAGGCGCTGGTCGGCTGCAGCCTGGTGATCGGCACCAGTGCGCGGGATCGGCGCATTCCCTGGCCGCTGCTCGATCCGCGCGAGTGCGGGGTGACCAGTTGCGAACAGGCTGCCTCCGGCGGCGAGCTGGCGTTGGTGTTCGGTCGCGAGTACGCCGGGCTGACCAACGAGGAGCTGCAGCGCTGTCAGTACCACGTGCATATCCCGTCCAATCCCGAGTTCAGTTCGCTGAACCTGGCGGCGGCGGTGCAGGTGCTGGCCTACGAAGTGCGCATGGCCTGGCTGGCGGCGCAGAATCTACCGACCAAGGTGGAGAAGCTGGAAACCACTGCCATGCTCAATTCCCAGGCGGCTACGGCGGATGAGCTGGAGTCCTTCTACGGCCACCTGCAGCGGGTGCTGGTGATGATCGGTTTCCTCGATCCGCTGAAGCCGCGGCACCTGATGACCCGTCTGCGTCGCCTGTATGGGCGCAGTGCGGTGAGCAAATTGGAAATGAATATCCTGCGCGGCATTCTCACTGAGACCGAGAAGGCCGTGCGCGGTGAGCCTCACAAGCAGGGGAAGTCCGATGTTTGAGCGCATGCGAGAAGATATCCAGAGCGTGTTTCACCGCGATCCGGCGGCGCGCAACGCCTTCGAGGTGGTCACCTGCTACCCGGGTCTGCATGCGGTCTGGCTGCATCGCGTTGCCCACGCCCTGTGGCGCTCGGGCTGGAAGTGGCTGGCGCGGGTGGTGTCCAACTTCGGCCGCTGGCTGACCGGTATCGAGATTCATCCGGGGGCGAAGATCGGTCGGCGTTTCTTCATCGACCACGGCATGGGCATCGTCATCGGCGAGACCGCCGAGATCGGCAACGACGTCACGCTCTATCAGGGCGTTACCCTGGGCGGCACCAGCTGGAACAAGGGCAAGCGCCACCCGACCCTGGAGGACGGCGTGGTGGTCGGTGCCGGGGCCAAGGTGCTCGGCCCGTTCACCGTCGGTGCCGGTGCCAAGATCGGCTCCAATGCCGTGGTGACCAAGGAAGTGCCGCCCGGCGCCACCGCGGTGGGGATTCCCGGCAAGATCATCGTCAAGTCCGACGACGAGCAGGAGGCCAAGCGTCAGGCGATGGCCGAGAAGATCGGCTTCGATGCCTATGGCGTCGGTCAGGACATGCCGGACCCGGTGGCGCGCGCCATCGGCCAGTTGCTCGATCACCTGCATGCGGTCGACGGCCGTCTGGAGGGCATGTGCAAGGCGCTCACCGCCCTGGGTAGCGACTATTGCGCCAAGGACCTGCCGGTGCTGCGCGACGAGGACTTCGCCGAGGTGTGCAAGGACCAGCAGCAGGGCGACAAGCCTGCGGCCTGATGCGCGGCGAGGCGGTCTTTGCTATGATGCCGCCTCTTTTTGCGCTCAATCCCGAGTAAATCAATAGGTCTTATAGTTGACTTAAATACTCGGGAATCGCATACTTCGCCGCAATTCAGTGATTCGTGGTAGAGCCATGCGACTGACCACCAAAGGCCGTTACGCCGTTACCGCCATGCTCGATCTGGCGTTGCACGCGCAGCACGGTCCCGTATCCCTGGCCGATATTTCCGAGCGGCAAGGTATCTCCCTGTCCTACCTGGAGCAACTGTTCGCCAAGCTGCGGCGCGGCAATCTGGTGTCCAGTGTGCGCGGGCCGGGCGGTGGCTATCAGCTGTCGCGCGATATGCGCGGCATCCAGGTGGCCCAGGTGATCGATGCGGTCAACGAGTCGGTGGATGCCACCCGTTGCCAGGGGCAGGGCGATTGCCATGCCGGCGACACCTGCCTGACCCATCATCTGTGGTGCGACCTCAGTCAGCAGATTCACGAGTTCCTCAGTGGCATCAGCCTGGCCGATCTGGTCGCGCGCCGCGAGGTGCAGGAAGTCGCGCTGCGCCAGGATCAGCGCCGCTGTACTGGCAGGGCCGTGCCACACCTGGACAAGATTGAAGCGTCCGCCGTCGAATGAGCAGGGCGTTTGCCTGATAGGAGAAGCCTGATGAAATTGCCGATTTACCTCGATTACTCCGCTACCACCCCGGTCGATCCGCGTGTGGCGCAGAAGATGAGCGAGTGCCTGCTGGTCGATGGTAACTTCGGCAACCCGGCTTCGCGTTCCCACGTGTTCGGCTGGAAGGCCGAAGAGGCGGTGGAAAACGCCCGTCGCCAGGTCGCCGAGCTGGTCAATGCCGACCCGCGCGAGATCGTCTGGACCAGCGGCGCGACCGAGTCCGACAACCTCGCCATCAAGGGCGTGGCGCACTTCTACGCCAGCAAGGGCAAGCACATCGTCACCTCGAAGATCGAGCACAAGGCGGTGCTGGACACCACCCGCCAGCTCGAGCGCGAAGGTTTCGAGGTTACCTACCTGGAGCCCGGCGAAGACGGCCTGATCACCCCGGCCATGGTCGAAGCCGCGCTGCGCGACGACACCACGCTGGTGTCGGTGATGCACGTCAACAACGAGATTGGCACCATCAACGACATCGCCGCCATCGGCGAGCTGACCCGCTCGCGCGGCGTGCTGTTGCATGTCGATGCGGCGCAGTCCACCGGCAAGGTGGAGATCGACCTGGACAAGCTCAAGGTCGACCTGATGTCCTTCTCCGCGCACAAGACCTACGGCCCGAAAGGCGTCGGCGCCCTCTACGTACGGCGCAAGCCGCGTGTGCGCCTGGAGGCCCAGACCCACGGCGGTGGCCATGAACGCGGCATGCGCTCCGGCACCCTGGCCACCCACCAGTGCGTCGGCATGGGCGAGGCCTTCCGTATCGCCAAGGAAGAAATGGCTGCGGAAAACCAGCGCGTCAAAGCCCTGCGCGATCGTTTCTACCGCCAGCTCGAAGGCATGGAAGAGCTGTACGTCAACGGCAGCCTGACCCAGCGCGTGCCGCACAACCTCAACCTGAGTTTCAACTACGTCGAGGGCGAGTCGCTGATCATGGCGCTCAAGGACCTCGCCGTGTCGTCCGGTTCCGCCTGCACCTCGGCTTCCCTGGAGCCGTCCTACGTGCTGCGCGCCCTGGGCCGCAACGACGAACTGGCGCACAGCTCGATCCGCTTCACCTTCGGCCGCTTCACCACCGAAGAGGAAGTCGACTACGCCGCCGCCAAGGTGCGCGAGGCGGTGGACAAGCTGCGCGAACTGTCGCCCCTGTGGGATATGTTCAAAGAAGGTGTCGACCTTTCCTCCGTGGAATGGGCAGCACACTGATAGCTGCCCGAAGAGCGGCACCTGATGAGAGAGGAATAGCACCATGGCTTACAGTGACAAGGTCATCGACCACTACGAGAACCCGCGCAACGTCGGCAAACTGAATGCCGAAGACCCGGACGTCGGCACCGGCATGGTCGGTGCGCCGGCCTGCGGCGACGTGATGCGCCTGCAGATCAAGGTCAACGAGAGCGGCGTGATCGAAGACGCCAAGTTCAAGACCTATGGCTGCGGTTCGGCCATCGCTTCCAGCTCCCTCGCCACCGAGTGGATGAAGGGCAAGACCCTGGACGAGGCCGAGAGCATCAAGAACACCCAGCTGGCCGAGGAACTGGCGTTGCCGCCGGTGAAGATCCACTGCTCGGTGCTCGCCGAGGACGCCATCAAGGCGGCCGTGCGCGATTACAAGCAGAAGAAAGGCTTGCTCTAAAGACGAGGTTTCCAATGGCCATCACCATGTCTGAAGCGGCGGCTCGCCACGTGCAGCGTTCCCTCGATGGGCGCGGCAAGGGCGAGGGCATTCGCCTCGGTGTGCGCACCACCGGTTGTTCGGGTCTGGCCTACGTGCTCGAGTTCGTCGACGAACTGGCGGCCGAGGACCAGGTGTTCGAGAGTCACGGCGTCAAGGTGATCATCGACCCCAAGAGCCTGGTGTACCTCGACGGCACCGAGCTGGATTTCGTCAAGGAAGGCCTCAACGAGGGCTTCAAGTTCAATAACCCCAACGTGCGCGGCGAATGCGGCTGCGGCGAGAGCTTCAACGTCTGAGGCTATCGCGTGGGTACTCCTTGTCATTTCGCCCTGTTCGAGCTGCAGCCGAGTTTTCGTCTCGATCTCGAGCAATTGGCCGCGCGCTATCGCGAGCTGGCGCGCCAGGTTCACCCGGATCGTTTCGCCGACGCCGGCGAGCGCGAGCAGCGCCTGGCGCTGGAGCGCTCGGCCAGCCTCAACGAGGCCTACCAGGTGCTGAAGACGCCGTCGCGGCGTGCGCGCTACCTGCTGGCCCTGAGTGGCCCCGAGCTGCCGCTGGAGGTGACGGTGCAGGATCCGGACTTCCTCCTGCAGCAGATGCAGCTGCGCGAGGAGCTGGAGGAGCTGCAGGACGACGCCGACCTGGCTGGCGTGGCCGCCTTCAAGCGCCGCCTCAAGGGCGCGCAGGAGCAACTCAACGACAGCTTCGCCGCCTGCTGGGACGATGACGCCCGGCGCGAGGAGGCCGAGCGCCTGATGCGCCGCATGCAGTTCCTCGACAAGCTCTCCCATGAAGTGCGCCAGTTAGAAGAGCGCCTCGACGATTAACCCGTGGGTTGCCCCGGCAGCCTGCCTGATGATTTCAAGAAGACCATGGCCTTATTGCAGATCGCCGAGCCAGGGCAGAGCCCGCAACCCCATCAGCGTCGGCTGGCGGTGGGTATCGACCTGGGCACCACCAATTCTCTGGTCGCCGCCGTGCGCAGCGGCCTGGCCGAGCCCATCGCCGATGCCGCGGGCAAGGTCATCCTGCCGTCGGCCGTGCGTTATCACGAAGGCAGCGTCGAGGTTGGCGAGTCGGCCAAGCTGGCGGCCGCCCGCGACCCGCTCAATACCGTGCTGTCGGTCAAGCGCCTGATGGGCCGCGGGATCGCCGATGTGCATCAGCTCGGCGAGCAGATGCCTTATCGCTTCGCGGTCGGCGAGTCGCATATGCCCTTTATCGAGACGGTGCAGGGCGCCAAGAGCCCCGTCGAAGTCTCCGCGGAAATCCTCAAGACGCTGCGCCTGCGCGCCGAGCAGGCCCTGGACGGCGAGCTGGTCGGGGCGGTGATCACCGTGCCGGCCTATTTCGACGATGCCCAGCGTCAGGCCACCAAGGACGCCGCGCGCCTGGCCGGCCTCAACGTATTGCGCCTGCTCAACGAGCCGACCGCCGCCGCCGTGGCCTACGGCCTGGATCAGAAGGCCGAGGGCGTGGTGGCGATCTACGACCTGGGTGGCGGTACCTTCGACATTTCCATCCTGCGCCTGACCGGCGGCGTGTTCGAGGTGCTGGCCACCGGCGGCGACAGCGCCCTGGGCGGCGACGATTTCGATCACGCCGTGGCGGACTGGATCATCGGCCAGGCCGGCCTGTCCAGCGACCTCGATCCGGCGACCCAGCGCAGCCTGCTGCAAACCGCCTGCGCGGCCAAGGAAGGGCTGACCGCCGCCGACAGCGTCGAGCTGGCCCATGGCGACTGGAGCGGCACGCTGTCGCGCGCGCAGTTCGAGGCGCTGATCGAGCCGATGCTGGCACGCAGCCTCAAGGCCTGCCGCCGCGCCGTGCGCGACTCCGGCGTCGAGCTGGAGGAGGTCAGTGCGGTGGTCATGGTCGGCGGCTCCACCCGGGTGCCCAGGGTACGCGAAGCGGTCGGCGAGCTGTTCGGTCGCACGCCGTTGACCAATATCGATCCGGATCAGGTGGTGGCCATCGGTGCCGCGATCCAGGCCGATACATTGGCCGGCAATCATCGCGGCGACGGCGAAGAGCTGCTGCTGCTCGACGTGATCCCGCTGTCGCTCGGCCTGGAAACCATGGGCGGGCTGATGGAGAAGCTGATTCCGCGCAACACCACCATTCCGGTGGCGCGCGCGCAGGACTTCACCACCTACAAGGATGGCCAGACGGCCATGATGATCCACGTGCTGCAGGGCGAGCGCGAACTGATCGCCGACTGCCGCTCCCTGGCGCGCTTCGAGCTGCGCGGCATCCCGCCGATGGTCGCCGGCGCGGCGAAGATCCGCGTGACCTTCCAGGTCGATGCCGACGGTCTGCTCAGCGTCGCCGCCCGCGAGCTGGGTTCCGGGGTGGAGGCGAGCATTCAGGTCAAACCGTCCTACGGCCTGACCGATGGCGAGATCGCGCGCATGCTGCAGGACTCCTTCCAGAACGCCGGCGACGACAAGGCCGCCCGTGCCCTGCGCGAGCTGCAGGTCGACGCCCAGCGCCTGATCGAGGCGGTCGAGGCGGCGCTGCAGGCCGATGGCGAGCGTTTGCTCGATGCCGAGGAGCGTGAGGTCATCGAATTGCAGGTGCAGGAGCTGCGCGAGCTGCTCGCCAGCAATGACGGCCCGGCCATCGAGCGGCAGAGCAAGCGTCTGTCGCAGGTGACCGACGCCTTCGCCGCTCGGCGCCTGGATTCGACGGTAAAAGCCGCGCTGGCCGGGCGCAATCTGAACGAGATCGAGGACTAAACTGATGCCGCAGGTCATTTTTCTGCCCCACGAGCGGTTCTGCCCGGAAGGCATGGTGGTCGAGGCGGAGCCCGGCGTTTCCATCCTGGAGTTGGCGCACCAGCACCATATCGAGATGGAGAGCGCCTGCGGCGGCGTGTGCGCCTGCACCACCTGCCATTGCATCGTGCGCGAGGGCTTCGATTCGCTGAACGAGGCCGATGAGCTGGAAGAGGATTACCTGGACAAGGCCTGGGGGCTGGAGGCGCAGTCGCGTCTGGCCTGTCAGGCGCGAGTCGGCGAGGAAGACCTCACCATCGAGATTCCCAAGTATTCGCTCAATCACGCGGCCGAAGCGCCGCATTGATCAGGAAAACAGCATGAGTCTGAAGTGGACCGATGTGCTGGAAATCGCCATCCAGCTCAGTGAACGCAAGGCGGATGTCGACCCGCGCTACGTGAATTTCGTCGATCTGCACCGCTGGGTGCTGGAGTTGCCGGATTTCGCCGACGACCCGCAGCGCGGTGGCGAGAAGGTGCTCGAAGCCATTCAGGCGGCCTGGATCGAAGAACTCGACTGAAACAGGCGCTCATGGCGCCCGCCCTACGCTTTTAACCGGAACCCGCGTATAATTCGCGGGTTTAATTTTTCGCTTTAACCCTAAGTTTCTGGAGCTTCACATGGCCGTTCAACGTACTTTCTCCATCATCAAGCCTGACGCCGTCGCCAAGAACGTCATCGGTGAAATCACCACCCGTTTCGAAAAGGCCGGCCTGCGCGTCGTCGCGTCGAAGATGGTGCAGCTGTCCGAGCGCGAGGCCGCTGGCTTCTACGCCGAGCACAGCGAGCGCGGCTTCTTCAAGGATCTGGTTGCCTTCATGACCTCCGGTCCGGTCATCGTGCAGGTGCTGGAAGGCGAGAACGCCGTTGCCAAGAACCGCGAGCTGATGGGCGCCACCAACCCGAAGGAAGCCGCTGCCGGCACCATCCGCGCCGACTTCGCCGTGTCCATCGACGAGAACGCCGTACACGGTTCCGACTCCGAGGCTTCGGCTGCGCGCGAGATCGCCTACTTCTTCTCCGCCACCGAGCTGTGCGCGCGCATTCGCTGATCACGGCGAATGATGCGAGGTGAAGCCATGACCAATACCACCGGCAAGATCAACCTGCTGGGCCTGACCCAGCCGGAAATGGAACAATTCTTCGAGTCCATCGGCGAGAAGCGCTTCCGTGCCGGCCAGGTAATGAAGTGGATTCACCACTTTGGCGTCGATGATTTCGCCGCCATGACCAATGTCGGCAAGGCCTTGCGCGAAAAGCTCGAGGCCTCTGCCGAGATTCGCGGCCCGGAAGTGGTCAGCGAAAATATTTCCGCCGATGGCACGCGCAAGTGGGTGGTGCGCGTGGCGTCGGGCAGCTGCGTGGAAACCGTGTACATCCCGCAGAACGGCCGTGGCACCCTGTGCGTGTCGTCGCAGGCCGGTTGCGCCCTGGATTGCAGCTTCTGCTCCACCGGCAAACAGGGTTTCAACAGCGACCTGACCAGCGCCGAGATCATCGGCCAGGTGTGGATCGCCAACAAATCCTTCGGCACCGTGCCGGCGAAGATCGATCGCGCCATCACCAACGTGGTGATGATGGGCATGGGCGAGCCGCTGCTGAACTTCGACAACGTCGTTTCCGCCATGCAGATCATGATGGACGACCTCGGCTACGGCATCTCCAAGCGCAAGGTGACCCTGTCCACCTCGGGCGTGGTGCCGATGATCGACAAGCTGGCCGAAGTCATCGACGTGTCCCTGGCCCTGTCGCTGCACGCACCCAACGACGAGCTGCGCAACCAGCTGGTGCCGATCAACAAGAAGTACCCGCTGGACGTGCTGCTGGCGGCCTGCAAGCGTTACGTCGCCAGGCTCGGCGAGAAGCGTGTGCTGACCATCGAGTACACCCTGCTCAAGGGCGTCAACGATCAGCCCGAGCACGCTGAGCAGATGGTCGCACTTCTGGCCGATGTGCCTTGCAAGATCAACCTGATTCCGTTTAATCCCTTCCCCTTCTCGGGTTACGAGCGGCCGAGCAACAACGCCATCCGCCGTTTCCAGGACCTGTTGCACAAGGCCGGGCACAACGTCACCGTGCGCACCACGCGCGGCGACGACATCGACGCCGCCTGTGGCCAGCTGGTTGGCCAGGTCATGGACCGTACCCGTCGCAGCGAGCGCTATATTGCCGTGCGCCAACTGGGCAGCGAGGCGCAAGAGTCTCGCCCCGCCGCCAATCGAAGCTGAAGAGAGGATGCCCATGACCCTGCGCCCTGCGCTGTTATTGCTAGTTGCCAGTCTGCTTGGCGGTTGTGTGACCACGGGGGATGTCGACCCCATGCGTACGGCGAAGGGGCGCGACGAGGCACGCGATGCTTATGTGCGTCTGGGGATCGGTTATATGCAGAAAGGGCAAACTGAGCGGGCTAAGCGTCCTCTGCGCAGTGCCTTGGAACTTGATCCGTCAAATGCCGATGCGCATGCGGCTCTTGCTTTGGTCTTTCAGGTGGAGATGGAAAGCAAGCTCGCCGACGAGCATTTTCGTAAGGCGCTGTCGCAACGTCCGCAAGATGCCCGCCTGCTGAACAACTACGGTACCTTCCTCTATGAGCAAAAGCGCTACGACGAGGCACTGACCCGTTATCAGCAAGCTTCCGAGGACCCGCTCTACTCGGAACGTTCGCGTGTTTTCGAGAATATAGGTATGACTTTCCTTGCATTGGGGCAACGCGAGGAGGCAAAGAAGTATTTCGAACGCTCCCTGCGTTTGAATAGTCAGCAACCTCGGGTGCTGCTGGAAATGGCCCTGCTTTTTTATGATGCACGCGAGTACGTGCCGGCGCGTGATTACTATGAGAGTTTCAGCACACTCGCGGAACAGAACGCCCGCAGCCTGCTGCTCGGTGCGCGTCTGGCAGAGGTCTTCGAGGATCGCGACACGGCCGCCAGCCTGGGCTTGCAACTGCGCCGGTTGTATCCGGCGTCTCAGGAATATCAGCAATACGTTTCGGGGCAACAATGAAAGCGGCGCATAGCGAAGTTACTCAGCCGATGCCGAACAATCCGGGCGAGAGCCTGCGTCAGGCCCGCGAGATCAAGGGCTGGAGCGTCGCCGAAGTGGCGGGGCAGCTCAATCTGACGCCACAGCGTCTTAGTCAGCTCGAAGCCGGCGCCTTCGACAAGCTGCCGGGCACCACCTTCGCCCGCGGTTATATCCGCGCCTATGCCAAGTTGCTGGAGCTGGACCAGAACCGTCTGGTGCTGGAGTTCGACCAGTTCACCGGCACCGATGCCAGCGGCAGCAGCGTGCACAGCCTGGGGCGCATCGAGGAGCCGGCGCGCTACTCGCAAAGCATTCTGCGTCTGGTCAGCTTCCTGCTGTTGCTGGCCCTGATCGGCGCCGGTTTCCTCTGGTGGCAGGAGCAGGGGCGTCCTGCGCCGGACCTGGCCGGCCTGGGGCTCGATCAGGTGGAAGTGGACGGCGCCGATGGCACCACCCAGGTGCACTCGCTGGCCGAGCCGGAAGACCAGGCGGTGGTGGCCGCCCAGGGCGGCGAGCCGAGCAGCCCGTTGCTGTTGCCGGTCGAGCCGAGCGAGACCGTGGACGGCGCGGCCGACAGCGCTGCCGAGCCGGCGGCCGCCGAGCTCGCCGCGAGCGAGTCCAGCGCTGCCGTGCCGGTGCCGGGCCAGTCCGTGCCTGCGCCAGAGCCTGCGCCCAGCGAGCCGAGCAGCCCTGCTAGCGTTGCTCCGGTTGCTCCGGTTGCTCCGGTTGCTCCGGTTGCTCCGGTTGCTCCGGCGCCGGCTGCTGCGGAGCCGGCCGCGCCGGTTGCGCTGGCCGCCGGGCAGGGCGCGCTCAGCGTGCAGTTCAGCGCCGATTGCTGGACCCAGGTCACCGATGCCGACGGCAAGGTGCTGGTCAGCGCACTCAAACGCAGCGGGGAGCGTATCGAGCTGACCGGCAAGGCGCCCATGGAGCTGCGCCTGGGCTTCGCCCGTGGCGCCCAGGTCAGTTACAACGGCGAGGCGGTCGACGTTTCGCCCTTCATCACGGGCGAGACCGCGCGCCTGAAGCTGGGGTTGTAAGCATGCATTGCGAATCGCCGATCAAGCGCCGACTGTCGCGCAAGATCTGGGTCGGCTCGGTACCGGTGGGCGGCGATGCGCCGATCGCGGTGCAGAGCATGACCAACACCGACACCAACGACGTGGCCGCCACCGTGGCGCAGATCCGTCGCCTGGAAGACGCCGGCGCCGACATCGTGCGCGTCTCGGTGCCGGACATGGACGCCGCCGAGGCCTTCGGCAAGATCAAGCAGCAGGTGCGCGTGCCGCTGGTCGCCGACATTCACTTCGACTACCAGATCGCCCTGCGCGTGGCCGAGCTGGGCGTCGACTGCCTGCGCATCAATCCGGGCAATATCGGTCGCGAAGACCGTGTCAGGGCGGTGGTCGAGGCCGCCCGCGACAAGGGCATCCCGATCCGCATCGGGGTCAACGCCGGCTCGCTGGAAAAGGACCTGCAAAAGAAATACGGCGAACCCACCCCCGAGGCGCTGGTGGAATCCGCACTGCGCCACGTCGAGCACCTGGATCGCCTGAACTTCCCCGACTTCAAGGTCAGCGTGAAGGCCAGCGACGTGTTCATGGCTGTCGCCGCCTATCGCCTGCTGGCCCAGCAGATCGAGCAGCCGCTGCACCTGGGCATCACCGAGGCCGGCGGTCTGCGCTCCGGCACGGTGAAGTCGGCCGTGGGCCTGGGCATGCTGCTGGCCGAGGGCATCGGCGACACCATCCGCATCTCCCTGGCCGCCGATCCGGTGGAGGAGATCAAGGTCGGATTCGACATCCTCAAGTCGTTGCGCCTGCGCTCGCGTGGAATCAACTTCATCGCCTGCCCGAGCTGCTCGCGGCAGAACTTCGATGTGGTCAAGACCATGAACGAGCTGGAAAGTCGCGTCGAGGACCTGCTGGTGCCGCTGGATGTTGCGGTGATCGGTTGCGTGGTCAACGGTCCCGGCGAAGCCAAGGAGGCGCATATCGGCCTGACCGGCGGCACGCCGAACAACCTGATCTATATCGACGGCAAGCCGGCACAGAAACTGACCAACGAAAACCTGGTCGACCAGCTGGAAAAACTGATTCGCGACAAAGCGGCCGAGAAGGTCGCCGCCGAGGCGGCGCTGATCGTCCGTAGCTGATACTTCTTAAGGACTCCGCGTGAGCAAGACCCTGCAAGCCATTCGTGGCATGAACGACATCCTGCCCGAGCAGACCCCGCTCTGGCGCTACTTCGAAGGCCGCGTGGCGAGCCTGCTGGACGGCTACGGCTACCGCCAGATCCGCATGCCCATCGTCGAGTTCACCGAGCTGTTCAAGCGCTCCATCGGTGAGGTCACCGATATCGTCGAGAAGGAGATGTACACCTTCGAGGACCGCAACGGCGACTCCCTGACCCTGCGTCCGGAAGGTACCGCGGCCTGCGTGCGCGCCGTGCTCGAGCATGGCCTGGCCGGCGGTGGACAGACCCAGAAGCTCTGGTACATCGGCCCGATGTTCCGCCACGAGCGCCCGCAGAAGGGGCGCTACCGGCAGTTCCACCAGATCGGCGTGGAGGTCTTCAATATCGACGGCCCGGACATCGATGCCGAGCTGATCGTGCTCACCTGGCGCCTGTGGGGCCTGCTCGGCATCCGCGACGCGGTGACCCTGGAGCTCAACAGCCTGGGCACCAGCGAGGCGCGCGCACGTTACCGCGACGCCCTGGTCGACTACCTTTCGGCACGCGCCGAGCGGCTCGACGAGGACAGTCGCCGCCGTCTGGCCAGCAACCCGCTGCGCATCCTCGATTCCAAGGTGGCCGAGACCCAGGCCCTGCTGGTCGACGCACCGAAGCTGGCCGACTACCTGGACGAGGAGTCGCGCGTGCATTTCGAGGGGCTGAAGGCCCGTCTCGACGCCGCCGGTATTCCCTACATGATCAATCCCAAGCTGGTGCGCGGCCTCGACTACTACAGCAAGACCGTGTTCGAGTGGGTCACCGACAAGCTCGGCGCCCAGGGCACCGTCTGCGCCGGCGGCCGCTACGACGGCCTGGTCGAGCAGATGGGCGGCAAGCCGACGCCGGGCGTGGGCTTCGCCATGGGCATCGAGCGTCTGGTGCTGCTGATCGAGACCCTGGACCAGGTGCCGGCGGAGATTGCCCGCCAGGTCGACCTGTACCTGTGCGCCTTCGGCGAGCCGGCCGAACTGGCCGCCCTGGCCCTGGCCGAGCGCCTGCGCGATCAATTGCCGGGGCTGCGTCTGCAGCTCAACGCCGGCGGCGGCAGCTTCAAGAGCCAGTTGAAGAAGGCCGACAAGAGCGGCGCGCTGTACGCCCTGGTCATGGGTGAAGACGAACTGGCCCGGCAAGTGGTAGGTTGCAAGCCGCTGCGCGACGACAGCGAACAACAGAACATTGCCTGGGCGGCCCTGGCCGAACACCTGGCAGCCCGTATTTAACAGGTAGTTTTCTCAACGACCTGTCATGGGGTCGAGCGATAGGAGTATTGGGGTGGTTTCGCGTACCGATGAAGAAGAGCTGGCGGTCATCAAGGACTGGTGGCAGCGCAACGGCAAACCCTTGCTGACTGGCGGCGTGCTGGCCCTGGTGGTGGTGTTCGGCTGGCAGGGCTGGCAGAAGTACCAGAGCAACCAGGCGCAGGGCGCCTCGCAGATCTACCAGCAACTGCTGGAGACCGCGCTGAACCCGGCTGGCGAGCCCGACGCGGCGAAGGTCGCCGAGCTGGCCGGTAAGCTCAACAACGAATATGCCGGCAGCCACTACGCGCAGTACGGCAGCCTGTTCGTCGCCAAGGTGGCGGTCGAGGCGGGCAAGCTGGACGACGCCGCGGCGGCGCTGCAGGGCGTGCTCGACAAGCCGGCCGATGCCACTCTGGGCGAACTGGCGCGGCAGCGCCTGGCCCGCGTGCTGGCCGCTCAGGACAAGGCCGAGGAGGCCCTGGCGCTGCTCGCCGGCGAAGCCGATACGGCCTTCCTGGCCAGCCGCGAAGAGCTCAGGGGCGACCTGCTGGTGCAGCTGGGGCGTACCGACGAGGCGCATGCCGCTTACCAGAAGGCCAAGGCGGCCCTGGCCGAGGACGCCGCCGTCGGTGGCCTGCAGATGAAGCTGGACGACCTGGCAAAAGGGGATGCGTGACGTGATGCGTTGGAAGAATGCCGCACTGCTGGCCCTGGCCGTACTGGCCGTGGGTTGCAGCAGCAATAGCAAGAAGGAACTGCCGCCGGCCGAACTGACCAAGTTCGACGAGGAAGTCGAACTGCGCACCGAGTGGAGCCGCTCCATTGGCGAAGGCCAGGGCGAGACCTTCAACATGCTGGTGCCGGCCATCGACGGCGAGGTGATCTACGCTGCCGACGTCGAAGGCCTGGTGATGGCCCTGGACCGCATGAGCGGCAAGGTGATCTGGCGCAAGAAACTGGACATTCCGGTATCCGGCGCGGTCGGCGCCGGCTACGGCCAGGTGCTGCTGGGCACGCTGAAGGGCGAGGTGATAGCCCTGGACGCCAGCTCCGGCGAGGAGCAGTGGCGTTCGCGGGTGACCAGCGAAGTGCTGGCCGCCCCGGCGAGCAACGGCGACGTGGTCGTGGTGCAGACCCAGGACGACCGCCTGATCGCCTTCGACGCCGATACCGGCAGCCAGCGCTGGATCTTCGAGAATACCCCGGCGGTGCTGACCCTGCGCGGCACCGGCAGCCCGCTGGTGACCAACCGCCTGGTGGTGGCCGGTCTGTCCAGCGGTAAGGTGATCGCGGTGGATGCCCAGCGTGGCCTGCCGGTGTGGGAGCAGCGCGTGGCCATTCCCCAGGGCCGTTCCGAGCTGGAGCGAGTGGTGGATATCGACGGCGGCCTGCTGCAGTCCGGCGGCACCGTCTATGCCGTGAGCTACCAGGGCCGCGTCGCCGCACTCGACCTGGAGAGCGGCCGCATACTCTGGCAGCGCGAGGCGTCCAGTTCGGTGAACGTGGCGCAGGGCTTCGGCAACGTCTACGTCAGCCTGGCCAACGGCACCGTGGAAGGCATCGACGAGCGCAGCGCCTCGGCGCTGTGGAGCAACGACGCCCTGGCCCGTCGCCAGCTGTCGGCGCCCGAGGTGTTCTCCAGCTACGTCGCGGTCGGCGACCTGGAAGGCTACCTGCACCTGCTGAGCCAGGTGGACGGCCGCTTCGTCGGTCGCGAGCGCATCGACAGCGCCGGCCTGCGCGCCCGCCCGCTGGTGGTGGGCGACTGGCTGTATGCCTTCGGTAACGGCGGCAAGCTGGTGGCGCTGACCATCAAGTGAACCGGCTATGCTGCCAGGTGATCCTGGCGGCAGCCTGAAACATTCCGGCCGCTGCCCGTGCAGCGGCCTTTGCATTTTATGAAATAACCTAGTGGAGAGCCTGATGGTTCCCGTAATAGCCCTGGTGGGCCGGCCCAATGTCGGCAAGTCCACGCTCTTCAACCGCCTGACCCGCAGCCGCGACGCCATAGTCGGCGACCTCTCCGGTCTGACCCGCGACCGCCAGTACGGCGAGGCGAAGTGGCAGGGGCGCACCTATATCGTGATCGACACCGGCGGTATCTCCGGTGACGAGGAAGGCATCGACGCGAAGATGGCCGAACAGTCGCTGCAGGCCATCGAAGAGGCCGATGCCGTGCTGTTCCTGGTGGACGCGCGCGCCGGCATGACCGCCTCCGACCAGATGATCGGCGAGCACCTGCGCCGGCGTAACAAGCAGAGCTTCCTGGTGGTGAACAAGGTCGACAACCTCGACGTCGACCTGGCCCGCGCCGAGTTCAGCCCCATGGGCCTGGGCGAGCCGCTGGCGATCGCCAGCGCCCATGGTCGCGGCATCACCCAGATGCTCGAAGCCGTGCTCGGCGCCTTCCCCAAGGATGCCGGCGAGCCGGAAGAGGGCGGCGAAGAGGAAGAGGTGCAGCAAGGCCAGGAGGCCAAGCGCATCCCCGGCCCGAGCGAGAAGGACGGCATCAAGCTGGCCATCATCGGCCGGCCCAACGTCGGCAAGTCGACCCTGGTCAACCGCATGCTCGGCGAAGAGCGGGTCATCGTCTACGACCAGGCCGGCACCACGCGCGACAGCATCTATATCCCCTTCGAGCGCGACGACGAGAAGTACACCCTGATCGACACCGCCGGCGTGCGCCGCCGCGGCAAGATCTTCGAGGCGGTGGAAAAGTTCTCGGTGGTCAAGACGCTGCAGGCGATTCAGGACTCCAACGTGGTGGTGTTCGTCATGGACGCCCGCGAAGGGGTGGTCGACCACGACCTCAACCTGCTCGGCTTCGTCCTGGAAAGCGGCCGCGCGCTGGTCATCGCCCTGAACAAGTGGGACGGCATGGACCAGGGGCAGAAGGATTACGTCAAGACCGAGCTGGAGCGCCGGCTGTTCTTTGTCGACTTCGCCGATATCCACTTCATCTCGGCGCTGCACGGCACCGGCGTCGGCCACCTGTACAAGTCGGTGCAGGCCTCGTTCCAGTCGGCCATCGCCCGCTGGCCGACCAGCCGCCTGACGCAGATTCTCGAGGATGCGGTCAGCGACCATGCGCCGCCCCTGGTCAACGGCCGCCGCATCAAGCTGCGCTATGCCCACCTCGGCGGCGCCAACCCGCCGCTGATCGTGATCCACGGCAACCAGGTCGACGCCGTGCCGCGCGCCTATACCCGTTATCTGGAGAACACCTACCGGCGCGTGCTCAAGCTGGTCGGCACGCCGATCCGCATCGAGTACAAGGGCGGTGAGAACCCCTACGAGGGCAACAAGAACACCCTCACCGACCGTCAGGTGAACAAGAAGCGCCGCCTGATGAGCCACCACAAGAAGGCCGAGAAGAAGCGCAAGGACAAGCGTAAGTAAGCGCCGCCGCCTTGCCCGCCGCTGCCTTGGCGGCGGGCAAGGCATAAGCTTCTTCCCGCTTTTCATAAGCCCTGCTGCTGCCCTTGGCACCGGGCATCGGCTATCCTCGCGGCTTGCTCAAGCCCCCGCAGGAAGTCGCGATGCTCGTCAGCAAACTGCCCAACGTCGGCACCACCATCTTCACCCGCATGTCCCAGCTCGCCGCGGACGTCGGCGCGCTCAACCTGTCCCAGGGCTTTCCCGACTTCGACGGCCCGCAGGCGCTGCGCGAGGCGGTGGCGCGCCATGTGCTGGAGGGGCGCAACCAGTACTGCCCGATGACCGGCCTGCCGGCGCTGCGTCAGCAGGTGGCGGCCAAGATCGCCCGCAGCTACGGCGTGCAGCGCGATGCCGACAGCGAGATCACCATCACCCCCGGCGCCACCGAGGCGATCTTCTGCGCGGTGCAGGCGCTGATCCATCCGGGCGACGAGGCCATCGTCCTCGACCCCTGCTACGACAGCTACGAGCCCTCGGTGGAGCTGGCCGGCGGGCGCTGCGTGCACGTGCCGCTGGCGCTACCGGACTTCGCCGTGGACTGGCAGCGCCTGGCCGATGCCATTACCCCGCGCACCCGGCTGATCTTCCTCAACTCGCCGCACAATCCCAGCGGCGCGCTGCTCACCCGCGCCGACCTGGACCGCCTGGCCGCACTGATCCGCGGCCGCGACATCCATATCGTCAGCGACGAGGTCTACGAGCACCTGATCTACGACGGCGTGCGCCATGCCAGCGTGCTGGCCCATGAAGAACTGTACGCGCGCGCCTTCGTGGTCAGCTCCTTCGGCAAGACCTACCACGTCACCGGCTGGAAGACCGGCTACGTGGTGGCGCCGCCGGCGCTCACCGCCGAACTGCGCAAGATCCACCAGTACGTGAACTTCTGCGGGGTGACCCCGCTGCAGCACGCGCTGGCCGACTTTATGGCCGCCTGCCCCGAGCATGTCGAGCAGTTGCCGGCCTTCTACCAGGCCAAGCGCGACCTGTTCTGCGACCTGCTGGCCGGTTCGCGCTTCAGCTTCCGCCGCGCGCCCGGCACCTATTTCCAGCTGGTCGACTACTCGGCGATTCGCCCCGAACTGGACGACGTGGCCATGGCCGAATGGCTGACCCGCGAGCACGGCGTGGCGGCGATTCCGGTATCGGTGTTCTACCAGAGCCCGCCGGCGGACCTGCGCCTGGTGCGCTTCTGCTTCGCCAAGCGCGAGGACACCCTGCGCCAGGCCGCGGAAAAGCTCTGCGCGGTCTAGGCGGGCGTAGGGTGGGCATGGCCAAGCCTGGTCCACCTGGCAATTGCAATGGCGGACAAGCCTTCGGGGCGTCCGCCCCCACGGCTATCGAGGCCTTGAGATGAGCGACAAACCCGATCTCGCACTGGCGCTGGTCCAGACCCGCCTGGCCTGGCACGACCCGGCCGCCAACCGCGCGCATTTCCAGGCGCTGCTGGCGCAGGCGCGCGGCGCCGACCTGGTGATACTGCCGGAGATGTTCTCCACCGGCTTTTCCATGGATTCCGCCGCCCTGGCCGAACCCGAGGATGGCCCGACCACCAGCTGGCTGCGAGAACAGGCGCGTGCCCTCGGCGCGACGATCTGCGGCAGCCTGATCATCCAGGCCGCCGACGGCAGCTACCGCAACCGCCTGCTCTGGGCACGCCAGGACGGTTCGCTGGCGCACTACGACAAGCGCCACCTGTTCCGCATGGCCGGCGAACACAAGCATTACGCCGCCGGCACCGAGCAGGTGCTGCTGGAGCTCAAGGGCTGGCGGGTGCGTCCGCTGATCTGCTACGACCTGCGCTTCCCGGTGTGGAGCCGCGATGCCGGCGGCACCGACCTGCTGCTCTACACCGCCAACTGGCCGGCGGCGCGGCGCCTGCACTGGAACCGACTGCTGCCGGCGCGGGCCATCGAGAACCTGTGCTACGTCGCGGCGGTCAACCGCATCGGCGAGGACGGCAAGGGCCATGCCTATGCCGGCGACTCGCAGGTGCTGGATTTCCAGGGCGAGCCGCTGCTGGCGGCCGAGGCCGGCGACGGGGTGTTTCGCCTGACCCTCAGTGCCGGCGAACTGGCCGCCTACCGCGAACGCTTTCCGGCGCATCTGGATGCCGACGATTTCGCACTCAAGTAGCCCGGATGCAATCCGGGAGCAGTGTGATGACGTCCAGCGCCTCCCCGGATTGCATCCGGGCTACTGGCAAGAAAAAAACGCCGGGCAGTGCCCGGCGTTGTCGTTTCGGCGGCGGCGCGATCAGGCCGCCTGTGCCTCGGCCTGGCTCAGGGCGCGGTTCAGCGCGCTGAACAGGGCGCGGAAGCTGGCCGTGGTCAGGTTCTCGTCGATGCCGATGCCGTGCAGGGCGCGGCCGCCATTGACGCGCAGCTCGATATAGGCCGCGGCCTTGGCGTTGGTGCCGGCGCCGATGGCGTGCTCGCTGTAGTCCATGATCTCCACGGCCACCGGCAGGCCGGCCACCAGGGCCTCCAGCGGGCCCTTGCCGATGCCGCGCCAGTGCTGGCTTTCGCCAGCGCTGAGCACTTCCACGTCGACCGCGCTGGTGCCGTTCTCTTCCTGCAGGCGGTGGCCTTTCAGGGCGTAGGGCGCGCTGGCCTGCAGGTACTCGCTTTCAAGCAGCTGATAGATCTGCGCCGCGGTCATTTCCAGGCCCAGGCGATCGGTTTCGCGCTGCACCACCTGGCTGAACTCGATCTGCATGCGCCGCGGCAGGTTGATGCCGTATTCCTGTTCGAGCAGGAAGGCGATGCCGCCCTTGCCGGACTGGCTGTTGACCCGGATCACCGCCTCGTAGTCGCGGCCAATATCGGCCGGGTCGATCGGCAGGTAGGGCACTTCCCAGACCGCATCGGCCTTTTGCTGGGCGAAGCCCTTGCGGATCGCGTCCTGGTGCGAGCCGGAGAAGGCGGTGTGCACCAGGTCGCCGGCGTATGGGTGGCGCGGGTGCACCGGAATCTGGTTGCAGTCCTCGACCACCTTGCGCACCGCGTCGATGTCGGAGAAGTCCAGCTGCGGATCGACGCCCTGGGTGTAGAGGTTCAGCGCCAGGGTCACCAGGCAGACGTTGCCGGTGCGCTCGCCGTTGCCGAACAGGCAGCCCTCGACGCGGTCGGCGCCGGCCATCACTGCCAGCTCCGAGGCCGCGACGCCGGTGCCGCGGTCGTTGTGGGTGTGCACGCTGATCAGCACGCTGTCGCGGCGGTCGATATGGCGGCCGAACCATTCGATCTGGTCGGCGTAGTTGTTCGGCGTGGCGCACTCGACGGTGGCCGGCAGGTTGAGGATCAGTTTGCTGGCCGGGGTCGGCTGGAACACCGCGATCACCGCGTTGCACACTTCGACGGCGAAATCGGTCTCGGTCGAGCTGAACACCTCGGGCGAATACTCGAAGCCCCACTGGGTCTCCGGCTGCGCGGCAGCCAGGCGCTTGATGGTCTGGCCGGCGGCCACGGCGATGGCCTTGACCCCGGCCTTGTCCTGGTTGAAGACGATCTTGCGAAAGCTCGGCGCGCAGGCGTTGTAGTAGTGGACGATGGCGCGCTTGGCGCCCTTGAGCGACTCGAAGGTGCGTTCGATCAGGTCGTCACGGGCCTGGGTCAGCACCTGGATGGTCACGTCGTCGGGAATGTGGCCGCCTTCGATCAGCTCGCGGACGAAGTCGAAGTCGGTCTGCGAGGCGGAGGGGAAGCCCACTTCGATTTCCTTCAGGCCCACGCCCACCAGGCACTTGAAGAAGCGCATCTTCTTCTCGGCATCCATCGGCTCGATCAGCGACTGGTTGCCGTCGCGCAGGTCGGTGGACAGCCAGATCGGCGCGCGGTCGATGATCTTGTCCGGCCAGGTGCGGTCGGGCAACTGGATCTGGGTGAAGGGACGGTACTTCTGCGACGGGTCTTTGAGCATGGTCATGGCGAAATCCTTGGAGCGGCAGCGAAAGGGGGGGGCGGCGAGCGGATTCAGCCACGCAGTCGCGGGCTGACCAGACGCAGGCAGGCGTGCTGTCGCAGGAGAATGAGGGTATGGGCGTCGTTCATGAGGCCAACCCTAATGCGCGAGGGTAAAGATGGCAAGCTGGCTGTGAAAAACGCCGTTTCGTTGCGTACGGCATTGGATGGCGAGATTTTATTGCCGGTATCTGGCGTTATTGCGTGAGGTATTGCCTGGCGCGTTGTCCGGCAGGCCGAGGCTGCGCGGCGGCCCCATCAGGCGTAGGCTGGTAACTGGCCCGGGGCTTGGTTGCGCCGAACGCGACGGCCCCGCGAGAACCCGGCGGCTCGGCCGGGAGGAGGCATGTCATGGCCAGATTCAGCGCACTTATCGCCTTGTCCCTTGCCCTGGCGCTCGGCGCCTGTGCGCAGCGCCCGGCGCCGGAAGCGCTGCCGCTGGACGAACGCCTGCAGCAGCTCGGCTATCGCCAGGGCGAGTCGCTGCGCAGCGTGTTGCGCCATGACCTCGACGGCTGGCAGTACCTGGACAAGCAGCACCTGCTGTTCGGCCGCGGCCCGGGGCGGGCCTATCTGGTGAGTTTCACCCGGCCCTGCAACAACCTGAACTTCTCCAGCCTGCTCAGCTACCGCACCACCCTCGGCATGCTGACCCCGCTGGATCACATCCTGGTGCATGACCAGGGCGGCTTTGCCGAGCCCTGCCTGATCGACGAGATTCATGCCCTGGAGCGGATCGCCCGGCATTAGCAGGCTGTTGAAAAACTACCTGCGTTGGCAATCCAGCGTTAAAAACGGCCTCGCGTGCGAGCCCAGTCAAAATGCTCATTTACAGCTCGTAAACTCCGCTTTTGATTCGCTGCGCTCACCCCTTCGGGGCAAGCCTAAGGCTGTTACTGCGCTACGCTGCGTTTCGGCCGTTTTTGCCTTGTCTTGCCTGCCTCGCCTACGTTTTTCAACGGCTTGCTCGCGCCGATCAGGGGGTGAAGGCGCCGATAAAGATCGCCGGGTCGACCCGTGCGTCGTTGAGGCTGACGTTCCAGTGCAGGTGCGGCCCGGTGGCGCGGCCGGTGGCGCCGACCTTGCCGATATGGCCGCCGCGGGCGATCTCCTCGCCGAGCTTCACGTCGATCTCCGACAGGTGGCAGAACATGCTGATCAGACCCTGGCCGTGGTCGAGGAACACCGTCTTGCCGTTGAAGAAGTAGTCGCCGATCAGGATCACCTCGCCGGCCGCCGGCGCCTTGATCGACGTGCCGCGATTGGCGGCGAAATCCAGGCCCGAGTGCGGGTTGCGCTCCTCGCCGTTGAAGAAGCGGCGCAGGCCGAAGGGGCTGGACAACGGGCCGTTGACCGGCCGGTCGAACAGCAGGTTGCTCGGCTGGCGCGCGCTGAAGCGCTGGTAGGCGCGGGTCTGCTCGGCCAGTTCGCGCTCGATGCGTTTGAGATTCTCGGCGTTGGGGCTGACCTGCTGTTGGTTCTTGATGTTGATGCGCTGTTCGCGATAGTGCTTGGCGCCGACCTGGAAGCTGTGTGGCCGGCCGTCGACTGCCAGCTGCTGGGCGCCGGGTTTGACCGTCAGCGGGATGCCGACGATGGCGATCCAGCGCTGGCCGTCCTCGCGGATGGTCAGCACCGGCTTGTCCTGGTAACGCACCTTTGGCGCGCTGGCGGCGTCGCCGAGATCGAGCACGGCGACGCCGCCGGGCACCGGCTTGTTCAACAGGCGGGTGATAAAGCCTTCGGCCTGAGCGGGCAGGGCGAAGGCGGTGCACAGAAGGAACGCGATCAGGCGCATGCGGCTATCCCTGGGGTGGATCGGCGCGCGTCGCTGATCCACCCGGCAAAAGGTCAATCGAGCAGCGACAGCGTCGCCGGTTGAATATGGTTGTCTTCGACCCGCACATCCAGTTCGCCCTCGCCCAGGCGGGCCTTGAGGCGTTGCCCCGGGCGGGTCTGGGCGGCACGGCGCACGGCCTGGCCGCGTTCGTCGAGGAGGATGCTGTAGCCGCGGCCGAGGGTGGCCAGCGGGCTGACGATCTGCAGTTGCGCAGCCAGCGCGCCCAGTTGCTGGCGCTGGCTGCGCAGCTGGCCCTGCATGGCGCGCGGCAGGCGCGCGGCCAGGCCATCCAGGCGCTGGCGCAGCAGGGCCAGGTTGCGCCCCGGATGCTGGGCGGCGAGACGGGCGTCGAGGCGCGCCAGACGTTCGCGCTGGTTGATGAGCTGTTGGTTGAAGGCGCGGCGCAGGCGCATGTCCAGATCGTCCAGGCGCTGGGCCTGCTGGCGCAGACGCTCGCCGGGATGACGCAGACGCCGGCTCACGCCCTCCAGGCGCAGCCGTTCGCGGGCCAGGCGCCCCTGCATGTGCAGCACCAGGCGGCGCTGCAGGTTGTGCAGACGCTGCACCAGCTCGCTGCTGTCGGGGGCCAGCAGCTCGGCGGCGGCCGACGGCGTCGGCGCGCGCACGTCGGCGACGAAGTCGGCGATGGAAACGTCGGTCTCGTGGCCCACGGCGCTGACGATGGGCGTCACGCAGGCGGCCACGGCGCGGGCCACGGCTTCCTCGTTGAAGCACCACAGGTCCTCCAGCGAGCCGCCGCCGCGGGCCAGGATCAGTGCGTCGAAGCCCTGCGCGTCGGCCAGCTGCAGGGCGCGGACGATCTGCGCGGTGGCCTCACGGCCCTGCACCGCGGTGGGAATCAGGGTCAGCTGCACCTGCGGCGCGCGGCGGCGGAACACGCTGATGATGTCGCGAATGACGGCTCCAGTGGGCGAGCTGACGATGCCGATACGCTTGGGATGGGCGGGCAGGGCGAGCTTGCGCTCGGTGGCAAACAGCCCTTCGGCGGACAGCTTGTCCTTGAGCGCTTCGAAGGCCAGGCGCAGGGCGCCGTCGCCGGCCGGCTCGACCGCATCGAGAATCAGCTGGTAGTCGCCGCGGCCCTCGAACAGCGAGACCTTGCCGCGTACCTTTACCGCCAGACCATCGCGCAGCGCCTGGCGCACCCGCGCGGCGTTCTGTCGGAACAGCGCGCAGCGCACCTGGGCCTGGCTATCTTTGAGGGTGAAGTAGATATGCCCGGAGGCCGGCCGCGCCAGGTTGGAGATTTCCCCCTCGACCCAGATGCTGGCGAACACGTCTTCCAGCAGCAGGCGGGCGCGGTTGTTCAGTTGGCTTACGCTTAGCACCTCGCGGTCGAGGTTCAGGCGGGCAAAGGGATCGTTGATCATGGACCGGCATGATAAAGGCTTTGGCGTCGCGGCCATAGTTGACCGCTGCACCACTACCGCTAAGCTGCGCGACTTTTCTTCGTATGGAGCACGCCATGGGCGAGAACCAGGCCATCATCGTGCCGCAGATCTCCAGCCTGCCGGGCAACGAGGCGTTGGCCGCGCGCCTGCTGCGCTGGCTGGCGCAGCGCGAGATCGTCCAGGCGCATGTCAGCACCTGCGGGCGCAGCGGCAATCGCATGGCCTTCGCCATCGCCGCGGGTGCGCGGCGGGTGGTCGAGCGCCCGGAGCTGCTGCCGTTCGGCCGGCCGATCAACGGCCTGGAGCTGGTGACCAAGCGCTGCATCTACACCCCGACCCAGGGCTTTGGCGAAGAAGCCGGCTGCCCCGCGTGCCGCCAGGAGATCGGCCCGCCGCTGTTCGACAGCCTGGAACGCTGGTGGCCGGGGGAGACCGACAACTTCGCCTGCCCCGAATGCGGCTTTGAGGACGATATCAACGGCTTCCTGTTCCTGCAGCCCTGCGGCTTCTCCGACCTGGGCCTGGTGTTCAACAACTGGGCGGATGCCGGCTTTCGCCAGGACTTTCTCGACGAACTGGCCGAGCGCATCGGCTTCGCCGTGCGCCTGGTGCGGGTCGACTGCTGAGGGCGGATTGGCCGAGGTCGGATAGGGCAGGGCGTCTGCCCACTGACCGGTCGGCCGTTTTCTGGCCGCACCTGCCACACTTTGCATTGAGCGGGCGGGGGTGGCTGGGTATAATGCCGCGCTTCTTATTTTCCCGCCCGGGAGCCCGCCATGCTGCGCATCAGCCAAGAAGCACTCACTTTCGACGACGTCCTGCTCATCCCCGGTTATTCCGAGGTGTTGCCCAAGGACGTCAGCCTGAAGACCCGCCTGACCCGCGGCATCGAACTGAATATCCCGCTGCTGTCCGCCGCCATGGACACCGTCACCGAGGCGCGCCTGGCCATCGCCATGGCCCAGGAAGGCGGCATCGGCATCATCCACAAGAACATGACCATCGAGCAGCAGGCTGCCGAGGTGCGCAAGGTCAAGAAGTTCGAGGCCGGCGTGGTCAAGGACCCGATCACCATCGAGGCCGACGCCACCGTGCGCGACCTGTTCGAGCTGACCCGGCAGAACAACATCTCCGGCGTGCCGGTGCTCTCCAACGGTGACCTGGTGGGCATCGTCACCTCCCGCGACGTGCGCTTCGAGAACCGCCTGGACGCCCTGGTGCGCGAGGTGATGACGCCGAAAGAGCGTCTGGTCACCGTCAAGGAAGGCGCCGCCAAGGAAACCGTGCGCGAGCTGCTGCACAAGCACCGCATCGAGAAGGTGCTGATCGTCGACGACGCCTTCACCCTCAAGGGTATGATGACCGTCAAGGACATCGAGAAGGCCAAGGCCTACCCGCTGGCGAGCAAGGACGACCAGGGTCGCCTGCGCGTCGGCGCCGCCGTCGGCACCGGCGCCGATACCGGCGACCGCGTCGCCGCGCTGGTCAACGCCGGCGTCGACGTGATCATCGTCGACACCGCCCACGGCCACTCCAAGGGCGTGATCGACCGCGTGCGCTGGGTCAAGCAGACCTTCCCGGACGTTCAGGTGATCGGCGGCAATATCGCCACCGGCGATGCCGCCAAGGCACTGGTCGAAGCCGGCGCCGACGGCGTCAAGGTCGGCATCGGCCCGGGCTCGATCTGCACCACCCGTATCGTCGCCGGCGTCGGCGTGCCGCAGATCAGTGCCGTGGCCAACGTCGCCGCCGCCCTGGCCGGTAGCGGCGTACCGCTGATCGCCGACGGCGGCATCCGCTTCTCCGGCGACCTGTCCAAGGCCATAGTCGCCGGCGCTTCCGCGGTGATGATCGGCTCCATGCTGGCCGGCACCGAAGAAGCCCCGGGCGAAGTCGAATTGTTCCAGGGCCGTTCCTACAAGGCCTACCGCGGCATGGGCTCGCTGGGCGCCATGGCGCAGGCGCAGGGCTCCTCGGATCGCTACTTCCAGGACTCCTCGGCCGGTGCCGAGAAGCTGGTGCCGGAAGGTATCGAAGGTCGCGTGCCGTACAAGGGCGCCATGGCCGCCATCGTCCATCAGCTGATGGGCGGCCTGCGCGCCTCCATGGGCTACACCGGCTGCGCCACCATCGAAGAGATGCGCACCAAGCCGGAGTTCGTGCGCATCACCGGCGCCGGCATGGCCGAGTCGCACGTGCACGACGTGCAGATCACCAAGGAAGCCCCGAACTATCGGGTCGGTTGATTCGCCGCAATGCTATGAATAACGGGGCTGTTCGATCAGCCCCGTGTCATTTGTGAATACCTACGAGAGACGGCCATGGCCCACGACATTCACGCCCACCGCATCCTGATTCTGGACTTCGGTTCCCAGTACACCCAACTGATCGCCCGCCGCGTGCGCGAGATCGGCGTCTATTGCGAACTGCACCCCTGGGACATGAGCGACGAGGACATCCGCGCTTTCGCCCCGCGCGGCATCATCCTCGCCGGCGGCCCGGAGTCGGTGCACGAGGAGGGTAGCCCGCGCGCGCCGCAAGCCGTGTTCGACCTCGGCGTGCCGTTGCTGGGCATCTGCTACGGCATGCAGACCATGGCCGAGCAGCTCGGCGGCAAGGTGGAAGGTTCCGACCTGCGCGAGTTCGGCTACGCCCGCGTCGACGTGGTCGGCAAGAGCCAGCTGCTCGAAGGCATCGAGGACCATGTTGACGCCGACGGCGTGCTCGGCCTCGACGTGTGGATGAGCCACGGCGACAAGGTCACCCGCATGCCCGAGGGCTTCCATATCCTCGCCAGCACCCCGAGCTGCCCGATCGCCGCCATGAGCGACGACGCCCGTCACTACTACGGCGTGCAGTTCCACCCGGAAGTGACCCACACCAAGCAGGGCGGCCGCATCCTCTCGCGCTTCGTTCTGGAAATCAGCGGCTGCGAGGCCCTGTGGACCCCGGCCAATATCGTCGACGACGCCGTTGCCGCGGTGCGCGCCCAGGTCGGCGACGCCAACGTGCTGCTCGGCCTGTCCGGCGGCGTCGACTCCTCGGTGGTCGCCGCCCTGCTGCACAAGGCCATCGGCGACCAGCTGACCTGCGTGTTCGTCGACAACGGCCTGCTGCGTCTGCACGAAGGCGAGCAGGTGATGGCCATGTTCGCCGAGAACATGGGGGTCAAGGTGATCCGCGCCAACGCCGAAGAGCAGTTCCTCAACAACCTGGCCGGCGAAGCCGATCCGGAGAAGAAGCGCAAGATCATCGGCCGCACCTTTATCGATGTGTTCGATGCCGAGGCCAGCAAGCTTCCCAACATCCAGTTCCTCGCCCAGGGCACCATCTACCCGGACGTGATCGAGTCGGCCGGCGCCAAGAGCGGCAAGGCCCACGTGATCAAGAGCCACCACAACGTCGGCGGCCTGCCGGAGGAGATGAACCTCAAGCTGGTCGAGCCGCTGCGTGAACTGTTCAAGGATGAGGTGCGCAAGATCGGCCTGGAGCTGGGCCTGCCCTACGACATGGTCTACCGCCACCCCTTCCCGGGCCCGGGCCTGGGCGTGCGCATCCTTGGCGAAGTGAAGAAGGAATACGCCGACCTGCTGCGCCGCGCCGACCACATCTTCATCGAAGAGCTGCGCAAGGCCGACTGGTACCACAAGACCAGCCAGGCCTTCGTGGTGTTCCAGCCGGTGAAATCGGTCGGCGTGGTCGGCGACGGCCGTCGCTACGCCTGGGTCGTCGCCCTGCGTGCCGTGGAAACCGTGGACTTCATGACCGCTCGCTGGGCGCACCTGCCTTACGAGCTGCTGGAAACCGTCAGCGGCCGCATCATCAACGAAATCGAAGGCATCTCCCGCGTCACCTACGACGTGTCGAGCAAGCCGCCGGCCACCATCGAGTGGGAGTGATCCGGCGTCTGGCACTGGCTGGCATCTAGTAGCACTAAAACACACCTAAGCCCGCGTCACTGCGGGCTTTTTTGTGATTTCGTTCAGCACCGCCTGGCAACATTTGGCATCGCCAAGCACCGTTTTTTCATGGCATGATGGATGGCATTGAATGCTTCTATGCCATGAGAAGTCGCCAATACCATGCAACCACCTTGCGGATGTTCATGGTATCGAATTTGTGTAAGACGATGATTTAATTGTTGTTTTACGCCAGGATGGGCCGGTTTTCTGATCATGGTATTTGAGCTGAATCAGGGCGAGAACCATGTTGACCGATACCAAGCTGCGCAACCTCAAGCCGAAGGACAAGCTCTACAAGGTGAATGACCGTGACGGCCTCTATGTAGCCGTCACGGCCGCCGGAGCGATCTCGTTCCGCTACAACTACTCGATCCACGGTAGGCAGGAGACCATCACCTTCGGCCGCTACGGTGTCGGCGGCATCACCTTGGCGGAAGCCCGCGAGCGGTTGGGCGAGGCCAAGAAGATGGTCGCGGCCGGGAAGTCACCGGCCAAGGAAAAGGCGCGGGACAAGGCCCGCGTCAAGGACGCGGAGACGTTCGGGGCCTGGGCGGAAAAGTGGCTGCGCGGCTACCAGATGGCCGACTCCACCCGCGACATGCGCCGCTCGGTCTACGAGCGCGAGCTGAAGCCGAAGTTCGGCAATCAGAAGCTGGTGGAGATCACCCACGAAGACTTGCGCGCGCTGACCGATGCCATCGTCGAGCGCGGCGCGCCGGCGACAGCCGTGCATGTCCGCGAGGTGGTGCTCCAGGTCTTTCGCTGGGCCATCGAGCGCGGCCAGAAGGTCGAGAACCCGGCCGAGCTGGTGCGCCCGACGACCATTGCCAAGTTCGAGCCGCGCGACCGTGCGCTGACGCCCGACGAGATCGGCCTGATGTACCAGTACATGGAGCGCATCGGCACAGCGCCATCCATTCGGGCGGCGGCCAAGCTGCTGCTGTTGACGATGGTGCGCAAGAGCGAGCTGACTAACGCGACATGGAGCGAGATCAATTTCAGCGACGCGCTTTGGACGATCCCGAAGGAGCGGATGAAGCGGCGCAATCCGCACCTGGTGTTCCTGTCCCGGCAGGCGCTGGACATCTTCATTGCCCTGAAAACCTTCGCAGGGGGATCGGACTACGTGCTTCCGTCGCGGTATGACTCGGATTTACCCATGAGCAGCGCCACGCTCAACCAGGTGCTGACGCTGACGTATCGGCTGGCGCAGAAGGAGGGGCGGTCGCTCGCCAAGTTCGGGCCACATGACTTGCGGCGCACGGCCAGCACGTTGTTGCATGAAGCCGGCTACAACACGGACTGGATCGAGAAGTGCCTGGCACACGAGCAGAGAGGCGTCAGGGCCGTCTACAACAAGGCCGAGTACCGCGAGCAGCGCACGGCGATGTTGCAGGACTGGGCGGACATGATCGACGAATGGACGCTGAGACGGCCGAAGGTGTAAACCAGACGAAGGCAGGTTAGGCAGCGCCGCCTGAGCATCGAGGCATGGCCTCGGGTTTCATTGACACTTGAGGGGCGCAGCGTTTTAGCCGCTAAAAGGGGCAGCAGAGCCGCCGGCCACGGCAGACGGAGTGAAGCCAGGGCGCATGGCCTGAGTGCCCGACGACTTCCGCGCCTCTATCCATTCCTCGACCTCGGCCAAGTCCCAGGCGACGTTTCGGCTGGTGAGTGCGATCCGGCGCGGAAACTCCCCGCGCTGCTCCATGTTGAAGATCGTGCGCTCAGACAGCGGGATCATCGCCAGTAGCTTCTTCCGATTGATGAGCGTCTTGCTTGTCGTTGCCTGCATCCCCTGGCCTCTTTCAGTCACTTGCGAACATGTGCCTGATGGTGCCTGGCAATGCGGATTGTTTCGTCCTATTAGTTGGTCAATTAGGTTGACGCCGTGAGCGCGGCTTTGTACTCAAGCGGAACATTGCGGGGATCGCCGCCAGCGCCTTCGATACCGCTTGGCGCTCGATGCCGAGCTTTCGCGCAATCTCCGACTGATTGAGTCCAGACCACTGGAGCATCAGCATCTGCTTTTTGCGATCCGATAGCTTCGAGTCCACCATCAGCCGTGCTTGATTGCGCAGCTCTGCCTTGTCCGCCGGCTGTAAGGTTTGGCCCGCGACATAGTGGAAGAAGTAGCTGTCAACCAGTTGATCGCCCGATTTCACTTGGGCAGTGGCCGGCTTCGCGCATTGCTGGTTGAGTCTCGCCAGTTCGAGGTCGAATTGCGCGAGGGATCGCCTTGCTTGTCTGTAGACAGGGTTCCATGCGCCGCTCGGCAATTTAGGCCGGTGATCCAGGCAATACAGGCTGCTTAGTCGAAGCTTTTCCTCTGGATCGTCCGCCTTCGGATCATCGCTCCCGCCGGCGAATGAGGTCAGCTCGGCGAGTGATCCGCAGAACCGGCAGAACCCCTGGAGGCGTTCGCCATTCAGTCGGGTGTCGCGCACCTTCGACTTCACCGGCCGTTTGCAGGCGCAGTCCCATACAAGCCCAATCAACGATTCGAGTGTCGCAACAAACCGCCGATCTCTTGGCGTCTGCCTATCCTCCGTTTTGATGAACTGGCGCAGCAACTGCCGCTGCATGCGAACCATCGCATCAAGTCCAACCAGTCGAATGATCCCGCTGAGGCCCACCCCTGTCCCTGCTCCGGGGATATGGCCCAAGTAGCGTTGTGGCAGCGTCGCCGTGTACGCAGCCACGGCGGGGTCAATGAGTTCCTGTATCAGCCCAACGATGGGGTAGCGCCGCGAGGAGGCGGAATACGGCCGCCAGCGATCCTCAAACTGCTCGATGGCTTCCGAGACAGTGGGATCGCAGCCTTCCCAGATGACAATGGTTGGATCGTTCTTCATGTCAACCATTTTGGACAACTAATAAGATGTAGGCAACCCCCAATAGCGCCTAACCTTCGTTGCAATTCAGTTGATAACGGAGGTTTACGCAATGACGATAGAAGACACGCTGCTGCAACGCTTTGGCCCGCTGCTGAGCATGGCGCAGCTCGCCTCTGTCCTGGATCGATCGCCTGATGGATTGCGGATCAGCCTGCGCGCGACGAACGAGTGGACGCAGCGGATCAACAAGGCTCGGTTGAAGATCGGCCGGCGGGTCTACTTCCGAACCTCGCAGATCGCCGAGGCATTGAGCGACGAGTCCCTGTACGGAACGGGGAACTGAGTCATGGCGATTGATGTACTGGCGGCGTTCGAGCATGAACCGCCGGTGCTGGACTTCATATGGCCGGGCTTCCTCGCGGGAACCGTCGGCGCGCTCGTCGCCCCAGGGGCCACTGGCAAGAGCTTCTGGGCGCTGGAAGCGGCCATGAGCATCGCATGCAGCGTGGCCGGCGGCGACCTCGTGGGACTTGCTCCCGCGCACACCGGGCGCGTGGTCTATCTGGCCGGGGAAGACCCACCGCCCGCGCTTGTGCGGCGCATTCATGCCATCGGCCAGCACCTCGGGCACGCGGCTCGTCAAGCCATCGCGGAGAACCTCGCGCTTGAGCCGATCATGGGCAAGCGCCTGGACATCATGAAAAAGGCCCACTTGCGCCGCGTTATTGAGGACGGTGCCGGGGCGCGGCTGATCGTGCTGGACACCCTGAGCCGCATTCACACTCTCGATGAGAACAGCAACGGCAACATGGCCCACCTCGTGGCCGTACTGGAGCACGTTGCTGCCACCACGGGTGCATCCGTGCTCTACCTGCACCACGTCAGCAAGGGCAGCGCCCGCGAAGGGCAGACCGACCAGCAGCAGGCCGCGCGTGGCGCGTCCGCGCTGATCGACAACGCCAGGTGGTGCGGTTACGTCGCCCGCATGACCGAGGACGAGGCGAAGCGCCTCAGCGACCGCGCCCATGACCGGCAGCCCATCGGCGATGAGCGGCGCGGCTACTTCGTGCGTTTCGGCGTCAGCAAGCAGAACTACGACGCCACGCCGCTTGATCGCTGGTACATGCGGCACGCCGGCGGCGTGCTGGTGCCGGTGGAGCTGTATGAGGCCAGCAGGAATGAGGAAAGACGTGATGGTCGGAGGCGAGGCGATGGCTTTTGACCTCACCCATGCCAGGCACGATCCAATGCACTGCTTGGTCCCCGGCTTGTTCCGCAGTCTCAAGCGCGGCGAACGGAAGAGGCTCAAGCTCGATGTGACGTATCACTACGCCGAAAATGAACAAGCGCGGTTCGTCGGCTTCGAGCCTCTTGGTGCTGATGACATGCGGCTGCTGCAAGGTCTTGTGGCTCTTGGAGGACCGAAGGGCATCATCCTGACGCCAGAGCCAACAGCGGACTTGCCGAAGCAACTCCGTCTATTCCTTGAGCCGAAGTTCGACGCGGTAGGGCAGGATGCGCTGGTCGTGAGAGAGAGTATGACCAGCCTGCTAGGCGAAATCGGCTTGACCGATGGCGGCGACAATATCAGGGCGATCAAGGCGAGCTTGCTGCGCATGGCAAACGTGACGGTGGTAGTCAGCAAGGGAAGCAGGCAAAGGTCTTTTCACCTGATGAGCTACGCCTTCAATGAGGAGGACGGGCGGTTGTTCGTCGCGCTGAATCCCCAGATTGCGGAGGCGATTCTTGGGAGGCGCCCGTATACCCGCATCGAGATGGCCGAGGTGCGGGCGCTACAAACCGACCCGGCCCGCCTGATTCACCAACGGCTATGCGGCTGGATCGATCCCGGCAAAGCCGGGCGCGTGGAACTCGATACCCTTTCTGGCTACGTCTGGCCGGACGAGGCGAACGCCGAGGCCATGAAGAAGCGCCGCCAGAAGGCCCGCAAGGCTCTGGCCGAGCTTGCCACCGTGGGCTGGAAGGTCAGCGAGTATGCGGCAGGGAAGTGGGAAATTGGCAGGCCGAAGCCCGTAGTAACGTTCCCCAAACTCCGTAGCAATGTTCCCCTTCACCCGTAGCAACGTTCCCCGTCTCAAACCGGAAAACACAGCAACGGCGCGGGCTTGCGGCTAGTTCGCAAATTCCATCCATGATCTTCCAAGATCATCCACTAGGCGCGGTGCTTGCCGCCGCCCTTTAGGGCGACGCCAAGCCCTTGCCGCTTGCCGATGGTCGGCCTTCGGCCGTTGAGTTGTACGCCAGAAGGGGGGGCAGCTCCGGGCGGTTCTTTTAGCGGCTAAAACGCTGCGCCCCTCAAGTGTCAATAGGCAGGTGTTGTATGTTGTATGTTGTATGTTGTAGCGCGCTACAACATACAACAGTTCAAATCCATTCCCGGTCACGTCATGAGGCCGGCCCTTCTTTCGCGCACACGTCGAGCTGCAGCATCGCCATTTCCGGCGAGGCTGGCCATGTCCGGGCCACGGTCGACCATCGCCACATCCGACGATGCACCGAGGGCCCCATCGTCAGTTCCGACGATGGCGGCCGCCGGCGCTCGAGCTCGCATCGCCGCCTCTGACGATGTGATCCACTCTTTGACACTTGAGGGGCCGAGCGGCGGGGGATTCTCTCGGCCTCCCTCTTGGCGTTCAACCTTCCGTGCCGAATGGGCTGCCATCCCTATTTCGATGCGCGTGCCAGTGTCATCGGCTCCATGTCAACCGTTTCGGCCAATTATTGGAATGTTGTGTAGGCGGGCACTCCGTAACCTTCGGAGTAGTTCAGTTGATAACGGAGGTTTACGGACATGGCGACGACAGAAAGCAGCTATCCAGACGAGCTGGCCGCACGGCTCGCTCATCAGCAGCAGACCTCGCAGATAAAGCGCAGGGACTACCTGGCCGCTTTCATGGCGGCGCGCGCGGACGTGAAGGAAGCGATGGAGGCCGGCTACGCGCTCAAGATCATCTGGGAGCACATGCGCGAGATTGGGCGAATCCCTTTCCGCTATGAGACGTTCCTGAAATACGTTCGCCAGCACATCACCAATGCGCCGCCTGGCTCCACGGGTCAGGGCACGAAGTGAGCAAAGTCCCATGCTCAATCGCTGCAAGCGCATGGCTGAAACGCTGTTACCGGCCTCTTGGATCGCTGCAAGCACACGGACGTTGGCAATTTCCGTTGGTTTTCTCGCTGCTGGCGCGCTGTTGCGAAGCAATGGTGCGGTTACAGCGCGAAATTCGATGAGTCATACGAGACAAAAACAACGCCGTAAGGCGGGCAGGATGTGTGAAGTAGGCCCACCGGCAAGCCGGTTGTCCTTCTTCACTGTCCCTTATTCGCGCGGGGCGCTCAACGGGCATCCTGCTCTGCGAGGCTGCCGGCTACCGCCGGTTGGAGGACAAATGGGCGACGAGAATCGAATCACCAGGAAGGGCAGCCCACCGATCAAGGTGTACTGCCTTCCAGAAGAACGCGAACTGATTGAGGCGAACGCCAAGATGGCGGGAATCAGCATGGCGCGCTACCTGCGCGACGTAGGCCAGGGCTACCAGGTCAGGGGTGTCATGGACTATCACTATGTGCGCGAGTTGGTGCGAGTGAATGGCGACCTTGGCCGGCTGGGCGGATTGCTCAAGCTATGGCTGACCGACGATCCGCGCACAGCCCGGTTCGGCGATGCCACGATCCTTGCCCTGCTGGGTCGGATCGAGGCCACCCAGGACGAAATGAGCCGGCTCATGAAGTCGGTGGTGCAGCCGAGGGCCGAACCTTGAGAGTTTTAGCAGCTAAATTACCGTGTGCTGCACGCGACACAAGCCCCTTCCAGGCCGCCAGCCTGGGCGTTATCAACTCTTGGGAGAACGCATAAGGCCAGGGACACCCCGTAAGGGCCGAGAACAGAATCACCGAAGCCCGGGCCTCAGTGCCAAGGGCGATACCGATTAGCTAGTGGCGTAGCTCTTCGATGAAACCTTGCCGTGGGCAAGCGCGAGCTTGGTCAAGGCATTGCCTTTCTTTCATCGAATGGAGATTGCGACCATGAAGCACGTCCGTTTTTTAGCGGCTAAAACCGCGCTCGCCGCCGCTCTGGCCGGCAGCATCATCATCACCCCGGCGCAGGCAGGCATCCCCGTCATCGACGGCGGCAACCTGGTGCAAAACGTCATGACGGCCATCGAGTCGGTGGCGCAGACGCTCAAGCAGATCGAGCAGTACCAGACCCAGTTGCAGCAGTACGAAAACATGCTGCAAAACACAATGGCCCCGGCCGCGTATATCTGGGATCAGGCGCAGTCCACCATCAACGGATTGATGGCCGCCACCGACACGCTGAACTACTACCGGAATCAGCTCGGCAGCGTCGATGCGTACCTGGGCAAGTTCCAGGATGTGGCCTACTACCGTGGTTCGCCGTGCTTCTCGGCCGCCGGGTGCTCGGATGCCGAGCGCGCCGCGATGGAGCAAAACCGCAGCCTGGCGAGCGAGAGTCAGAAGAAGGCGAACGACGCGCTTTTCAAGGGCCTGGAGCAACAGCAGCGCAACCTTTCCGCCGATGCTCGCCAGCTCGAACGGCTCCAGTCCGCCGCGCAGGGCGCGACCGGGCAGATGCAGGCCATCGGCTACGCCAACCAGCTCGCCGCCAACCAGGCAAACCAGCTCCTGCAAATCCGTGGCCTGCTGATCGCACAGCAGAACGCCGCGACCGCCAGGATGCAGGCGCAGGCCGACGTAGAGGCGCAACAGCAGGCCGCCGGCGCGACTTCCAGGGAATCCAGGATCGAGCGCACGGCCAACCCAAGAAACTGGCTCGAACTGACCCGCTGACGGAGGCCCTGCACCATGAAGAATACGATGCTGCTTGCCGGCCTCGTGGTGGTGCTGGTGGCTGGTTGCGACAACAAGCCAGCCATCCCGCCCATGCCCGAGGTCAATGACACCAATTGCCAGATTGAGGCGATCACGAAGATCGAGGATAGGGCCACGCGCGAGAAATTCGCCGGGCTGTGCTCGCGCCGGTCGCCGGCCGCCGGCGGCATCGCGCCGACCGAGAAGCCCATGAACTGGCTCGAACTGGCCGACCCGAAAGACCAGAAGGAGGCGAAGCCATGAAAGCACTGCACAAGGCGGCGCTGATCGGCGTCGCCCTCGCGCTTTACTCCACCGCCGCGTCGGCCCAGCTCACCAACCAAGGGATGCTTGACCAGGTGGTGACGGAGTTCGCCACGCGGGCCACGTCCTGGCAGACGGTGGTGATGAATGCCGCGATGTTCCTGTTCTGGACGCTGGGCACGATCTCGCTGGTTTTCACGTTCGGCTTCATGGCGCTGCGCAAGGCCGACATTGGCGAGTTCTTCGCCGAGTTCATCAGGTTCATCCTGTTCTTCGGCTTCTTCCTCTGGCTGTTGCGCTATGGCCCGACCTTCGCCAACTCGATCATCCAGTCACTGGCCCGGCTTGGTGAGCAGGCGTCTGGGGTGGCGTCGGTGACACCCTCGGGCATCGTGGATATTGGCTTCATGATCTTGAAGCAGGCATTCAGGAACTCGTCGATCTGGTCGCCCGTGGATAGCTTCATCGGTGTGGCCTTGAGCGTCGGCATCCTGATCCTGCTGGCCGTTGTCGCCGTGAATATGTTGCTGCTTCTCGTGTCAGGCTGGCTGCTGATGTACGCCGGTATCTTCTTCCTTGGCTTCGGCGGCTCGCGTTGGACGTCAGACATGGCGATCAACTACTACAAGACCGTGCTGGGCGTGGCCGTGCAGATCATGACGATGGTGCTCCTGGTCGGCATCGGGAACGACCTGCTTTCCAGCTTCTACGCCAGGATGAACACCGGCACCCTGAACTTTGAAGAGCTGGGCGTGATGCTCGTTTTCTGCGTGGCGTTGCTCATGCTGGTCAATCGCGTGCCCCCGCTTGTCGCCGGCATCATCACCGGCTCGGGTATCGGTGGCGCTGGTGGCATCGGCAACTTCGGTGCAGGTGCCGCCATCGGTGCGGCTATGGGCGCGGCGAGCATGGCCGCCGGAGCGGCAAGCGTGGCTGGCGCGGCCGTGATGGGCGGTGCAGCCTCGGCCGCCGGCGGCATGTCGGCGATTAAAGCAGCGTTCGAGAAAGCAGGGGCCAGCGCCGGTGGCGAATCGGGCGGAATGCCCATGTTTGGTGGTGGTGCTGGCGGTGATTCCGATGCTGGATCGTTCGCGCAGGCGGCGGGCTTTGGTGGCGGCGGTTCCAGTGCCGGCACAAGTACGCCGCTCGGCCAGGCGGCCGGCTTCTATAACTCGGGAAGCTCCAGCAGTTCGGGCAGCAGCGGCCAGAGCAAGGTGGCACAGCAGACCAGCCACGCCGACAGCTCGGGCAGCGGTTCCAGCTCGAAGGCCAGCAGCGACGCCGGCAGCTCGAAGGCCGGCCAAGGTGCGGGCAGCCTTCTCGCGGCGACGGCTGCGAACCTGGCGCATGGCATTGGCGACGTTGCGAAGGCCAAGGCGGCCAGCATCCGCGACGCCGCTGCCGAACGCATCGCCGACACCACTGGCGGAAAGATCGCCGCCGCGATCCGGGCGAGCAGCCAGACAGACCAGGCGGCCGAGGATGTGCCCAGCTTCGGCGGCAACAGCCTGGCAGGGGCCGATTCGGCTGCTGCTGATCCTGATGATGAAGTGGCCACGTTCGCCAACCGCGACAAGGAGGTATGACGATGACGCCGAGAGGATTTTTCGATTGCCTGGACCTTGCCGCTACCGAGCAGCGCCAGGCACAGGCGGTTGAGGTTGAGCCGGTCGACGATCAATCGACTGATGCAGACCCCGCGGCAGAAGTTGCGGCCTTTGTTGATCGACCCGCCTCGCCCGTCATTGAGGCCACCAAGCCGGCGGCCAGGTCGGGCGGCAACGCCAGCAGCTACGGCAGCAGCGCGAGAAGCACGCCGCTGGCCGAGGCCGCCGGCTTCTACGGCACCGGCAGCCGATAAGCGCGCCGGCCGGCGTGGGGCCGGCCGACACTTCCACAACCCACCTGTTAGAGAGGTGAATCATGGCAACCCTGAATCCTACCAATGCAACGCAGGCCGTTCATCATGCAGCCGTGCAGCTCGCCGCGCTCGACTGGCTCGACCAGGACGCAGCGCGGCAGCTAGGGCCGCTCGCCGAGGCCGTCGCCAATGCCTTCATGGTCGTCTTCTACCAGGCCGAGACGGGCCGGGCGACGCCTGCTGACTTCCGCGAGGCCCTGGAGGCGGTGCGGCAGTCACTCCGTGCCGCGTAGGCACGCGCACCAGGAACAGCAAGGGCGGCCAGTGGCCGCCCTTGTCGTTTCCGGGCCTGCATCGTCATAGCCGGCGATGTGCGCCGGCGTGCTCGAGCATCGCCAGATCGGACCATGACGGCCGCTCTGGCTTTTCCCCTTGGCGTGGATCTCGCATCGTCATTTCCGGCGATGAGATCCCCGCGCACCAAGTCGCGCACATGGTGCTGCAGCACCGTCAGGAATGGCGATGCTGGCCAGCTCCCTACTCGATGCCGTGCATGACTTTGGCCCGCGCTGCAACTGCGCGGGCGTGCTCGACATAGGCCTGGTCGCCGGTGGCCTCGGCTTCGGCCAGGAACGCGGCCACGGTCTCGGTGCTGGTCAGCCATTTGGCCGGGTCAAACGGTGTCAGCATTTCACGGCCAGCAGCCTTCGTCATCTGGCGAAGTGCAATCAGTAGCTCGCCCTTGTCGCCATCCTCAAGGATGCTGTTCAGCAGTTCCACGGCATAGGCCGGGTCTTTGCGGAACGTTTCGACCATCGCGTCGTCATGTAGGCGTGCGCGCACCTGGTCAGCTTCCAAGGCATCACAGGCCGGCCACTCGCGACCAACGGCCGGCGCATCTACCCATTCGCGTTGTTCCGGCGGCAGTGGATATCCGCCGGCGGCTTCGGCCTCGGCCAGCAGCTCGGCCAGGGTGTAACGCACCTGGTCAGGCGTGGCGGCGCGGGCCGGGTCGGCCTTCAAGGCGTCATAGGCGGGGCCTGCCTTCTCATACAGCCAGTTTTCAAGGCTCTTCGGTTCGGTCATTCTTATCCCCTATTGTCAGGTCTACGCGCAGGCCGGTGCGGCTATCTGCAATCGCTTCGTCGGGTTCCTTCCTGCCCATGATGACTCCTTTGTGCGGGGATTGCTGTATTGTTTGCTAGCAGTGGCTTTCTGAGCAATCTCAAGGAAATCATCCGTCAATCTGGCAGTGCTCATGATCTTTCCCTGAACGCCCGCAGCGCCCGCGACAGGGACAGCAGGAACAAGCCGGTCAAACCGAGCGCCGCGATGACCCAATGCTCGCCGAGGAACGCGCCGGCGGTCGTACCGGCCAGCACGACGGCGAGGATGGGCAGGTGGCAGGGGCAGGTCAGCACAGCCAGTCCGCCCCACAGGTAGCCGGTAATGGGCTTGCGCTCGGGGCCGTTCATGGCAACGCCCCTTCCTGCCGGGCGACCTCGGCACGCAGCGCGCTCAACTGCACCTCCAGGCCCGCAAGCGCCCGCTGTCGCCGTTCGACGAGTTGGCGCAGCTCGGTGAGCCACACCGCCGCTTCACCCGCATCCGGCGCATCGAGCGCCCGGCACAGCCGGGTCAGCACGTCCAGGCCGACCCCCGCCTCGAAGGCGGCCCGCACGAAGCACAGTCGCTGCAAGGCGGCGTCATCGAACAGGCCGTAGCCACCCGTGGTGCAGGCGACTGGCCGCAGCAATCCGCGCAGCAGGTAGTCGCGCACGATATGCACGCTCACCCCGGCATCAAGGGCCAGCCGGGACACCGTGTAGGCGTTCATCGAACACCTCCTTTTGGTCGGTTCACGGCAATGCATATACCGTTTCGCCGAGTTCAATCCGCGCGCTGCGAATCCGATGCCGGTGCCGTAGAACATTGGGTCGATATCCGATCACGGTGTCCTAGATGACATGGTCTGCAACAGATGTCGATTAAACTCCTGGCCCAAGCCGAAAGCCTCGTGGACACTGACGATCGCCAATCCTTCCAATCCTTGATGCTTGGAGGCCCAGTCTTCCGCCGTCGGGACAGATGCAAAGAAATGTACATGGCAACAGAAGGACTGACGAACGTCGGCTGCTTCCTGCGGCAATACCAAGGACACCGCCATGCCGGCAGGTTCGACAGCCTGTATCTCGCTGGGTGAAACCGTGAGTGAAACGGGTGCTCCGGTTGCAGCGCAATGCGATGAGACGCGAGCTGTACGGCCGATCAGCGCCGGAAATATCAAGGTGTCCAGCGCGCACCAGGCATACAGACGGCGGTCGTCAATTTCAAAGACATACGAAGTCTCGCGCAAGGTGAGGCCGTAGCCGATGATGTTCCCATCTTTGTCATATTCGGTACTGGTGGCCTGTTCGAGTACGGCGGCCACTCGCTCAGCGGGCCAGTCGAGAATCCCGGCAAGTGTCGTTCGTGAAACCGGACGCCCCTTGGCGAGTTCCCGCAGTAGCGGGACCAAGAGATCCGCAGTACCATTGGTACGATTGACCGAAGTGAGACGTTCTAAAATATATGGGGCGAGCTTCATGGTTCCATCTCCTTTCATCCTGCGCAGCAGGACAATTGTTTGACATCCTTGGTGAAGGTCTGCGCCGCGAGCTTCAGCCCCTCGACCATCGTCAGGTAGGGGAACAACTGGTCAGCCAGTTCCTGTACGGTCATGCGGTTACGGATCGCGAGCACCGCCGTCTGGATCAGCTCGCCCGCTTCCGGGGCCACTGCCTGTACCCCAATGAGTCGTCCGCTACCTTCCTCGATTACCAGCTTGATAAAGCCGCGTGTGTCGAAGTTGGCGAGCGCACGCGGCACGTTATCCAGTGTTAGCAGGCGGCTGTCGGTCTCGATCCCGTCGTGGTGCGCTTCCGCCTCGCTGTAGCCCACAGTGGCGACCTGCGGATCGGTGAACACCACCGCCGGCATCGCGGTCAGATTGAGCGTAGCGTCTCCGCCGGTCATGTTGATGGCCGCACGGGTGCCGGCGGCCGCTGCCACATAGACGAATTGCGGCTGGTCAGTGCAGTCTCCTGCGGCATAAATGTGTGGCGTACTGGTGCGCATGCCCTTGTCAATGACGATGGCTCCCTGCGCATTGACGGCGACACCCGCCGCTTCCAGCGCCAAGCTGCGCGTGTTCGGCGTGCGGCCGGTAGCGACCAGCAACTTGTCGGCGCGCACTTCGCCGTGCCCTGTGGTCAGCACGAATTCGCCGTCCGCATAGGCGACCTGGCTGGCTTGCGTGTGTTCCAGAACCTTGATTCCTTCGGCACGAAAGGCGGCTGTGACGGCCTCACCGATGGCCGGGTCTTCGCGGAAGAACAGTGTGCTGCGCGCCAGGATCGTGACCTGGCTGCCCAGCCGGGCGAAGGCTTGCGCCAGTTCCAGCGCCACCACCGACGATCCGATCACGGCTAGGCGTTCGGGAATGGTGTCACTCACTAGGGCCTCGGTAGATGTCCAGTACGGCGTGCCTTTCAAACCAGTGATGGGCGGAATGGCCGGACTGGCACCAGTGGCGACCAGGCAGCGATCGAACACCACGACGCGCTCGCCGCCATCGTTCAAACGGACGGTAAGGCTTTGGTCATCCTTGAAACGCGCTTCACCATGCAGAACGGTGATGGCCGGGTTGCCATCCAGGATGCCTTCATACTTGGCGTGGCGCAGCTCATCGACGCGCGCCTGCTGCTGGGCCAGTAGTTTGCTGCGGTTAATCGCCGGCACAGTAGCCGCGATGCCATCGTCGAACGGACTTTCACGGCGCAGATGCGCAATGTGGGCGGCACGGATCATGATCTTGGACGGTACGCAGCCGATGTTGACGCAGGTGCCGCCGATAGTACCGCGCTCGATCAGCGTGACTTTCGCGCCTTGCTCGACGGCCTTCAAGGCCGCCGCCATCGCCGCGCCGCCGCTGCCGATCACGGCCACGTGCAGCGCCGGCTCGCCGCCTTCATGCTTCGTGTCGCCACCGAGCCAGCCCAGCGCCTTATCCAACAGGCCGGTAGGCTTGTTCGGCGTGTCGGCGAGCCGTGCGCGGTAGCCGAGCGCGGCCACTGCGGCTACCAGAGGGGGCAAGTTCACGCCCGCGTCCGCCTCGATTTCGGCCTGCCGCTGCGCATAGGACACCGAGGCCGAGCGCACGCCGGGCACGTTTTTCAGGGCCTGCTGGACGTGCTCGGCGCACGACGTGCAGGTCATGCCTTCGATGTGAAGGGTGATCGCTTCGGCCATGACAGTGCCCTCACTGCTTGACGCTGGAGGGGTAGCCCGCGTTTGCGGTGGCCTTGGTCAAGGCGTCGGCATTGGTCTTCGCGTCGTCGAAGGTGACGACGGCTTCCCGCTTCTCGTAACTGACCTCGGCCTTTTGCACGCCGTCCACCTTGGTGAGTGCCTTCTTTACTGTGATCGGGCACGCGGCGCAGGTCATGCCGGGCACCGACAGGGTAACGGTCTTGGTGGCGGCCCAGGCGGGCGTGCTCAGGGCGGCGGCCAGGGCGATCAGGGTGGCGAGTTTCTTCATGGCAATTCTCCTTTCAATAGAACAGCGGCAGGATGTAGGGGAAAGCGAGGGCAACCAGAACCAGGGCGGCCACGACCCAGAAAATCACCTTGTAGGCCGTCCGCACTTGGGGCACGGCGCAGACGTCGCCCGGCTTGCAGGCATGGGCCGGTCGGAAGATGCTGCGCCAGGCGAAGAACAGCGCGACGAGTGCCGCGCCGATGAAGATCGGCCGGTACGGCTCCAGCACGGTCAGGTTGCCGATCCACGCGCCCGAGAAGCCGAGCGCGACCAGGACGAGGGGGCCGAGGCAACAGGCCGAGGCGAGGACGGCCGCGATGCCGCCGGTCGCCAGTGCGCCGCGGCCGTTCTTGGGTTCCGACATAAGGTTCTCCTTCCGGGACTTCGCTTGATGCTGTAACGTTACTTCCGTAGTCAACTACGGAGTCAAGCACCATGGAGAACGCTCAAGAGAATCTGACCATCGGGGCCTTCGCCAAGGCCGCCGGGGTGAACGTGGAGACGATCCGCTTCTATCAGCTCAAGGGCCTACTGCCCCAGCCGGAGCGGCCCTACGGGAGCATCCGCCGCTATGGTCTGGCGGACGTGGCGCGGGTGAAGTTCGTGAAGTCCGCCCAGCGCCTGGGTTTCAGCCTGGATGAGGTCGGCCAGCTCCTGAAACTGGAGGATGGCACCCATTGCAGCGAGGCGGCCGAACTGGCTGCCCACCGGCTGGCCGATGTGCGCGCACGCATGGCGGACCTCACGCGGATGGAAGAGGTGCTGTCGAAGCTGGTGAGCGAGTGCAACGCGCACCAGGGCAATGTTTCCTGCCCGTTGATCGCAGCCTTGCACTGTTGCTGAAGGGCATCTTCAGCCCTTAGCGTACGATTTTTGCCGTTCTGAGAAGACCTTAGTTGAGGACGCCGTCGCGAAGCCAACGCACTGGCTGCTAGCCAGGATGAACGCCAGGAGAAAAAGAGCATGACAAAGCTGCACCACGAAAACCGGACCGAGCCGTTTTTCATCACTGTGGAAGTAGAGGCTGAGCTGATCGCTGCCGGATACCAGTTTGAACCGCCAAGCCACTTCGCTACCATGCGCTTGCCCGAAGTACTGGCCGGCCTTACCGATGCGGAGCTGGCGACCTGGCCCAGCGAGCTATCGAAGGGAGAGGTCGAACGCCGGCAGCGCAGCGCATTCAAGGCAGAATGACGAACATGGCATTATTCATGGCATTTAATGCGGCAGAAATCATAAGTGCATGAAAGTACCGGTTGTTTTTCTGTCATTAACAATCGAGTGGGAGTGATGTCGGGTCCTTCTGGGCTCATTGAGATGTATCGATAGCCAATTGCAACGTGTTGATTTAAAAGAAAATTCGTTGCAATGGTTATCGAGGCCTATCGCCGATTAGCAGAACGGATTGGCGGTAGCGGTGACGGTAGTAAACAGCGGTCGGATTGAGACCGTTCTGTTTACTATCCGGTCAAAACCGGTCTTTGACGGTAAATCGCTCCTTGGGAAAGCTTGCCCCGTGCGGCTTTCCCGGCATCAACAGGTCTCCTGACCCTTGACGGTAAAAGCCGTCATGAACAGGAGTAAAAACCTCGATGCTCACTGATACCAAACTGCGCAATCTCAAGCCCAAGTCCAAGCTGTACAAGGCTTCCGACCGCGATGGTATGTACGTGACGGTATCGCCTACCGGTACCGTCACCTTTCGCTACGACTACCGTCTCAATGGACGCCGAGAAACGCTGACCATCGGGCGCTATGGGCCAACTGGCATTTCCCTGGCCATGGCTCGCGAGAAGCTGCTCGATGCCAAGCGCATGGTCGCCATGGGCAAGTCTCCTTCCCTGGAGAAGCAGCGCGCTAAGCGGCGCCTCAATGCTGCCAAGAATTTCGGTGAAACGCTGACGAAGTGGTTGGCCGGCGCGCGTATGGCCGACAGCACGCGCGCGATGCGCAAAAGCATCATCGACCGCGACATCCTGCCGGTCTTCGAGAACCGGCTGCTGACCGAAATCACCCCTGACGATCTGCGAGCTCTGTGTGCCAAGGTAAAGGCTCGAGGAGCGCCGGCAACTGCGGTCCATATTCGCGACATCGTGAAACAGGTCTATGCGTTCGCGATCCTGCATGGAGAGAAGGTCGAGAATCCGGCTGACGACGTTAAGGCGTCTTCCATCGCCACTTTCGTGCCGAAGGATCGGGCATTGAGCCCGACCGAAATTCGGCTGGCCTTCCATCAACTGGAGTCCATCGCCGCGTATCCCACGATCAAGCTGGCCTTGCGGCTGGTGCTGCTGACCTTGGTACGCAAGAGCGAGCTGATCGAGGCGACCTGGGACGAGGTGGACTTCGAAAACGCCACCTGGACGATCTCCAAGGAGCGGATGAAGGGGCGTAACCCGCACGTTGTCTACCTGTCGCGCCAGGCCTTGGACATCTTCGTGGCCCTGCACACCTGTGCGGCCGGTTCCCGGTATGTGTTGCCCTCGCGCTATGACATCTACCGCTGCATGTCGCACGCCACCCTGAATCGCATCACCCAGCTCATCGCCGCCCGTGCGAAGGAAGCAGGTCTGCCGTTGGAGCCGTTCACCGTCCACGACCTGCGCAGGACCGGTTCCACGCTGCTCAACGAGGTGGGCTTCAACGGCGACTGGATCGAGAAATGCCTGGCGCACGAGGATGGTCGCTCCTCGCGCTCGGTCTACAACAAGGCCGAGTACGCGGAGCAGCGCCGGCACATGCTGCAGGAGTGGGCGGACATGATCGACGCTTGGATCGATGGCCGCACTCATGTTCCGCAGCTACTGCCGGACAGCGTTGTAGTGCCGGTGTTGAGTGCCACGGTTTAAGGAAAGCGCAAGGTTGTCAGTTGACAACCTTACAGGTCATGCGAATACTGGAGATCACTGATGACCCGTCCTTCTCACTCGAAGAAAGAGGTCGAAGAAGCACTCAGGCATGCCGAAGAGCAGGGCTGGCGCATAGAGCTGGGGGGTAGCCACGCTTGGGGACGAATCTATTGTCCCTACAACGATGAAGAGTGTCGCTGCGGCGAGTTCTGCATCACCAGCGTGTGGAGCACACCGAAGAACCCAGGCAACCATGCGCGTGCCCTTCGGCGCGTCGTCGACAACTGCACCACACACCGTAAGCAGCGGCAGACCGCTGAGGGCGCAGAGGAGTAGCGCTATGGAATACATCTTCACTCTGAAATACCAACTGGCCGACGATGACCGTGACCCGGAAGCATTGGTCGAGCGCCTCGGCGAAGCCGGCTGCGACGATGCCTTGATCGGCATTGGTCAGCCAGGCCGGCTGGCGCTGGAGTTCACCCGTGAAGCGGAGAACGCTGAGGCGGCTGTGCGCAGTGCCCTTGCCGACGTGCGCAGTGCCGTACCGTCAGCGAGGCTGATCGAGGTGGCGCCGGATCTGGTCGGTCTCACCGACGTGGCGGAGATCGTCGGCGTGTCGCGCCAGAATATGCGCAAGCTGATGTTGGCTTATCCGAGCAGCTTCCCTGCGCCGGTACATGAGGGCAGTGCATCGATCTGGCACCTGGCAGACGTGCTGACCTGGCTGCAGGCCAAGGGCAGCTATTTGCTGCCTGGTGGTGTTCTGGATGTGGCTCAGGTGGCCCTGCAGGTCAATCTAGCCAAGGAAGAACTGCGGCTAACGCGTCCCGCCTCCAAGGAACTGCAGGCCCTTGTCGGATGAGCACGGCGCCGACTTCATACCTGGCTTGAGCCCGCCCGGACAGGGCGGGTTTTCCTCAGGTAAACATCCGGCTTGCTGATATTGATCCGAGGCGCCCGCTTGCGCTCCTCGATCCAAGCCTCCACCTCAGACAGATCCCAGACTACGCAACGCGGCGTCAGGTTGAAGCGCCTGGGGAACTCGCCACGGCGCTCCATCTCGTAGATCGTTGATTCAGCCAAAGGGACGATCTGCCTCAGCTCATGCTTGCGGATTGTGCGCCGGAAGGGCAGGGGGCTGCCCTTGGGGAACTGCGGAAGCGACTCGTAGGCTTCCGTGCCCGGTAAGGGGAGGGACTGGTCAGAGGCGGTATCGAGAACCTCGGTAGTACGCGAAGAAGTATCCATCTCTATCTCCATGATTACGCTCCATGGGGAGATGGTGGGTTTCAATACCAGGTGAGGCAACTTGCTGTGGCGTAGTCTGGTGCAGGGGCTGCTTCCGGCCCATGCTGTGTTGAAGCTCCCGCTCAGTTCTGGGGTTCGCGTTGCGAACCGTGGGCCAGAGGATTATGAGTTGCCTCGAAACGCCGCAAGCCCAGTAAAATCGTGAGCAGCTTAGTGAATAAGCTTAAAGTAGCGTCGTTACTGGGCTTGCGCGTAGTTTTGCGAAACCTGTAGAAGCTGGACTCTGTACCGCCAGTGTACAGTTTTTGTACCGCTGAAAGCTCAGGTTTTACTTTTTCATCAGGCTATGTCTGAGCAGATGTTCTTGGTCGAGTTGCGGATCAGGCATTGCCCCGACAGTCCCAGATTGGGGCTGGCTGCAGAGCAAAAATACAGCAAAAGCTATTCGGCCATCGCCAATGCCATCTGCTTGTTCCTCGCGCCTGAACAGGTACAGGACTCACTGGCACAGTCCTTCCTTTTAGAGCGCATGGACTAGGCGATGTCCGCCCTTTTAGCTGCTATGATGGCGCTTTACCGTCGCGCAAGAGACTAATTTGAAAGGGATAGTTGAAAAACTGCTTTTGCCGGTGCACCTCATTCTGCTGCTTGCTACTGCTCAGATCGCTTACGCGGGAACCGCATATTCAGACTTCACACGTTACCACCCGGTTGAGGCCCACAAGCTGGGTGGAAACGCTGAGGTCGTAATCCATCGATTTGGCGAGTATCAACTGGTAGAGATCTTCATTCCTGCGACGAAGGCACTCGTTACTGTGCATGAGCTAAAAGTCAAAGGTACAGCTGCCGAAGCTTACGAGCAGATCACCTCTGAGAACACTTTGGCAGTTGTAGGTGGAGGCTTCTATGGTTACGACAGCAACGGTAATGAAACGCCAATTGGACTGACCCGAGAGAACAATGTCCGCAAGGTCGCTTTCATACCCTGGAGCAGTGGCGGTGTCTTGGCTTCTGACGGTATGGGGGACGTGAAAATCTTCCCTGTAGAATCAGGCAAGCAAGGTGGACGCTGGGCGTTCGCCCTACAGTCTAAGCCAATCATCATTTTGAATGGCAATGTCGATGTCAGCAGGAATCAGCGCGATTCTGACTTTAATCGCGTGGCTGTAGGTCTTACGCGAGAAGGGGATATTCTAATTCTCGGCCTTTTCCACGGTTTTGGGCAGGCAGGCACGCTTGTTCAGTTCTCCCGAGTTTATAAAGATGTAGCAGGCAAAAGAGGAATCAAGATTCTCCGAGCACTTGCTATGGATGGTGGTGCAGGAGCTCAAATTCATATTCCTCAGATGAAAAAGAGCTTCGGTGATACTGGATTTTCTTATTTTCCTAATGCGATTAAGTTTGAGCAGGCGCCGAGGCGGTATTCTGGGGAATGATATTCGAAAAAGTGTGGCGCATAATAAATAAATACAAAATCTTTACAGTTATCACATTCTTTGGTAGCTCTCTGGCATTTGGTCTAAACTTTTTTGGTGAGGAAATAAAGGATTCAATTAAAGATCGGCAGGCGAGGTTAGAGATTTTCTCGCCCAGCAGCGAGGTAGAATTAAATAAGAATATTGTAGTTGAGGCAAGAATCCACTCGATAGGGCGAGATGAGCTAGTGCCAGGTATATTCTCAATTCTTGTCGACTCCGAGTACATCAGCTCTAGCAGTGTCAAGGGGATAGCGCTCGATGCTCTGAGTGGCTCCCAACCAATTACGGGGTTGCCGGAGCTGAAGGCTATTAAGCTTTCTGAAGGTTTTGTAAAAATAAGCGCAAAATACGAATCCGGAAAAGTCACTGCTTTATCGAATGACCTTTACATTAAAATTGTAAAGCCAGTAATTGTTGTTCATCCTCACTTTGATCTAACTGATACCGGACGAGTTAATTTGTCAGGTGAATGGACCATTGAGTTAGGTGGTCTGCCAGGCAAGATGATCATTCGTCAAGGAACCGACAACAACATCAACGGGTCATTCTCGGTGCCAGGTGGAACATGGGCTTCTGGGGCTGTGTCTGGTCACAAGGATGGCAAGACCTTTCGCGCCCAGTTCAGTGTTTCTGGTAAAGAAAACACTGAGACAATTCGCGTAGCCGGTTACTTCGAACTCAGCGGTCCAAATGGCAACTTGATTGAGCTTGAGGGGTGCGCGTACCACCTCCGTAAATCAGCGCTCACCTATGATGAGCGGGGCGCAGAGGGGGTCAAGTGTACGGTCGACTCAGTTTATTATGACTACTGGGAAGTTATCAATGCAGTAAGATTTTACGCAAAGTCTCCGTTTGAAAAAGCTGAGTAGGGATCATCTGCTCGTAGTTAAAAGAAAGTTTTCCCTCTCCTAGCGAACTATATCTTGGTCGCTGCAAAGACTGAGTGCAGCACCCAAAAAGCAGGGGCGGATTTTATTTTTTCTCAGTGGTTTTGCCCTTTTCATTTCATTGCTCTGTCACTTAAAAATTCTGAATTGTTCGGTACTTGGGAAAGGTCGAGCTCCCCCAAAAAACTGCTGCCCCGCATTCGGCCCTGTCTTCACCGTGCGTATCAGCAGCGGACTGCCACATGTCGGGCATTGCCGCTCGTCTGTCGGACCGCTACGGCGTTTAAGGTTCTGCACATGCTCGCGGTGAGTAGCGAGGGTCGGTGCGCGGTGGCCGGTTTGCAGTGCGTACAACATGGCGTCGACTTCAGCCTCGCTGAATACCGCCTGCTGGAATGACTGGATATAGCGGATAAAGCCGATGCCCTGGGTGACGTTGGTCGGCATTTCGGTCTTGAAGGTGCTGCCGCCGACAAAGGTGATGGCCGAATGCAGATGCTCGGGGTTGACGCCAAGGGTGGCTTCTGGGGCTTTGAGGTGCTTGTAGTTCTGCCGCAGCGGGTTCTGGAATTTAAAGGTGCGCTTGTAAAACTTCTGCGTTCACTGCGCTTGCTCCTCGCTGCCGCAGATCCAACCGCTCATGTTCTTCGTTTCCAGCACGAAGATGCCGTAGGGCGAGATAAATACGTGGTCGATCTGGGTGGTGCCGTCAGGCGTGTTCAGGGTGACGTTGTGCAGGCGGCGGTAGGTCTGCTTATCCAGCTGCCAATGGGCAAACAGCCGCACCAGGAGTTCGCCAATATGGCCCTTGGCCCAAGGCGACTTGAGCAGGCCGATCAGCAGCATCAGCGGGATAAACCAGCCCCGCGTGCCCCAAACCTGGGCGATGATGGGGGTGAAGTCCATTTCTTAACCTTCAGTAATCCTGAGTTATCTGGATATTACCGAAAGTAAGCGTAAATGAACGAAAGTATTCAATGAGGCCTCTAGCACGGACCATTGCTGCTGATTGTTCGATAGAGCGCGGGCCGGTATATGTGGTTATGCACCTGGTAGGGCTCGCCGCTCAGCCAGGCTAAATCACCGAGAATTGATGATGCGTATTCACCTGCTGTCCGACCTGCACAATGAGTTCAATCCATTTGCTCCAGAGCCCCTGGACTGTGATGTGGTCATTCTGGCGGGCGACATCGATGTCAAAGCGCGTGCTGTTGAGTGGGCCAAGAAATCCTTCTATGGGCCGGTGCTGTACGTCCCAGGTAATCATGAGTTTTACGGCGGGCACCTGACGCACACCCTGCAGAAACTAAGGGCGGCGCAGGATGACCGCGTGCGGGTGTTGGATCGGGATGAGGTGATCCTGGCCGGCGTGCGGTTTCTTGGGGCAACCATGTGGACGGATTTCGCCGCTACCGGCAACCCGCCGATGGCGTGCATGAGTGCCCAGAATGCGCTGAACGACTTCCGGCAGATCCGAACTGAAAGCTACAGGCGCATCCGGCCCGCTGATTTGGTTGCCCAGTCAGTGCAGACGAAAGACTGGCTGCGCATGAAATTGTCGGAGCCATTTGCTGGGCCAACGGTGGTGATCACTCACCATGCGCCAACTCTGCGCTCTCTCCAGGGTAACCCGCATGCCGGCACTCACATGGACGCTGCATATGCCAATCGCTGGGAAGACCTCATGGGGGCCGAGCAGATGGCGCTATGGGTCCATGGGCATTCGCACACCGCCGTCGACTATGAAGTGGCGGGTACGCGTGTGGTTTGCAATCCGAGAGGGTATCCGGGCGAAGAGACTGGCTTTCGGTCGGACTTGGTCATCGAGGTATAGCCCGCTGGTGTAACGCAAGAACAAAGGCACAAGGCCCGGATTTACCGGGCCTTGTGCTGAGCAGGAAAGCTGCTTGAGGCTATTGAACGTAGCTCTGCGCGAAGGCAGCGATTTTCTGGGTGGCCTGATAGTCGACCAACTGCAGGCCGCGTTCCTGGATGCTGTCCTTGGCTATCTGCACCGCTTTGCGGTGGCGGGGCGAATCGTTCTCTGCCGGGGCAGCAACAGGTATGAGCACGTTTTTCAGCTGAATAACCCCTTCCCGCTCTGCACGCACGAACTTCATCAGCCACTGATCGCAGTGGTCGAGGATTGCGCTTGGTTCCGCCTGGTCAAAAGCTAAAGGCTTGATGGCGGCAACGACTTCATTGCGGTGAACCAGAGGTAGGTGCAGCTTGGTCAGATCACCGGTCAGGGTGTCATCGCGGAAGCTCCGGATAGAAGCTTCCGTGAACAGGGTGCGAATTTCACGCACCATGACTTCCTCACGACGATCGCGGGCCATGCCTTGGCGGTCGATATAGCGGCCAAACAGCTCATCAAGGGTCGCGTCAAAGTTTTCCACCAGGATCGAGCGCATGGGGCTGAAGCGAATCAGCGACTCCTTGGGCTCGGTCAGGAAGCGGAAGTGGTTAACGATTTGGCTCTCTTGTGCTTCTGCCGTCATCGCTCGCACAGCATCCAGCTCGTTCTGGGCTATTTCCATGGCCTTGGCGAACAGGTTGTTGCACTCGAAGAAATGATTGACCCGTTTCAGGTTTTTACGGGCGAGCCTGTACTCCATGCGCCCGATGGCCGGGGCCGAGAGAACGATGCCGACATTGGCAAATTCTTCGGTTTCGGCAAAAGGCGCGAAGCGCACGATGCTGTAAAGACAGGCGTATTTCATTGCAGGACGCTCCAGAACTCGTCCGAATTGCAGCGCATCAGGTTACTTTCGATTTCTTCGAGCAGAATGTCGAGTCCCTGTTTGCCGATAGATTCACACCATTCATCGGGTATGTCTGAGCATAGGTCACGAAAGCGTTTGGCAGTTTCGTGCATCCGCTGGCTGTATTCAACTTTGTCGACCAGATCCAGGTGCCATGCCCGATTGCTTGGGCCAAACACATGGCTTTCAGCAAACCCTTGGGCATCCTGCGGCCAGTGAAACGCCTGGTTGTGGTCGATCAGCTGCAGCTGATTGTCTGTGCTGCACATCAGTAGATTGGGGCGGCCGCCCAGCGGCCCTAGCTGACGATCACCGTTGCCAACCCAGTAATCAAAGGTGAAAACAGCTTTTTGCAGGTCGACAGGAACCTGCAGTGCTTGCGAATAGAGCAGGTCTGCAGCGTCCGCGACATAGGCCAGGGCGAAGCTGTCACCAGGCCCCAGGTCGCTGCGTGCTTCTGGGTTGTAGCGCAGCAGGGCGGGGTCAATGTAGATATAGCCGTGCTCGGGGATTGGCAAGCCGAAGTCAGCGGCCAGGCGGGCGCACAGCAGCTCGGCAATACGTTCGGCGGGTGGTAGCTCCAAGCCCTTGGCCACATAGTGTTTGCCGTTGCTGGCTCGGCATAGAAAGGGACGTGTCATGCCGCCCTCCAGCCGCCGGATGATCTCCACCGCTTCTATGTAATTACCCTCGGCCATTGCCGGCTCCCTTATGCATCAGCTGGCCAGACGATACTGATCTGCGTCCTGCTGCACCATGCCTAGCTCTTCCAGGGCATCCAGTACGGCCTGAACGGCGACCTTGGGCGAGCGTTTGAACTGGGCGGCGAGGGCGTCGGCGGGCAGTGGGCTTTGGCTGAGTGCGTGGCGCACGGCAGCGACCTGTTCGCGCATTTGCTTGGGCCAGGTGAGCTTGCCGGCCGCTGTGCTGGCCTCGGGGACGGATTCGGCATCCGTTGTGTCGTCCAGCCCGGCTTCGCGTTGCTCCGGCGCGACGGTGGCGCTCGGGTTCTGATACTCGGGGCGCAGCCAGCGCACCAGGCCGCGAGCCTCTTCGGCGGCGCGTTCGGCGTTGAGTGCTACCAGGCGGCGCAGCAGTTCTTCCTCGGCTTCGGCCTGGGCCTCGGGCTTGTCCGGCAACGGGGTGGTGGCGCCGGGCTTGCCGACCAGTTGCGTGGCTAGGTCATCCCAGCCATAAGCGGCGAAGACGGCACGGTCCAACTCGTCGTGCAGCTCGCGCAAAAGCGAGACTAGGCCCTGTTCGTGGATGGCTTTTTCCTTGGCAGTCAGCGGCTCTTCGCCGCGTAGCTTTTCCAGCACGTTGTATAGGCCGGTCAGGGTCAGCTCGGGGTGCTGGGCCTGTTGGCGTTTGCGGTGGGCATCAAGGCGTTCGGCGATATCGCGAATTCTCGCTCGCTGAGCATCTGTAGTCACAGGAAAAGGGAACGGATCGAAGCACAGGCTGTTGTTGTAAACCGGGTCATTACCAACACCTAGGCGGCCACCAGCTGCGAAAGACCAGATGATGTGCGCTCGAGATGACAACATGCCGAGTGTCAAGCTATCTGAGCTGGTAATTGCACGCAGTTTCTGATCAGGAACCAGCGACGGAGGCATAAATAAGAACCATCGATGGCGAGCCGTTTCCGTGGTTGCGATATAGCGCGTTAACCCATTGAGAGCCTTGCGAAGAGCAGGTACGGGTTCACCAAACAGCCACCATTTTTTTCTCCTGCTCTCACGCTTGTTCTGGTCCCGCTCCGGTTTTACGCGTTCGAGAAGCCATTGGTAAAGTTCTGGGGCTTGATCTATGGCCTCACTTTCTGTCAGCGGAAACAAATCAATCACGTAGACATCACGTGAGTTCGCCGCGAGGTCTCGGCCGTTCCTGTAGGGCTTAACGAACCGCATTATCCTCTCTGAAGTTAGCCAGCCTAGGCGAGATAGCTCTTCTCTGGTTACCCAGAATCCTGTGCCGTACGGCATCATTCCTTTGAACGAAAGTCCCGTGTTTGAGCGCAGAGGGCGTGTTGAGTGTGTGTCTGCGGAGATCCTGAGATCAGAGCCAATGGTGCCGATTGACGGGGCAAAAATTAGCTCATAGGTTTCATCACCTAGTGATCGCTCTTCAACGATTCTGAGCGATGTTCCTGCGAGAGATCCTCCTGCCGAGCTAACTGTCATGCTGATTCTGACAGAGGCCCCAGCCGCTGCATCAACCCATGGGTGATCAGGCACAGCAAAGTCAACGTGCATCTCGCGGGTCTGCAAGTGCGAGGACACTACTCGTCTATTAAATCCTTGCTTAATGGAGTTCGTAGTAATCAGACCAAAGCGACTCAGTGCTTCGGAGCGAACTAGTTCAGCTGCGCGGCTCCACCAGAACATTACGATGTCGACGGAACCGGGCATCTCCGGATACGTGGAGCGCAAAGCTTCTACGTAGCCATTGCCGAATGCATTGAGCATCTCCTTGCCGCCTATAAATGGCGGATTACCTACGATGTAGTCGGCCTGCGGCCACTCGGCTTTGCGTGGGTTGCGATAGATGTACTGCTCGACTTGCGCCGACTCATCCGGCACCTGTTCGCCGGTAATCGGGCTGGTCTTAGTGGTGATGCCGTCCCAGCGGGTGATGGGCTTGCCGCTTTCGTCGCGCAACAGCTCCACGGCGTCGTAGGCAATCAGCGCATCGCGGTGCTCGATATTGTGGAAGTCGCGCAGCACCGGCTCTGGCGGGTTGATCTTGCCGTGGGTGCGGAAGTGCCATTGCAGGTAGCCGATCCACAGCACCATTTCGGCGATACGCGCGGCGCGTGGGTTGATTTCCAGGCCGAGGAACTGATGTGGATCGACGGTGACGCCTTCCAGTTCCAGCAGGCCCTGGGATTCGCCCAAATCGTGCAGAAGGTTGAGCACCTCGCCTTCCAGACGCTTCATGTGCTCCAGGGTGACGTACAGGAAGTTGCCGCTGCCGCAGGCCGGGTCGAGTACGCGCACGTCGCACAGGTGACGGTGGAAGGCGTGGATCTCGGCGACGGCTTCTTTGTGCTTGCCTTGGCCTTCATAGGTGAGCGCGGCAACCTGCACTTCCTTCCACTCGGCACGCAACGGCTCGATGACGGTGGGCAGCACCAAGCGCTCGACATAGGCGCGGGGCGTGTAGTGGGCGCCGAGCTTGTGGCGCTCGCGTGGGTTGAGCGCGCGCTCCAGCAGGGTGCCGAAAATCGCCGGTTCGACGTAGCGCCAATCGGCCTCGGAGGCTTTGAGCAGCAGCTCCATCTGGTCGCGGTCGAGGGCAATGGCCTGGGCTTCGGCGAACAGGCCACCGTTGAACTTGAGCAGGGTGCTTTCCAGGATCGGCGAGAAGCCGCCGCTGTTCATGGTTTGCCAGAGGTGTTCGAGCATCGGCGCGAAGGTGTCGGGCTTGTTCTTCAGGCGTTGCAGTAATTCGGTAAAGCCGCGCTCGGGCAGCAGGCCCACGTCCTCGGCGAACATGGTGAACAGCGCGCGCATCAGGAAGCCGGCGACCAGCTGTGGTGAGTGCCCGGCAGCCTCTAGCGACTTGGCCAGCTTGGCCAGTTGGTCGGCGATTTCGCGGGTGACGCGGGCCGAGCGACGGGAAGGGTCGAGTGAGAGCGGATTAGTCCAGACGGCGCGCAAGCGTTCGCGAACATCTTCCTTGCGCAGGTCTTCCAGACGGATGCGATGGTTGAGGGCATCCGGGTAGGGCGTGTAGGTGGCACCGGATCGGCTGAACTCGGCATACAGCTCGATGTTGCGGCCTACGTCCACGACCAGGATGAACGGCGGGCGGCCTTCCTCGGCGGGCAGGGCGCGGGCGTACTGGTCGGCCTGGTTGTGGGCCCTGAGCATGGCCTTGTCCCAGCCGGAACTGTCCAGGGTCTTGCCGGTTTGCTTGGCCTCCAGTACGAAGCTGCCGCGCTTGTAGAGATCAATGAAACCGTTGTTGCTGCTGCCGTCTGGCTGGTTGATGACTACGCGACGCTCGAATACGTAGGCGTTGTCGCGGGTGTCGTCGCCGGCTGGTTCCGGCAGAGGGAGGTCGAGCAGGCTGCAGAGTTCGGTGAGGAACAACTGGTAGTTGGCGCGCTCGCTACCGCCTGCGTTTTTCCAACGGGCGAGGAAGGTATCCAGGTGTTCCATCACGCTACTGCTCCGACTTCGACAAAGGCCATGATTCTAACGGACTCAACAGCGTTCCAGTCACCAGCTATACCTATGTCTGTTCCAAGCGAATCGCAATTAGGAGTGCTAGGCACGCGCCAAGGCCAGCGCTACTGGGCGTTTGCGCTGTGCACAGCACGCCGATGCACTCATTGGGTGCCGTCTCCAACCCCCGTGCAGACTGCTTTCCGGGCCAACGAAGTGCCGCCCCCTTTTATCTTGCCCTCCACCTTTTTCGTGCATTCTGAACCGTTGGGTTGAGTGAGTAGGTAGAGAGCGTGGGGTACTTCGACGTCATTGGGTGGTGGGCGAGGCTAGGTCAGCGTTACTCGAGCGCACACGCCATTAACCGCTATGTCGACGCAAGAATGGCCGGTGTAATGACACGAGACTGACCACAAGGGCTGCTCCCAACGATCACCGCGTCGACAGACTTCAGGCTGAACAAGCGTCAGTTGAGCAACTCCGGGTTGTTGCTGACCTGGAACAACTTATCGCCAACCAGGCACCGGCAGATATGCCAACACGGCGGCGCGCGACTCGGGCGACCTCAGATCAAGCGACAGGCCACAATGGTACCAACGGTGCGCATATAGTAGGTCTGCTGCGGCGCCACCGATATCGCTGTCTTCAACATCGATACCTTCGACGGCTTGCAATGGCGCAGCGCTGCCTATGGCAGCAGGTGAACCAGTACCAGATCGCCAAATGCCAGTGAGCTGACAGGTGCGCTGTGGTTGCGTTGCAGACCTACCTCGGCAGTGACGTTCTAGGATTTCGCCGCCGTGAACTGTCTGGAGTCGGCCAGAAGCGTTCGCTCACTTGAAGAAACATGGGGCTGAAAGCTCTTACCTCCAGATCATCGCAAGCGCACTTCGGCACCAGGCAGACATCGATCCGTGACAGCGCTTGAGCAGGCGCTATCAAGTTGATCTAGAAGCGGTGTAGAGTCACTTTGATATCGCAGGGTCTTCCCTGCCAAGGCAAGGAGGTGCAATCTGCTCTGTTGCGGCTAAGCGATGGCAGTGCGTCGGCACCGCTTCCGTGATGTCCGGAGTAAGGAGGGCAGCCGAATCGTCAATAGATAGGTTGGCACTCCCCGGGATTATTCGGGCGTACAATTATACAGACTTCGGAATATTCGAAGTTGAGTTTAAACTAAAGGGCGGTCTGGCTCTCTGGTTTTTATTGGGAATATTGACTTGACATAAAATAACCAATTCTTTCTGTTGTATAGCTGATTGCTATCCAATGAGGAACTATCAATTGGTGCGCTTTTACAGCGCTGGCAGAAAAATTTGGGCGCACTGGAAATCAAGGAGGGATCTTGAAGCTTATAAGTTTTGTGGCAAAAAAAGTCCATGGCTATTTGGATTTCAACATAAAATTCAATATGGATGTAAATTTTATCGCAGGGTTGAACGGTTCAGGCAAGACAACAGCTCTCAATTTAATGGCCGGAATGCTTACTCCTTCGCTGGAGGATTTGGCCAAGATTGAGTTCGGCTATGCGAAGCTTGTTATTCAAACTGATAATAATCAACAGTATGAATTGCTTGCTGAACAGATTGATGAACAGTTGATGGTTAGGGTCTTTGGTGAGAGTAGTCTCGATGAAAAAATTGAATCGCCCCGGCTTTCCTAGACACTCTCCAAGCTCTGGAAATAACGCTTTTCAAACTCCACTGGCGATAGCTGCATAGCGCTGCTGTGCCG
>MTEU01004011.1_pt5 | contig 62438 bp, 56 predicted proteins | sample 1042701 | NCBI WGS metagenome assembly MTEU01 (sample SAMN06185813, study PRJNA358809) | soil metagenome | isolation source: naturally attenuated soil | place: India | collected 2015-05-23
CTGTGCTGGGGCTTTTTGCTTTCTGCCTCCGGCGATTTCCCCCGCGCCATTGTTTCGCCTGCGCGACAAGCAGCTGCAGCCAGGCGACACCCCGCCCCTGGAGCAAGCCATAGGCCAGCAAACGGCTTGGCGGTCAAGGAAACGCTATGCTAGCTTGGCCGCCAGCCAGGACGGCCCGCTGCACGCCGGAGCGCTTTCGAAGAAGAAGAGGATCACACCCCATGGCCGAGGCGACGCCCGCGCTGGAAATCCGCAACCTGCACAAACGCTACGGCGACCTCGAAGTGCTCAAGGGCATTTCCCTGACGGCCAAAGACGGCGACGTCATCTCCATTCTCGGCTCCTCCGGCTCCGGCAAGTCCACCTTCCTGCGCTGCATCAACCTGCTGGAAAACCCGCACCAGGGGCAGATCTTCGTCGCCGGCGAGGAGCTCAAGCTCAAGACCGCGAAGAACGGCGACCTGGTCGCCGCCGACAACCGGCAGATCAATCGCCTGCGCAGCGAGATCGGTTTCGTCTTTCAGAATTTCAACCTGTGGCCGCACATGAGCGTGCTCGACAACATCATCGAGGCGCCGCGCCGCGTGCTCGGCCAGAGCAAGGCCGAGGCCATCGAGGTGGCCGAGGCGCTGCTGGCCAAGGTCGGCATCGCCGACAAGCGTCACGTCTACCCCAACCAGCTCTCCGGCGGCCAGCAGCAGCGCGCGGCCATCGCCCGCACCCTGGCCATGCAGCCGAAGGTGATCCTGTTCGACGAGCCCACCTCGGCGCTGGACCCGGAGATGGTACAAGAAGTGCTTAACGTGATCCGCGCGCTTGCCGAGGAGGGCCGCACCATGTTGCTGGTCACCCACGAAATGAGCTTCGCCCGCCAGGTGTCCAGCGAGGTGGTGTTCCTCCACCAGGGCCTGGTCGAAGAACAGGGGCCACCGGCCCAGGTATTTGACAACCCGCTATCGGCACGCTGTAAACAATTCATGTCCAGCAATCGCTAACACGGAGCAACATGCATGCAGAACTATAAGAAGATCCTGCTGGCCGCGGCCGCCACCCTGGCCTTCGGCACCAGCGCAGTCGCCGCCGACAAGCTGAAACTCGGCACCGAAGGCGCCTACCCGCCCTTCAACCTGATCGACGCCAGCGGCAAGGTCACCGGCTTCGACGTGGAAATCGGCCAGGCGCTGTGCGCCAAGATGCAGGCTGAGTGCGAGGTGGTCACCTCCGACTGGGACGGCATCATCCCGGCCCTCAACGCCAAGAAGTTCGACTTCCTGATCGCTTCGATGTCGATCACCGAGGAGCGCAAGGCGGCGGTGGACTTCACCGAGCCCTACTACACCAACAAGCTGCAGTTCATCGCGCCCAAGTCGGCCGACTTCAAGACCGACGAAGCCAGCCTCAAGGGCAAGGTGATCGGCGCGCAGCGCGCCACCATCGCCGGCACCTGGCTGGAGGACAACCTGGGCAAGGTGGTCGACATCAAGCTGTACGACACCCAGGAAAACGCCTACCTCGACCTGGCCTCCGGTCGCCTCGACGGCGTGCTGGCCGACACCTTCGTCAACTGGGAATGGCTCAAGAGCGACGCCGGCAAGGACTTCGAGTTCAAGGGCGACCCTGTATTCGACAACGACAAGATCGGCATCGCCGTGCGCAAGGGCGACCCGCTGCGCGAGAAGCTGAACACCGCGCTGCAGGCCATCATCGCAGACGGCACCTACAAGCGGATCAACGACAAGTACTTCCCGTTCAGCATCTACTGACCTGACGGCACCGCGTCGCCACCCGGCGGCGCGGCTACCCGAGCCCTCCGATGATTTTCGATCTCCACGGATTCGGCCCCGCCCTGGCCGCCGGCACCCTGATGACCATCCAACTGGCGCTCTCCGCGCTGGCGGTGGGCCTGGTGCTCGGCCTGCTCGGCGCGCTGGCCAAAACTTCGCCGTACAAGCCGCTGCAGTGGCTCGGCGGCAGCTACTCGACCATAGTCCGCGGCGTGCCCGAGCTGCTCTGGGTGCTGCTGATCTACTTCGGCACGGTCAACCTGATGCGCAGCCTGGCCGACCTGCTCGGCATCGAGAGCCTGGAGCTCTCCGCCTTCGCCGCCGGCACCATCGCCCTCGGCCTGTGCTTCGGCGCCTACGCCACCGAGGTGTTCCGCGGCGCCATCCTGGCCATCCCCAAGGGCCACCGCGAAGCCGGCCTGGCCCTCGGCATGTCCAAGGGACGCATCCTCTGGAAGCTGATCCTGCCGCAGATGTGGCGCATCGCCCTGCCCGGCCTGGGCAACCTGTTCATGATCCTGATGAAGGACACCGCGCTGGTGTCGGTGATCGGCCTGGAAGAGATCATGCGCCGCTCGCAGATCGCCGTGACCGCCAGCAAGGAGCCCTTCACCTTCTATATGGTCGCCGCCTTCATCTACCTGGGCCTGACCGTTCTCGCCATGATCGGCCTGCATTTCCTCGAGAAGCGCGCCAGCCGCGGCTTCGTCCGGAGCGCCTCATGAACTGGGAAGTCATCATCAAATGGCTGCCGCGCCTGTCCGAAGGCGCGCTGCTGACCCTGGAGCTGGTGGCCATCGCCGTCATCGCCGGCCTGATCCTCGCCCTGCCCATGGGCATCGCCCGCGCCTCCAAGCACTGGTACGTGCGCGCCCTGCCCTACGGCTACATCTTCTTCTTCCGCGGCACGCCGCTGCTGGTGCAGCTGTTTCTGGTCTACTACGGCCTGGCCCAGTTCGACGCCGTGCGCCAGGGCCCGCTCTGGCCCTACCTGCGCGACCCCTACTGGTGCGCGATCATCACCATGACCCTGCACACCGCCGCCTATATCGCCGAGATCCTGCGCGGCGCCATCCAGGCGGTGCCGCCGGGCGAAGTGGAGGCGGCGCGCGCGCTGGGCATGTCGCGGGCCAAGACCATGTTCTACATCGTCCTGCCGCGCGCCGCGCGCATCGGCCTGCCGGCCTACAGCAACGAGGTGATCCTGATGCTCAAGGCCAGCGCCCTGGCCAGCACCGTGACCCTGCTGGAGCTGACCGGCATGGCGCGCACCATCATCGCGCGCACCTACCTGCCGGTGGAGATCTTCTTCGCCGCCGGCCTGTTCTACCTGGCCATCGCCTTCGTCCTGGTACGCGCCTTCCGCCTGCTGGAACGCTGGCTGCGCGTCGACGCCTGCCAGGGCCGCTGAGCAGCGCCGGGCCGTCGCCCCTCGACGGCCCGCCGCGCAAAACCTAGAATCCGCGGCTCCCGGTTCCGCCCGCCGCGTACCATGACCGAGCCCATCCTCTCCGCCGAGCAGCTGCTCGCCCGCTTCCAGGCGCTGGACGTCTTTCTCGTCCGCCACCAGGCGCTGTGGCGGCCCAAGCCCTTCGTCCAGCGGCAACTGCCCTGGGAACGCGAACTGCCGCAGCTGGCCGCCTGGCTGCGCGCACGCACGCTGCAGCAGGCCGAGGCCAGCCACGGCAGGCCCTGGGAGCTGGACGCACCGGCGCCCTTCGCCGAACTCGCGACCCAGGCCAAGGCGCTCGCCGCATTGGGCGAACTGCCGCAGACGGCAATCGACGCGCGCCCGGACCGCCTCGCCGTGGACGTCCCCGGACGCAAGCTGCAGCAGATCCAGGCCTTCGCCAGCCGCCTGCAGTTCGCCACACCGGCCAGCCACTGGCTCGACTGGTGCGCGGGCAAGGGCCACCTGGGGCGCTGGCTGGCGCATGAGGGGCAACGCCTGACCTGCCTGGAATACGATCCCGCGCTGGTGGCATCCGGCGCCGCCCTGAGCCACCGCCAGGGCCTGGACGCCCGCCATCTGCAGCAGGACGTGCTCGCCACCAGCGCCGCCGGGCACCTGCTGGCCGAGCATACGCCGGTGGCCCTGCACGCCTGCGGCGACCTGCACGTGCGCCTGCTGCAGCTGGCCAGTGCGCGCGGCTGCCGGCAACTGGCGGTGGCGCCCTGCTGCTATAACCGCATCGCCACGCCGCACTACCAGCCGCTGTCCACGGCTGCCCAGGGCTCGTCCCTGCAGCTGTCGCGCGACGACCTCGGCCTGCCGCTGAGCGAAACCGTCACCGCCGGCGCCCGCGTGCGCCGCCAGCGCGACCAGTCGATGGCCTGGCGCCTAGCCTTCGACCTGCTGCAGCGCCAGTTGCGCGGCGTCGATCAATACCTGCCCACCCCGCCGTTGGCCGCCGACTGGCTGGCCAAGCCCTTCGCCCGCTTCTGCCACGACCTCGCCGCCCTGCGCGGCGTGCCGACTCCCGGCGCACAGGACTGGGCCGAACTGGAAGCCCGCGGCTGGCAGCGCCTGGCCGAGGTGCGCAACCTGGAACTGCTGCGCCACCTGTTCCGCCGCCCACTGGAACTCTGGCTGCTGCTCGACCGCGCGCTGTATCTGCAGGAGCAGGGCTATGCGGTTCGACTGGGCAGCTTCTGCGACTACCGGCTGAGCCCGCGCAACCTGCTGCTGCTGGCCGAGCGTGCCTGAGTTGCTCACAGAAGCTGTGGATAACTCTGTTGATGCTTTCTGGGCAAATGCCGCAAGCGCCCTGCTTAATGGCCTCGGAAACGACTGATCATTTTTTGATCAGCATTTTTAGACTAGTAAAAACAATAACTTGCATAAATCCGTGACGCACCGCACAGAGACCGTGCACGAGCGTATCAAGTGCATTGCCATTGTGCATAAGCAAAACCCTGCTGATAGCCGAGCCCGCAACCAAGCGCCCCGCACAAGCTTTACTCGCCCTTGCGAATGGATATAATGGCGGCCCTTCTGCGCCGGTATAGCTCAGCTGGTAGAGCAACTGACTTGTAATCAGTAGGTCCCGGGTTCGACTCCTGGTGCCGGCACCATAGGCTTCAGAGAAAAGGCCCACCGCAAGGTGGGCCTTTTTCGTTGTGGCCGGCCGTTAGGTCTCGGCGTCCGGTTTCAGGACCGCCAGCGGCCGGGCCGGACGTTCCTCGGCCTGGACGTAATGGCTGCTGCGCAGCAGGAAGCGCTTCTCCACCAGATGCCACATGAGGATGGCCGCCAGCAGGGTCAGGGCGACGCTGAGCAGCAGGCCGAGCAACGGCGAGAAGCTGTACAGCCCCAGGCTCACCAGAATCTGGATGATGGGAAAGTGGCAGATATAGGCGCCGTAGGAAAAGTCGCCGTACTTGCCGAAATTGCCCAGATAGCCGAACAGCGCGACGAACACCACCAGCACGCCCAGCGCCAGCGGTTCGACCAGGCGCAGCGGCAGCCAGACACTGGCGACGTAGAGCGTCAGCGCCAGCGGTACCAGCCACTTCACCTGCCGCTCGAAATGGGCCAGGTAGTAGTAGAGCAGTCCGCCGGCGAGAAAATAGCGCAGCTGCCCCGGCAGTTGCTTCTCCAGAAAGGCGAACACTTCATTCTGGCTCTGCCCATAGAGATGCCAGAGCAGCAGCGAATACAGGCTGGACAGCGCGAACAGGCCGAGCAGCACGGGCAGCCGGCCGAAGCGCCGGGCGAACCAGACGATCAAGGGCACGCTGCAGTAGAACATCACTTCGATCTTGATGGTCCACAGTGCCCCGTTCACCGCCGGCAGCAGGTTGCCCTCGAACACCCCCGGCAGCGCCGGTGCGAAGAAATTCAGGAACGTCAGGTTGGCCAGCAGGTACTTGACCCAGGCCGCGGAAAAGTAGCGCTCGGCCGGCAGTTCGCTGAGGACGAAAAGACCGAAGGCGCACAGCAGGATGATGCACAGGTAGGCTGGATAGATGCGTTTGGCCCGCTTGCTGGCGTAGCTGCGCAGCGAACTCGAGCGCTCGTAGCTCATGAAGATGAGAAAGCCGCTGATGACGAAGAAGGCATCCACCGCCAGCTTGGAGGACAACACCAGGCCGATCGGCTTGAGCAGGCTCTGCTGCGACAACTCGGCGGCATGCACCAGGCAGACGATCATCGCCAGCAGCAAGCGGATCAGGTCGAAGTTGTTGTGGCGTAGACGCGGATTGCTGGGCATGCGCTCGATCCCGGGGCCGTCAACGGCGCAGTTGGCTGGACGAAGTCACGTAGTTGGCGGCGCGGTCGTAGACCGCCTTGACGTCGCAGACCGCGCCCGACGAAAAGGTCAGGGTGTTCTCCAGGCCATAGGGTTCGAAGCTGAGCAGGGCATCCTCCACATAGGCGTATTCGGCGCAGTGCCGCGTGCGGATATGAATCAGCTCGTCGGTCGTCTGGTAGTGATCCCGGTCGATGCGCTTGATGTTCATGGGAATCAGCTCCGCCGCCGGCAGCGGCAGGGACAGCGGCAACGCCAGAATCGGAACAAACAGGAAACGCGACATGCGTTCGGCCTCGTGAAAGTTGGCGAGTGAATCTTAACTAGTGCGCATCGGGCCATCTAGCAATTAAATCCGCGAGTTGTTTACGCCCTGCATCGCAGGCATGATTCGCAAGTTTGCGACATACCGCATACGGCACTGCGTCAAATAAATAAACATGTTTTTTTGACGCCACTTCCGCGCATATAAACATTGGTTGAGCGATGGCTAGGATCGACTCTCTGCAGGCATACCGCAGCTTGGCAGTGCTGGGGATCATTCTGTTTCACCTGACCTTCGTCGAAGCCAAGAACGCCGGCGGAGACGGTCTGCTACCGGCATTTCTCGACTGGGCGCAACTCTGCGTCGACCTGTTCTTCGTGATCAGCGGCTTCGTCATGGCCCTGGTTACCCGCGGCCGCTTCGGCCAAGTGCAGGAAATAAAACGCTTCGCCTTTAATCGCGCAGCCCGTGTATACCCGGTCTATTGGTTGTATTTCTTTCTGACCCTCTCGGTATTTCTACTGAAACCGCAATGGGTGAATTCTTCGCACGGCGAACCGGACTTGTGGGCCTCCTTCTTTCTTTTGCCAACTTCTCAAGTGTCGCTGGTCATGGTGTCCTGGACGCTGACTTTCGAACTCTGGTTCTACCTGGCCTTCACCCTGTTGATGTTCTTTCGCGAACGTCATCTGCCCTACTGTCTGGCCGCCTGGGGGCTGCTGCTGGTGGCGGTCAACCTGTTCTACGACGTGCGTGACTTCCCCCCCTATCTGCACCTGATGCTGCACCCCTATGCCCTGCAGTTCATCCTCGGTGCGGGCGCCGGCCTGCTGTTCAGTTCGGGACGGCTGTCGCGGCTCTCGCTCGGCGCCCTGCTGGTGCTGCTGGCACTGACGTTGCTGATCGCCATGCCGTTCGCCTACTGGCTGCGCCTGTTCGAGACGCCGAGCCTGCTGCGTATGCTGCTGATCGGCGCGACCTTCGCCGCCCTGGTGATCATCAGCGCCCTGCTGGAACAGCGCGGCCATCTGCGCATTCCGACCTTGCTGCGGCACCTGGGCGACAGCTCCTATTCCACCTACCTCTCCCACCTGCTGGTGCTCGGCGTGCTCGGCAAGCTCTGGGCGGCGGTCGGCCCCTGGCCGCACAGCTCGCTGGACAACTGGCTGGTCGTGCTCACGGCCGTGGTCGCCTGCCTGGCTTATGGCTGGCTGGCCTACCTGGTCAGCGAGAAACCGCTGATGCAGGCCACCGCACGCCTGAGCAACAACTACTTTCCCCTGGCCCCGCGCGGCGCCAGCCCGGCCTGAGCTCAGGCGTTACGCCAGGGCTTGAGCCACAGGGCCAGCAGCAGCATGGCCAGGGCACCGGCGACGCCGCTGAGGGCGAGCTGCAGCCACAGCCCGTCGATCGGGTGCAGGGCGAAGGCGCCTATGGTCAACACCGGCAACGCCATCAGCCACTGCCGCCCCCAGGGCAGTTGCTCCAGCAGCGCCTGGCGCCGCATCAGCAACACGCTGGTCAACGTCAGGCCCAGGGTCATGGCCATGGGAATGCCGTTCATGCCGAAGAACAGCGGCAGAATGCCCAGCAGCACCACGTTCAGTGCCGACCCCTTGAGCTCGCAGGCCAGCGGCAGGCGCGTATCGCCGTCGGCGTAGGCGTAGCGCGCCAGCAGCGAGTTCCAGGCACCGAACAGCAGCGGCACGGCGAACCAGGCCAGCAGTTCCGACAGCGGGCCAGCCTCCTGCCCGGGGAACATCAGCTGGACCAGCGCCGGCGTGGCGCCAATCAGCCCCAACGCCGCCGGCAGGGTCAGCAGGGTGGCGATGCCCAGGCCGCGCCGCAGCAGCTGCAGGCGCTGTTCGCCCGCCGCCTGGCTCATCAGGCCGAGCAACACCTGATTGAGGCTGAGCAGCGCGATCAGCGGCAGGTTGATCAGCTTGCGCGCCAGGTTGACCCAGGCCACCGCGCCCTCGCCGAGCAGCGAGGCGACCATCCGCTCCAGCAGCGCCAGGCCCTGGCTGGCCAGGTTGCTGGCCAGCAGCGGGCCGATGTTGTCCAGCAGCTCGCGACCGCAACCGCTGGCGCCCGCCACGCGCCAGGGCCGCCAGCCGCTGCGCCACAACGGCAGACACAGCGCCAGCGGCATCAGCAGGCTGCCCAGCAGGCAGGCCTGGGCCACGCGCAGGGGCTCGGCCGCACTGCCGGCGGCGGCCAGGTAGAGCACCGGCGGCAAGTTGAACAGCAACGAGCCCAGGCCGGCGAGGACGAAACGCGAGCTCGCCTGCAGGGGCACGCTGAGCAGGGCGTGCAGCAGAAAGCCCGGCACGCACCAGGCCAGCACCAGCAGGCTGTCGCCGGCCAGCGCCAGGGCCTGATCGTTCAGCCCGGGGCCGACCACACGCACCCACAGCGGCGCCGCCAGGGCCAGCAGGGCGGCGATCGCCAGCCCGACCAGGAGAAAGCGCGAGCTCATGGCGTTGAGCCAGGCAGTGCGCGCATCGTCGGCGCGCCCCTGGTACAGCGGCAGCGCCGCGGCGGCGACCAGCCCGGCGGCCAGCGCCATGCGCAGCGCCTCGGGCAGGAACAGGGCGATGAGGAAGGCGTCGCTCTGGTTGCTCGCCCCCCAGGCGTGAATCAACAGCCATTCCCTAGCAAAACCTGCGACCAGCCCGGTGAGCGTCGCAAGGGTCAACCACAGGGTGCTTCCCAGCATGGCGGCTTACTCAGTGAAGGAGATTGAACAGGCCCTTGCCGCCGACCTTGTAGGTCAGCCCACGATTGCGTTCGCCCAGCGCCCTGGCCGGGTTGCCGCCGACTATGGTGTAGGGCGGCACCGGTCGATTGACCACCGAGCCGCCGGCCACTACCGCGCCCTCGCCGACTTCGGCGGTGATCAGGGCGCGGGTAGCGATCCAGGCGTAGTCGCCGACGCGGATCGGCGGGCTGGCCACCGCCCAGAACTCGGGCGCCTGGATGTCGTGGCCGCCGGCGATCAGCAGGCTGTACGAGGCGATGGTGACGTGGTCGCCGATGATGATTCCGGCGCGCCCATCGAGCAGGCAGTCCCAGCCCACCACGCTGTCCTCGCCGATATGGATGCCGTCGATGCCCAGTACCTCGGTGCCGCGCCAGACGCTGGAGCCCTTGCCGATCTTGGCCCCGCCCAGGCGCAGCCAGGCCAGGCGAATGGTGTGGCTGGGAATCTTGTTGACGAAGATGTTGTACAACTGCTCCCACAGACGCAGGCAGCGGTCGCGCAGGGTCGCCAGGTTGATGCCGTACATCGGTATCAACGGCCCGGGAATCTCGTCGCGCAGCAGGCAGAAGAAGCGCCGCGCCAGCGGGTGCTCGATGCTCTTCTCCAGGTTCACGTAGCTGATCAGGTACTGGGTGTCCTGGCGGTGCGGGTATTCGAACGCCACCTCGTGCTCGAGCATCCAGGCCCAGGCCTCGGCCAGTTCATCGACGCCGACCTGCAGGCGCGCCGCATAGTCGGCCAGGCGCTCCTTGAGGTCGAAGGAATGATGGATGCGGTGTTTCATGTGCGGGCCCTCCTGATTGGCAAAGCGGGGAGAATTTCGGGGTGCAGACGGACCTGCTGCAGGGTCAGGCCAACGAACAGCCAGAAGAAGGCGATCAGCACGTAGGTCAGGCTGAAGTAGTGGTCGAAGATGCCGGTCAGCAGGGCGCACAGCAGGCCGCTGCTGCAGCCGAGCCACAGCGAGTTTTCGCGGGTCACGCGCTGGGCGCCCAGGTGCGGGCGGGTCTCGCGCCACCAGAACCAGGTCACGGCGATGAACAGCAGCATGCCGGGAAGGCCGAGCTTGTAGACGAAGTTCAGCCACAGGTTGGAGATGCCCATCAGGCCGCTACCGGGCACCGGCGGATCGACCCTGAAGCCGATGCCCAGCGGATAGCGCGCCATCGCCTCGGGGAACATGGCGTACTCCTGCATGCGGATCCCGGTGGAGGCGTTGCTGCTGAGGAACATGGTGGCCAGGCGCTCCTGCAACGGCGGGTAGACCAGCACCAGCAGGCAGCCGAAGAAGATCCCCGCCATCAGGATGCGCGAGGTGTAGGGCACCCGGCGCCCGGCCATCCACATCACCACCAGCCCTAGGCTGAGCAGGGCCCCACGCGAACCGCTGAGCAGCAGCCCGGCCGAGCCCAGCAGGGCCACGCCGAGGCCCAGTGCGCGGCCCCAGCCCGGCCGCGGCAGGGCGAAGAACAGCGCCACCGGGATGATCAGCGCCAGCGCACCGCCGGTGGAGTTGGGGTGCAGCCAGGGCGTCGACAGGCGGGTGGTGCCGGCGGTGAAGGCATCCTCCAGGTAGGCCTGGTGCGGGTACTTGAGGGCCGTGAGGATCGGCGTGAGGGCGTTGGCGTCGCGGGTCTTGGCGAACATGCCGAGTGACAGCAGGAGCATCGCCAGGGTCCCCAGCAGCATGGCCACGGTGATCTTCTCCGCCGCCTTGCTGTCCTGGATCAGGCGCACGGCGAGGAACATCGCCGACAGGTTGAGCATCCAGCGCACCCAGTTCATGGTGCCGCCGCCACCGGCATCGATGGTGAACTGGCCGACGATAAAGGGAATGGCGCTCCACAGCAGCAGCCAGGACAGCGCGCGTTCGGTGCCGCTGCGCGGCTGCAGGCGCTCGCGCTTGTGCAGGAAGCCCTGCCACAGGATGCCGACCCAGGTCAGCGCCAGCAGCGCCTCGCTGGCCGTGGTGCGCACGCCCACCTCGAGGGTCGAATAGGGCAGGAAAGCGCCGACGAAGGCGAACAGCAGCAAGCCGAGCAACGGCTGGCGCATCACGCTCAGGGCGAAGGCGGCGCCGCCGAGCAGGATCACCAGCTTCGACAGCGGCAACACCCAGAGCAGGGCACCGAAGAACAGGCCACAGAAAACGGCGATGCCGATACCCACGGGCATCATGGCGCGAGCTCCTCGAGCAGGGTGGAAAGATTGCGCTGAAAGTGCTGCGGGCTGAAGCGCTGCGCCCAGTCGATCAGGGCCTGGCGCTCGCCAGCCGGTTCGCGCGCCAGGCGCCGCATCAGCGCCAGCAGCTCTTCGCCATCGTGCGGAGCAAAGCGTGGGGCCTGCGGCGGCGCCACTTCGTCCAGCGCCGTTCCCCTGGCCACCGCCACCGGCGTGCCGACCGCCAGCGCCTCGATCACCGGCAGGCCGAACCCCTCGGCATAGGACGGCTGCCACAGACGCTCGGCGCGGCGATAGACCTCGATCAGCATGGCGCCGTCGATATCGCTGAGAAAGTGCAGCCCAGACAGCCCTCGCAGGTCGCCGGGCAGATGCTCGGGATGACCGACCAGCAGCAGCTCGGGGATCAGCGGGTCCTCCCGCCGCGCGCGCAGCCAGGTACGCACCAGCAGGGCAATGTTCTTGCGCGGCTCGCGGGTTCCCACCGCCAGCCAATAGCGCGCCGGCAGCGCCACGGGCACCGGGGCCGACGTCGCGGGCGCCAGCGGGATAGCCGGCGGCAGCACGCGCAGCTTGCCGGCGAAGCGCGGGAACAGACGCCGCACCTCGCCTGCGGTGAACTGCGAGGGCACCCAGACCTGATCTGCGCGCCACAGCGCATAGAGGATCGACAGGCGATCGGTGCAGCGGTAGATCAGGCGCTTGATCCAGGAGTCGTGCAGGTTGCGCTCGGTCAACTGGAACAGGTCGTGCAGCTGCTGGACGAAACGCGTGCCGCGCGCACGGCGACACAGCGGCAGGCCCATGTTGAAGTTGCAGATGTGCAGATCGATGCGCTGGCGGCGCAGGTAACCGGGCAGGAAGCCGGCCTCGAAGCGCAGGCGCTGCGGCAGGCGATGCACGCCGAGCAGACCGGCGGTTCCCCAGTCCGGACAGTCCAGGCGCTGACGCAGCGGATGGCCGAGCGGCGCCGTGCTGACCAGGCGCAGCTCGGCGACCTGCGGGCAGTGGCGCAAGCCCTCGGCCAGGGCGATGTTCTGCCGGCCGATGCCGCTATCCGGCAGGCTGGCGGCCGGGCGATAGTCGAGACTGACCCTCATGCCCGAGCCTCCAGGCGGGCGTAGATCGCCTCCAGGCTGCGCGCCGCCGCCGACCAGTCGTGTGCGCCCTGCACGTAGCGCCGGCCGGCCTCGCCGAGGGTAGCGGCCCGCCGCGGATCGTCGAGCAGGGCGAGGATGTTGGCGACGAACGCCTGCGCCGTTTCGGCGCGGGCGTAGTGCACGCCGTCCGCCACCTGCAGGCCGGAAGCGCCCTGGCCGGTGGTCACCACCGGCAGGCCCGCCGCCATGGCCTCGAGTACCTTGAGTTTGGAACCGCCGCCCTGGCGCAGCGGCGCGACGAACAGCGAGGCGCGCCGCTGCTGCTCGCGCAGGTCGGCGATGAAACCGTGCCACTCGATCCGCGGGTCGGGCCAGCGCTGGCGCCAGGCCGGCGGCACGGCATGGCCGCAGATGGCGAAATGCAGCTGCGGTCGGTGGCGCCACAACTCGGGCAGGAGCTCGTCCAGCGCCCAGCCGACCGCGTCGACGTTGGGCGCGTACTCGAAGTTGCCGACGAACAGCAGGCGCTGCGCCTGTGCATCGGCCTGCACCTCGGCGTAGTGGCGACAGTCCACGCCATTGACCACCACGTCGGTCGGCCGGCCGCAGAGCGGAGCGAGCACGGCGGCGTCGTCCGCGGTCACCGCGATGACCCGCTCGGCCTGACGCAGCACGCGCCGCTCCCAGCGCCGATAGCGCCACTGGTCGTAGTAGGCGAAAGGCGCCAGCCAGGTGGGCAGACGGTCGTAGGTGGCCGCGCCGAGGCTGGACTCGACGTTGTGCTCGGTGAGCACGAAAGGCACCCGCCGTCGCCCCAGTTCGGCCTCGTAGGGCTGAAAGCTGTAGCTGTGTTCGATCTGGACGACGTCCCAGGATTCGTCCAGCAGTTCGCGGAACTGGCGCTGCAGGCGCGGGGCCAGGCCATTGACGCTGGCCAGCAACGGATAGGGTGCCAGCAGCGCGGCGCCCAGCGTCGCGGCGCTGCGCAGCGGGCGGCGCGGCAGCACCAGCAGGCGCTCGAGCAGCGGCTCCAGATGAGCCCGCGCCTCGTCGTCCAGCGGCGTCTTCGACTGCGCCAGCAGGGTGATGCGATGGCCGGCCTCGGCCAGGCTGCGCAGCAGATGGTACTGGCGCGTCTTGCCGCCGCTGCTGGTCGGCCAGGGCAGGTACGGCAGAATCCACAGGATGCGCATGCTCACCACACCAGCAACTGCAGGCTGCTCTTGAGCGGCACGGTCAGGCGCTTGCCGTCGCCGCGCAGTTCGCGCTGCTCGCCGCTCAGCGGGTCGTGCAGGCTGGCGCTGGCCACCCCGGGCAGGGTCAGCTGGCGACCGCTGGCGCTCCAGAACATCCACAGCTGCTTACCGTCGGCACGGGTCCAGGCGATGCTGTAGAGATCCTTGGGCATCTCCTCGACCTTGGGCGGATCGCGCGGTTCGAGCCTGGGCCCGGTCACGGCGAAGAAGTTCTTCAGCGCGTGGAACACCGGCTTGGGCTGCCCCTCGAGATCGAGCAGTCCGTACTTCTGGTCGCGCGGCCCGGCCATGGCCGGCAGGTCGGCGAGGTTGAACAGGAAGCTGCGATCGAAATCCAGCGCGCTCATCAGTGCCAGCCGGCGCAAGGTGTAGTCGGCCTGGCCGTCGGTGCCGATGATCGCCTGCATTTCCTTCGGCCCGGAATAACTCGACCAGCCCCACTCGGTGGCCCAGATCTGCTTGATGCTGTGCATGCGCAGGGCCTTGTTGATGAAGCGCACGCGGGCGAGAAAATCGCGCGCGGCGACGTCGTCGCCTTCCGGCTCCTCGGTGTAGGGGTGGTAGGCGACGATCAGATCGCGGTTGGCCAGGCCCTCGTCGAGCAGCAGCTTGAGCATCAGCTCGTTGTTGGTGTAGGGCATCTGGCTGAAATAGGCCATGCCGGCGGTGGCCACCGGCATGTCGGGGTAGCGCGCCTTGATCGCCTCGGCACTGGCGAACAGCAGCTGCGCATAGGCCTTGGCATCTTCCTTCGGGCGCCAGTAGGGGTAGATGTTCGGCTCGTTCCAGATCTGCCAGACGCGAAAGTCGGGGTAGCGCTGGATGAACTTGAGCAGGCTGTCGATATACAGCTGCGGATTCTTGGGCGGGTACTGGTCGACGTGCTCGGCACCGGGCGGCGCGCTGCTGGCGAAGGGCGCCGAGCCGGCGAGGAACCCCACGGGTTTCAGGCCATGGCGACGCATCGACGCGGCGGCGGCGTCGAAGGCGACCAGGTTGAACTGGTCCTTCTGCGGCTCCAGCAGGGCCCAGTGCATGGCGATGCGCACCCACTCCAGGCCCAGGTCCCTGACCGCCTGCATCTGCCGCTCCTGCACCTCGACCGGGTAGAAGTGGAACTGGGCATTGACCCCCAGGTGCTCGCTCCACACCAGCGTATGCGGTCCACGCAATTCGGTGACCTCGGCCTCGGCGTTGCGGCTGAGCAGGACGGCGCCGGCCAGCAGCAGCGCCAACAGCAGCGACGGCAGCCAGACTATGGGTTTACGCCACATCGGAAGTACCTCGCTGCAGGGCGGTGAACAGGTGCAGAAAACGCGCGGCGGTGTGCGGCCACTGGCGTGCCTGGCCGATACGCTGCGCATGCTCGGCCCAGCTCTGGGCGAGCTGCGGCCGTTCGCACAGCTCGCGCAGACGCTGCGCCAGGGCGGCGCTATCGCCCTGCGGGAAGATCGCGCCATTGCCGGCGGCCACCTCCTCGGCGAAGGCGCGCGCATCCGAGGTGATCGCGCCACGCCCGCAGGCGGCGGCCCAGGACAGCGCACCGCTGGTGCCGCGCATGGCGCCGAGCAGGGCGAGCTTCTTCGACTCGCGATAGGGCAGCAGCATCACATGATGGGCCTGGATCAGCCCCGGAATCTGCTCGGCCGGCACGTCCAGCGCCCAGTCGACGGCGTCGCCCAGGCCCAGCTCGGCGATCCGCCCGCGCAGTTCGTCGAGGTAGCTGCCGCCGGGGCCGAAGGCCATCTCCGGGGCGCTGCCGCCAGCCAGGGTCAGGCGCCAGGCGCCGGCCAGGGCGGGCGCAGCGCGCAGCATGGCGGCGAGCGCCTCGAGCAGGTCCTCGATGCCCTTGCCGCGATAGATGAAGCCGAAGTACAGCAACTTGAGCGGCTGCAGCGGCGGCAGTGGTGCCGCCGGGATGACCGGGTTGCCGTGGGCGATCACCCGCACCTTGCCCGCGCCCAGGCGCATGCGCCGGCGCAGGTGCGCGCCGCCGGTTTCGGTGAGGGTCACCAGTGCATCCAGTTGCGCCGCCAGTTGCCGCTCTTCGCGCAGGCACAGCGGATCGGCCAGCACGGTCGCGGCCTGCGGCGCCGGTGCCGGCAGCCGCTCGGCCAGCGACAGCGGCCAGGGCAGCCGGGCGCGGCGCCAGACCAGGCGCTCGGGGTCATGCACCGTGGCGCTCAGCGGCAGGCGCGGAAAACGCCGGCGCAGCTCGCGCAGCGCGGCGAACTCGGCCAGGCGGCCGCCGCCGAGCTCGCCGTGGACCAGGTCGATGCCGCTCCAGTCGAAGGCGGCGATACGCGCCAGCGCCTGGGCCGGGTCGTTGCCGACGCCGGCCAGCGGCGTCGCCACCTCGACGCCGAGGTCCTGCAACGCCGTGCGGAAGTTCGCCGCATAGTCGGCGATGCCGGTCTGTTCCGGCGGCATCGGCGCCAGCAGGGCAATGCGCATCAGGCCAGGCTCCGCAGGCGCGAGACCAGGTTGAGCACCGAGTAGGGCACCTCGAAACGGCGGCGATTGACGATCACGCCGTCGACCTTCTTGAACGCCGAAGTGAGGATGGTGAGCGCGTTCGACACCACCGGAATGGTGCTCTGCCGCGCCTCGATCACCATCACGATCATGTCGGCATGGCGCAGGGCGACGAAGGCGTCCTGATTGCTCAGCAGCGCGCTGGCTTCCAGCAGCACCACCTCGCCCGGCTTGGCCGGTGCCTCGCCGCCCAGGCGTACCTGATGGCCGCGCTCGCCGATCAGCCGGGCGAGGTGCTGGATGACGAAGCTCACGCCCTCGCCCTTGCGTGCCGAGGTCAGGGCCAGCACCAGGCCCTGCTGCTCGATCTGCGCCAGCGGCAACTGCGCATAGAGCCGATAGATGCTGGCGAGGAAGGCGCTGGAGGGCGCCTCGCCGCTCTCCAGCTCCTGCAGGGTGGTCCACAGCGGCACGCCGAAGCGGCTCTCGACATGGCCGCCGTCGTGGATGCGCTGATCCAGCAGGTAGCAGATGTACAGCACCAGCAGCCCCGCCATCAGGCCGGCCGGCAGCGCCAGGGCGATCATCAGCAGGCTCTTGGGGAACACCCGCGACGGGTTGAGCGTGGCTTCCTCGATGATCGCGATGTTGCTGATGCTGCTGTCATCCAGCTCGCGGTCGATGCGCGCCTTTTCCAGGCTCTCGGCGTACAGCACATAGTTGCGCTCCTCGGCGGCCAGGGCGCGCTGCAGCTGGGCCAGCTGCGGCTCGGTGGCCATGGCCTTGCTGCGCTCCTGCTCGAGGGCGGCCAGCTGGTTTTCCTGGCGTTTGAGCTGGGCCTTGAGGCGGGCGACATCCGCCTGCTGGTCGAGGTAGTTGCTCTGCAGGCGCTCGGCCACCGGATTCGGCGCGCGGTTCTCCGAGCTCTGCACGGTCGGCGGTTCGCTGGCGGCCAGCTGCTCCAGGTAGGCGATGCTCTGGTCGATGGTTTTCACCGGCGGTGCCTGCTCGGTGAAGGTGCGCAGCAGATCCTGGCGCTCGGCGCGCTTGTTGTTGAGCAGCTGCAGGACGTGCTGATGCGCCGGATTGAGCGACATCTCGCGCACCGTGCGGATCTCCGCCGGCAGCGCCTTGATCTGCCGATCCAGGGTGGCCAGGCTGTCCTCGGTGGCGGCGATCAGGCGCTGCGAATTGAAACGGTCGGTGCGCAGCTGGTCGATCCGCTCGGACAGGTTGCCCAGACGGTCGGCGATGTTGATCGCATCGATGCTCTCCAGCTTGTCGATGATCTGCTGCTTGAGGCGGTTGATGCTGCTCTCGCTGGTCTTGAGCTGCAGGTCGTAGAACTCGTACAGGCTCTTGCGTCCCAGGGCGCGGGTGCGCTCCTGCAGGTAGATGTCCACCCAGCTCTTGACCACCGCCTGGGCGACCGCGGGATCGTCCCAGACGAAGCTGATCTCCATCACCGCCGAGCCGCCGGCATGGCTGACGCTGAAGCTCTTCTCCAGTTTCTTGGCCAGACGTTCGACCGGGGTCTGCTCCTCGGTCAGGCCGAGCAGTTGCAGGATGCTGCGCAGAAAGTCGATGCAACCGGCCCAGCCCAGGCGCAGCCAGTGCTTGATGGTGGCGAAGAAGCCCTGCGGCGGCGGCGCGTTGGCGATCACCTCGAGGTAATGCTCGGCGACCTGGCGGATGATCGGCCGGCCGGTGAGCAGGCGCTCCTCGTCGACTATGGGGTCGCGTTGGGTCGCCGGCAGCACCAGCGCCTGGCGGTCGGCCACCTCGATCGGCAGGGTATTGCTGTCGCGCCCGGGCTTGACCAGCAGGCGCGCGTTGGACTCGTAGGAGGCCGGCAGGAAGAAGGCGCCGAGCACGATCATCAGCAGGGTGACGCCGACGGCGACCTGGAACTCGCGCTTGAAGATGAAGAACAGGCGCAGCAGGTCGCGGAAGGTGCGAATTTCGATCATGGAACTGTCCCTGTCTGCTCAGTCGTTGTTGTTCAGGTCGTAGTTGAAACCGACGCCCAGCGTTTTCACGAACGGGATCAGCTGGTTCATGTACAGCTCGACGCCCTCCACCCGGTTGCCGATGCCGGACTTGGGCACGAAGACCACGTCGCCGCGCTGCAGCGCCACCGCCATGCGCCCCTCGATGCCGCCGTGCATCAGCTTGGCGTAGTCGATGAAGTAGGTCTTGTACTGCCCCTCCTCGTCCATGCGCAGCAGCGCCACGTTGCTGCTGTCGGCATCGATCATGATGCCGCCGACACCGATGATCGCCTGCTCCAGGGTCGGCGCCGCGGGGAACGGCAGCGGCTGCGGATTGCGCACCGAACCGCCGACGAACACCGTGTTGCCCGGCGACTGGTTGATGTTCACCGTCACCCGCGGCTCCTGGTAGTAGGCGGCCTGGCGCTCGCGGATTTCCTCGGCCAGTTGCGCCGGCGTCTTGCCCACGGCCTTGACGGTGCCGATGAAGGGGTACTGGAAGGTACCGTCGTTCATCACCGTGTACAGCGTCAGCTCGTAGATCGAGTTGGCGGTGAAGGCCGAGATGCTCGGCATCTCGCCGCTGGTGCGGACGATACGCAGGGTGTCGCCGGCGCGAATGCGCTCCTCCGCCGGCGGCAGCTTGGCCAACTGCTCGGCGGCGGACTTGCCGGCGTCGACCCGGTCGTCGTCCGGCAGCGGAATCACCGCGGGCGTGTTGCAGCCGGCGAGCCAAACTAGGCACAAGGCGAGGGTCAGGCGCTTCATGAGTGGCGCTTCCTTTTCACAGACATGAGGGTTACTTCCAGTAAGCGGGGAACATGCTCAGGCGACGCTTGAGCGCGGTCGACAACCAGGATTCGTAGCCACCGAGGCGGTAGCCGGCGTATTTGCACAGGGTACGCAGCAGCACTTCCGGCAACCGGTGCAGGGCACCGGCCTCGCGCAGCGCGGCGATCTCGGCCAGCACGTAACGCCTGCCCTCGCCTCCGGCACTGCCAAATGCGTGCCGAATCCAGCGCTCGCGCCCGTAGAACACGCCGATATCGAAATAGCGGCGAAACTCCTCCAGCAGGCGGTAATCGTGGGAATGCTGCACCTCGGCGTCGGCGGCGTAGCGTACCGCGTAGCCGGCCAGCAGCAGCTTGGCGGCGACGTAGGCGTCCTCGCTGCCGATCACGTCCTCGGGAAAACCGCCGACCGCCTCGAGGGCGTCGCGCCGGTAGACCGAGCAGGAGTCGGAGCTGAAGCAGGTCTTGATGCCCAGTTCGGCGGCATCGCGCAGGCGTTTGCTGCGGCTGTGCGGCGGATAGTTGAAGCGACGCGCCTGGGCGGCGAGCAGGCCGGCGTCCGGGTGCGGCAGCTGGCGGCCGTAGGCCACGCCGATATCCGCCTCGCTGTGCAGGTTGGCGACGAGGCGGGCGAAGGTCTCGGGGTCGGCCGGGATGGCGTCCTGGGTCAGGTAGATCAGCACGTCGGCGGCGACCTGCTGGCTGGCCCAGCGCCGCGTGCCGCCGTGGTTGAACCGTGCCGGGTCGATCGCCTCGACGCGTGCACCGGCCTGGCGCAGGCGCGCCACCGTGTCGTCGTGCGAGGCGCTGTCGACCACCAGGAACTCGTCCGGCTGCAGGCTCTGCGCAGCCAGCGCCGGCAGCAGCCGATCCAGGTGGGCGGCGGCGTTGCGCGTGGGAATGATCAGGGCGACGGCCATCAGCTGAGCGGCTCGGCGAGCGGCACCCGGCCGTAGATGTCGGTGAAGCGCACGATGTCGTCCTCGCCCAGGTACTCGCCGCTCTGCACCTCGATCATCACCAGGTCGATGACCCCGGGGTTGACCAGGCGGTGGCTGTGGCCGGCGGGAATGAAGGTGGACTGGTTGGTGTCGAGGAGGAAATCGCGTTCGCCGTTGACCACCCGCGCCATGCCGCTGACCACTATCCAGTGCTCGCTGCGGTGGTGATGCATCTGCAGCGACAGCGACTCGCCGGGGCGCACCACGATGCGCTTGATCTTGAAGCGGCGCCCCTCCTCCAGCACCGTGTAGGTGCCCCAGGGCCGGCTGACGGTGCGGTGCAGACGATAGGCCTCGTGGCCGCGCTGCTTGAGCTCCTGGGCGATGAACTTGACGTCCTGGGTGCTGCCGGCGTCGGCGATCAGCAGCGCGTCGGGGGTGTCGACCACCACCAGGTCGCGCACGCCGACCGCACCGACCAGGCGGTGCGGCGAGTCGATGTAGCAGTTGCTGACCCGGTGCAGCACCGCCTCGCCGTTGACCTGGTTGCCCGCGGCATCGGCCGGGACCAGCTCGCGCAGCGCCTGCCAGGAACCGATATCGCTCCAGCCGAGGTCGCAGGGCACCACCGCCACCTTGGCCGAGCGCTCCATCAGCGCGTAGTCGATGGAGATGTCCTGCACCTGGGCGAAGCTCTGCCCGTCCAGCTCGCACTGCCAGCCCTGCGCCCCCTGCGCCGGATGGCTGCGCGCCAGGCAGCGCTCGACCGCCTCCAGCAGCTCCGGCGCATGGGCGCGCAGCTCGGCCAGCACGGCATCGGCGCGGAAACAGAACATGCCGGCGTTCCACAGGTGGCGGCCGCCGTCGAGGTAGGCCTGGGCGGTGGCCGCATCGGGCTTCTCGACAAAGCTGGCGACGCGGCTGCCGCCGTCGCTCAGCGCCTCGCCCTGCTGGATGTAGCCGTAGCCGGTCTCGGCATGGCTGGGGCGAATGCCGAAGGTCACCAGCCAGCCCTCGCTGGCCAGCACGCGCGCCTGCTCGATGGCGGCGACGAAGGCGGCCTGGTCGCGGATCAGGTGATCGGCCGGCAGCACCAGCAGCTGCGCCTGCTCGCCGTACTGGCGGGCCACGTGCAGGGCGGCGGCGGCGATGGCTGGTGCGGTGTTGCGCCCCTGCGGCTCGAGCAGGAAATCCAGGGCCAGGCCGCCCGCGTTCAGCGGGCGGTAGTCGTCCAGGGTGCGAAACAGCAGGTCGCGGTTGATCACCGTGAGCAGCTGGCCGACGCCGTCCAGCCCGGCGACCCGCGCGAAGGTCTTCTGCAGCAGGCTGCGCCCATCGGCCAGACGCATGAAGGGTTTCGGCATGGCCTCGCGCGACACCGGCCACAGGCGGGTGCCGGCGCCGCCGGCGACGATGCAGGGGATCAGCGCATTCATCAGTAGGCCTCACGAGTGAAGATGACCGCCGGCAGGGTGCGGAACAGGATGTACAGGTCGAACCATACCGACCAGTTCTCGATGTACTGCAGGTCGTACTCGACGCGTTTCTCGATCTTCTCCAGGGTGTCGGTCTCGCCGCGGTAGCCGTTGATCTGCGCCCAGCCGGTGATGCCGGGCTTGACCCGATGGCGCGCGGTGTATTCCTTGACCGCGTCCTCGAACAGGATGCCGGCCGCCTTGGTCGCCGTGGCGTGCGGGCGCGGACCGACCATCGACATGCTGCCGAGCAGCACGTTGAACAGCTGCGGCAGCTCGTCGAGGCTGGTCTTGCGGATGAAGCGCCCGACCCGGGTGATGCGATCGTCGTCGCGGGTGGTCTGCCGCTCGGCGTTGGCGTCGGCGCGGTCGCAGTACATCGAGCGGAACTTGAACACCTCGATCAGGCGGTTGTTGTAGCCATAGCGCTTCTGCCGGAACAGCACCGGCCCGGACGAGTCGAGCTTGATCGCCAGGGCCACCAGGACCATCAGCGGCAGCGCCGGGATCAGCGCCAGGCTCGCCAGCAGCAGGTCCTCCAGACGCTTGATCAGCGGCGACCAGCCATCCAGCGGGCGCTCGGATACGTTGAACATGGGCAGCCCGCCCACCTCGGTGATGCGATTGCGCGCATGGCGGAAGGCGAGCATGTCCGGCACCAGCAGCACGTTGACCGGCAGCTTGCGCAGCTCGTGGACGATCTGGCCGATGCGGTTTTCCGCCGACCAGGGCAGCGCCACCAGCACCTGGGTCACCCGCTCGCGGCGAATCAGGCGCTCCAGGTCGCGGCTGTTGCCCAGCAGCGGCAGTCCGGCCAGGGTCTCGGGCATGCGGCCGATGCGGTCGTCGATAAAGCCGATCAGGCCGGAACGAATGTCGCAGTGGCGCGCCATGAACTCGGCCAGGCGCACGCCGTTCTCGGTGCCGCCGAGAATCACCGCGCTCTGCAGGAACTGGCCGCTGGCGATCCAGCGACGGAATAATGCCAATAGCAGCAGGCGCTCGACGCCGAACGCCAACAAACTGACGGCAAACCAGAGAATCAGGAAGTGCCACTCCATGAAGCTGAACATGGCCAGTGCCTGGTGCATGAACAGCAGCAGGCAGAACGCCGCCGACCAGGCGAAGAACATCATGCGAAAGCGCAGCAGGTTGCTGAAGATCTCTTCCGAGTAGACCCCCAGTGCCTGGAACATCACCACCGTCAGCCCGCCGAAGAACAGCAGCACCGTGGCATAGCTCTGCGTCAGCCCGGACTCGCTCGACAACCAGAACAGCAGCAATAGACCCGGCAGCGCCGCGGTGAAGCCGTGCACCAGGCGCATCACGGCCAGGAAGTATTCGACAAACCCGGGGCGCGCCAGTAGCGAGTTACCGACCGTGAGCTGCCGCATGGATGATTACCCCCGCCACATTTTCCGTTGATGCCCCGCCCACAGGCGTCAGAAAAAAGGCAGTAGAAAATATTCGCACTCGATGGAACGACGGAATGCCGTCGCCCCTAGTTATGGCGCGACTAAACCATTTTTGTGATGGCATTTCAACATCCAGGCGACGCCTCGTCCCAGTTAAATATTGACGCCATAAAAACAGCAGAAACGAGCGCGCCAATTGAGCGCGTATATCCAGGCTCCACGCGGCCTGCGAGCCGATCCGCCACTCGCAAATGCAGTAGCGACTGGTGTACAAATTGCGCCAACGTAACGGCCGAGCCCCAGTTCCCCGAGAGTGGACACGAGAAGAGCGAAAGGTCGTCGCGCAGCCCCCGCGCCGACGCGGTTGCCTTATCATCTGCCCCCAACAGGCCTGTCCCACCATTCATTCGCCAAGGGCACTTTCCATGCGCATCCTGATCACCGGCGGCGCCGGCTTTATCGGCTCGGCTCTGATCCGTCATCTGCTGCAGCACACCGAGCACCAGGTGCTCAATCTCGACAAGCTGACCTATGCCGGCAACCTGGAGTCGCTCGCCGAAGTGGCCGCCAGCCCGCGCTACCGCTTCGTCCAGGCCGATATCGCCGACAGCGCGCAGGTGGCGCAGACCCTGGCCGAGTTCCAGCCGGACGCCATCATGCACCTGGCCGCCGAATCCCACGTCGACCGCTCCATCGACGGTCCCGCCGCCTTTATCCAGACCAATATCGTCGGCACCTACGCCCTGCTGGAAAGCACCCGCGCCTACTGGCTCGGCCTGAGCGAGGAGCGCAAGGCGGCCTTCCGTTTCCACCATATCTCCACCGACGAGGTCTACGGCGACCTGCACGGCGTCGACGAGCTGTTCGTCGAAACCACCCCCTACGCGCCCAGCTCGCCCTATTCGGCGAGCAAGGCGGCCTCCGATCACCTGGTGCGCGCCTGGCAGCGCACCTACGGCCTGCCGGTGCTGATCACCAACTGCTCGAACAACTACGGCCCCTACCATTTCCCCGAGAAGCTGATCCCGCTGATGATCCTCAATGCCCTGGCGGGCAAGCCGCTGCCGGTGTACGGCAACGGCCAGCAGGTGCGCGACTGGCTCTACGTCGAAGATCACGCCCGCGCCCTGCTCAAGGTGGTGAGCGAGGGCCGGGTCGGCGAGACCTACAACATCGGCGGCCACAACGAACAGAAGAACCTCGACGTGGTGCAGGCCATCTGCGCCCTGCTGGAAGAGCTGGCCCCCAGCAAGCCGGCTGGCGTGGCACGCTACGCCGACCTGATCACCTATGTGCAGGACCGTCCTGGGCACGATCTGCGCTACGCCATCGACGCCGGCAAGATCCAGCGCGAACTGGGCTGGGTGCCGCAGGAAACCTTCGCAAGCGGTCTGCGCAAGACCGTGCAGTGGTACCTGGCCAACCTCGACTGGTGCCGCCGCGTGCAGGATGGCAGCTATCAGGGTCAGCGACTCGGCGCACTCTAAGGAGCAGGAACAATGAAAGGCATCATCCTCGCCGGCGGTTCCGGCACCCGGCTGCACCCCATCACCCTCGGCGTGTCCAAGCAGCTGCTGCCGATCTATGACAAGCCGATGATCTACTACCCGCTGTCGGTGCTGATGCTCGCCGGCATCCGTGAGATCCTGATCATCTCCACCCCGGAAGACCTGCCCAACTTCCAGAAGATGCTCGGCGACGGCAGCCCGTTCGGTGTCCACCTGCAGTATGCCGAGCAGCCCTCGCCGGACGGCCTGGCCCAGGCCTTCCTGATCGGCGAATCCTTTATCGGCGACGATTCGGTGTGCCTGATCCTCGGCGACAATATCTTCCACGGCCAGCACTTCACCGAGATGCTGCTGCGCGCCGCCAGCCATGACAGCGGCGCCACGGTGTTCGGCTACTGGGTCAGCGACCCCGAGCGCTTCGGCGTGGTGGAGTTCGACGCCGCCGGCAACGCCCTGTCGATCGAGGAGAAGCCGAACCAGCCGAAGTCCAGCTACGCGGTCACCGGTCTGTACTTCTACGACAACGACGTGGTGCGCATCGCCAAGGCGGTCAAGCCCTCGCCGCGCGGCGAACTGGAGATCACCGACGTCAACAACGCCTACCTGGCGCGCGGCGACCTGCGCGTGGAGCGCTTCGGCCGCGGCTTCGCCTGGCTCGACACCGGCACCCACGACAGCCTGCTGGACGCCTCGCAGTACGTGCAGACCATCGAGCACCGCCAGGGGCTGAAGGTCGCCTGCCTGGAGGAGATCGCCTACCAGCACCGCTGGATCGACCGCGAGCAGCTGCTACGGCGCGCCAAGGCCTTCGGCAAGACCGGTTACGGCCAGTACCTGTACAAGCTGGCGGAGGAATGAGCATGCACGTGATCCAGACCCGTCTGCCCGAGGTGCTGATCCTCGAGCCCCAGGTGTTCGGCGACGAGCGCGGCTTCTTCTACGAGAGTTTCAATGCCCGCCGTTTCGCCGAGGCCACCGGGGTGAGCCGCGACTTCGTCCAGGACAACCATTCGCGCTCGGCGCGCGGCGTGCTGCGCGGCCTGCACTACCAGCTGCAGCAGGCCCAGGGCAAGCTGGTGCGGGTCAGCGCCGGCGAGGTCTACGACGTGGCGGTTGACCTGCGCCGCAGTTCGCCGACCTTCGGCCAGTGGGTCGGCGCGCACCTGTCGGCCGAGAACAAGCGCCAGCTGTGGGTGCCGGAAGGTTTCGCCCACGGCTTCCTGGTGCTCAGCGAGTATGCCGAGTTCCTCTACAAGACCACCGACTACTACGCCCCGGCCCATGAACGCTGCATCCGCTGGGACGATGCCAGCCTGGCCATCGACTGGCCGCTGGATGGCCTCACCCCGCAACTGTCGGCCAAGGACCAGCAGGGCCTGAGCCTGCAGGACGCCGAGACCTTCCCATGAAGATCCTGATCAGCGGCCACACCGGCCAGGTCGCCCGCGAACTGCAACTGGCCCTGCAGGGGCATGAACTGCTCAGCCTGGGTCGCCAGGCCTTCGACCTGGCCCGCCCGGCCAGCCTGCGCGAGATCATCCTGCGCGAGCGCCCGCAGCTGCTGATCAACGCCGCCGCCCATACCGCGGTGGATCAGGCCGAGCAGGAGCGCGAGCTGGCCTTCGCCATCAACGCCGAGGCCCCCGTCGTCATGGCGCAGGCTTGCGCCGAGCTGGGTATACCGCTGCTGCACTACTCCACCGACTACGTGTTCGACGGCAGCAAAGACGCGCCCTACGTCGAGAACGATGCGCCCAATCCGCTGGGCGTGTACGGCGCCAGCAAGCTGGCCGGCGAACGGGCGGTGGCGGCCAGCGGCTGCGACCACCTGATCCTGCGCACCAGCTGGGTCTACTCGCGGCACGGCAAGAACTTCCTGCTGACCATGCAGCGCCTGCTGCAGGAGCGCGACCAGCTCAGGGTGGTGGCCGACCAGATCGGCGCGCCGACCTGGGCCGGCAGCATCGCCGCCGCTACCGCCGAGCTGATCGCGGCCTGGCAGGCGGGCAACCGCCACTGGGGCACCTACCACCTGAGCTGCCAGGGCGAGACCAGCTGGTTCGGCTTCGCCCAGGCCATCGGCGAACGCCTGCGCGCCGCCGGCAGGCCCTGCGCCGAGCTGCTGGCGATCCCTTCCAGCGACTACCCGACGCCGGCGCGTCGGCCGCTCAACTCGCGCCTGGACGGCAGCAAGCTGGCGCGCGACTGGCAGGTGCGCCTGCCCGCCTGGCAGGCGGCGCTGGACGCCTGCCTGCAACGCGCGGACTGAAGGCGCCCGACGGAATGTGCATAATGCGCCGATCATCCCGGCGCAGTTTTCCATGAGCACGACCCCCGCCTCCCCGCGACGCCCCCGCTGGCGCAGCCTGCTGCTGCTGGCGCTGCTGCTCGCGCCGCTGCTGTGGCCGGTGCACTACCTGGCCGAGCGTTACTACCGCGAGGTGCTGATCGAGCAGAACCGGCAGACCCTCGACCTCTACGTCGCCAACCTGCTCGGCACCCTGCGGCGCTACGAGGTGCTGCCGCAGATCCTCGGCGACCTGCCGGGGCTGCGCGCCGCCCTGCATGCCCCCGACGACCCCGCCGTGCTGGACAGCGCCAATCGCCTGCTGACGCGGGTGCGCGAGCAGACCGGCGCCGACGTGATCTACCTGATGACCCCGCGCGGCGTCACCCTGGCCGCCTCCAACTGGGACAAACCGGACAGCTTCGTCGCCGGCAACTTCGCCTTCCGCCCCTACTTCCGCGAGGCGCTGGCCGGGCGCCTGGGGCGCTTCTTCGGCCTCGGCACCACCTCCGGCAAGCGCGGCTACTACTTCGCCTACGCGGTGCGCGAAAACCAGCAGAACATCGGCGCACTGGTGGTCAAGGTCGACCTCGACCACACCGAAACCCTGTGGGGCAACACCCCGGAACAGCTGCTGGTGACCGACACCAACGGCGTGGTGATCCTCACCTCGCGCCCGGACTGGCGCTTCCACGCCAGCCGCCCGCTGGATCGCGTCGAGCAGGCCGCCATCGCCGCCAACCAGCCCTACCCGACCCAGGCGCCGCCGGCGCTGAACCTCGACCCCGGCGCCTGGCTGACGCAGAGCCGCGTACTGGAGGAAACCGGCTGGACGGTGAGCATCCTCGCCCCGCGCATCCTCCTCGACCGCCCGGTGCGCAGCGCCGTGGCGGTCGGCGCCGCCGCCCTGATGGCACTGCTGCTGCTGCTCGGCCTGCTGATGCAGCGTCGTCGCCACTACCTCGAACGCATCGCCCTCGACAGCCGCGCCAAGGCCGAACTGGAGCAGCGCGTGGCCGAGCGCACGCACGACCTGGAGTTGCTCAACAGCCGCCTCAAGCAGGAGGTGCTGGAACGCGAACAGGCGCAGCAGGAACTGGTGCGCGCCCAGGACGAGCTGGTTCAGGCCGGCAAGCTGTCGGCCCTCGGCACCATGAGTGCAAGCATCAGCCACGAGCTCAACCAGCCGCTGGCGGCGATCCGCAGCTACGCCGAGAACGCCGCCACCCTGCTCGACCACCAGCGCGGCGAGGACGCCCGCGCCAACCTCAAGCTGATCAGCGAACTGACCGAGCGCATGGCCTCGATCATCGCCCACCTGCGCGCCTTCGCCCGCCGCGACCGTCACGCTCCGGAACGGGTGGCCCTGCAGCCGGCGCTGGACGACGCCCTGGCGCTGCTGGCCAAGCGCCGCCGGGCGATGGACGTGGAGCTGATCCGCGACCTGCCAGATGCCACCCTGTGGGTCCAGGCCGGCGAGACGCGCCTGCGCCAGGTGCTCGGCAACCTGCTCGGCAACGCCCTCGACGCCCTGGTCGCCAAAGCGCCGCCGCGACGCATCTGGATCAGTGCCCGGCAGCAGGACGACCAGCTCGAACTGCTGCTGCGCGACAATGGCCCGGGCTTCTCCGCCGAATCCCTGGCCCGCGCCCGCGAACCCTTCTTCACCACCAAGACCAGCGCCCAGGGCCTGGGGCTTGGCCTGGCCATCTGCGACAGCCTGATGCGCGCCCTGGGCGGCGAGCTGCTGCTGGCCAACCACCCGGACGGCGGCGCCCTGATCACCCTGCGCCTGCGCCTCGCCAGCCCCGGCGTCAACCTGCAACCCCCGGAGGACCCCTCGCCATGACCAGCGACAGCGCCATCGACAGCCGCACCCAGGTTCTGCTGATCGACGACGACGCCCACCTGCGCCAGGCACTCAGCCAGACCCTCGACCTGGCCGGACTCAAGGTGCTCAGCCTGGGCGACGCCCAGGGCCTGGCCGCGCGTATTCCGGCCGGCTGGCCGGGGGTGGTGGTCAGCGACATCCGCATGCCCGGCATCGACGGCCTGCAGCTGCTCGCCCAGCTGCACGAGCGCGACGCCGAGCTGCCGGTGCTGCTGATCACCGGCCACGGCGACGTGCCGCTGGCGGTGCAGGCGATGCGCGCCGGCGCCTACGATTTCCTGGAAAAGCCCTTCGCCAACGACGACCTGCTCGACAGCGTGCGCCGCGCCCTCGATCTGCGCCGCCTGGTGCTGGACAACCGCAGCCTGCGCCTGGCGCTGACCGATCGCCAGCAGCTGGCCGGGCGCCTGGTCGGCCAGTCGCCGGCGATGCAGCGACTGCGCGAGCAGATCGGCGCACTGGCCGGAATCGCCACCGACGTGCTGATCCTCGGCGAGACCGGTGCCGGCAAGGAGGTGGTGGCGCGCGCCCTGCACGACCTGTCCAGCCGCCGCGACGGCCCCTTCGTCGCCATCAACGCCGGCGCCCTGGCCGAGTCGGTGGTGGAAAGCGAGCTGTTCGGCCACGAGGCCGGCGCCTTCACCGGCGCGCAGAAGCGAAGGATCGGCAAGTTCGAGTTCGCCAACGGCGGCACCCTGTTCCTCGACGAGATCGAGAGCATGAGCCTGGACGTGCAGGTCAAGCTGCTGCGCCTGCTGCAGGAACGGGTGGTCGAACGCCTCGGCGGCAACCAGCTGATCCCGCTGGACATTCGCGTAATCGCCGCGACCAAGGAAGACCTGCGCCAGGCCGCCGATGCCGGACGCTTCCGCGCCGACCTCTACTACCGGCTGAACGTCGCGCCGCTGTCCATCCCGCCGCTGCGCGAGCGCGGCGAGGACGCCCTGCTGCTGTTCCAGCACTTCGCCGAAGGCGCCACCGCCCGCCACGGCCTGCCGCCCCGCGAACTGCAGCCGGGACAGCGCGCACTGCTGCTGCGCCACCCCTGGCCGGGCAACGTGCGCGAGCTGCAGAACGCCGCCGAGCGCTTCGCCCTCGGCCTGGAGCTGGCCCTGGACAGCAACGCGCCGAACCTGCCGCCGGTCAGCGGCGGCCTCGGCGAACAGGTCGAAGCCTTCGAGCGGGCACTGATCGCCGCCGAACTCAGCCGCCCTCACGGCTCGCTGCGCAGCCTGGCCGAGGCCCTCGGCCTGCCGCGCAAGACCCTGCACGACAAACTGCGCAAGCACGGCCTGCATTTCTCCGGCGCTGGCGGAAGCTCGCCAGAGGACTTCGACTGACTGGCGAGAAACCGCCAACGCCAGCCTCGCCCACCGCCATTTGCAGCCGCCGGCCGCCGTCGCCGGCCGCTGGCGCAACGCCAGACAGGCCCCTGACCACGGGCCCTGGCGCCTTCCCCCCGACTTACCGCGCGATCGCCTACGGCAGCCTGGCACAAGGGTTGCTCTAGGCAATGCCCAAGCGAACCCACAAGTACAAGTCCAGGCCTCGCTGCCCTCAGCCGGCGTTTTCCCCCAAGCCGCCTAGACTTGCTCTTGTCCGTTCGTCAGCAGCGCCCCTGGCGCCAATGCGATAAACACAACAAGAGGAAGCATCCGCATGTTCAAACTGACTGCCAAGGCGCTGGCTTGCGCCCTGTCCCTGTCCATCGCCGGCATGGCCCAGGCCGCCGACCCCATTGTCATCAAGTTCTCCCACGTGGTTGCCGAGCACACCCCGAAAGGTCAGGGTGCGCTGCTGTTCAAGCAACTGGCCGAAGAGCGCCTGGGCGACAAGGTGCGCGTGGAGGTCTACCCGAACTCCTCGCTGTTCGGCGACGGCAAGGAAATGGAAGCGCTGCTGCTCGGCGACGTGCAGATCATCGCCCCGTCGCTGGCCAAGTTCGAGCACTACACCAAGCAGATCCAGATCTTCGACCTGCCGTTCCTGTTCGACGACATGGCCGCGGTCGACCGCTTCCAGAAGGGCCCGGAAGGCCAGAAGCTGCTGACCTCCATGACCGACAAGGGCATCACCGGCCTGGGCTACTGGCACAACGGCCTCAAGCAGCTGTCGGCCAACAAGGCGCTGCTCGAGCCCAAGGATGCCCGCGGCCTGAAGTTCCGCGTACAGGCTTCCGCGGTGCTGGAAGAGCAGTTCAAGGCGGTGCGCGCCAACCCGCGCAAGATGAGCTTCGCCGAGGTCTACCAGGGCCTGCAGACCGGCGTGGTCAACGGTGCCGAGAACCCCTACTCGAACATCTACAGCCAGAAGATGCACGAGGTGCAGAAGTTCATCACCGAGTCCAACCACGGCCTGCTCGACTACATGGTGATCACCAACACCAAGTTCTGGGACGGTCTGCCGGCGGACGTGCGTGACGAGCTGAGCAAGATCATGGCCGAGGTCACCGTCGAGGTGAACAAGCAGGCCGACGCCCTCAACGAAGGCGACAAGCAGCGCATCCTCGAGGCCGGCACCACCGAAATCCTCACCCTGACCCCGGAGCAGCGTGCCCTGTGGCGCGACGCCATGCAGCCGGTGTGGAAGAAGTTCGAAGGCGAGATCGGTGCCGACCTGATCAAAGCCGCTCAGGCCGCCAACCAGCAGTAAGGCCGGAGAGCCGTAGGGTGGGCGACGCCGCGACTAGCGCCAGCCCACCGCGATGCCCACTGGGCATCGCCACGCTGCAACCGGTGGGTCGGCCGCACATGGCCGCCCCGCCCTACGCCCTTTCCATTCGGGAGATCCGACCATGAACGCCTTGCGGCGCGTCTGGGAGCACTTCGAGGAAGGCTTTATCGCCTTTCTCCTCGCGGCCATGACGCTGATCACCTTCGTCTACGTAATCCTCAACAACCTCTACACCGTTTTCTACTGGCTGGGCGACAGCTTCGGCGGCAACGAGTTTCTGCTCGGCATCGGCGACGCCATCCTCGACATGGCCCAGGCGATGACCTGGAGCAACGCCCTGACCAAGGCCCTGTTCGGCTGGCTGATCTTCTTCGGCCTGGCCTACGGCGTGCGCACCGCCGGCCATATCGGCGTCGACGCCCTGGTCAAACTGGCCAGCCGGCCGGTGCAGCGCGCCATCGGCATCGTCGCCTGCCTGTGCTGCCTGGGCTACGCCGGGCTGATCGCGGTCGGCAGCTTCGACTGGGTACGCACCCTGTTCATCGCCGGCATCGGTGCCGAAGACCTCGGCCACTACGGCATCCAGCAATGGCATATCGCGATGATCGTGCCCTTCGGCTACGCCATGGTGTTCGTCCGCTTCCTGGAAATCTTCGTGCGCATCCTGCGCAACGAGCAGACCGGCCTGGGCCTGGCCGACGAAGCCGCCGACGCCCTGAAGATCAATGAGCACGAGGAGCCCAAGCAATGACCGTTCTGTTCCTCTTCCTCCTGCTGTTCCTGCTGATGTTCATCGGCGTGCCGATCGCCGCCTCGCTCGGCCTGGCCGGCTCGGTCACCATCATGCTGTTCAGCCCCGACTCGGTGCGTTCGCTGGCGATCAAGCTGTTCGAGACCAGCGAGCACTACACCCTGTTGGCGATTCCGTTCTTCCTCCTGTCCGGCGCCTTCATGACCACCGGCGGCGTGGCCAAGCGCCTGATCGACTTCGCCAACGCCTGTGTCGGCCATATCCGTGGCGGCCTGGCCATCGGCGCGGTGCTGGCGTGCATGCTGTTCGCCGCACTGTCGGGCTCCTCGCCGGCCACCGTGGCCGCGGTCGGCTCGATTGCCATCGCCGGCATGGTGCGCTCGGGCTACCCGCAGGCGTTCGGCGCCGGCATCGTGTGCAACGCCGGTACCCTGGGCATCCTGATTCCGCCGTCGATCGTGATGGTGGTGTACGCCGCCGCCACCGAGCAGTCGGTGGGCAAGCTGTTTATGGCCGGGGTGATCCCCGGGATCATGCTCGGCGTGGCGCTGATGGTGGCGATCTACATAGTCGCAAGGGTCAAGAAGCTGCCGGCCCTGCCGCGCGCCAGCCTGCGCGAATGGCTGCGTTCGGCGCGCGAGGCGATCTGGGGCCTGTCGCTGATGGTGATCATCCTCGGCGGTATCTACAGCGGCATGTTCACCCCCACCGAGGCGGCTGCGGTGGCCGCGGTGTACGCCGGCTTCGTCGCCCTGTTCATCTACAAGGACCTGACCTGGCGCGAATGCCCGAAGGTGCTGCTGGAGTCCGGCAAGCTGACCATCATGCTGATGTTCATCATCGCCAACGCCATGCTCTTCGCCCACGTGCTGACCACCGAGCAGATCCCGCAGACCATCACCGCCTGGGTGGTCGACCTCGGCCTGCAGCCCTGGCAGTTCCTGCTGGTGGTGAACATCGTGCTGCTGATCGCCGGCGCCTTCATGGAGCCCTCGGCGATCATCCTGATCCTCGCGCCGATCCTGTTCCCCATCGCCATGCAGCTGGGCATCGACCCGATCCACCTGGGCATCATCATGGTGGTGAACATGGAGATCGGTTTGATCACCCCACCGGTGGGGCTCAACCTGTTCGTCACCTCGGCGGTGACCGGCATGCCGCTGACCCACGTGATCCGCGCCGCCCTGCCGTGGCTGATGATGCTGATCGGCTTCCTCATGGTGATCACCTACATCCCGGCCGTGTCCCTGGCCCTGCCGAACTGGCTGGGCATGAGCTAGGCCGCATCCACGCTGCTACTTTGGTACTTTGTGTACCCACTCCGCCCGGCCTTAGCGCCGGGCTTTTTTTGTCTTGGCGCAAGGCGGCCCCGCGACATCCGGCAGCGACGCGCCAGCGGGTGCGCTACACCGCGGCGCAGTCCCTTAGGGTGGGCTTCAGCCCACCGACGGTGGTCAGCGTGGGCTAGGGCGGATCGCCAGGCCCCCGATCCTGCCCTGGGGCGCCTGGCCACAGCTCACTCAGACATAGCCATAAAAAACGGGCCCATCGGGCCCGTTCTTTATCGCGCTAGCGGCCGTTTAGCTGCGGCTAGCGGCCGGCTGCCAGACGGTCTCGTCCATGGCCTGCTGCAGGGCCTTCTTGCGCCGCTCCTCGGCGCGCTGGGCGAAGAACCAGGCGAGGAAGGTGGCGAAGGACACCGCCAGCAGGATCAGACTGGCCACCGCGTTGATCTCAGGTTTCACCCCCAGGCGCACGGCGGAGAAGATCTCCATCGGCAGGGTGGTGGAGCCGGGACCGGAGACGAAGCTGGCCAGCACCAGGTCGTCCAGCGACAGGGCGAAGGACATCATCGCCCCGGCCGCCAGCGACGGCGCGATCATCGGCACGGTGATCAGGAAGAACACCTTCCACGGCTTGGCGCCCAGGTCCATGGCCGCCTCCTCGATGGACAGATCCAGCTCGCGCAGGCGCGCCGACACCACCACCGCCACGTAGGCCGAGCAGAAGGTGGTGTGGGCGATCCAGATGGTGGTCATGCCGCGCTGCGCCGGCCAGCCGATCAGCTGCGCCATCAGCACGAACAGCAGCAGCAGCGACAGACCGGTGATCACCTCGGGCATCACCAGCGGCGCGGTGACCAGGCCGCCGAACAGGGTGCGGCCCTTGAAGTGGGTGACCCGGGTCAGCACGAAGGCCGCCAGGGTGCCCAGCGCCACCGCGGCGATGGCGGTGTAGCAGGCGATCTCCAGCGAGCGCATCACCGAGTTCATCAGCTGGGTGTTGTCGAGCAGGCCGACGTACCACTTCACCGACCAGCCACCCCACACCGTCACCAGCCGCGAGGCGTTGAACGAGTAGATCACCAGGATGACCATGGGCAGGTAGATGAACAGCAGGCCGGCCCAGAGCATGATGTTGGAGAAACTGAAACGCTTCATGGCCGTCCCTCCAGCTCTTTGGCCCCGATTCTGGTTGGAAAGCCGGTTGAACAGAATGCTGGGCTCAATGTGATTGAACGAATCATGGCCGGCCCTCCAGCTCTTTCGCCTGGTTACGGTTGAACAGAATGATGGGCACGATCAGGATCGCCAGCATCACCACCGCCAGGGCCGAGGCCACCGGCCAGTCGCGGTTGTTGAAGAACTCCTGCCACAGCACCTTGCCGATCATCAGGGTCTCCGGGCCGCCGAGCAGTTCGGGGATGACGAACTCACCGACCACCGGGATGAACACCAGCATGGAGCCGGCGATGATGCCGTTCTTCGACAGCGGCACGGTGATCTTCCAGAAGTTGTTGAAGTTGCTCGAACCCAGGTCGGAGGCGGCCTCCAGCAGGCTGAGGTCGTGCTTCACCAGGTTGGCGTAGAGCGGCAGGATCATGAACGGCAGGTAGGAGTAGACCACGCCGATATAGACCGCCACGTTGGTGTTGAGGATCTGCAGCGGCGTGTCGATCAGGCCGATGCCCATCAGCAGGCTGTTGAGCAGGCCGTTGTTGCCGAGAATGCCCATCCAGGCATAGACGCGGATCAGGATCGCGGTCCAGGTCGGCATCATGATCAGCAGCAGCAGCACCGTCTGGTGCTCCTTCGGCGCGCGGGCGATGGCGTAGGCCATGGGGTAGCCGATCAGCAGGCACAGCAGGGTGCTGAAGAAGGCGACCTGCAGCGAGCCGAGGTAGGCCGACAGGTACAGCGCGTCCTCGGTGAGGAAGATGTAGTTGCCCAGGTTCAGCACGATCTGCAACTGGTTGTTGGCCCAGCTGTAGATCTCGGTGTAGGGCGGAATCGCCACGTCGGCTTCGGCGAAGCTGATCTTCAGCACGATGATGAAGGGCAGCAGGAAGAACAGGAACAACCAGAGGAAGGGGATGCCGATCACGGCATGCCGCCCGCTGGGCAGGTAGCGCGAGAGTTTGGCCAGTTTCATGATTGCAGTACCACGCCGCTGTCGTCTTCCCAGTACACCACCACCGGATCGTCCCAGGTCGGGCGCTTGCCGCGGCGCTCGGCGTTGGCGATGAAGCACTGCACGATCTGCCCGGAGGTGAGTTTGACGTGGTACACCGAGTGGCCGCCGAGGTAGGCGATGTCGTGCACGTGGCCGCGGCTCCAGTTGTACTCGGGGTGCTCGTGATCGGCCGGCAGCTCGCTGGCCATCAGCAGTTTTTCCGGGCGCAGGGCGTAGCTGACCTTCTTGTCCTCGGCGCGGGTGGTGACGCCGTGGCCGATGTAGATCGGCTTGTCCAGCTGCGGGCAGTCGATGATCGCGTGGTCGGCCTCGTCGCTGCTGATCTGCCCGTCGAACAGGTTGACGCTGCCGATGAACTCGCACACCAGGCGGCTGGCCGGGGTCTCGTAGATGTCCACCGGGCTGCCGGTCTGGGCGATCCAGCCCAGGTGCATGATGGCGATGCGCTGGGCCATGGTCATGGCCTCTTCCTGGTCGTGGGTGACCATCACGCAGGTCACGCCGACCCGCTCGATGATCTCCACCAGCTCCAGCTGCATCTGCGAACGCAGCTTCTTGTCCAGCGCGCCCATCGGCTCGTCGAGCAGCAACAGCTTGGGCCGCTTGGCCAGCGAACGGGCCAGGGCCACGCGCTGACGCTGGCCGCCGGACAGCTGGTGCGGCTTGCGCTTGGCGTACTGGCTCATGTGCACCAGCTTGAGCATCTCGGCCACCCGCGCCTCGATCTCGGCCTTGGGCAGGCCGTCCTGCTTGAGGCCGAAGGCGATGTTGTCGGCCACGCTCATGTGCGGAAACAGCGCGTAGGACTGGAACATCATGTTGATCGGCCGCTGGTAGGGCGGCATGTCGGTGATGTCGACGCCATCGAGAATGATGCGCCCGGAGGTGGGCCGCTCGAAGCCGGCGAGCATGCGCAGCAGGGTCGACTTGCCCGAGCCGGAACCACCGAGCAGGGCGAATATCTCGCCCTTGTTGATGGTCAGCGAGACGTCGTCGACCGCCACGGTCTCGTCGAACTTCTTGGTCACCCGATCGATCTTGACCAGCACCTCTTTCGGTGTCTGGTCCCCCTCGAGGGCTTTTTTGTAGGCGCTGGAGGCAACAGCCATTTAGGAAAACTCCCGGAAGTAACGCCCGACCCCTGCGGCCGGGCGGGAAGGGTTACTGACCCGACTTGATCTTGGTCCAGCTACGGGTCATCAGACGCTGCACCTTGACCGGCAATTCGGCCGAGATGAACAGCTTGTCCAGTACCGCCTGCGGCGGGTACACGGACGGGTCGTTGCGCACCTCCTGGTCCATCAGCGCGCCCGCCTGGGTATTGGGGTTGGCATAGCCGACGTAGTCGCTGACTTCGGCTATCACCTGCGGCTGGAGGAGGAAATCGATAAAGGCATGGGCCTGCTCGACGTTCGCCGCGTCGGCCGGAATGGCCAGCATGTCGAACCACAGGTTGCCGCCTTCCTTGGGAATGCTGTAGGCGATCTCGATGCCCTTGCCGGCTTCCTCGGCGCGATCGGCGGCCTGCAGGATGTCGCCGGAGAAGCCGGCGGCGACGCAGATCTCGCCGTTGGCCAGGTCGCCGATGTACTTGGAGCTGTGGAAGTAGGTGACATGGGGACGCACCGCCAGCAGCTTGGCCTCGGCCTTGGCATAGTCATCCGGATTGGTGCTGTTGGGGTCGAGGCCCAGGTAGTTGAGCACCGAGGGGATCATCTCGTCGGCCGAATCGAGGAAGGCCACGCCGCACTGGCTGAGCTTGGCCATGTTCTCCGGCTCGAAGAGCACCGCCCAGGAGTCGATGCTGTCGACGCCGAGCACCGCCTTGACCTTCTCGACGTTGTAGCCGATGCCGTTGGTGCCCCACAGGTAGGGCACGGCGTACTGGTTGCCGGGGTCGTTGGTTTCCAGCTGCTTGAGCAGCGCCGGGTCGAGGTTGCTCCAGTTCGCCAGCTTGGCCTTGTCCAGCTTCTGGAAGGCGCCGGCCTTGATCTGCTTGCCGAGGAAATGGTTGGAAGGCACCACGATGTCGTAGCCGGAGCGGCCGGCGAGCAGCTTGCCTTCGAGGGTCTCGTTGGAGTCGAACACGTCGTACAGCGGCTTGATGGCGGTAGCCGCCTCGAACTGGGCCAGGGTGTCCTCGCCGATGTAGTCGCTCCAGTTGTAGATGTGTACCGTCCCCGCCGCCTGGGCCAGGGTATTCAGGCCCAGCGCCAGGGCACTGGTGATCAGGGTCTTGCCGCAGGAAATTCGCACACGCAGATCCTCTTTCTATCGGGCCGCCCGCAAAAGGGCCGGCACTTTAGCGGAAATATCCGTCCTGTTCAGCGTTTCGCGCAGGGCGCTATCCCGCGCGGGAAACGACTGCCGGGTCGCAGAGGGACATTCCGATCGGCTCGGCCAGACGGCCCGCCGCAAGGGTCGAACAACGCATACAAGCTTCCTTTTATTGTTAGGGTCTGCGGCGGGCATGCCCACCGCAGACGGGGGTTGCTGCTGCCGTTAGCGGCCGGACTTGACCTTGGTCCAGCTGCGGGTGATGGCGCGCTGCACCGAGGGGCTCAGCTCGGAGAAGGTGTAGAGCTTCTTCGAGGCTTCCTCGGTCGGGTAGATGCCCGGGTTGTTGCGGATTTCCTCGGCGACCAGCGGGGTGGCCTTGGCGTTGCCGTTGGGGTAGGCGACGTAGTCGGAGATCGGCGCGATCACTTCCGGGGTCAGGATGTAGTTGAGGAAGGTGTGCGCGGCGTCGACGTTCTTGGCATCGGCGGGGATGGCCATCATGTCGAAGAAGGAGGCGGCGCCTTCCTTGGGAATGGCATAGGCCACCGGCACGCCGTTCTTCGCTTCCTCGGCGCGGGCCTGCGCCTGGAACACGTCGCCGGACCAGCCCAGGGCCACGCAGATCTCGCCGTTGGCCAGGTCGGAGATGTACTTGGAGCTGTGGAAGTAGGTGACGTAGGGGCGCACCTTCATCAGCAGCTCTTCGGCCTTGGCCACGTCGTCGGTGCTGGTCGGGTTGGGGTTCAGGCCCTGGTAGTGCAGCGCCGCGGCATAGACTTCGTCCGGGGCGTCGAGCATGGCCACGCCGCAGGACTTCAGCTTCTCCATGTTCTCCGGCTTGAACAGCACGTCCCAGGAGTCGATGGTGTCGACGCCGAGGGCGGCCTTGACCTTCTCCGGGTTGTAGCCGATGCCGGTGGTGCCCCACAGGTAGGGGAAGGCGTACTGGTTGCCCGGGTCGGCGTTTTCCAGCGCCTTCATCAGGTCGGGGTTGAGGTTCTGCCAGTTGGGCAGCTTGGACTTGTCCAGCTTCTGGAATACGCCGGCCTTGATCTGCTTGGCGAGGAACTGGTTGGACGGCACCACCACGTCGTAGCCCGAGCCGCCGGAGAGCAGCTTGGCTTCCAGCACTTCGTTGCTGTCGAAGACGTCGTAGACCACCTTGATGCCGGTTTCCTTCTGGAAGTTGTCCAGGGTGTCCTCGGCGATGTAGTCGGACCAGTTGTAGACGTGCAGCACCTTGTCCTCGGCCTGAGCGGTGCCGGCCACGGCGGCGGCCAATGACAACGCTAGAAGGGTTTTGCCGAATGTTTTCATGCGTACAGCTCCTGTTGTTGTGTCGGTATTCCGGAAGGTGCGCAGGCCCTTCCGGTGAGGCTGGCCAACGCACTGGCGCAGTCTGGCAAGGTCATGGCACCGCTGACAACTTTACGTGGCCGCCGGCCGTTCAGGCCGACAGGTCGCGCAGGGTCAGGTCCAGGCACTTGCGTGCTTTTTCCACCAGTTCGTCGATCTCCGCACGGCTGATCACCAGCGGCGGCGCAATGATCATGGTGTCGCCCACGGCGCGCATGATCAGACCATTAGTAAAGCAGTGTCCGCGGCAGACCATGCCCGCCGCCACCGCATCCGGGTAGCGCGTGCGCGTCGCCTTGTCCCGCACCAACTCGATGGCGCCGAGCATGCCGACGCCGCGCACCTCGCCCACCAGCGGATGCTCGGCCAGCTCGCGCAGACGTTGCTGCAAATAGGGTGCCGTTTCCGTCCTGACCCGCTCGACTATGCCTTCTTCCTTGAGCAGGCGCAGGTTGGCCAGGCCCACCGCCGCCGCCACCGGGTGGCCGGAGTAGGTGAAGCCGTGGTTGAAGTCGCCGTGCGCCTCGATCGCCGCGAACACCTTGTCGCTGACGATCAGCCCGCCCATGGGCACGTAGCCCGAGGTCAGGCCCTTGGCGATGGTCATCAGATCGGGCTTGAGGCCGTAGTAGTCGCTGCCGAACCACTGGCCGGTACGGCCGAAGCCGCAGATCACCTCGTCGGCGACGAACAAAATGTCGTACTTGGCCAGGATTTCCTTGATCCGCGGCCAGTAGCTTTCGGGCGGGATGATCACGCCGCCGGCGCCCTGGATCGGCTCGGCGATAAAGGCCGCGACATTCTCCACGCCCAGCTCGAGAATCTTCGCCTCCAGCTGGTCGGCGGCCCACAGGCCGAACTCGTCCGGGCTCTTGTCGCCCCCCTCGCCGAACCAGTAGGGCTGCGGGATATGGGCGATGCCGGGGATCGGCAGGTCGCCCTGCTCGTGCATGCCCTTCATCCCGCCGAGGCTGGCGCCGGCCACGGTGGAGCCGTGGTAGCCGTTCTCGCGGGCGATGATGATCTTCTTGGCAGGCTTGCCCTTGCACGCCCAGTAGTGGCGCACCAGGCGCAGCATGGTGTCGTTGCCTTCCGAGCCGGAACCGGTGAAGAACACGTGGTTCATGCCTTCGGGGGCCAGTTCGGCGATGGCCTGGGCCAGCTCCAGCACCGGCGGGTGGGCGGTCTGGAAGAAGGTGTTGTAGAACGGCAGCTGGCGCATTTGCGTCGCCGCGGCCTCGACCAGTTCCTCGCGACCGTAGCCGACGGCCACGCACCAGAGCCCGGCCATGCCGTCGAGGATCTTGTGACCCTCGCTGTCCCACAGGTAGACGCCCTTGGCCTCGGTGATGATGCGCGGGCCCTTCTCGGCCAGCTGTTTGTAGTCGCTGAACGGCGCCAGGTGATGGGCGCGGCTCATGGCCTGCCACTGGGCGGTTTTCGGGTTGGTCATGACAACACCTTTTATTACGCGGGTCGCCGGCGGCGGCCCGATGAAATCGATGGCAACGGGCGCGGCCAGCCGCGCCCGCCCCGGTCACACCGACAGCAGCAGGAACTCGCGTTCCCAGGAACTGATCACGCGCTTGAAGTTCTCGTGCTCGGCGCGTTTCACCGCGACATAGCCGCGCATGAACTTCTCGCCCAGGTACTTCTCGGCGGCCTTGCACGCCTCCATGCGCTCCAGCGCCGCCTCGATGGTCAGCGGTAGACGCAGGTTGCGCCGCTCGTAGCCGCGGCCCTTGACCGGCGCGCTGGGCTTGATGCCCTCGACCATGCCGATGTAGCCGCACAGCAGGGAGGCGGCCAGCACCAGGTAGGGGTTGGCGTCGGCACCGGCCAGGCGGTTCTCCACCCGGCGGTTCTGCGGCCCGGCTTCCGGCACGCGCAGGCCCACGGTGCGGTTCTCCTCGCCCCACTCGACGTTCACCGGCGCCGAGGTGTCGGGCAGGAAGCGGCGGAACGAGTTGACGTTCGGCGCGAACAGCGGCAGCACCTCGGGGATGTACTTCTGCAGGCCGCCGATGTGGTGCATGAACAGCTCGCTCATGGTGCCGTCGTCGTTGGAGAAGATGTTCTTGCCGGTCTTGATGTCCACCACGCTCTGGTGGATGTGCATGGCGCTACCCGGCTGGTCGGTGATCGGCTTGGCCATGAAGGTCGCCGCCACGTCGTGCTTGAGCGCGGCCTCGCGCATGGTGCGCTTGAACACGGTGATCTGGTCGGCCAGGTGCAGGGCCTCGCCGTGACGGAAGTTGATTTCCATCTGCGCCGGGCCGTCTTCGTGGATCAGCGTGTCGAGGTCCAGATCCTGCAGCTCGCACCAGTCGTAGACGTCCTCGAACAGCGGATCGAATTCGTTGGCGGCGTCGATGGAGAACGACTGCCGGCCCACTTCCGGGCGCCCGGAGCGGCCCATCGGCGCCACCAGCGGGAAGTCCGGGTCGCTGTTGCGCTTGGTCAGGTAGAACTCCATCTCCGGCGCGACGATCGGCCGCCAGCCCTTGTCGGCGTAGAGCTTGAGCACGTTCTTGAGGATGTTGCGCGGCGACAGCTCGATCGGGTTGCCCTGCTTGTCGAAGGTGTCGTGGATCACCATCGCGGTCGGCTCGATGGCCCAGGGCACGAGGAACACAGCGTTCTCGTCGGGGCGACAGAACATGTCGATGTCCGCCTCGTCGAGCAGCTCGTAATAGATGTCGTCCTCGACGTAGTCGCCGGTCACGGTCTGCAGCAGCACGCTCTCTGGGAGGCGCATGCCCTTCTCGTCGAGGAACTTGTTGGTCGGCGAGATCTTGCCGCGGGCAATGCCGGTCAGGTCGCTGACCAGGCATTCGACTTCGGTGATTTTGCGTTCTTTCAGCCAGCTCGTGAGCTGGTCTAGCTTGGTACTCATAGAGACCTCAGGGTTGGAGAATCCGACTAGGTATAGTCGGTTCAGCGTTGCCCCGCCCTCTCCCTGCAAGCCTCACCAAAGGCCTGGAAGATGGCGAGATAATTCGGATTGGATGCTACCTGCCACTCGGGGTGCCATTGCACCCCCAGCGCGAAGCTTTTTGCACCTTCGACGGAAAAAGCTTCGACCAACCCGTCGGGCGCCAGAGCTTCTACGCGAAGGCCCGGCGCCAGACGTGCAACGCCCTGGCCATGAATGGAATTGATCTGGAACTCGCGCGGCAAGCCGATGCCGTCGAGCAGCCCGCCGGGCTGCACCTGCAGTGCATGGCGCGGGCCGTACTGCACCTCGACCGGCTGCTCCTTCGGCTCGCGGTGATCCAGCAGCCCTGGGATCTCGTGCACGCGCTGGTGCAAGGTGCCGCCGAAGGCCACGTTGATTTCCTGGAAGCCGCGGCAGATGCCCAGCAGCGGCACGCCGGCGTCGAGCGCCGCGCGGATCAGCGGCAGCGTGGTGGCATCGCGTGCGCTATCGTGCAAGGTACCGGGTGCGCTGGCGGCGCCAGCGTAATGATGAGGTTCGACGTTGGACGGCGAGCCGGTGAACAGCAGGCCGTCGAGCTGTTCGAGTAGCTGCGGCAGCGCCAGCAGCTCGCCGAGTGCCGGCACGATCAGCGGCATGCCACCGGCGCCGACCACCACCGCGCGCAAATACTTGTCGCCGGCAGTGTGATAGAGGTTGTGACCGATCTGCTTGGTGCAGGCACTGACGCCGACTATCGGCAGGCGAGACATGAGACACCCGTTTTATTGCTGTTATGGGTTTGAGCCGAGCTTAGCCTTGTTCATTTTTTTACACAATAGCCCTGTAAAAAATTGAACACACCCGACTGAGCACCCCGGCCGGCCAGGCGTTTCAGCCAAGCGCAATGCCCTGAAACGCCCCAAAACTGGCCGTGCAGCCCTCTTTTAGGGCATCATAGGGCTCTCTTGACAGCCATGGGTGTTTCCGATTGACTCACACCTATGCAGTTGCATGATTGATATTTTTAACAATAAAGGTGTTGCATCATGTCGGTACCCCCGCGTGCCGTTCAGCTTAACGAAGCGAACGCGTTCCTTAAGGAACATCCTGAGGTCCTGTTCGTCGACCTTCTTATTGCAGATATGAACGGCGTGGTGCGCGGCAAGCGCATCGACCGTAACGCCCTGCACAAGGTGTACGAGAAAGGCATCAACCTGCCGGCGTCGCTGTTCGCCCTCGACATCAATGGCGCCACCGTGGAAAGCACCGGCCTGGGCCTGGACATCGGCGATGCCGACCGCATCTGCTTCCCCATCCCCAATACCCTGTGCAACGAACCCTGGCAGAAGCGCCCCACCGCGCAGCTGCTGATGACCATGCACGAACTGGATGGCACCCCCTTCTTCGCCGACCCGCGCGAAGTGCTGCGCCAGGTGGTGCAGAAGTTCGACGACATGGGCCTGAAGATCTGCGCCGCCTTCGAGCTGGAGTTCTACCTGATCGACCAGGAGAACGTGAACGGCCGGCCGCAGCCGCCGCGCTCGCCGATCTCCGGCAAGCGCCCTCATTCGACCCAGGTGTACCTGATCGACGACCTCGACGAATACGTCGACTGCCTGCAGGACATGCTCGAAGCCGCCAAGGAGCAGGGCATCCCGGCCGACGCCATCGTCAAGGAAAGCGCCCCGGCGCAGTTCGAGGTCAACCTGCACCACGTCGAGGACGCCATCAAGGCCTGCGACTACGCGCTGCTGCTCAAGCGCCTGATCAAGAACATCGCCTACGACCACGAGATGGACAGCACCTTTATGGCCAAGCCCTACCCGGGCCAGGCCGGCAACGGCCTGCACGTGCACATCTCGCTGCTGGACAAGAAGACCGGCAAGAACATCTTCGCCGCCGACGACCCGCTGCAGAACCAGCCGCTGCGCCACGCCATCGGCGGCATTCTCGACACCATGGCCGCGAGCATGGCCTTCCTCTGCCCCAACGTGAACTCCTACCGCCGCTTCGGCGCGCAGTTCTACGTGCCCAACGCGCCGAGCTGGGCGCTGGACAACCGCACCGTGGCCGTGCGCGTGCCCACCGGCAGCGCCGACGCCGTGCGCATCGAACACCGGGTGGCCGGCGCCGACGCCAACCCCTACCTGATGCTGGCCTCGATCCTCGCCGGCATCCACCACGGCCTGACCAACCAGATCGACCCGGGCGAGCCGATCGAAGGCAACTCCTACGAGCAGCTCGAGCAGAGCCTGCCGAACAACCTGCGCGACGCGCTGCGCGAGCTGGACGACAGCGAGGTGCTGAACAAGTACATCAGCCCGGACTACATCGACATCTTCGTCGCCTGCAAGGAAGCCGAGCTGCAGGAGTTCGAGACCACCATCTCCGACCTCGAGTACAACTGGTACCTGCATACCGTCTGATGCAATGCCCGACGCCGGCCCTAGTGCCGGCGTTGTTTTGTCTGCCACCCACGCTCTGCCGAACCGCCCGCGCCATGCGCAGCGGCGAAGCCATGCCTCGAGGAGGTCGTCATGTTTCGCGTTCTCGCTCCGCTACTGCTGGCCCTGGCTCCCGGACTGACGGCCGCCGCCGACAGCATCCGCGTCTACAACTGGAACGACTACATCGCCCCGCAGGTGCTGGAGAGTTTCACCCGTGACACCGGCATCGCCGTGGAGTACCGCACCTTCAGCAGCGCCGAGGAACTGGCCAACGCCCTGGCCAGCGGCAAGTCCATCGACGTCGCGGTGCCCTCGCACAACGACCTGCCGGCGCTGATTGCCGCCGGCGGCATCCAGCCGCTGGACCTGCGCCTGCTGCCCAACCGCAAGCACCTGGACAAGCAGCTGCTGAGCAAGCTGGCCGCGGTCGACCCGCAGAACCGCCACGCCGTGCCCTACCTGTGGGGCGCGGTGGGCCTGGCGATCAACGTGCCGCAGGCCGAGGCCGCCTACGGCGGGCCGCTGCCGGACAGCTGGAGCCTGCTGTTCGACGCCGCGCAGAGCGCGCGCCTGGCCAGTTGCGGCGTCAGCGTGCTGGACGCCCCGGACGAGACCCTGGCGCTGCTGCTCAACTACCAGGGCCGCAGCCTGGCGCGCAGCGCGCCGAGCCGCATCGAGCGCGCCGGCAACCTGCTCGACGGCCTGCGCCCGCACCTGCGCTACGTCGACAGCGAACGCTATATCGACGACCTCAGCCACGGCCGCCTGTGCCTGGCCATGGCCTGGGTCGGCGACGCCCTGGCCGCCGCCGACGCCGGCCAGCCGGTGCGCTTCCTGGTGCCCGAGGAAGGCTCGGTGCTGTTTATCGACAACCTGGTGATCCCTGCCAGCGCGCGGCGCGCCGACCTAGCCCATCGTTTCATCGACTACCTGATGCAGCCGCAGGTGGCCGCGCTGATCACCGCCGAGACCCTCTACCCCAACGGCAACGCCGATTCCGCGCAGTTCCTCGACGCCGCCCTGCTCAACCAGCCCGGGCTCTATCCGGACCAGGACACCAAGCGCCGCCTGCACGCCCTGGAGGTGCTGCCGGAGAAACACGCCGAAGTGCGCGACCGGGTCTGGCAGCGCTTTCGCGCCGGCGGCTGAAGGACTGACGCTGAAGCCAGGCGCGGCCAAGGCCCATTGCGGTGGCGAACGACTTGCCTCGGCAGCGCCGCCTGGCATCCAATAGCGCCTCCTTGCCCCAGGAGTTCGCCATGTCGCGCCCCGCCAGCCCCCGCAAACCGCGCGCCAGCAGCCAGGCGCGGATCGCCGTGATCCTCCAGGCCGCACGCGCGCTGCTGGCCGAACAGGGCGTGGCCAACCTGTCGATCTATGCCGTGGCCGAGCGTGCGGCGATTCCGCCGTCCTCGGTCTACCACTTCTTCGCCAGCGTGCCGGCGCTGCTCGAAGGCCTCACCGCCGACGTCCACGCCGCCTTCCGTGCCTGCCTGCAGCAGCCGGTGGAACACGCCGCGCTGCGCAGCTGGCACGACCTGTCGCGCCTCGTCGAGCAGCGCATGCTGGCGATCTACGCCGCCGACGCCGCCGCGCGCCAGCTGATCCTCGCCCAGCACGGCCTGGCCGAGGTGACCCAGGCCGACCGCCAGCACGACGTGGAACTGGGGCGACTGATGCAGGCGCTGTTCGAGCGCCACTTTCCCCTGCCGCAACTGCCGAGCGATATCGAGGTGTTCGCCCTGGCCATGGAGCTGGGCGACCGCGTCTACGCCCGCTCGGTGCAGCTGCACGGCGCCATTACCCCGCGCCTGGCCGAGGAAGGCATGCGCGTGTTCGACGCCTACCTCGGCCTGTACCTGCCCGCCGCCCTGCCGAAACGCCCCGCGCCGCTTACCTAGGGTGTCGCGCGGCCGCCTTGGCCACGCGCACCGCTGACCATGGACCTGCTGCGCACGGCGCGCCACAGCGCTGCAGGGGCGCATTTGTTCGCGAACGACCTTGGCCCGGCGCGCGGCCCTGTTCGCGGATTACTCCGCGCCTCCCCAAGCGGGCTCGACCAGGAACCAGATTGACGGATAATAATCCGATAAAAATCCGAAATATTTTGCCTTTATTGCCTTTTCAGTCTTCTAAATTCGATTTTTATCGGATATAAATCGAGCGTCTCGCCATGATCGATGTTCTGCCATGGCTTCCCGAGCAGGCCTCCGCGAGCCCGGAGCCGCCTGCCCACAAGTCCAAGAGGTGCTGTATGTCCCGTATCGTCACCGTCGCCGCGACCCAGATGGCCTGCTCCTGGGATGTCGCCGGCAATATCGCCAACGCCGAGAAGCTGGTGCGCCAGGCCGCCGCCCGGGGCGCACAGATCATCCTGATCCAGGAGCTGTTCGAGACCCCCTACTTCTGCCAGAAGCCCAATGCCGACTACACCCAGCTGGCCACCCCGGCAGAGGAAAACCCGGCGATCCTGCACTTCCAGAAGGTCGCCGCCGAACTGCGAGTGGTGCTGCCGATCAGCTTCTTCGAGCGTGCCGGTCGCGCCCGCTTCAACAGCATCGCGATCATCGACGCCGACGGCAGCAACCTCGGGATTTATCGGAAAAGCCATATCCCGGACGGCCCCGGCTACCACGAGAAGTACTACTTCAACCCGGGCGATAGCGGCTTCAAGGTGTGGGACACCGCCTACGCCAGGATCGGCGTCGGCATCTGCTGGGACCAGTGGTTCCCCGAATGCGCGCGCAGCATGGCGCTGCTGGGCGCGGAAATCCTGTTCTACCCCACCGCCATCGGCAGCGAGCCGCACGACCCCGCCATCAACTCGCGCGAGCACTGGCAGCGCGTGCAGCAGGGCCACGCCGGCGCCAACCTGATGCCGCTGGTGGCCAGCAACCGCATCGGCCGCGAGGAGCAGGACGGCTACGCCATCAGCTTCTACGGCAGCTCCTTTATCGCCAACCAGTTCGGCGAGAAGGTCGAGGAGCTGGATCAGAGCGAGGAAGGCGTGCTGGTGCACAGCTTCGATCTGACCGAGCTGGAGAAGGTGCGCAGCGCCTGGGGCGTATTCCGCGACCGCCGGCCGAACCTATACTGGCCGCTGGCGACCCTCGACGGCGAGAGCCTCTCCGAGTAACCCCCCCATACCTTCGCCGGTGCGCACGGCGCACCCTACGGATCGAACCATGACCACCCTGCACAGCACTCCACGCGCCGACGGTTTCCGCATGCCGGCGGAATGGGAACCCCACAGCCAGACCTGGATGGTCTGGCCCGAACGCCCGGACAACTGGCGCCTCGGCGGCAAGCCGGCGCAGGCCGCCTTCGCCGCGGTGGCCCGCGCCATCGCCGAGTTCGAGCCGGTGACCGTCTGCGTGTCCGCCGCGCAGTACGAGAACGCCCGCGCGCGCCTGGACGACGACAACATCCGCCTGGTGGAAATCACCACCGACGACGCCTGGGTGCGCGACACCGGGCCGACCTTCGTCACCAACGCCAGCGGCGAAGTGCGCGGCGTGGACTGGACCTTCAACGCCTGGGGCGGCTTCGACGGCGGCCTGTACTGGCCCTGGCAGCGCGACGACCAGGTGGCGCGCAAGATCCTCGAGATCGAAGGCTGCAAGCGCTATCGCACCGAGGGCTTCGTGCTCGAGGGCGGCTCGATCCACGTCGACGGCGAAGGCACCCTGATCACCACAGAGGAATGCCTGCTCAACCAGAACCGCAACCCGCACCTCTCCCGCGAACAGATCGAGGCGGTGCTGCGCGAGCAGCTGGCCATCGACACGGTGATCTGGCTGCCGGACGGCTTGTACAACGACGAGACTGATGGCCACGTCGACAACTTCTGCTGCTACGTGCGCCCGGGCGAGGTGCTGCTGGCCTGGACCGACGATCAGAACGATCCCAACTACCCGCGCTGCCAGGCCGCCATGCGTGTGCTGGAAAGCGCGCGCGACGCCAAGGGCCGTCAGCTGACCGTGCACAAGATGCCGATCCCCGGACCGATCCACGCCACTGAGGAAGAGTGCGCCGGCGTCGACGCCGCCGAAGGCAGCCAGGCACGCGATCCGTCGATCCGCCTGGCCGGCTCCTACGTCAACTTCCTCATCGTCAACGGCGGCATCGTCGCGCCGAGCTTCGACGACGCCAAGGACGCCGAGGCCCGCGCCATCCTCGAGCAGGTCTTCCCCGCGCACCGCGTGGTGATGGTGCCCGGCCGCGAGATCCTCCTCGGCGGCGGCAATATCCACTGCATCACCCAGCAGCAGCCGGCGCCGCAAGGGCGCTGAAGCGTCGGGCGGGCCGAGCTCAGCGGCCCGCCTGCAACGCCCGCCGGGTACTCAGCGGATCCAGCTGGCGCAGCGCCTGGTAGTGGCTGACGAACACCTGGCCGCCGAAACGCTGGAGAAAGTCCGAGCGGCCGAGCTGGTCCATCACCGGCCCCTTGACCTCCGACAGGTGCAGCTGCACCCCGGCGGCGCGCAGGCGCTCGGCGATGGCCTCCAGCGACTCCAGGGCGCTGGCGTCGATCAGGTTGATCCCCGGGCACATCAGCACCAGGTGACGCACCTGCGGCCGCGCGGCGACCAGCGCGGCGACGCGGTCCTCGAGATAACGCGCATTGGGAAAATACAGGCTCTCGTCGACCCGCAGCGACAGCACGCTGGGGCTCTCGATCACCTGGAAGCGCTCGACGTTGCGAAAGTGCTCGCTGCCCGGCACCTGGCCGACCACCGCGATATGCGGGCGGCTGGTGCGCCAGAGAAACAGCAGCAGCGACAGGCCGACGCCGAGGACGATGCCGGTCTCGACGCCGAGCAGCAGCACCGCGGCCAGGGTCGCCGCCTGCGCCGCGCCGTCCTGCCGCGAATAGCGCCAGGTGCGCGCCAGCCCGCGCAGGTCGATCAGCCCCCACACCGCGACGACGATGATCGCCGCCAGCGCCGCCTGCGGCAGCCGCTGCAGCAGCGGCGCCAGCAGCAGCGCGCCGAGGGCGATGCCGACGGCGCTGAACACCCCGGCCATGGGCGTCCGCGCGCCGGCCTCGAAGTTGACCTGGGAACGGGCGATGCCGCCGGTCACCGGCAGACCGCCGCTGAAGGCCGCCGCCAGGTTGGCCGCGCCGAGACCGAGCAGCTCGCTGTCCGGCTCGATGCGCTGGCGCCGCCTGGCCGCCAGGGTCTGCGCCACCGCCATCGACTCGACGAAACCCACCAGGCTGATCAGCAGCGCCGCCGGCAGCAGCTGCCGCGCCAGCTCGAGATCCAGCGGCGGCAGGCTCGGTACCGGCAGGCCGGCGGCGATGCTGCCGACCACCCGCACGCCGCGCTCATCCAGTTGCCACAGCCAGACCGCGCCGGTGGCCAGGATCATCGCCAGCACCGGCACCGCCCGGCTCAGGTTGCCGGCCCAGGCCTGGTCCAGGCCGCAGTGTTGCAACAGCGGCGGCAAGCCGCGCCGTGCCCAGAACAGCAGCACCAGGCAGCCGACGCCGAGCAGCAGGGTCGGCCCGTGACTGGCCGGCAGGCCCCGCGCCAGCGCCGGCAGCAGTTGGCCCAGGGTCGCGCCGGCGGCGGCGATGCCGAGCAGCGGCGCCAGCTGGCCGAGGACGATCAGCAGGGCGGCGCCGCTGATAAAGCCGGAGATCACCGGATGGCTGAGGAAGTTGGCGATAAACCCCAGGCGCAGCAGCGCCATGCCACAGAGCAGCGCGCCGGACAGCAGCGCCAGCAGCAGGGCGGCGCCGGCGTACTCGGCGCTGCCGGCGGGAAACAGCGGCTGCAGGGCCGCCGCGGTCATCAGCGAGACCACCGCCACCGGGCCCACGGCCAGGGTGCGGCTGCTGCCGAACAGGGCGTAGGCCAGCAACGGCAGCATGCTGGCGTAGAGCCCGGCAGCCGGTGGCAGGCCGGCGAGCATGGCGTAGGCCAGGCTCTGCGGAATCAGCAGCAGGGTGACGATCAGCGCCGCCAGGGCATCGCCGGCCGCGGTCTGCCGATCGTACTGCCGGCCCCACTCCAGCCAGGGCAGCCAACGGCGCAGCGACGAGGCTTTCATAGGCGGTCCAGGGGAATCTTCAGGTAGCGCACGCCGTTGTCCTCGGCCGGCGGCAACTGCCCGGCGCGCATGTTGACCTGCACCGCCGGCAGCATCAGGGTCGGCACCTCCAGCGTGGCATCGCGCGCCTGGCGCATGGCGACGAAGGCGTCCTCGCCGATGCCCTCGTGCACGTGCAGGTTGTGCGCGCGCTGCTCGGCCACCGTGGTCTCGCAGCAGAAATCGGCGCGCCCCGGCGCCTTGTAGTCGTGGCAGAGAAACAGGCGGGTGGCGTCCGGCAGTTCGAACAGGCGGCGGATCGAACGGTACAGGGTGCGTGCATCGCCGCCGGGAAAATCGCAGCGCGCCGTGCCGTAGTCCGGCATGAACAGGGTGTCGCCGACGAAGACGGCGTCGCCGATCACGTAGCTCATGCAGGCCGGCGTGTGCCCCGGGGTGTGCAGGGCGAAGGCCTGGATGGCGCCGATCTGGAAGCGCTCGCCGTCGCGCAACAGGCGGTCGAACTGGGAACCGTCGGTGGCGAACTCGCGGCCGGCGTTGAACAGCTGGCCGAAGGTGCTCTGCACCTGGGTGATGCGCTCGCCGATGGCCAGCCGGCCGCCCAGCTCGCGCTGCAGGTAGGGCGCGGCCGACAGGTGGTCGGCGTGCACATGGGTTTCCAGCAGCCAGTCCACCGTCAGGCCCTGCTCGCGCACATGGGCGACGATGCGGGCGGCGCCGGCATGCGAGGTACGCCCGGCGGCCGGGTCGTAGTCCAGCACCGAATCGACGATGGCGCAGCGGCGGCTGAGCGGGTCGGCGACCACGTAGCTGTAGGTGAAGGTGGCGGGATCGAAGAAGGGGGTGATGACGGGCGACATGCCGGCTCCCGGGCGGACGACGGCGAGTCGCCCGCCCCCTGCGATTCAGGATTTGGATTTACAAGTATTGACGCCTAACAGCGGATAGGCCGGACAGAAGCGGAAGATTCCGCTGGCCAGCGGCAGCAGGCCGATCCAGCCCCACAGGCCGATCACGCCGGACAGGCTGAGGCCGATCAGGATCAGCCCGGCGGCGATGCGCAGGCTGCGGTCGAGGTTCCCTACGTTGCGTTGCATGACGACCTCCTCGGTCAGTGGCCGCGCCGGCGCTCCAGCGCGGCAAAGATCAGCATCCCGGCGAGCAGCGCGGCGACGAACAGCGGCGCCTGCCAGTGCCCGCTGAGCAGAATGACCACGGCCGGCCCCGGGCAAATGCCGGCGATGCCCCAGCCGAGGCCGAACAGCAGGCTGCCGCCGACCAGCCGGGCATCCAGCTCGCGCCGCCTCGGCAACTGCATGGCGCCGCCCAGCAGCGCGCGGGAACGCCGCCCCGCCAGGTGCAGGGGCAGGGCCGCGACGGCGATGGCGCCGACCATCACCAGCGCCAGCGAGGGGTCCCAGGCGCCGGCCAGGTCGAGGAAGGCCAGCACCTTGGCCGGGTTGGCCATGCCGGCCAGCAGCAACCCCAGGCCGAACAGCAGGCCGCAGGCGAATGCACTGAGTCTGGCCATGTTCAGCCCCCCAACAGATGACGCAGGACAAACACCGTGGCGAAACCCGCGGCCATGAAGCACAGGGTCGCCACCAGCGAGCGCGGCGACAGGCGGGCAATCCCGCATACGCCATGGCCGCTGGTGCAACCGCTTGCGTAGCGAGTGCCAATCCCCACCAGCAGGCCGGCGCCGATCAGCCCGAGGGCGCCGCTGTCGAACTCGATCGCCGGCAGGGCGGCGAACAGGCCCCACAGCACGGGCGCGACCAGCAACCCGAGGAGGAACAGCGCCGCTTCGCCACGGCCCTGCGTGCCCGGCTGCAGCAGGCTGCCGAGCAGGCCGCTGACGCCGGCGATGCGGCCGTTGGCCAGGGCGAAGATGGCCGCCGCCAGGCCGATCAGCGCGCCGCCGGCCAGCGCGCTCCAGGGGGTGAAGGCGTTCCAGTCGATGCTCATTGCTCCTGGCCCGCGCAGAACAGCCGGTACAGCGTCTCGATCACCGCCAGCGCCGCCGGGCTGCTAATGCGGTAATGGATCTGCTTGCCGTCGCGGCGGGTTGCCACCAGGCCTTCGCGGCGCAGCACGGCCAGCTGCTGCGACAGGGTCGGCTGCTGGATGCCGAGCAGCGCCTCCAGCTCGCTGACGTTGCGCTCGCCCTGGGCCAGCTGGCACAGCAGCAGCAGGCGGTCCGGGTTGGCCAGGGCCTTGAGCAGCTGGCCGGCGGCATCGGCATTGGCGCGCAGCTGCTGGATATCGAGGGCGTCGGTCATGGCTACACCTTAGATAAATACAATATGTATTTTTATATATTGTATTTTTGAAAAGTGTTAGCCACTCCGACCAACGGTCAAGGCGTAGCCTGGATGTACCGCCATAAACGCAAAAAACCCGCCGAAGCGGGTTCTCTGGGCGTTGCCGCCGATCAGGAATCGGCGTCGGCAGCGGCCTGGTAGGCGGCGGCGTCGAGCAGCTTGTTCAGCTCGCTGGCATCGCTCGGCTTGAGCTTGAAGAACCAGCTGCCGTAGGGGTCGCTGTTGACGCTCTCGGGGCTGTCGGCCAGCGCCTCGTTGATCGCGATCACCTCGCCGCCGATCGGCGCGTAGATGTCGGAGGCGGCCTTGACCGACTCCACCACCCCGGCTTCCTGGCCGGCGTCCAGCTGCTTGCCGAGTTCCGGCAGCTCGATGAACACCACATCACCGAGGGCTTCCTGGGCGTGGTCGGAAATGCCCACGGTCACGCTGCCGTCGGCCTCCAGGCGCGCCCACTCGTGGCTGGCGGCGTAACGCAGATCGGCGGGAATATTGCTCATGTGTCGTTCCTCGTAAGCGATGACGGCAAGCGGGCCGTCAGGACAATTTAGCAGGCCGCGGCGGGAGCGAAAGCCGGCGCCGTGGCCAAAAAGATTCAGAACCTGTTTACGATCTCGCGAGCTAGAGCCATGCAAGGCAAAAACGGGCGAGGAAGCGGAGTTTACGAGCTGTAAATGAGCATTCCGAGCCTGTTTTTAACGCAGCAGGGCCGGCGCGCAGCAGATCGTAGACAGGTTCTTAGATCAGGGTTTTGCCGTTACGTACAAAGCTCGGCTTGACCACCCGCACCGGGTACCACTTGCCGCGGATCTCCACCTCGGCGCGCTCGCCGGTGGCCGCCGGCACGCGGGCCAGGGCGATGGACTTGTTCAGCGTCGGCGAGAAGCTGCCGCTGGTGATCTCGCCGTCGCCGATGCCCTCGACGCGCACCACCTGATGCGCGCGCAGCACACCGCGCTCCTCCAGCACCAGGCCGACCAGCTTGCTCGGGCAACCGGCGGCGCGCTGCGCCTCCAGTGCGGCGCGGCCAATGAAGTCGCGCGCGGCCGGCTCCCAGGCGATGGTCCAGGCCAGGTTGGCGGCCAGCGGCGAGACGCTCTCGTCCATGTCCTGGCCGTAGAGGTTCATTCCCGCCTCCAGGCGCAGGGTGTCGCGCGCGCCGAGGCCGATGGGGGCGATGCCGGCGCCGACCAGTTCGTTGAGGAAGGCGACGACTTCGCTGGCCGGCAGGATGATCTCCAGGCCGTCCTCGCCGGTGTAGCCGGTGCGGGCGATAAACCAGTCGCCCTCGGGCAGGCCCTGGAACGGCTTGAGTTCGTGGATCAGCGCGGCGCGCGCCTGGGTCACCAGCTCGGCGACGCGGGCGCGGGCGCGCGGGCCCTGGATGGCGAGCATGGCCAGGTCGCGGCGCTCGCGCAGCTCGACGGCGAAATCGCCGGCCTGGGCGTGCATCCAGGCCAGGTCCTTGTCGCGGGTGCCGGCGTTGACCACCAGGCGGTAGCCCTGCTCCTGGGAAGCAGAGTTGGTGAGGTAGACGATCAGGTCGTCGATCACCCCGCCCTGCTCGTTGAGCATGGCGCTGTACAGCGCCTTGCCGACGCCCTCCAGGCGCGCCACGTCGTTGGCCAGCAGGCGCTGCAGATAGGCCTGCGCCTGGCTGCCGGCGACGTCCACCACGCACATGTGCGAGACGTCGAACACGCCGCACTCGCGGCGCACCTGATGATGTTCCTCCACCTGCGAGCCGTAGTGCAGCGGCATGTCCCAGCCGCCGAAATCGACCATCTTGGCGCCCAGCGCCAGATGCAGGTCATAGAGGGGGGTACGCTGTCCCATAGGTGTCTCCTTCCGGGCTTGGCGAAGCGATTCAGACCACCTAGAAGCTACCTGCGTTGCCATTGCTGCGTTGAAAGCGGGTTCGAAATGCTCATGTACAAATGTACATTCCGCTTTCTCTCCCGCTTTACTCACTGGTGCTCGCCCTTCGGGCCAGCCTTACGGCTGTTACTCCCGCTGGTCGTTGTGCCTTGCACTGGCGGCCTCGGCTACGCTTCTAGACGAATCTTGCCGGGTTACCCGGCTCGCGAATGGCGCGCATTGTAGCCGCAAGGTCGGCAGGGGTCATCCTGACCGAAGGTCGCCCTCGGTTAGCCGATCCGCCGCGCCGAACGGCGGATCAGCAGGATCACCGGCAGCAGGCCGACCAGTATCAGGGTCAGCGCCGGCAACGCTGCGCGCGCCCATTCGCCTTCGCTGGTCATCTCGAATACCCGCACCGACAGGGTGTCCCAGCCGAAGGGACGCATCAGCAAGGTGGCCGGCATTTCCTTGAGCACGTCGACGAACACCAGCAGCGCAGCGGACAGGGTGCCCGGCAGCAGCAGCGGCAGATAGACCCGCAAGAACAGGCCGATGCCGCCGACGCCGAGGCTGCGCGAGGCCTCCGGCAGCGACGGGCGGATGCGCGCCAGGCTGGTTTCCAGCGGGCCGAAGGCCACCGCCATGAAGCGGATCAGGTAGGCCACCAGCAGCGCCGCCAGGCTGCCCAGCAGCAGCGGCTTGCCGGCGCCGCCCAGGGCGCCGGACAGCGGGATCACCAGTTCGCGGTCGAGGAAGCTGAACGCCAGCATGATCGCCACCGCCAGCACCGAGCCTGGCAGGGCGTAGCCGATATTGCCCAGGGCCACGCCGACGCGCACCCCGCGGGTCGGCGCCTGGCGCCGGGCGAAGGCCAGCAGCATGGCCACCGCGACCGTGATCAGCGCCGCCATGCCGCCCAGGTAGAGGCTGTGCAGGATCAGCCCGGCGTAGCGCTCGTCGAGGTCGAAGCGGCCGCGCTGCCAGAACCACACCAGCAGCTGCAGCAGCGGGATGACGAAGGCGCAGGCGAACACCAGGCCGCACCAGGCGCTGGCGGCGAACGCCTGCCAGCCGTGCAGCTGGTACAGCGCCTGGCCGCGCGGGCGTTCGTTGGCCGGCCGCGCGGCGCCCCGGGCGCGGCGCTCGCCATAGAGCACCAGGGCCACCGCCAGCAGCAGCAGGCTGGCCAGCTGGGTGGCGCTGGTCAGGCTGTAGAAGCTGTACCAGGTCTTGTAGATGGCTGTGGTGAAGGTGTCGAAGTTGAACACCGACACCGCGCCGAAATCGGCCAGGGTCTCCATGATCGCCAGGGCCAGGCCAGCGCCGATGGCCGGCCGCGCCATGGGCAGCGCGACGCGCCAGAACGCCTGCCAGGGACTCTGCCCGAGCACCCGCGCGGCCTCCATCAGGCCCTTGCCCTGGGCCAGGAAGGCGCCGCGGGCGAGCAGGTAGACGTAGGGGTAGAACACAAGCACCAGGACGATGATCACCCCGCCGGTGGAGCGCACCCGCGGCAGGCGCAGGCCGCTGCCGAACCACTCGCGCAGCAGGCTCTGCACCGGCCCGGCGAAATCCAGCAGGCCGACGAAAACGAAGGCCAGGACATAGGCGGGAATGGCGAAGGGCAGCATCAGCGCCCAGTCCAGCCAGCGCCGCCCGGGAAACTCGCAGAGGCTGGTGAGCCAGGCCAGGCTGACGCCGAGCAGGGTCACGCCGATGCCGACGCCGAGTACCAGGGTCAGGGTATTGCCGATCAGCCGCGCCATCTGCGTCTGCCACAGGTGCGCCCAGATCTGCGCGTCCACCTCGTGCCAGCTGAGCAGCAGCACCGACAGCGGCAACAGCACCAGCAGGGCAACGGCGAAGACGATGGGGTACCAGCGACGCTGGACGGGATGCGGCACGCGGATTCCTCGACGGCGGAAAAGACGACGCCCCGGCTGGGCGGGGCGTCGAAGTATAACGGCAGCAGCGCGGATCACCGAGGATACGCCGTGACGCACCCGCGGCGCTCTCGCCAGCAGCTTACTGCCAGCCAGCGCGATCCATCAGCATGGTCGCTTCGGCCTGGCGCTTGCCGGCCACTTCGGTGGCGATGGAGTCGGCCTTGAAGCTGCCCCAGGCGGCCACTTCCTCGGACGGCGCAACTGCCGGGTTGGCCGGGAATTCCTGGTTGACGCCGGCGAAGATGCTCTGCGCTTCCGGGGTGGTCATCCACTCCAGCAGCTTGCGGGCCTGCTCCGGGTGCGGCGCGTGCTTGGTCACGCCGGCGCCGGCCAGGTTGACGTGCACGCCACGGTCGTTCTGGTTCGGCCAGAACGGCTTGACCTTCAGATCCGGCTGCTGCTTGTGCAGACGGCCGTAGTAGTAGGTGTTGGTGATGCCGACGTCGCACTGGCCGGCGTCGATGGCCTGCAGCAGCGCGGTGTCGTCGGCGAACACGTCGGTGGCCAGGTTGTTCACCCAGCCCTTGACGATCTGCTCGGTCTTCTCGGCGCCGTGGGTCTCGATCAGGGTGGCGGTCAGCGACTGGTTGTACACCTTCTTGCTGGTGCGCAGGCACAGGCGGCCTTCCCAGTTCTTGTCGGCCAGCGCCTCGTAGGTGGACAGCTCTTCCGGCTTGACCCGCTCGGTGGAGTAGAAGATGGTCCGCGCGCGCAGCGACAGGCCGGTCCAGCTGTCGCTGCTGGAACGGTACTGGGCGGGGATATTGGCGGCGATCAGGTCCGACTTGGTCGGCTGCAGCACGCCTTCCTGCTCGGCCTGCCAGAGGTTGCCGGCGTCGACGGTGATCAGCAGGTCGGCCGGGGTGTTGGCGCCTTCGGCCTTGAGGCGGGCGATCAGCGGGGCTTCCTTGTCGGTGATGAACTTCACCTTGACCCCGGTCTTCTCGGTGTAGAGATCGAATACCGGCTTGATCAGCTCGTCGATACGGGCGGAGTAGACCACCACCTCATCGGCGGCCTGGACGGCGCTTGCCAGGGTGCCGAGGGTGAATGCAGCGAGCAGCGCGTTGCGAGCCTTCATGGGACCAGCCTCTTGTGGATGAAAAAAGTGGCTGAATAGTAGTGAATGTTATTTGCCTTCTCAACGTAAATACGTCAACAAAAGTCAACGAGTGTTACAAGGCGCGCGCCAGCTCCGGCAGGTCGCCGCTCAGCCCCAGCGCCTGACGCACGAACAGCGCCTTGGCCTCGGCCTGGCCATCGACCAGATCGAGGCCGACGTTGCGCAGCAGCCGCACCGGCAAGGGGTCGGCCTGGAAAAGGCGCTGGAAGCCCTCCATCGCCGCCATCATCGCCAGGTTGTGCGGCATGCGCCGGCGCTCGAAGCGGCTCAGCACGCGCTCTTCACTCAGGTTCTCGCCACGCTCGGCGGCATGCAGCAGCACCTCGGCCAGCACCGCGGCGTCGAGAAAACCCAGGTTGACCCCCTGCCCCGCCAGCGGGTGGATGGTATGCGCGGCGTCGCCGATCAGCGCCAGCCCCGGCTCGACGTAACGCTTGGCATGACGCTGACGCAGCGGGATGCACAGGCGACGGTCGGCATGCAGCACCTGGCCGAGGCGGTGCTCGAAGGCCTTGCCCAGCTCGACGCAGAAGGCTGCATCGTCCAGCGCCATGAGCCGCTCGGCCTCGCTCGGCAGGGTCGACCAGACGATCGAGCACCAGTGCTCACCCGCCGCGCCGGGCAGCGGCAGGAAGGCCAGCGGGCCGTCGTCGGTGAAGCGCTGCCAGGCGGTGGCCTGGTGCGGGCGCTCGACCCGCACGCTGGTGACGATGGCGTGGTGCAGGTAATCCCACTCGCGGCTGGCGCAGCCGGCCAGGCGGCGCACCGCCGAGTTGGCGCCATCGGCGGCCACCAGCAGCGGCGCGCGCAGCTGGCGGCCGCCCTCCAGGGTCAGCAGCCAGTCGTCGCCGCTGCGGCGCAGCTGCTCCAGACGTGCGCCGGGCAGCAGGCCGAGCTGGCTGTCGTGCAAACGCTCGAGCAGGGCGTCCTGCACTACGCGGTTCTCGACTATGTGGCCGAGGGTTTCGGCATGCACGCTGGCCGCGGCGAAATGGATGCTGCCGGTGCCGCTGCCGTCCCATACGCGCATCTCGCCATAGGCGCAGGCGCGCCGCGCGGCGATGCCGTCCCAGGCGCCGAGGCGTGCGAGGATGCGCTGGCTGGCCATGGACAGGGCGCTGACCCGCGGCTCGAAGGCGGCAGCCGGGTCGAACGGCGCCAGGCGCAACGGGCTGCCGTCCACCACCAGAATTTCCAGGCCGCTGTGCTCCAGGGCCAGCGCCAGGGCGCTGCCGACCATACCGGCACCGACGATGATCAGATCCGCGCGCATATCCATTCCTGCGTCAATCATGAGTAGGGTGTCGCGGGGCCAGTCACAGATTGCGCGTCCCCAGGCCCATGGCCTGGCGAGCGAACCAGCGCTTGGCCGGCGGCAGCAGGTCGAGGCCGAGCAAACCGAGGTTGCGTCCGGCGGTCAGCAGCGGCTGGGCATTGCTGAACAGCCGGGTAACCCGGTCGGAGAAGCCCAGGGTCAGCTGCTGGTCCAGTTGCTGGCGCTGCAGGTAGCCCTGCAGGGTGGCGAAGTCGCCGAGCGGCGCGGTGGCGGCCTGCAGCACCTCGGCCAGCGCCAGGGTGTCGCGCAGCGACAGGTTGTAGCCCTGCCCGGCGATGGGGTGCAGGCTGTGCGCCGCGTTGCCCAGCACCACCAGGTGCGGCCGCACCTGCTCCTGCGCCTCGACCAGGCTCAGCGGATAGAGATGGCGTGCGCCGACCTGGCGCAAGGCGCCCAGGCGGTAACCGAAGGCCTGCTGCAGCTCGGCGAGAAAGGCCGCGTCGCTCAGCCTGAGCAGGCGCTCGGCATCGGCGGCGGCGCGGGTCCAGACCAGCGCGCAGCGATTGTCGGTGAGCGGCAGCAGGGCCATCGGCCCTTCGTCGGTGAAACGCTCGAAGGCCTGACCGCGGTGGGCCTCCAGCGGCGTGACATTGGCGATCAGCGCGCTCTGCCCGTAGGGCCGCTGGCTGACGCCGATGCCCAGTTGCTCGCGCAGGCCGGAACGGCCGCCGTCGGCCAGCACGGCCAGGTCGCAGTCGAGCTGGCGCTCGTCGCTCAGACTCAGGCGGTAGCCGTCGTCCAGACGCTGCAACCCGGTGACCTCGGCCGGGCAGTACCACTGCACCACCTCGGCATCTAGCGCCTGCCACAGGCAATGGCCGATCCAGGCGTTCTCCACCACGTAGCCGAGCGCCGGCACCCCTTCCTCGATGGCTTGCAGGCGCGCGGCACCGAAACGGCCACGGTCGGAGACGTGAATCTGCAGGATCGCCTCGGCGCGCTGGGCGATGGCCTGCCACAGGCCCAGGCGTTCGTAGATCAGCCGGCTGCCGTAGGACAGCGCGGTGGAACGCGCGTCGTAGCTGGGCTGATAGCTGCTGCCGGGGGCGAAGGGTTCGATCAGGGCGATGCGCCAGCCGCGCTGGCGCGCGGTGTCCTGCAGCGCCAGGGCCAGGCTCGCGCCGACCAGGCCGCCGCCGATAATGGCCAGCTGTACCCGGGCCATCAACGCAGTCCCGCCGTCAGGGCCAGGCGGCTGGCACCGAGCCGTCTCCCAACAGCCCCGCCACCGATAATCGCCAGCTGCACGCGCCTCATCGGCTCAGGCGGCCTGACTGCGCGCGGCGGCCATCAGCGCCTCGATCTCGGCGACGGTCTTGGGCACGCCGTTGGTGAGAATCTCGCAGCCGCCCTTGGTCACCACCACGTCGTCCTCGATGCGCACGCCGATGCCGCGCCACTTCTTGGCGACCTTTTCATTGTCCACGGCGATATAGATGCCCGGCTCGACCGTCATCGCCATGCCCGGCTCGAGCACGCGCCACTCGCCGCCGACCTTGTAGTCGCCGACGTCGTGCACGTCCATACCCAGCCAGTGACCGGCGCGGTGCATGTAGAAGGCCTTGTAGGCCTCGCTGGCGATCAGCGCCTCGACCTCGCCCTCGAGCAGGCCGAGTTCGACCAGGCCGGCGGTGATCACCCGCACGGTGGCCTCGTGCGCCTCGTTCCAGTGCTTGCCCGGGGCGATCTCCTTGAAGGCGGCCTCCTGGGCGGCCAGCACCAACTCGTAGATGGCCTTCTGCTCGGCGGAGAACTTGCCGCCGACCGGGAAGGTGCGGGTGATGTCGCTGGCGTAGCAGTCGATCTCGCAGCCGGCGTCGATCAGCACCAGATCGCCGTCCTTGAGCGCCGCGTCGTTCTCGCGGTAGTGCAGGATGCAGGCGTTCTTGCCGGCGGCGACGATGCTGCCGTAGGCCGGCATCTTCGCCCCACCCTTGCGGAACTCGTAATCCAGCTCGGCTTCCAGGTGGTACTCGAACAGCCCGGCGCGGCTGGCCTGCATGGCACGCACGTGGGCGCGCGCGCTGATCTCGGCGGCCTCCTTCATCACCTTCACCTCGGCGGCCGACTTGTACAGGCGCATGTCGTGCAGCAGGTGGTCGAGGGCGACGAACTCGTTGGGCGGCGTGGCGCCCTGGCGGGCCTTGGCGCGGATATGGTTGATCCACTCCATCAGCCGGTGATCGAACTCCTGGTTGCAGCCGATGGCGTAGTAGACGCGCTCGCGCCCCTCGATCAGGCCGGGCAGGATGTCGTCGATGTCGCCGATGGGGAAGGCGTCGTCGGCACCGTAGTTGGCGATCGCCCCGTCCTGGCCGGCGCGCAGGCCGTCCCACAACTCGCGCTCGGGGTCGCGCTCGCGGCAGAACAGCACGTACTCGCCATGCTCGCGCCCGGGGATCAGCGCCATCACCGCTTCCGGCTCGGGGAAGCCGGTGAGGTACTGGAAGTCACTGTCCTGGCGGTAGACGTGCTCGACGTCGCGGTTGCGGATATACACCGGCGCCGCCGGCAGGATGGCGATGCTGTTGGGCTCCATCTGCGCCATCAGCGCCTTGCGCCGGCGGGCATACTCGGACTTGGGGATGCTGATCAAGACGGGCTCCGGAAGAACTCAGTGCAGGGAGGGTTTGGCCGCAGGCGCCGCGGGCTTGGCGCACTCGGCGAACAGCAGCAGCGGTGCCACGCGCAGGTATTCCATGACTTCCATGTAATCGCTCTCGCCGTCCTCGGATTCCTCCAGGGCACTCTGCACCTGGGCGATGGCGGACAGGTCCTGCAACACTTCCATGGCCTCGCCGCTCAGCGCGCCGTCGCGGGCGGTCAGGCCGAAGCCGCCGAGAAAGCCTTGGCACCACTGGCCGAGGGCGACGGCGCGCTGCGCCAGCGGCGCCTCGTCGTCCGGCAGCAGCAGGACCACGGTGACGTCTTCGCTGCACAGCTCGCCCTTGACCATCTCCTGCAGGCCGATCAGCGCCTGGCGCACGTTGTCCTGCGGCTCGCTGCCGAGCAGCTCGGCGGCGTCGAGCAGCCAGGCCTCGGCCTCGAAGCCGGCGCCGGCGCAACTGCGGCCGAGCAGCAGGCCGTGCAGTTCGGCAGGGGAAACGGAATGCCCGGCGCTGCTCAGCAGGGCGGCGAAGGCGGCGTAGGGGGAGCTGGGAGTCGACATAGATAGCTAGGCGCCAGACGGCGCAATCTCTAGAATGGAGGCCTCGTATCCTAGCACCGGCAGGCGCGCCAAGACCATCCGAGGCCGCCGGGGCGCCCGCGACGTGTTCGTCACGCCGCGGCCGCCAGGGTTTGACCCGCCGCCGCGACACGCCTATATAGTCCAGCCATTCCCTCCCGAAGCGAGAGCCCATGGAAGACGCCGATCTGCACGTATTGACCGCCAAGCTGGACCTGCTGATCCAGCGCGTCGAGCAGCTCAAGGCTCACAACCGACTCCTGCTGGCGAATGAACAGGCCTGGCGCGAGGAACGCGCCCATCTGATCGAAAAGAACGAATTGG
>MTEU01000902.1_pt1 | contig 61870 bp, 63 predicted proteins | sample 1042701 | NCBI WGS metagenome assembly MTEU01 (sample SAMN06185813, study PRJNA358809) | soil metagenome | isolation source: naturally attenuated soil | place: India | collected 2015-05-23
CCCATCCCGGGGCTTGAAAAGCGTCTCCAACTGATCTGGCGCAAACCGCCCGGAAATCTGCACCCGCCGGGATTTGTGCGGCACTTATTGGCCGATTGCTGTCTGTCGCTACCGGTTGCTTCCGGCCAAGAGCTGCCCGAGTGCGAACTGACTCGATCTAGTTGACTCAAGCGTTCACTGCCCCAGAGCAATCAGCGAGGCGTGGACTGACTGACGGCTGTTGCGGCTCTATGATGAAACCTGCCTGATATCCAACACGACCCAGACCTCATACCCTTTCTCCCGTGCTGTTTTCTCGGCCTCGAGTTGGGCAGCGAGAGTACTGATGGAACGGGAGCGGTGCTCGAAGCGGAATGGCGAACCACCGTTCTTACGCACGCTCAATTCAACGAGTGTGACGGTAGAGTGCTGTTTGGGTATGGGCTGCTTCGATTTCGAAGGCGCGAGGTCTAGGCCAAGCGCGCGCCGCATCTCGACTTCAGTGAGTTTTGCGTCAGTCAAGCGAGATCCCTAGAGCGATTGCCGGTGACGCCATTGTACCGAGAAGTCGTGCAGACATGGCCTGAGTTCGATGCTGGCGAGCCAATAACCTCATCTCTGAGATATGGCTACGAATCACCAAAGTAGTCATCGCGGGCGACTAGTCCGAATGGGCGCTCCTCGCAGGGCTGCTCATCGCTGAACAGATTCTGCGTGCGGCGCTCCTGCTTCAAAAACGCTAGTGCCGCGAAAAAGCAGCTTTCGCATAGATTGACTCGATAGCGTTCGCCATCATGCCCTGCGCCATAGCCCCAGAGCGCCTGAAGCGTCCCGAACTGCTCGCCGTACCCCGGCACCCTCGTACTGGTAGCGCATACATCGCAAATGGTGTCTTTATGGCTCTCTGTCACCGGGCAGACCTCATCTTCGTATTAAAAAGAGTAACCGAGGGCACTGCGCAACGGAGCGCCTTTTGCCAGTTTTCCAGCCCCGCTGCGTTAGCTCAAGCATGGTCTGGTGTGCCATGCCGGCGGTGGATATGGCAGGTCTTCGACAGATGCGGTTGGCGGTGGTTCGTCATGGTTGTCCGCTGCACGTTTCTTGCGTTGCGGGCGGCGACCACTCCATTCCCTCTTCGAGGATCGGATGGCTTTCACTAACGACGATCAACGGTTTGTTCCGATTCTCCAGCGCGAACATGGCGATGGAGCCTTCGACGTCCACCGCCGGCACCTCCCCCTGTGGGTCAAGCCTGCCAACCCAGACATATTGCCGGGTCTCCAAACATGCGAGGTAATACGAAATACCCATGCTTCCTCCGAATTTGAATCAAGTCTATTACTGTGCCAATCCGGAACGGGAGGCGGTACTGCCGCAAACATCAAATGTTATCGCCAGTGCATTTTTAACCCAGGTGCCGACGCTATTCTGCCCTAACCCAGCAGTCTGAAAGCGAAATTCTACAACTCGCTTGGTGCTCGAAACTGGGTCAATGAAATTCCGGCATGTGGGTGGAAAATGCACAGGCGGCAACACGCATGCTGCAACGTCCTCTCGGTCTCCCTCCGCGACGTGTGCTTCTTGTTTTTTTACCTCATTTGAGGAAGAATAACCGGAAGTCACCGTTGTGTTAGGAGTCCTCAGATGCAGGCTTGCCAGGTATTCAGTGATCAGGATGAAATCGCCGCCCGTCTTGAACAGTTGAGTCTGGAGCGCGAGCCACTGCGTGAGGCTATCAATCAAGCTCACCTACAGCGGGTTCGCCTGACTCCTAACCATCCCAGCATTTTTCCCGGCCTTGAAATGTGGGGCTGGTTGGTAGGAGCGGTGCGCGATCAGCTGCGCCCACTAGGGTGGGTCGCGCATGAACAGTCGAACTACCCTCTTACCGTTCACTCGGCGCTCAATCTCGCGATTGCTGTCGCATCGGGAGATAGCTATGTTGGAAATCTGCTGGGGATGCCGAGCAGCCGATCCAGGAAGGGTAAAAATACAGTTGATGCTGTTGAGCGGAACTGCCAGTTCGACATGTTTGATGACTTGCTGCCCGATCCGGAGGAGCTGCCTGAATCAGGCCCTCATGAGACCTGGATCCTGCTCCACCACACCGACACGGTGAAGAAGGAAATCCGCATCGAGCTCTCACGTCCATCGGGAATGGGTAAAGGCGGCAAGATCAATTTCTGGTCTGAACGCATCATGCTTGGCACCCTTGCTCTTGATGATGATTTCTTTGAGGTTACCTCCCCAGGCGGTCCGGATATCGACATCGAAATTCGCCGTAAAAGCTCGTGATAGATCATGTTTAATCCACAACGATTTGCGCTCGCCCGTCGCCGGCGAGGTATGAAAAAGCGTGAGCTTGCCACTCATATAGGAGTAACGGAGCGATCAGTCTCCGGCTACGAGAGTGGCACGCAGGAGCCTGAGCCTGGAACCCTTGCAAAAATCGCTAAAACGCTTCGGTTCCCCGAAGCGTTTTTCTTTGGTGATGATCCTGAGGTGCCAACGCCGGATGTTGCCAGTTTCCGGTCGCTCTCAAAGATGACTGCTGGCCTTAGGGATTCAGCTCTCGGTGCAGGCGCAATTGCGCTCCTGCTGAATGACTGGATCGAGCAACGTTTCGATTTGCCAGAGCCAGATCTTCCGGACCTGGGGTCCGAACGCGCTGCACTGACGAATTTTGAGGCGCTCGATAAGCTGGCACTATCACGCAGTGCCCAAGCGCCAGAGGCCGCTGCGGAGATGCTGAGGGCACACTGGGGTTTAGGTGAGCAGCCGGTTAAGAACATGATTGCGCTTCTTGAGTCGAAAGGCGTTCGTGTCTACTCACTTGCAATTGATGCAAAGGAGGTCGACGCGTTCTCGATGTGGAGTGGCGGCCGCCCCTTTATGTTCTTGAATACCTTTAAGTCGGCCGAGCGTTGCCGCTTTGACGCAGCTCATGAATTAGGACATTTGGTTATGCACCAGCATGCCCACCCACAAGGACCTGATTTAGAGCGTGAGGCGAATGCCTTTGCGTCGGCTTTTCTAATGCCACGTGCAAGCGTTCTAGCGATGGCTCCACGTTCGATCACTATCAAAAGCCTAATCAAATACAAGAAGCTCTGGTCCGTTTCTGTGGCAGCCTTAAATTACCGGCTTCATAGCCTGGGGCTTTCCACGGAGTGGGCTTACCGAACGCTGTGTATTCAGATTGCTCAAGAGGGCTATCGCACCGAAGAGCCGGAATCTATTGCTCATGAGCGGTCAGTGATCCTGGAGAAGATTTTCGCCGCGTTACGTGCAGATGGGGTTGGGAAAGCTGGCGTCGCGGGAGAACTGGCAATCAGTCCTGAGGAGATCAATGAATTGACGTTCGGATTGATGTTGAACGTGTTGAAGGGGCAGAGCGCTAACCCATCCGACTCTGGTGGGAAATCAGGTGCCCATCTCCGTTTGGTCAAGGGGTGAAGGGATGCCGCCGATGTCGCTTGGTCGGACTCGGCCAGCAACGGAAATCTGCCTGACAGAGCGTTAAGGAGCAAGCGTGTTGACGGTGTGTATGCGCGCTGACTACTCCAACGCCATGCGCATCCATTTCGGCATTTTGCAGGCCATTAATGTGGTTAGGTCTTCTGGCCTGAGCACCTTCTTGATCGCGGCAATGCATTCCGGGGTCGAGCCGTCTTTACCGAGATAAAATAGTGCGCTGATAGCCGTCCCTACCTCGGTCCCGGCACGCTGCATGACCATTGGTGCCGCATGTACCAACCGGACCTCACCCTTACCTATAAAAAATGATCGGCTGGGTCCGCTGGTGTAATAGATCGGAATGAGCGGCATCTGGGTGCTCAGTCCAAACAACCTGACCGCATGAGCGCCATGAATCTGTAGAACATGGCGGTTCTGCCTAGCGATCAAGCTCACTACTTCCCATACATTTGGGCGGACCCGTGCAACGTATCGACTGGATTTCGGGCGCATGTAAATTCCTCGATGCACCCGTTCAAGTTCGCCTTGGCTGACCAGCCGAGCTAGTGCCTTGGATATGGCGCCACGCGCTCCAAGCTCCGCAAAGCGGCCGATGCAGAAGGGTTGCCCTTTGGGTAAGCGCTTAATCCGTTGCGCAATGCGGGTGGATACCGACAGAGCAAAATCAGTGCTGGACATTGCGGCTCTCATTTCTATCGCGTGAAGTCCAATGACGAGCTGAACAGCGGCTGATGAAAAGCGATCACCCGCCGTCGATATTCATCATCTGGTGCATCGCTCACCAGGCACTCTTCAAGGCGCCCCAACGAGAGGATCTGGTCGGCCGACGGGTAGTGCCTGAGCAGGCTTTTCGCATAGCTGCGGATATCCTGAGGCAGCTCAGTGTTACGGGCGAGCTCTCGCAGGAACTCTTCGGTCTTGATGACGCTGCGGGTTCTTTCGTGAGAAAGGGTCAATGCGGCTATCTCCTGATTCAGTCAACCACGTCTGCCGACGCTTGAATTCAGTCCTCCATACAAGCATCAAAAGCAAGCCAGCAACTGTTGCCGGTAGTGCTTGGAAAAGCTGACCAGATGGTTTGGCTCAGCGGCAGAGCCCCCCAGGGATAAGGCGCATGTAGCACCTGCCCCAATTACCTGCGCAATGCCACTTCCATTACTGTCATCCAGGACATCGATATTACCAGCAGCCCCAATCCAGCCAGATATTGAACCTGAAGTGGAGGCTGGCATCTCTACCTCGTTCAGCACTGCCAGGTCATCCGGTAGATCATCTGCAATTCTCTCTGCCAAGCACTGCAGTGTCGGCTCCGCTAACATGAATAGCCACGCCTGATTATCGGGCTCGCCTGTGCGCCGAAGCACTCGCCCAAGCACTTGTCGGTAATGCAGCTCAGTGCGGATGCGACTGAGGTAGCAGCACACCTGGAGTCGAGGAATGTCCGTGCCTTCGCTGATCATTCCAACTGCGATAATCCAACGGCAGGCGCTGTGTCTGAACGCATTGATAACCTGCTGCGCAGCCGGGGTTTTGTTGGTCACGATGCGGCAACCTTCACCCAGGGTTTCCAGGGCCAAGGCAATTTGCTGGGCGTGCTCGATGTCGGTGGCAACCACTAAGCCTGCCGCATCAGGCTTGATCAGGCGAAGCTCATCCAGCTTGCTGCACCCGAGACCGAGTAACTGGTCAATCACCTCGTCATGGCGCAACAGCTCTTCGTAGGTGACAGGGGACTCCCCCAATAGTTTGGCAATGCTGGGAAACATCCTGACAGTGCTCTCCGTGTCCAGCTCCTCGGTAAGTATCACCTTCTGGTTGTCGAGCAGGACAATGCGAGGGGAACGGCACACACCATCAGCAATGGCCTCTTTCAATCCGTAGCGGTAGTCGCAGATCAGGTACCCCTCGGGCGTCGAGTAGCGGGCCAGGGCAATGGCCCGGTCGTCCGAACGCCATGGGGTGCCGGAGAGGGCCAAGGTGAAGGCTGCCCTGTCCTGTATCCGCTGAAGAATCTGTTGGCCCCAGGCGTTACTCAGAAGTACATCGTGGCCGGCGCAGTGGTGGATTTCGTCGAAAACCACGAACACACGGTAGTCATCGAGGAGTCGCCAGAACGTCTCATCTCGGTATTCCATGGCTTGATAGGTGAACGCCGCCCCAACTGCGCCGAGTTGGCCGTCCAAGCGTCTGCCGAGCACCGCAGCAAAGGACGAGCGAAAGCCCTCGACAACTTGGCAGGATGGTGCGAAGCAGAGCACCAGATCGATCCGGTCCTGCTCAAGCAGCCTGCTGGCCAGCTCTGCCGCCATACGCGTCTTACCGGCACCCGGCGTTGCCTGGCAGAAGAAGTGCGGCGTGGCAGTAAAGTGCTCCAGTGCCGCGTCGATGCAGCGGCGTTGCCAGTTTCGCAGCAGTGTGGTCATCGTGCGGAGGCAAGCGTCTTGAGTGTCTTCTCGATGGCGCGAAGATGGCCCAGCAGGCGCGAGCTTCGGTCTCTAGCTTCCAGGTACTCGCCTTCGACCTTATCCCGGAGATGCGGCATATCATCGAGGAGCAGCTTGTATCGCTCCGCCTCGCCCATCGATGCGAGGAAGTCCAGCCTGATTTCCTTGAGGAGCGCCTCCAGGTGCTGATCCGCATCGACTGATGGTTGCGGCACCGCCGAATTATCGAACGCTGACGGCTCCTGCTCTGGCTCACAAGCAGTCTTATGGCTGTTCTCGAACCCGTTGTCGATCAGCTCCAATTGCAGATGTGCCGGAATCGGCAGCAGGTGGTAGACCTGTCCCCGCGAACGGCGCTCTTCATCGAGCACAACCCAACCCATGCGCAGCATTCGGCGGATCTGCTCATACACATAGCGGCGCACATCACCGATACGGAAAGTCATGCCATCCAGGCGCTTGGCATAGGCATCACGCAGTTCACGCGTCGTGAACCTTGAACGCCCTTCCTCCTGAAGCAGCTCATACAGACGCCTGTCGAAGGTAAACGAGGCCGATTTCATTGAGGCACCAGAAGAGTTAACGCAGAGGAAATGCGGATTATAATCCGTGGCTCCTACGTCCGCAAACACACGATAGTGCCGCCTCAAGTGGAATTGAGACGGTCATGGATAAGTTGGCGAAGGCGTTAGGGGAACGCATCCGGACGCAGAGAAAGGCCTGTCGGATTTCTCAGGATGCTCTAGCGCTGGCCTGCAGTATGGACCGTAGCTATATGGGGCGAATCGAGCGTGGCGAAGTAAACATCACCGTCGAGAAGCTCTATCGCATTGCAAGCGAGCTCGCTTGCGATCCATCCTGCCTTCTGCCTCAGTTGTCAGAGCTGTAGCTCCGCATCTGATCGAGAGCGGTGTTCAAGAAGGCCTGACCAGATCCAGGCCAAATTTCGCTCTCAGATCAAAACCTGGTCTGCGGCTTTTTCGCATTACAGAAGCGCCTTCCTTTATCATCCCCCGGCATCGTGTAGTGGTTGATTTCCCGGTCACTGGCTCAGGGCGCTCAGATGTCGCTGCCGATGGCATTAGGCATGCGTCAACGCTTCTGAGCAGAGCTGAGTTGCCGATGCTGACGCCAGGCTGACAGAGCAGCATGTGCCGGCCGGGAGGTAGCCATTACCCAAAAATTTAGCGGCTAAAATCGCCGCATTCGCGCATCAGCGATGCTGGATAGTGGTAAACCATGAATGCAGTAGAAATTGAGTCCGCCATTTCGGACCTGGCCTTTGAGCCCTTTGACGCGGTGGAGTTTCCGTTCACCTTCCTGGCCGCATTCGGCAATAAGGAAACCGCTCTCAAGCGGCTGCGCGCCGGCAACAACAACGCCTCGGACGTACCTCGCGGCGTACTACTGCGCAACAACATTCATATCGCCACCTGCGAGCCCGGCAGCGTGGGCGATACGCTCAAGGCATTGCGTGCCAGCCCGGCCACCGCAAAAGCCAAGGCCAAATTCATCCTCGCTACCGACGGACAAACGCTGGAGGCCGAGGAGCTGATCACGGGTGAAACCATCACCTGCGGCTATCCAGACCTTCCCAACCATTTCGGCTTCCTGCTGCCGCTGGCCGGCATCTCCACCATCAAGGAGATCAAGGACAACCCCATCGACGTGCGCGCCACGAGCCGCTTGAACAAGCTGTACGTCGAGCTGCTGAATGAAAACCCAGACTGGGCCAAAGCCGAACGCCGCCATGACATGAACCACTTTATGGCGCGGCTGATTTTCTGCTTCTTTGCCGAAGACACCGACATCTTCACTGGCGATGGTCTGTTTACCAAGACGGTTGAGCAGTTCAGCGAACGCGACGGCTCCAACACCCACCAAGTGCTGTCGGAAATCTTCCGCGCCATGAACATCAAGCTGGCCGAGCGCGCCACCGCTCAGCCGCGCCTACCCAGTTGGGCCAACACCTTCCCTTATGTGAATGGCGGTTTGTTCTCCGGCAGTACCGAAGTGCCACGCTTCACGCGCATGGCGCGCACCTACCTGCTGCACGCTGGCAACCTCAACTGGCAAAAAATCAACCCAGACATCTTCGGCAGCATGATCCAGGCCGTAGCCGATGATGAAGAGCGTGGCGCACTCGGCATGCACTACACCAGCGTGCCCAACATTCTGAAAGTGTTGAACCCGCTCTTCCTGGATGACCTGCGTGCTCAACTAGACGCTGCGGGCGACAACAAAGCCAAGCTGCTGAACCTGCGCAAGCGCATGGCGCGCATCCGTGTGTTTGACCCTGCCTGCGGGTCCGGCAACTTCCTGGTTATCGCCTACAAGCAGATGCGCGAGATTGAAGCCGAGATCAATCGCCGCCGAGGCGAGGCCAACAATAAATCGGAAATCCCTCTGACCAATTTTCGCGGCATCGAACTGCGCGACTTTCCGGCAGAGATTGCCCGTCTGGCGCTAATCATTGCCGAATTTCAGTGCGATGTGCTGTATCGCGGCCAGCAGGATGCGCTGGCGGAGTTTCTGCCTCTGGATGCGCAGAACTGGATCGTTTGCGGCAATGCGCTGCGGCTGGACTGGCTGAGCATCTGCCCGCCAACGGGAACAGGCGTGAGAGTGCTCGCCGATGACTTATTTGGCACGCCTCTCAATCAGACAGAAATTGATTTCGAGAACGAAGGTGGGGAAACGTATATCTGCGGGAATCCGCCGTATCTTGGCTCACGGGATCAGAAGGACGAACAAAAGGCTGACTTGCAGACTCTTTTCGATAGGCGAATCCAGAACTGGAAGTCGCTCGATTATGTTGCCGGCTGGTTCATTAAGGCCGCTGATTACGGCACCAAAACCCGCTCTGCTGCGGCTTTCGTGTCCACCAACTCCATTTGCCAGGGTCTGCAAGTTCCAATCCTGTGGCCGGAGATATTTGCCAGTGGCCGCCAAATCGAATTTGCCCACACATCCTTTCGTTGGGCCAATCTTGCCAGCCACAATGCAGGTGTGACTGTAGTCATCATTGGCATCACAACGCAGCCACGCAATCCGAGGCGCTTGTTCTCTCTGGACGACTCGGGACAGACCATCGAACGCCAATGTGCGCATATCAATGCATATTTGGCGGTAGGTGATAGTGTCATTGTGGATAAGACTAGCCAGCCCCTGGGTACGCAGAGTGAGATGACTTTTGGAAATACTCCAATAGATGGCGGTCATTTGCTGCTCTCGCGGGACGAACGCGACGCCCTGCAACTCACACCTGCTCAGCAAGGCCAATTTATTCGCCGGATTTATGGCTCCGCTGAGTTCATTCGCGGCCTGGAGCGTTACTGTCTGTGGATCGAAGATCAGCACTTGGCTGAAGCACAAACGATCCATCCTATTGCTCAACGTCTTCGTGATGTGCGCAATATGCGACTCAACGGTGGGAAGACAGCAAGGGACATCGCTGAAAGACCACACCAATTCCAAAGAATGTACTTCGGCAAGCATTCAACGCTCATTGTCCCTAGCGTCTCCTCCGAAACTCGCGCGTATCTGCCCTGCGGTTATGCGCCTGCCGGGACTATCGTTTCCAATCTCGCCTTCGCCCTCTACGATGCTCCGCTCTGGAACATGGCCCTGATTGCTTCCCGCTTGCACTTAGTCTGGATCGGCACTGTCTGCGGAAAAATGAAAACTGACTTTCGCTACTCGAACACTCTTGGCTGGAACACCTTCCCAGTGCCGCTACTCACCGAGCAGAACAAGGCGGACCTGACGCGCTGCGCCGAGGACATTCTCCTGGCCCGCGAAGCCCACTTCCCCGCCACCATCGCCGATCTGTACGCCCCGGACGCCATGCCGGCCAACCTGCGCCGCGCCCACGAGCGCAACGATGAAGTGCTGGAGCGTATCTACATCGGTCGGCGTTTTAGAAACGATACCGAACGACTGGAAAAGCTGTTTGACCTCTACACCAAGATGACAGCAGATACATCGAAGGCCGCGCCGAAAAAGCCACGAGGGAAAAGGCATGAGCGATACCCTTGCTAACCTGACCACGCCCCCCGAAGGCTACGGCGAGTGGTTAGCTGATCTCAAAGGCCGCATCCACAATGCCCAGGCGACGGTACTCTCATGGAGGAAGAATCACAGTGACTAACACTACCAACCCGACCAACAGATACACGGTGCCGTCGGTATCCATTGCTACCGCGCACACTGGGGCATCCAGCAAGGCAAATGAGCTGGGCATGCGTACCATGCAGGAACGCGCCTATACCAAGCGCGGCGAACAGTATTTGCTGATTAAATCGCCACCGGCATCAGGTAAGTCCCGCGCCCTGATGTTTATCGCCCTGGACAAGCTCCATAACCAGGGACTGCAACAGGCTATCGTCGTAGTGCCGGAGCGCTCCATTGGCGGCAGCTTTGCCGATGAATCGCTGAGCCAACATGGCTTCTACTGGGACTGGCAAGTAGCCCCCCAGTGGAACCTGTGCAATGCACCAGGCATCGATGAACCGCGTGTGGCCAAGTCCAAGGTAGATGCAGTGCGCGCCTTCCTGACCAGCAGCGACAAGGTGCTGGTCTGCACCCATGCCACCTTCCGCTTTGCCGTGGAAGAGTTAGGCATCGACGCTTTCGACAACCGCCTGATTGCCATCGACGAGTTCCACCACGTTTCCGCCAATCCGGACAACAAACTGGGCAGCCAACTGAGCGCGTTTATCAACCGCGACAAGGTGCATCTGGTTGCCATGACCGGCTCCTACTTCCGTGGTGACAGCGAGGCCGTGCTGGCCCCGTCGGAAGAGAACAAATTTGAGACAGTCACCTACACCTACTACGAGCAGCTCAACGGCTACCGCTGGCTCAAGTCGCTGGATATTGGCTACTTCTTCTACACCGGCCGGTACGTGGATGCGGTCGCCAAGGTGCTGGACCCGGCACTGAAAACCATCGTCCACATTCCAAACGTAAATGCCCGCGAGAGCCTCAAGGACAAAGAGCGCGAGGTCAACGAGATCATGAGCGCGCTCGGCGATTGGCAGGGTGTAGACCCGACCACCGGCTTTCACCTGATCAAAGCCAAGGACGGCCGCACGCTGAAAGTGGCCGACCTGGTGGATGACAGCGACCCAGGCAAACGCTCCAAAGTGCTCGGCGCATTGAAAGACCCGGCGCAGAAAAACAACCGCGACAACGTCGATGTGATCATCGCTCTGGGCATGGCGAAGGAGGGCTTTGACTGGATCTGGTGCGAGCATGCGCTGACCATCGGCTACCGTTCGAGCCTGACCGAAATCGTGCAGATCATTGGCCGTGCCACCCGCGATGCAGAAGGTAAAGAGCGCTCACGCTTCACCAACCTGATCGCAGAGCCAATGGCTGATCAAGCAGCTGTAGCCGAAGCGGTAAACGATATGCTCAAGGCCATTTCTGCCAGCCTGCTGATGGAACAGGTGCTCGCCCCGCGCTATGAGTTCACCCCGAAAGATACCGGGCCGAAAGAAGGCTTCAATTATGGCCCGGAGGGGTATCAACCGGGCGGCACCAACCTGGGTGTGAATGAAACCACGGGCCAGTTCCATGTCGAGATTAACGGCCTGACCACGCCGCAAAGCACAGAAGCCACGCGCATCTGCAAAGAAGACTTGAACGAAGTAGTGACCAGCTTCCTGCAGGACAAAACCGTGCTGGAGCGCGGCCTGTTCGATAAGGAGAACACCCTGCCGGAAGAGCTGACTCAACTGCGCATGGGCAAGATCGTGCGCGAGCGGTACCCCGATTTGAGCGACGTCGACCAGGAAGCCATCCGCCAGCACGCCATCGCCGCCATGAACATTACCCAGCAGGCCAAGTTGGCTCTGGCGCAGGCAGATGCAAACGGTAGCGACAACGTGCAGGGCAGCACAGCACTGCTTGATGGCGTGCGCAAATTCGTTAACGTGCGCGAGCTGGACATTGACCTGATCGACCGCATCAACCCCTTCGATGCCGCCTATGCGGTACTGGCGAAGGCAATGGATGAAAAGTCTCTGCGCCAGGTTCAGGCCAGCATTGCCGCCAAGAAGGTGAGCATCCCCGAAGATGAGGCGCGAGAGCTGGCCAAGCGTGCCCTGCAGTTCAAGAACGAGCGCGGCCGCCTGCCCGACATCAACTCTGCCGATGCCTGGGAAAAACGCTTGGCTGAAGGCGTAGCAGCATTGGCACGCTACCGCGCCCAAGCCAAAGCGGCGCAGGGGGAATCCGCCAATGGCTGATATGAACGATGACGACCTGCTGGAGGCGCTGGGGGTAGAAGTCCCCACGCTCAAGACAGCCACTCGAACTCCTCGCGAAGAGCGCATCATCGCTGGTTTCGAGGACATTCAGCGCTTCTATCAGACCCACGGCCGCGCTCCGCTGCATGGCGAAGACCGCGACATTTTTGAGCGCTTGTATGCCGTGCGCCTGGATCAACTGCGCAAACTGCCAGAGGCACAAACCCTACTGGCCGGTCTGGATACTCACGGCCTACTGTCAGGTACTGCGGTCACCACGACTAATGTGGATGACCTGGATGAGGACGCCTTGCTCGCCGAGCTGGGCATCGGTAGTGAGTCCGTCGAGCAGGACGACATAACGGTACTGAGGCATGTGCGTTCCAGTGCGGCAATAAAAGCGGCTGAAGAGATGGCCGCTCGGAACCCCTGTAAAGACTTCGAGAATTTCAAGCCGCTGTTTGATGAAGTGGAAGTAGGCCTCAAGCAAAAGCGCTGGGTGACCAAGCCTTTTGGCAAGAACGCCAGCATTGAGGCTGGAGACTTCTTCATTCTGAGCGGGCTCATTGCCTACGTCGCCGAAGTCGGGGACACCTACAAAACGCCGAATGCGGAGACGAACGGGCGTTTGCGCGTCATCTACTCCAATGAGACGGAAAGTGATCTGTTGCTACGATCCCTACAGCGGGCGCTTTACAAGGACAGTGAGGGGCGTGCCGGATCTCGGCTGATCAAGGTCGACTCAGGCCCACTGTTCAGCGACATCGCCGAGCCGGACGACATAGAAAGCGGCACTATCTATGTGCTGCGCAGCCAGTCTAACCACCCCTTCGTGGCCGAGCACCGCGAGCTGATCCACAAGATCGGCGTAACCGGAGGCCGAGTGGAAACCCGCATCGCAGGCGCAGACAAAGACGCCACCTACCTGCTGGCTGATGTGGAGGTGGTCGCTACTTACAAGCTGCACAACCTGAACCGCACCCGGCTGGAAAACATCTTCCACCGCCTGTTCGGCGCGGCGCAGCTGGACTTGACCATCGAAGACCGCTTCGGCCATCCGGTCAAACCTAGGGAGTGGTTTCTGGTGCCGCTGCATGTGATTGATGAGGCGGTTGAGCGCATTCGAGATGGGTCGATTACCGGTTTTGCGTATGACCCGCAAACAGCTCGCCTAGTCAGCGAAGGGGCAATTAAAGCGTGATGGTCATATCCGGGAGAAAGCAAGTCTTCTCTCCTGGATGCCCCCTTGGATTGCACACCAAGCGTGTGCCCAATACGGCATAGTCGAGGAGGTGTACGAATGATTAGCCATTTTGTATCTCTTCAGGTCTTTTCTTGATCAAGGCATAGAGATCAAGGTTGGGAATGGCATTGGCGTTCAAAAGCATCCTCTCAATCATACGCAGTTGCTCTGCATTATTTCTTTTGAGAACCGCAACCTCAGCCTTCAAGTGCTCTATTTGCTCCACAAGCTTTACTTCAGAAGCAGTTATCTTTGTGAGCAGGGAAGGAGTTGCGCCACGAAGTTGAGCTTTTTTATTCTTATAATATGTATTGATACCGACATAAGTGCATAGGGTTTGTCTAGTTGTTTTTATGCCAAGCTCAAGCTCTACCTTAGCGACCAGCGCGTCCCAAGTCAGCTTACCTACCCACTTAGCTAACATAATCTCAATTTTACGCTGTTGCTGAGCTGATATTTTTGGTACTACCACATCACACCTCCCCTTCAGACAGACCGAAAGAGGATAAAAGAGAGCGCAACTCGGGATTAGCATCAGATGCTGTTCTGGCAGTCTTATCTTCAATAATACCCTTCAGGCGAGCCTCAAAATCCGGTAGGGCACACGCGACCTTTGTAATGATCTTGGTATTTAGATCGGTCAAACTGAACTCAGAATTTTTATTTGAGTAACGAATCATCGTTCCGACAGGCTTACTTTTCATCAAATCATTCAGCATGGATAGAATATGGGTATTTCGCGAGTGAATTAGATACCACTGCCTCATCGCCTGGGAGTTTGGTAAGCGTGGATCACACGCTACCGATTCTAATCTCAAAGTTTGAAACGATAAATCTTTCTCAAAAAACTCGATTGTCTTCACATCGCCTGCTATGTGACAAGTCTCCGGACACATGAAGCACTGCGAGACGAAATCGTTCAAATAATTGCAAGGCGTTACATTAAGATTTTGAGTACAAAGACCGGTGGAGGTGACAGATGCCGGCAGGTTGGTGGTTTGTGTAAGTTGATTTTGGGAAACGACTCGAATATCCCGCCTGTCGATATCTGGCGGATTCAATATCGCACTCACACGACTGGCTTTCTCGTCGTGAGTCGTATGAATATAAGTATGGGTTTGCTCGGGATTCTTTCTGCCAGACCAAGCAGTGATAATTTCAACTGGAATGCTACTTAAATCAGCAAGGGTGTTAGATAAGTGCCGCAGACTATGCGGTCGCAGAATTAATTCTGACGAAAATCCGTAATCCTGAAAAATCGATGTCGTGTAGCGCCCCTGGCCGACCAGTCGAGTAAGAACCGAGGCGCCTAGCGACGCTAATGGCACCACCGCATAGTTTGTCTTTTGAAAAACTTTCCCACCACTTCCGACACTCTCGGGCGCACCATAAAGCCAACTCCCCAAGAAGCAGAACATGGCATCCTTAAGCTTGATACTTGATTCTCCGCTTGAAAATGAGAGTGGAAATTCCGGCAAAATTGATGTCCTATAGAAAGCAATCCACCACTCCTGCACTTCTTCAACCGAAACGACAGACTTATCGGAAAAAACTTTTGGCATATTGGCGTACCCGAACAAGTGGGGTAATCCTGCTAAAGCTGCACTTCTTGTTTGCGACACGGACAACTGATCTTTAGGCCGCAATGAATAAATCGGTTTTTTTTCGAAAAAATGGCCTCTTTGACTTTTATAGGTGGAAGTCAGATCAACTCCTTCCTTAAGGATCGGAACGCAATCATTAGCCCCATAGAACCCTAATGCATAACCCAATGTGAAAAGATTGGGCCGCTGCGCTAAATTTAAATTCCTCTTTAGTTCTGGCGCTATCTCGAACCCACCAAGCAACGCTTTCAAGCTTTGGTCCGGGTTCTCGTAGAATCGACATAGAATTCTCGCTGGCTCGCATGCTTTGTAAAAGAAGTTCATGGCTTTCTTTATCGGATCAGCGAGCACCGCAAGTATGTGGTTCTTGTTGTTCCCGTAGCCTTTACTTCCAATCCAGTCGAGGTAATAAACTGGCTCTCCATTGCTTTCAGAGTAACAATGCAGTCTTTGTTTAGGAAGAACAGGTATTTCCGCAGAAGTTCGATTAGGCGACGCCAGCGACAGCGTTCCAAAAGTCACTACTAAGGCATCATGGATTTTTATCTCTTTACCAGGGCGCAGCGAGCCATGTTCATCCACATACTCAAATACAGTAGAGAAGATGTCGGCTAGCGCAAGCACTGCTTGGATATCTGGAAGTTTCTCCAGCGTATTGTCAAACGTGGCATGTCCCGTCCTGTCTCTGCTGTCGCTGCCCTTCAGGTTGACCTTTCGCATCACCCCCTTTTCAGCGCAGAACGCGAGAAACGGCCGCAAGCGGTCAGCTGAACGCGCCCCCAAATTAAGACTGGTGATTGTGCACTCTGATTGCTCATAGAGATCACCATCCATGAGTGACAACAATTTCCTAGCTACCGACGTCCGAATTTTTTTCTCGTTGACGGAAAGTGGTGTGTTCGTTGTTTCTATGATCCACACTTTTATCAGGTGGTCATAGGGGTAAGGAAGGGCGTATATGGGATGGTTGCCGGCGTTGCTTTTGCCCTTACGCCCATGTACACCACACAAGAATCTGGTTCGGCGGCCAGTATTGGGGTCCACGTGATACCAGACCAAATCATCAAACTCCGCCTTCTTGCCGCCATGTCCTTCAAATTGCGCTAGCTCGGCTTCGCGATATTCGTTGATGAGCCGCTCCAATCGGCCAAGGTATTTGTTAAGCATTGATTGTGCGCTGCCTTGCGAGTTCTTCATCGCAAACCATTATTGTCTGCTTCACCCAAACAATCTGTCTCTCCAGTTTTTCAATACTTCGGGCGTAAATAGGACTAACTAGGGAGTTGCGGTTTGCAGCAAGCTTGCCCTCTGCATCAGCCAATACCGACCTGTGATCAGCTTCTAGCATCGGACGAAAGTTTGGGCACCCATAACACCCCAATGGTCTCCCTAAAACAGTTGAACAGGTCGCGCAGGAATGCTTGTTGAGTGCCCCACCAACAGGGTTGAACTTATTGTCGACAATGACCTCATCGCCTTCCGGAACGACAGTTAAGGTATGGCTAAAAGCCTTCTTTAGAAACTCATTTCCGATATACTTTGTGTCAATCTCTCTCCTAGATACATAATCCAAATCTATGTAATGCCTTGCAGCCGGCACGGTGACACCTGTCATCTTGGCCAATTGAACGGCGGGCAGACCATTTTGAGCACCGCGAGTTAATACGGTGTGACGAATTCTATTGGAAGTAGCCATACATTCGACAGTTCGATCAGAGGCAACCGGAACCCATCTCATGGCGTGTGCAACTGCAGTCTCCGATATGTGGTAGGCAGTAGACTTTGGCGTAAACATGCTTTTGAACAAATCTAAAGAGTCAAATCGCACTTTAAAAAAATCAACCGCTGGAAACATAGGCATATCATTCATGAGGCTCAAGAGTTCAGATTGATCCACTTGAATCTCTGCTGAGTCCATCACTAGTCTGAGCCCTTCCAATACCACCCGTTTATAGTCTATAAGAACCCCTGAGATATATTCGGAAAGATGTATTGGATAGCGCTCGGGCCGCTCCCTTGAGAATTGTGCGCCCTTAGACTTAACTATGAACACTCTAAGCTGCAATGTTTGCCCCCCTACCGTGCCGATTTCGTCCACAGGAAGAATTCCCGCGTCGCGAAAACTCGCACCCGAGGGGATCAAATCAGACCATTTCAATAGCGCAATTTGAATTGGCCGCCTTACGATGGAGAGCAACAACTTGTTAGTGACTATATTTCTGAGCCGCGCATATAGCCTCGGCGACTGAAAAAACAAAAGATCCCGACTGGCGCCCCAGTCGAACTCTTGTATATTTTCATTGATCTGCCTGGCTAACGAGTCAAACTCAATATCGCTTAGTGCCCCAATGGAAGGATCAAGAGTATTGTCTTTACCCTTGTCCAAATGTGTCCGCGTATACTTGTGATATTCTTCATACCGTGTATTACCTTGCCTAGAGAGCGTCCCAAAGAACTGATTGAGCCCCTTCTTATTGTTTGTCTGCAGCCCACTCCATATAGATTTAACTCTGGCTAAGGACGGAATGCCATTCAACATAAATGGCTTTACATTGCAAACGATACCTGACGCCGTACTCGCAGCCTTGGTTCGTACGTAGTCCACAAATACACTCAGAATTAAGTTTTTATCATCATCTGGCATGTTAGACGAATGAACCCAGTCAACGCACAACCGTTTTCCTTTTCCATTATTCGGCAGTAATATCCATACATCCTCCGAGGTATTTACCATCAGGCCAGATTTGGCCGTAATCCATGAGCCTTCATTAGTCAGAGACTTAAAAACTTCCCGCCTCTTCTCGCGAGTCATTTTTGCGGATCCACTCTTTTTTGATGCGCCATTGATATCTCTCTCGTCTTCAGCGCAATTCGCTTTTCATTATATCGTCTGTTCTGAGTCGTATTTTGCGACCAGCCCATGGCATATTTTCTAGCATCCTCAAGCAAAGCCGGATTGACCCCAAGCGACTCCCCTTTCTTATCAAAAATTTCATTCCATTTGTGGCGCAACAAATGAGGATGGACATGAAAGCCCAGCGACCTAGAGAGCTTTTGAAATATTGCATTTATTGCCTTTAAAGAAAGAGGCTGACCCGCAGTGCCTTTAGAGTCATTTTCGCTGACAAACACGAAGTCATGGAATTGCGCACGAGGAAAGACAATACGAACGTTGTCAATATAGAACTTAACCTTCTCCAAAAAACCTGGATCAACCGAGGCGAAGTGTGCTTTTGTCTTTTGATTGGGTTTTTCAGAGCGCAGATCTGTTGGATCATTTGCAGATCGATAAATAGCTAGCTGATCGTTAGTGCCATGAAATAGACAGTCAGAAATCTTCAATTTTGCCAGCGCACCTCTTCTGATGCCGCTTAGGACTAGCAAATTGACGATCAAGTAATTCCTCACCCTAGATGCTTTAAAGGGATTATTAGGAGAGGACGGCATCACCATCTCTAAAAACTTTACGAAAACGTCATCCGGGATCACCGATTCCTCAGGATCGCCAACATGTTGCCCTCCATTCTTGCCAAGGGCATCTTCATCTAACCTAATTTCTGCAATAAGCCCATTAAATTTATTTTTTGTTTTTTCGTCAGCATCTTGCACTTCGTGAAACTCATCGAACAACCATAAAAGAAATTGTCGAAGTCGTCTGATGCGACCTTGCAAGGTTTCGCTAGCGACCTTTGCCATCCCTTTCTGATTGGCAACAATGATGTTCCTTAGATGTTTATCATTTATATCTAGAAATCTTATATTTATACCTTCATCACCAGAACCCTTACTTAAGCAGCATCTGTCATAGAACTGCATGTACTCCATCTGGGAGATAAAAATGCCCGACGCAACTCGTTCGGGTAGGTCAATATTTTTTTCCGAAAAGTACTGCAGCACGAACAGCAGTTCATTTGCGTACCTAAATCTCGTATTGGCCGATTTAGCAGATAAAGCACCATTGAGGTAGCAGGAAACATACGGATCAATAGGGCAATCCGCTTCGTCCACTATCGACACGAAGGGCAACGAATTGAATTGGTATCGTTTGACTTTCATAATTGACAAAAAAGCTAGTCCAATAACCGATTTAGTTACAAACTAGTCCATAAATGAGTTCTGTCAAACGAGAGGAAAGGAAAAGCGACGGAAGGCGGGGCTTACAGGCAATGTCTACAGGTTTATAGGCTTTACAAATATTTTTTTGGTTATAACTTGCCGCCGGACAGGCAGACCATCACCTTGTCGCCATCCTCGATCATGTTGAAGTCGGTGATGGCTTCGCCGGCCAGGCGGCGAATGCGCTTCTGCAGTTTGTTCTGGTTGACCGAAAGGGTGCCCATGGTGCGTCGGAATCCGGGGGTAGGAACGAAAGCGCGACATTTTACGCACAATGGCCCGCTCGCCCTACCCCACCGACGGCGAAATGCTAGGCTCGGCCGATGAACGACGACCTCGACCCCGCCCTGGACCTGGCCGACCAGGTGCTCGAACTGCTGCTCGCCGCGCCCGACGGGCTGGCCGAGTACCAGCTGATCCAGCAGCTCAAGCAGCGCCACAGCGGGCATATCCCCAACCTGCCGCTGACCGACAAGCTGGTGCTCTTTCGCACCCATTTCCTCCTGTTCAACGCCCTGTATCGCCTGCGCGAGCGGCTCTGGCAGGAGGGCCGCCACCTGCTGCAGATCACCCCGCTGTGCATCCGCCTGCAGCCCTACCAGGCCGGCAGCGCGGCGCTCAGCGAGCGCGACGGGCTGCGCGACTACTACCTGGACATGAGCAACCTGCGCGATACCGACGAGCGCGATGTCGAGCGCCTGCTGGCCAGTTTCTGGACCCGCATGCAGGGCGGCGAGGAGAAACAGGCGGCGCTGGCGCTGTTCGAACTGGACGGCCCCGGCGCGGTCCTCGACCTGGCCAGCATCAAGCGGCGCTACCGCCAACTGGTCAGTCAGCACCACCCGGATCGCGGCGGCAGCACCGAGCGGCTGCAGTCGATCAACAAGGCCATGGAAATTCTAGAGCGCTATTACAACTGACCGGCAGAGAGCAATTCGCTCTAAAGCCAGGCACCACGCGCCCTCCAGCCCCTGCCTATACTGCGACATACGGTCGCATAGGTTCGGCCTGGCACCCGGTGGCGCTGTACACGCGCGCCGGGCGTCCGCTGGGGGGCGATCGTCATAAAAAGAGGAGGTGTCTGGCATGATCCACCACGTTTGGGGGCTCTTCACCCATCCCGACCAAGAATGGCAAGAAATCCGTGGCGAGGAAGAAACCATCAGCCACATGTACCTGACCCATGTCCTGCTGCTCGCCGCCATCCCGGCGGTCTCGGCTTACATCGGCACCACCCAGGTGGGCTGGTCGATCGGCGACCGAGCGCCGGTGATGCTCACCGAGGGCAGCGCCCTGAGCATGACCATCATGTCCTACCTGGCGATGCTCGCCGGCGTCGCGGTGATGGGCGCCTTCATCCACTGGATGGCGCGCACCTACGACGCCAACCCGACCATGACCCAGTGCGTGGTGTTCGCGGCCTACACCGCCACCCCGCTGTTCATCGGCGGCCTGGCAGCGCTCTACCCGCACCTGTGGCTGGCGATGGTGGTCGGCACGGTGGCCATCTGTTACACGGTGTACCTGCTCTACGTCGGCATCCCGACCTTCATGAACATCCCCGAGGACGAGGGGTTCATGTTCTCCAGCTCGGTGCTGGCGGTAGGCCTGGTGGTGCTGGTGGCGATGATCGCCACCTCGGTGATCCTCTGGGGCCTGGGCGTCGGCCCGGTCTACACCAGCTGAGGGCAAGGGCGACTCGGCGAAACCACCTGCGGGTGGTTTCGTCGTTTATGGGCTGCCGCCAGGGCCATGATTGGGCATAATCGGCGCATGCCCGAACAGCTCCATGCCCGCGTCGAGGCCTGCTACCAGCTGGCCGAAACCTTCTTCAAGCAACGCTTCGCTCGCCCCGAGATCAGCTTCAAGCTGCGTGGGCAGAAGGCCGGCGTCGCCCATCTGACGGAAAACAAGCTGCGCTTCAACCTGCAGCTGTATCGCGACAACCGCGAGGACTTCCTGCAGCAGACCGTGGCCCACGAGGTGGCGCACCTGATCGCCCACCAGCTGTTCGGCCCGCGCATCCAGCCCCACGGCGAGGAATGGCAACTGATCATGCGCGGGGTCTACGAACTGCCGCCGCACCGCTGCCACAGCTACGACGTGCAGCGGCGCAAGGTCAGCCGCTTTATCTACCGCTGCAGCTGCCCCGACGGCGAATTCCCCTTCTCCGCCCAGCGCCATGCCCTGGTGGCCAAGGGCCGGCGCTACTACTGCCGACGCTGCAAGGTGACCCTGCAGTTCACCGGCCAGCAGCGGGTGGAATAACCTGCGGCCAGGCTCCGGCAGCGCCCACAGACACGCCCTACGTCAGGGACGTTCTGAAATAGCCATTTATCGTCACCCCCGCGAAGGCGGGAGCCCAGGGATTACGAAGCTTCTGGATTATTCCCCTGCGGGCCAGCGCAAGCGCCGTTCAGCGATAAAGCTGCTGTCCCCCTGCGCGGGAACGACGGCTATTTCAGAGTTGCCTTAGCAAATCCCGATACCGCGCCAGATCGGTGGCGGAAAAACAGCAGAACAACACGCGCTCGATCCTCGGCAGGCGGGCGACTTCCTCGCGTACCGTCGCCACCGCGATACCGGCCGCCTGCTCGGCGGGATAACCGTAGATGCCGGTGCTGATCGAGGGAAAGGCGATGCTGCGCAGCTCGTGCTCGGCGGCCAGGCGCAGCGCATTGCGATAGCAGCTGGCCAACAGCTGCGCCTCGCCACGCTCGCCGCCGTGCCAGACCGGCCCCACCGTATGGATCACGCAGCGCGCCGGCAACGCGAAGCCGGGCGTCAGCCGCGCCTCGCCGGTGGGGCAACCGCCCAGCGGCCGACAGGCCTCCAGCAGCCGCGGCCCCGCGGCGCGGTGAATGGCACCGTCCACTCCGCCGCCGCCGAGCAGCGAGCTGTTGGCGGCGTTGACTATGGCGTCGACCTCAAGGCCGGTGATATCGGCCTGCAGGGCTTCGAGCATGGCGATCATGGCCGGGCCCTCCCGCTTCAGCGTAGTCGCTGCGGCGCCAGGCGCAGCGGGATCAGCCCAGCGCCTTGACCGCCCGCAGCGCGGCGATCTGCTCGGCGCTGTAGCCCAGTTCGGCCAGGACTTCCTCGGTATGCGCGCCGACCGCCGCGCCGATATGCCGCGGCGCCGGCAAACCGCCCGAGAACTTCAGCGGGCAGGCCAGTTGCCGCTGCGCCGGCAGCCCATCGCGCGGCACCTCGGTGACCAGCCCGCGCGCCTTTATCTGCGGATGTTCCACCGCCTCGGACAGCGGCAGCATGGGCTCGACGCAGGCGTCCAGGGCGGCGAAGCGCTGGCACCACTCGGCGAAGTCGCGGCGCTCGAATTCGATCTCGATCTCGCGCTTGAGCGCGCGCTGATCCTCGGGCTTCGGCGACAACCCGCGTGCCGCCAGCTCCGGCCGGCCAATGGCCTGGCAGAACTGCTGCATGAACTGCGGCTCCAGGCTGCCCACCGAGAACCAGCGGCCGTCGCGGGTGCGGTAGTAGTCGTAGAAGCTGCCGCCGTTGAGCGCCTGGTTCTCCATGTCCGGCTCCACCCCGGCGCCGAGGTAGCCGGCGCCGGCCATGGCGTGCAGGCTGAAGGCGCAGTCGGTCATGCTCACGTCCACCTGCTGGCCCAGGCCCGTGACCTGGCGCTGCACCACCGCGGCGAGCAGGCCGATCACCCCGTGCAGCGAGCCGCCGGCGATATCCGCCAGTTGCACCCCCAGCGGCAGCGGGCCGCTGTCGCGGCGGCCGGTGTAGCTGGCGAGGCCGGCCAGCGCCAGATAGTTGATGTCGTGCCCGGCGCGGTCCTTGTACGGCCCGCTCTGGCCATAGCCGGTGATCGACACGTAGATCAGCCGCGGGTTGATCGCCTTCAGCGCCGCGTAGCCGACGCCCAGCTTGTCCATCACCCCGGGGCGGAACTGCTCCAGCACGATGTCGTACTCGCCCACCAGCTTCTTCACCACCTCCAGCGCCTCGGGGCGCTTGAGGTCGAGGGCGATGGCGCGCTTGTTGCGGTTCAGGTAGGCGTGGCTGGTGGAGGTGCCGCCGTCGTGCGGCGGCAGCACGCGCACCAGGTCCATGCGCGTGGGCGACTCCACCCGCAGCACCTCGGCGCCCAGGTCGGCCAGCAGCAGCGAGGCGAAGGGCCCCGGCAACAGGGTGGAGAAGTCGAGGATTTTCAGTGAAGACAGTGGGCCGGACATGGCGACTCCCGATCAGATGATGTGGTGTCGGGCGAGAGGCCCCAGCCCCTCGCCCCAGCCCTCCCCCCAGAGGGGCGAGGGGTAGAACGGTGCAACCCCGGCCGGCGTGGCCAGCTTGGCCCGGAGGCCATCCGGGATTGCGCTAGCGGATTGCCTGCGGGCCAGGGATCAGGGCTCCCAGACGATGGCCTCGCTCGCCGACAGGCTGGCCAGCGCCCCGGCGTAGCGCGCCTCCAGCACGTTGCGGCGGATCTTCATGGTCGGCGTCATGCAGCCGTTGTCCACCGTCCAGGCCTCGCGCACCAGGATGAAATGACTGATGCGCTCATGCGGCGCCAGGCGCTCGTTGAGTGCCTGCAGATGCGCCTGCAGCGCCTGGCCGACCACCTCCTGCGGCTGCTGGCGGGCCGCCGGCGACAGCTCGATCAGCGCCAGCGGCTGGTCCAGGTTGCTGCCCATCAGGCACACCTGCTCGACCCAGTGGCTCTTGGCGATCTCGCCCTCGATGGGCGCCGGCGCCACGTACTTGCCCTTGCTGGTCTTGAAGATGTCCTTGACCCGCCCGGTGATGCGCAGGTAGCCCGCCTCGTCCAGCTGGCCGCGGTCGCCGGTGTGCAGCCAGCCGCCCTCGAGCGTCTCGGCGGTCTTCTCCGGCTCGCGGTAATAGCCCTGCATCAGGGTCTCGCTGCGCAACAGGATCTCGCCGCTGGCGTCGATGCGCAATTGCAGGTGCGGCATGGGCCGGCCCACCGTGCCGAAGCGCACCTGCCCCGGCCGGTTGAAGCAGCCGTAGGCGAAGTGCTCGGTCATGCCGTAGCCCTCGCAAATGGTCATGCCCAGGCGCCGGTACCAGTCCAGCAGCCCGGTGGAAATCGCCGCCGCGCCGGACACCAGGATGCGCGCGCGATCCAGGCCCAGCCCCACGCGCACCTTGCGCGCCACCAGGCGGCCGAGCAGCGGGATGCGCAGCAGCCGGTCGAGGCTCTGCGCCGACAGCTGCTCCAGCACGCCCTGCTGAAAGCGCGTCCACAGCCTGGGCACCGAGAAGAACACGGTCGGCCGCACCCGCCGCAGGTCGCTGGCGAAAGTCTCCAGCGACTCGACGAAGGCCACCGGCGCGCCGCAATAGAGGCTGTTGAACTCCACCAGAAAGCGCTCGGCGGCGTGTGACAGCGGCAGGTAGGAAAAGAACTGGTCCTGCGGCGTCATGCCCAGTTCCGTCGTGGCGTGTGCCGCGGAAAAGGCCATGGCATGGGCCGAAAGCATCACCCCCTTGGGCTGCCCGGTGGTGCCCGAGGTGTAGAGGATCGACAGCAGCTCGTCGCCGCGCTGCTGGCGGCTACCCAGCAAGGGCTCGTGGGCGGCGAGCAGCTCGTGCCAGCGATGCTCGGCTGGCATGCTCGGATAGGGCATGGCGATGCGGGTGATATGCGGGGCGATGCCGGCGGCCAGCTTGTCCGGCTCGTCCAGCTTGCCCACCAGGATCAGCTTGCAGCCGGCGTGTTGCAGCACGTAGGCGACCTGCTCGGGCGCCTGCAGCGGATACAGCGGCACGCTGACCAGCCCGGCGTGCTGGATCGCCAGGTCGCTGATAAACCATTCGGCGCAGTTCTTCGCCAGCAGCGCCACCCGCTCGCCCGGCACACAACCAAGCGCCAAGAGCGCGCTGGCCAGGCGCCGCGCCTGCTCGTCGACCTGGCGCCAGGTGAAATCGTGCCAGACGCCGGCCACCGGCTGGCGCAGCCAGACCGCGTCGGGTTGCCGATCCAGCCAGTGGTTGAAGCGTTGCAGCGGCAGTTGCAGTGGTTCGGTCATCGCGGCGCACCTGTTGTCGGTTGTTGTGCGGGGCCAGCGGCAGATCCCGGCGCGGCGCCGGGGGCGTCTCGCTCAGTCGGACATCACAAGGCGAACACCCGGCGGGCATTGCCGTACAGAAACTGCGCCTCCACCTCGGCGGCCAGGCCGAGCTCCTTGACCTGGGCCATGCAGCGGCTCAGGGACAGCTGGGGGAAATTGCTGCCGAACAGCACCTTGTGCGCGCCGTAGCTCTGCATGTACTGCAGCAGCTGCGCCGGGTAGTAACGGGGCAGATAGGCCGAGGTGTCGATGAAGACGTTGTCGTGCTTCCAGGCCACGCCGATCATCTCGTCCGTCCAGGGATGGCCGATATGCCCGGCGACGATGCGCAGCTCCGGAAAGTCCAACGCCACCTCGTCCAGATAGGGCACCGGGCGCCCGGTTTCCGACGGCATCAGCGGGCCGGTATGGCCGACCTGGGTGCAGAAGGGAATGTCCAGCTCGATGCACTTCAGGTACAGCGGGTAGTAGCGCCGGTCGTTCGGCGGCAATTTCCACAGCCAGGGCACGATGCGCAGCGCCTTGCAGCCCAGCTCGTGCACGGCCCGCTCCAGCTCGCGCACGGCGGCCATCGGCTTGCTCAGGTCGACCGTGGCCACGCCGACGAAGCGCTCGGGAAAGGCCCGGGTGAACTCGGCGATCTCGTCGTTGCTGAACACCCAGCCCTCGGGGCGGCACCAGGCGGCCAGCATCAGCTTGTCGACACCCGCCTCGTCCATCAGCGCGATGGTCTCCTCGGGGCCGAGTCGCACATCCAGCAGATGCGCACTGCCGGACTTCTCGAACAGCCGCGCCACTTCCGGCATGCGTTCGCGCAGCCGGCCACCGGCGGGCTGGGCCCATGCGTCAATCGCAAGATTCATCTCCACTCTCCGTCGAACGGCCGCTACAGCTTCATCCCGCGGCTGATGATCTCCTTCATGATCTCCGAGGTGCCGGCGAAGATGCGCTGGATGCGCGCGTTCGCGTACATCTTGCAGATCGGGTATTCCCACATGTAGCCCCAGCCGCCGTGCAGCTGCACGCCCTCGTCGACCACCTTGCACAGCAGCTCGGTGGTGAACAGTTTGGCCTCTGCGGCGACTTCTGCACTGAGCTTCTTCTGGTTGTGATCCATCACGCAGCGGTCGGTGAACACCTGGGCCACGTCGATCTGGGTGCGCATCTCGGCCAGCTTGAAGCGGGTGTTCTGGAAATGCGCCACCGGGCGGCCGAAGGCCTGGCGTTCCTTGACGTAGTCGATGGTGGTCTGCAGCGCCGCCTCGGCGCCGGCCACCGCGCCGCAGGCGTTGGTCAGGCGCTCCTGAGCGAGCATGTTCATCAGGTAGAAGAAGCCGCCCTTGGCATCGCCCAAGAGGTTCTCCTTGGGCACCTTAACGTCGTTGAAGAACAGCTCGGCGGTGTCCTGGCTGTGCATGCCGAGCTTCTTCAGCTTCTTGCCGCGCTCGAAACCTTGCATACCGCGCTCGACCAGGAACAGGCCCATGGCATGCTTGTTGGCCGGGTCGGTCTTGGCCGCGACTATCACCAGATCGGCCAGGTAGCCGTTGGAGATGAACACCTTGGAGCCGTTGAGCAGCCAATGGTCGCCCTTGTCCAGCGCGGTGGTGCGCATACCGGCCAGGTCGGAACCGGCGGCCGGCTCGGTCATGGCCACGGCGAGTATGGTCTCGCCGCGGACGATGCCGGGCAGCCAGCGCGCCTTCTGCTCCGCGCTGCCGTACTCGGCGATATAGGGGCCGCACAGCGCCGAGTGCAGCGGGATCATGAAGCCCGGCTCGTTGATCCGCGCCAGCTCCTCGCACATGATCTGCTCGTAGCGGAAATCCTTGAGCCCGGCGCCGCCGTACTCCTCGTCCGCCCAGGGCAGCAGAAAGCCCATCTCGCCGGCCTTGGCCCACACGCTGCGGTCGACCACCCCGGCGGCCTCCCACTCCTCCTGATGCGGCACCACCTCCTTATCGAGAAATGCCGCGAAGGCGTCGCGGAACAGATTGTGCTCGGTGTCGAAATGGTTGCGCTGCATGGGGCGGTTCCTCCGCTGATTGTGCTGCCAGCGAGGTTAGGCGCCGCCCCCGTCCCCCTCAATGACCCATGCGCTCAGCCTCGATTGACCCAATCGCTCGGCTGGCTTGCCCTGCACCACAGCCGCTGCCTACCATCGGCACCCCGATCACGGAAGCCCGACATGCGCGAACGCACCATCGCCAGCCATTTCGTCCGCGCCGCCCTGCGCGGCGCGCAGCGTCGGGGCCTGGCCTGCGAGCCGCTGCTGCGCCAGGCCGGCATCCAGCCGGCGGTGCTCATCGAGCCGCGTGCGCGCATCGCCCCCGAGCAGTTCGCCCGGCTGATGCAGCTGCTCTGGGAAGCGCTGGACGACGAGTACCTGGGCTTCGGCCGCCAACCGAGCAAACGCGGCACCTTCGCCATGATGGGCCACGCCATCATCCACTGCCGCACGCTGGAAAAAGCGCTGAGCCGCGGCGCGCTGTTCTACGGCCTGTTCCCCGATGCGCCGAGCATCCGCCTGCAGCGCGAAGGCGACTGGGCGCGGCTGAGCGTGGACGACAGCAGCCTGTGGGACCCCGACCACTTCCTGGTGGAAAGCCTGCTGGTGATCTGGCACCGCCTCGGCAGCTGGCTGATCGGCCAGCGCATCCGCCTGGAGGAAGCCACCTTCGCCTACCCCGAGCCGGAGCACGCCGCCGAGTACGAACTGCTGTTTCCCTGCACCCGGCGCTTCTGCGCAGGTGCCACCAGCCTGCTGTTCCACGCCCGCTACCTGGCCATGCCGCTGCTGCAGGACGAACGCACGCTCAAGCAATTTCTCCAGCACTCGCCCGCCGACCTGCTGGCCCGTCCCGACGGCGGCGACAGCCTGACCAGCCAGATCCGCCGCCTGCTCGGCCGCGACTGCCAGCAATGGCCGGATCTGGAACGGGTCGCCCAGCAGCTGCATATCAGCCCGCAGACCCTGCGCCGCCACCTGCGCGAGGAAGGCACCAGCTTCCAGGAACTCAAGGACCACCTGCGCCGCGACCTCGCCATCTACCACCTCGGCCGCGACGAACTGGCCATCCAGGACATCGCCGAACAGCTCGGCTTCTCCGAACCCTCGGCCTTCCACCGCGCATTCAAGAAATGGACCGGGCTGACGCCGGGGGCCTATCGCGCGCAGGAGGGGTAAGACGCGCTGGCATTATGCATGGACAGAACCGGCAGTCATGCACTAGCTTCTGGCTCAAGCCTGCTGGCATTGCGCCAGAGGCGATAGGCTTGCCGTCATCCATGTCGCGTTTCTCCCTAAGTGCTGTCGCGTTTGCCGCGACCACTTTCAAACCAGACAAGGACTTACAAGACGACAAGGAAGATTATGCGACAGCGGTCGTGGGTAAACGCGACACCTATGTCGCCTAATTAATAGTTATGCATTAAGGCCTACCAATGCGTGCACCTGTAATACAAGAAGAAACCAGCGGCTGCGGAATTGCATCGGTTGCTAACATCCTCGGCAAAACTTATTCAGAAATGAAGGCCATCGCCAATGGCATGGATATTCATGCGTCGGATGAAGCCTTGTGGTCCGATACACAGTATGTTCGTCGCATGTTGGCAAACGCAGACATTCAAACATCAAAGAACGAAATTCCTTTTGTATCTTGGGAGACATTGCCTGATCTGGCGCTGCTGTCCATCAAGCACCACCAAGAAAATGGTGTTAATTTCTGGCACTGGGTCGTGTTCAAGCGCGTGGATGGCCAGCCTTTCGTGCTGGATTCAGCTAGCTACCTGCCCTCCAATATTCGTCACGACTTCGAAGCCATGCAACCAAAATGGTTTATCGAGGTGCTTAATGCATAACAACAGGTTCAAATCGCTCGCTTCGCTCACTGGGACGGGCTAAAGCCCGCCCCTTAACCAAACGTTAGAGGCATGCATGACGACACTGCGCATCGAGTCGTGGTCTGCGGAGCTAGGTTGGGTTGAGGAATCCCACTGGTCGCTGGAGTCTTTCGTATATCGGCTTGGACTTTGTACAAATCTCAAAGGCACTGAATTAAAGCGCGTAGCACGGAACATCAGAAAGAAAGAGCTTCTAGAAATAAAAATAATTAGCGCCGAGTCCGCTAACGCGCTAATACATACGCTTGAGTCAATAGGGGCAAAAATCTCGGTCTCCGAGTAACGCCTCTAACAAGTGGTTCAAACCGTTCGCTTCGCTCACTGGGACGGGCTAAAGCCCGCCCCTTAACCAAACGTTAGGCGCAAGGGAAAAATTGGTTATTCAGCACCGAGCCAGGAAACACAATCACCGCATCTGCGCGGTGCTCCTGAATCGAATGGTCGCCTGGTAGTAGAGGCCGTTATTTGTGGCCAGCAAAAGGAGTTGCTTTCAGAGAATGTGCACATCACAAATAACTTCCGGGGCCAAAACCGACACGCCGTGCACTCCGCCGGTTAGGCTCGGCGCTGGCATCATTTCCGACGTTCGGCTGGGCAATCTAACAATTGGCTCAAGTCGTTCGCTTCGCTCACTCGGGACCGGCGAAGCCGGCCCCTTAGCCAAACGTTATATGCCATAGAGCACGCCCATCATGCCGCTTGCAATACCTACGATCGCATTTTTGGTGTTCACAACTTTATTGTTGCTTGGCAAAATTGGTGAGGTAACTTACTGCTTCCTTGTCGCCAGCGCAGCCCTGCTTGGCTTGGTTCTTCATGGGTTTAGTAGGCTTCAAGAACTCGATTTAAAAAACCTTCGCCTTGTACTTCGTGAAATTGAACAGACGAAGAAAGAGCTTTTCGTTCGCGAGGAAAAACTCAAAGCTATTGTCGTTCCTCTTGCACAAATAGTCGCCTTCACTGGTGCATCTGAAGGCCGCTTTGTCGACCTAGAGGCCATTAATCTCAAGCGCGAATGGTACAAGAGAAAAGTCAGCGAATTAGCATCTGCGCTAGAATTAGCGACCACCGAAACTGCCGAAATTCAAAAATACAATGAAAAATACGCAGAGATTGATGAGTCAATGGGTGGTCGAGGCGTCCTTAATATATCCGACCCAAACTATCAGGCGATTAAGGATAATCATGAAAAGCTAGTTTCTGAGCTCTTCGAAATGATGAAGATAGACCTCAAGAAATGACGTATAACAATGCGTATATGAACGCTCCCCACAAGCAGTGAGGAATCGCTTTTTCAGCGCTGTCGTCAGCGCGGTTGCATTCGTATATCCGGCCTTGCGTCGGGCATTGCCCTGGACATTCTGTAGTTAGCACAGCGCGGGCCAGCGTCATCGTCGCGCTAGTCTGACCACGGCAGCCGACGCCTTTGGCTACCCCCTAGGCTCAACCCCCAAGGATTTATCCCAATGCCTCAGACGGATAGAAACGCCCAGTTCCAGGCAAAACTGCTGTGCCCTCGTCTGCCGGCTGGCGAGTCGTCCTGGGCATTCGTGGTGCTGCCGCGGGAGGTGAGCGAGACGCTGCCGAGACGCGGCCGAACCAGCGTGGACGGTCGCCTCAATGGGCAGCCGTTCCGCGCCAGGCTCGAGCCGGATGGCCAGTTGAGTCATTGGCTGCGGGTGGATAGCGACCTGCTGCAGGCGGCAGGCGCGGCTATCGGCGAGCTGGTCAGGCTGGAAATCGAACCCGTGGCGGAGGAACCCGAGCCGCCGGTGCCGGCGGATCTGGCCGCGGCACTGGCCGCTGCACCCGCGGCGCGCAGCGTCTGGGACGCGACTACGACCATCGCGCGGCTGGACTGGATTCACTGGATCGAGTCGGCCAAGCAGGCCAAGACCCGCGCCAAGCGTATCGCCGATGCCTGCGCCATGCTCGGCGAAGGCAAGAAGCGGGTGTGCTGCTTCGATCAGTCGGGCTACTACAGCAAGGCCTTGCGCGCGCCCGAGGCCGCGGAGTGACTGCATCTAGCTGAATGCCCCTACCAATGGTGCGTAGGCAATCGAGAGGCGCAAGAACCCAACGCATGGATTAGCCTTGGGCCAGTTGCACGCCTCTACGTACTGCACCCAGTACCCAATCGCGGTTCACCGCTCTGTGAAGCGCCACGCAGTTTAAGCAGGGCAATCGTATGGCGGTCTACCGAAAACGATCGTTGGGTTAGCATCGGCAGCTTTCATGCAGGGAGCATTCGAAAATGAGCGGAAAGCCGGCGGCTCGCCAATCCGATCCAACCTCCTGCCCGCTGCCTGGGCATGGCACAAACCCCATAGCGACGGGGTCCCCCGACGTTCTCTTCGACAATCTACCAGCAGCACGAATGACCGATACGTCGGCCTGCGGCAGCCCAATTGTCGGAGCAGTCGCCAGCACCGTTTTCATCAACGGTCTGCCGGCGGCGACCCTAGGTAGCACGGGAGGGCATGGCAGCGTGGTTGTTGGCGGCTCGGGTACCGTGATTATCGGGGACTCGGTTGTTACGGCTCCGTTTACTGCAGCGTCTGGAGTTTCCGCGACTGCGAGTCCGTCCATACCGACTGTGGCGATTCGCGGCGTTCAAGTACCTGCGATGGGGATGGCGTCGCATTTCGTACAACCCTCCACTCCCATGTCGCCCCGAGCTCCTGCTGTACCGCTTGTTGACAGGCTGCACGCGGCGGAACGCCTCATTGACGACTTTGACTGCAGAGCGACACCGACACGTGTCTTCAACGACCGCGACTATCCGCTCGGTTCAGTGGGTGATCCGTTCGAGAAGCAGCACATTCTGGAGCAGTTAAGAGTTCGAATCGCACGAGCGCACGGGCGTTCAATCAATAGCCGGTTATCACTTCCTTCCTATCCCGACCAGGATCGAACCTCTGTTCTTCTACGCACTGCTGATGGACAGACCCGATCTATATGCTCGCTCCATTCTTGAGCTCTGGGAGAAAGGAGAAACCTCCATCGGCAGCTTGCATATCAAGCCCAGCCGCGGTTGCCGAAACCCCAAGAACTTTAGCAATGCCGCGCCGGGCGATCGAATACCCCCAATCGACTGGATTTCCTTGGCCAGCCTGCGCGACAGCGAAAATGGCCTGCTGAACTACGACTCGCCGGATGACCAGACAGCAGGCATTACCTTTCCTGGCGCTCTTGAGTCTTGGTTCACACGAGCCGGCGCTTCTCTTGTGCATGACAACATTCAACTCCGTAGCGTTAGCCTCGATCGCTTGCTGGACCTCCTCCACTTTATTGGGCCGTCGCACCATGTGGTGTCGCTCGTGAACGCCTCCATGGTCGAAGGCGGTGTAGGCGTGGGGAAAAACCATTGGATCGCGTGGGAGGGCACTCCCAAGACATCCAACGGCGTCGTCACTTCGACCACGTCATTCGAAGAAAAAATTGTCGCTTCCAAGTTCTTCTCATGGGGCATGGTCGGGCATCTGGCAACGCGTAGCTATACGTTGCGGCAACTGCTCAACGACATATACGGCGGCCGGGTATTCAGCCGCATCCCATAGCCCAGAGGAACGTATTTATGAAACTACGATCGCTCGCTGTCGCTGGTCTGGTTGCTGCGCTGTCCGGCTGCGAAGCCGTCACGCTTGGCAATGTTCTGACCGGTTGCGCGACGAGGCCAGAGCCGGAGCTGATGCCCAAGGAGCTACCGACCGCCAGCGCGGGAGAGCCCTATAAGGTGCGGCTGGACGTCATCAACGCCAGTACCCCCGTCAGCAAGCTCCTGGTTGCTCCTGCTCAGCCCCTACCCGATGGCCTCGAATTGATCCATGTGAGGCCAGAAACGCATGGCGTCATTCAGGGCGTTCCGACTCGAGCGGGTAGTTATGAGGTGCGGGTGTACGGCAACACCTTCGGAACCCAGTGCACCGGTCAGGATGTGGAGCGGGTCTATCGGTTGGAGGTGAAGTAGGGGCTAAGGCGGCTCCCGGCGACGTCCATCGATAGAGCCCAAGGGCGCCATCTCAGCATCGACCACTCTACACGCGGCTACCGGATAGCCCGTGTAGGTAAGAGGCCGGCCACGGCGAGCGGATGGATGGTGCGCACGGCGCACCCTACGGCCAGTCAGCGGCGGCGCGTAGCGTTCCGGATTTGCCTCAATCGTACAGGCGCACCCTGAAGCAGGCGCCGCCCAGCGGCGAATCCTCCAGGCTCAGTTCGCCGTCGTAGCTGTCGATGATGTCCTGCACCACGGCCAGGCCGATGCCCTGCCCCGGGTTTTGCGCATCCAGCCGTTCGCCGCGGCGCAGCACGCGGGCGCGCTGGTCGGCCGGCACGCCGGGACCGTCGTCTTCGATGGTCAGGCGGCAGCCGTCGGGCAGTTCCTCCAGGCTCACGCGTACGCGGTGCAGGCACAGGCGGTAGGCGTTTTCCAGCAGGTTGCCGAGCAGTTCCATCAGCGCACCGCGCTCCATGCTGATCTGGCTGTGTTCGGCCACCTGCAGGTCCACCTGCACGCGCTTGTCGCGGTAGACCTTGTCCAGCGACAGGCACAGGCCATCGAGCAGCGGCCAGACGGCCTCGCGGTGGCGCACCAGACCGCTGCGGCGCAGGCTGGCGCGCTGCAGCTGGTAGCCGATCTGCTGGCTCATGCGTTCGATCTGCGCCTGCATCAGCTGCGCCTGCTCGCGGCTGGCCGGCTGCCCGGCGAGGGTTTCGCCGAGGCCCTGGAGCACGCTGAGCGGGGTTTTCAGGCTGTGCGCCAGGTCTTCCAGGGAGTCGCGGTAGCGTTCGCGCTGGCGCCGCTCGCTGTCCAGCAGGCGGTTGAGCGAGCCGGTCAGGCGCAGCAGTTCGCGCGGGTGCTGGTCGCTCAGGTGCTGGCGGGTGCCGGCCTCGACGCCGTCCAGTTCGTCGCTCAGGCCACGCAGGCTGCGAAAGCCCCAGGTCAGGCCGAACCAGAGCAGGCCGAGCAGCGCCAGCAGGGCGATGCCCAGCCACAGCTTGAGGCGCCAGACGAAGCCGTCGAACAGCTTCTGGTACTCGCGGGTGGGTTGCATGGTGACGATGCTGAAGGCGGCGGCGTTGCCGCGCAGCAGGTCGACCTCGATGTCGTAGAGGAAGAATTCCTCGCCGTGCTCGTCGCGCACGCGGGCGAACTCGTGGCCGCGGCCGTCGTAGCGCGGCTGGTAGCCGATCGCCTCGTCCTCGGAGGAGCGCGAACGCCACAGCAGCCGGCCGTCGCGATCGAAGATGAAGCCGAGCAGGTGCGAGTCGAGGTTGTCGAATTCCTCGTCCGGCATCTTCTCCGGCATGCGCAGCTGGCCGTCGTAAATGCGCGCGGCTGAGATCAGCGCGGCGGCGTCGGAGGCCAGGCGCTTTTCCACGGTCTGCTCCAGGGCCAGGTTGAACACGCCCTGCAGCACCGGCAGCAGCGCCAGCATGAACAGCACCGCCAGCACCGCGGTACCGAGCATCAGGCGCAGACGCAGCGAGTCCAGGCGCGCCCGCAGCCGGCGCAGATAGGCGCGGCCGCGGCTCACTTGCAGCGCTCGTTGAACAGGTAGCCCTGGCCGCGCACGGTCTCGATCGGCTTGCCGCCGAGGGCCGCCTCCAGCTTGCGGCGCAGGCGCCCGACCAGCACCTCGATGACGTTGGGGTCGCGCTCCTCGTCGCCCGGGTAGAGCTGCTCCATCAGCCGTTCCTTGGCCACCACCTGCTGGTGATGGCGCATCAGGTATTCGAGGATGCGGTACTCGTAGGCGGTCAGCTGCAGCGGCTGCTCGTCCACCGTGGCCTGCTTGCGGTTCAGATCGAGCACCAGGCCGCCGGCCTCGATGGTCGCCTTGGTGAAGCCCGAGGAACGCCGCAGCAGGGCGTTCAGGCGCGCCTCCAGTTCCTCGAACTGGAACGGCTTGACCACGTAGTCGTCGGCGCCGCAGGACAGCCCTTCGACCTTGTCCTGCCAGTTGCCGCGGGCGGTGAGGATCAGGATCGGGAAGTTCTTGTCCTGGCTGCGCAGCTGGCGGATCAGGTCGATGCCGCTCATGCCGGGCAGGCCGAGGTCGACCAGGGCCAGGTCGTGGTTGTAGGACTCGGCCCGGTACAGCGCCTCCTCGGCGGTGCGCACGGCGTCGACGACGTGGCCCTGCTCGCTGAGACGGGTGAACAGATGGTGGCGCAGCAGCGCTTCGTCTTCCACCACCAACAATTTCATGACGCATCCCCTATTGGCTGGCAGGCCGGGCAAGAGGCCCGGCCGCGGTTAATGGCGTGAACCTCAGAAGGCATAGTTGGCGCCGAGGTAGACCTGCGAGCTGCTGTGCAGGTCCAGCGAGCCGGCCTTGGCCGCGCCGTGCGGCGCCATTTCGGTGCTGGCGTTGCTGCGCAGGTAACGATAACCCGCTTCGATCGAGGTATTGCGGTTGAGTTCCTGCAGGATACCGGCCTGCAGGCCCGCGGCGTAGCCGATGTCGCTGTCGCGCGAGAAACCGCGGCTCTCCTGCTCCAGCTTGACCAGGCCGGCGCTGACGCCGCCGAACAGCTTGGTATTGTTGTCGCCCAGCGGGACGAACAGGTCGTAGCTGCCGAGCAGGTTCTGCTGGCGCAGCTTGTAGCCGTTGTGACTGTCGGAGACGTTTTCGTAGGTGGCGTAGTAGCGGCTGTCGGCCGTCTGCTGGCCGGCGCGCACGCCCCAGGTGCCGCTGTCGTGGATCGCCTTGTCGAGCTTGGGATCGTTGAGGTTGGCGTTCAGCGCGCTGGATTTCTGGATGTTGTTGCTGGTCTGGCCCCAGGTCAGGCCGACGAAGCTGTCGGCGGCCTGGGCGCCGACGGCGGCGCAGGAAAGTAGAGTGGCCAGGGCGATGCGGTTCAGGGTGGGTTTCATCGGGATTACCTCGCGGATCGGTTGTTGACTGACTCGACAAGCAGTCTGCCCGAAGGCCACTGAACCCCTACTGAACCCTCCTTGAACCTCGCCTGAACGACTCACAGAGCGTCTACAACCGCCGCACCAGGGCCGCGGCGAGGAGGAACAGGGTCGCCAGCACGGCCAGCAGCGCCAGCCAGCCGGCGTGTTCCCAGACGTAGCCGCCGCCGTAGCCGACCAGGCTGGAACCCAGGTAGTAGGCGCACAGGTACAGCGCCGAGGCCTGCGCCTTGGCGCCCTGGGCGTGGGCGCCGACCTGGCCGCTGGCCACCGCATGGGCGGCGAAGAAGCCCAGGGTGAACAGCGCCAGGCCGGCCACCGCGGCGCTCAGCCAGGGTGTCGCGCAGAGGGCCACGCCGAGCAGCATCAGCGCGATGCCGCCGAGCAGCACCCGGCGCGCGCCGAAACGCGGCACCAGCCGGCCGGACCAGCCGGCGCTGAAGATGCCCAGCAGGTAGACGGTGAACAGCAGGCCGATCACCGTGGCCGAGAGGTTGAACGGCGCCGCGGCCAGGCGAAAGCCGACGTAGTTGAACAGGGCGACGAAGCCGCCCATGAGCAGGAAGGCCAGGGCGAACAGCAGGCGCAGCCGCGGGTTGCCCAGGTGCAGGGCGAAGTTGCCGAGCAGCCCGCGCAGCGACAGCGGCTGGGCGCGGAAATGCCGCGACGGCGGCAGCAGCCAGAGAAACAGCGCCAGCGCCAGCAGACCAAGGCCGGCGATGCCGCCGAGCGCCCAGGGCCAGCCGCCGAGGTCGCTGAGCAGGCCGGCCAGCAGACGCCCGAGCAGCCCGCCCAGGGCGGTGCCGCCGATGTACAGGCCCATGGCCGCAGGCAGCGCGTCCGGGTCGAACTCCTCGCCGACGTAGGCCATCGCCAGTGCCGGCAGGCCGCTCAGGGCCAGGCCGAGCAAGGCGCGCAGCCACAGCAGGTGGTTCCAGCTCTCCACCAGCGCGCAGGCGATGCCGAGCAACGCGGCCAGGCCCAGGGCGCCGGCCATCACAGGTTTGCGCCCCCAGCTCTCGGCCAGCGCGCCGGATACCAGCAGGCACAGCGCCAGGCTCAGGGTGGTCAGCGACAGCGCCAGGCTGCTGCTGGCCGCCGACACGCGAAAATGCGCCGCCAGCAGCGGCAGCAGGGGCTGCACGCAATAGAGCATGGCGAAGGTGGCGAAACCGGCACAGAACAGCGCCAGGGTGGCACGCCGGTAGGCGGCGGTGCCGCGAGCGAGATGGGTAGCGGACATGGAACGGACTCACGAAACAGGGCGCCGGAACGGCCGGTAAAAAGCTTAGCACGCTACCTATCAACCTGGCTGCGCCGCACTGGCACAAGCGCTGCGCGCCGCGCGGGCGGACGCAAACCATTTGCCTTGATCCAGCTCAACGGCTTTTGCCCGTACTGCTTATAGGGTCTAGCCTGAAAGCGACGCGAGAACGGAGTCGATCGCATGCGCAAACCCGCTGCCGAAGCCACCCCGAAGGGCAAGGAAACCCGCCTGTTCCTGTTCCTGGTCGTCTGCCTCTTTCCCCTGCTGTCCATCGCCCTGGTCGGTGGTTACGGCTTTTTCATCTGGTTCATGCAGATGCTGCTGGGGCCGCCCGGCCCGCCCAGCTGATCCCGACTACCCCTGGAGCCACGGAACATGGCCGAAGCCCTGCACATCGCCAGCCTGCTGGTACAGGTCCGCCCCGAACTGTTCGAGGCGGTGAAGGCCAACCTGCGCCGCCTCGACGGCCTCGAACTGCACCAGGAAAGCCCGCAGGGCAAGCTGGTGGTGGTGCTGGAGGCCGAGCACGAGCGGCAGATTCTCGAACGCATCGAGCAGATCAACGCCCTGCCCGGCGTGCTCAACGCCGCCCTGGTCTATCACGAACTCCTCGCCGCCGAGGGAGATACCGAATGAAGCTCACCCGCCGTCAATTCGCCAAGGCCAATGCCGCCGCCATCGCCGCGGCCGCCGCCGGCCTGCCGCTCGCCAGCACGGCGAGCAACCTGGTCACCGAGGCGGACATGACCCGCCTGGACTGGAACAAGGCGCCCTGCCGCTTCTGCGGCACCGGCTGCAGCGTGATGGTGGCGACCAAGGACAACCGCGTGGTGGCCACCCACGGCGACGTCAAGGCCGAGGTCAACCGCGGCCTGAACTGCGTCAAGGGCTACTTCCTGTCGAAGATCATGTACGGCGTCGACCGCCTGACCCAGCCGCTGCTGCGCATGCAGGACGGCGCCTACCACAAGCAGGGCGAATTCCAGCCGGTGAGCTGGGAGCAGGCCTTCGACATCCTGGCGCAGAAGACCAAGCAGGCGATCGCCGAGCAGGGCCCCGAGGCGGTCGGCATGTTCGGCTCCGGGCAATGGACGGTGTGGGAAGGCTACGCCGCCAACAAGCTGATGAAGGCCGGCCTGCGCAGCAACAACATCGACCCCAACGCGCGCCACTGCATGGCCTCGGCGGTGATGGGCTTCATGCGCACCTTCGGCATGGACGAGCCGATGGGCTGCTACGACGATATCGAGGCAGCCGACGCCTTCGTCCTGTGGGGCTCGAACATGGCCGAGATGCACCCGATCCTGTGGAGCCGGGTCACCGACCGCCGCCTGAGCCATCCACACGTGCAGGTGGCGGTGCTGTCGACCTTCGAGCACCGCAGCTTCGACCTGGCCGACATCCCCATGGTGTTCAGCCCGCAGAGCGACCTGCTGATCCTCAACTACATCGCCAATCACATAATCGAAAGCGGCGCGGTGAACCAGGACTTCGTCGCCCGGCACACCAGGTTCGCCAAGGGCACCGACGATATCGGCTACGGCCTGCGCGCCGACCATCCGCTGGAGCAGCAGGCCAAGAACGCGGCCAAGGCCAACACCTGGAACGACATGTCGTTCGAGGCCTTCGCCGCCTTCGTCAAGCCCTACACCCTGGAGCGCACCGCCAAGGAGAGCGGCGTGCCGGCCGAGCGGCTCAAGGCCCTGGCCGAGCTGTACGCCGACCCCAAGCGCAAGGTCATGTCGTTCTGGACCATGGGCTTCAACCAGCACACCCGCGGGGTGTGGGCCAACAACCTGATCTACAACCTGCACCTGCTCACCGGCAAGATCAGCGAGCCGGGCAACAGCCCCTTCTCGCTCACCGGCCAGCCCTCGGCCTGCGGCACCGCGCGCGAGGTGGGCACCTTCGCCCACCGCCTGCCGGCCGATCTGCTGGTGACCAACCCCAAGCACCGCGAAACCGCCGAGAAGATCTGGAAGCTGCCGCCGGGCACCATCCAGGAGAAGGTCGGCTTCCACGCCGTCGAGCAGAGCCGCAAGCTCAAGGACGGCGTGCTCAAGGTCTACTGGACCCAGGCCAGCAACAACATGCAGGCCGGGCCGAACATCATGCAGGAGGTGCTGCCGGGCTGGCGCAACCCGCAGGCCTTTGTCGTGGTCTCCGACGTCTACCCCACCGTCTCGGCCCAGGCCGCCGACCTGATCCTGCCCAGCGCCATGTGGGTGGAGAAGGAAGGCGCCTACGGCAACGCCGAGCGCCGCACGCAGTTCTGGCACCAGCTGGTCAAAGCGCCGGGCGAGGCCAGATCCGATCTCTGGCAGCTGGTGGAATTCTCCAAGCGCCTGACCACCGACGAGGTCTGGCCCGCCGAGCTGCTGGCCAAGGCGCCGGCCTACAAAGGCAAGACCCTGTACCAGGTGCTGTTCGCCAACGGCCAGGTCGACCAGTTCCCGCGCGAGCAGATCGAGGCCGGCTACGCCAACGACGAGGCCGAGGCCTTCGGCTTCTACCTGCAGAAGGGCCTGTTCGAGGAATACGCCCAGTTCGGCCGCGGCCACGCCCACGACCTGGCGCCGTTCGACGCCTATCACGCCGAGCGCGGCCTGCGCTGGCCGGTGGTGGACGGCGCGGAAACCCGCTGGCGCTACCGCGAGGGCCTCGATCCCTATGTCGAGAAAGGCAGCGGCGTGCAGTTCTACGGTCACCCGGACAAGCGCGCGATCATCTTCGCCCTGCCCTACGAGCCGCCGGCCGAGGCACCGGACAGCGACTACCCGTTCTGGCTCAGCACCGGCCGGGTGCTGGAGCACTGGCACACCGGCAGCATGACCCAGCGCGTCGAGGAACTGCACGGCGCGGTGCCCGACGCCCTGGTGTACATGCACCCGGACGACGCCAAGACCCTCGGCGCGCGGCGCGGCAGCGAGGTCAAGCTGGTCAGCCGGCGCGGCGAGATACGCGCCCGGGTGGAAACCCGCGGGCGCAACAAGCCGCCGCGCGGCCTGGTGTTCGTGCCCTTCTTCGACGCCAACAAGCTGATCAACAAGGTCACCCTGGACGCCACCGACCCGATCTCCAAGCAGACCGACTACAAGAAGTGTGCGGTGAAGATCGAACTGGTCAGCCTGGCCTGAGGAGCATCGCCATGAGCCTGCGTCATCTGCCCCTGCTACTGCTCGCCGCCTTCGGCCTGGCCGTCGCGGCCGAGCTCGACTACCCCCTCGACGCCCCGGCGCCGGACGGCCGCCGTCCCGGCGGCACCCTCAGCCAGACGCTACCGGCACCGGTGATTGCCAACGAGGAAAACAAGGACCTCAAGCGCGAGCGCAACTACCCCGAGCAGCCGCCGACCATCCCCCACAGCATCCGCGGCTACCAGGTCGACGCCAACGGCAACAAGTGCCTGGCCTGCCACAGCCGCGCCAACAGCGCGCGCAGCCAGGCGCCGATGATCAGCATCACCCACTACATGGATCGCGACGGCCAGGCACTGGCGGCGGTGTCGCCGCGGCGCTACTTCTGCAACCAGTGCCATGTGCCGCAGAAGGAAGTGCAGCCGCTGGTGGGCAACAGCTTCCAGAACATCGACCAGTTGCTGCAGGGCGAGGCGGCCGGCGCGGCGCAGCCCTGAGGAGAATTCATGAAGTCATTACTGGCCCTGTTCAAGGACTACTGGGGCATCCTGCGTCGCCCGAGCGTGCACTACAGCCTGGGGTTTCTCACCCTCGGCGGCTTTATCGCCGGGATCATCTTCTGGGGCGGCTTCAACACCGCGCTGGAGGCGACCAACACCGAGCAGTTCTGCATTTCCTGTCACGAGATGCGCGACAACGTCTACGTCGAGCTGCAGGACACCATCCACTACAGCAACCGTTCCGGGGTGCGCGCCACCTGCCCGGACTGCCACGTGCCGCACCAGTGGACGGACAAGATCGCGCGCAAGATGCAGGCGTCGAAGGAGGTCTGGGGCAAGATCTTCGGCACCATCAACACCCGCGACAAGTTCCTCGCCATGCGCCGCGAACTGGCCGAGCACGAATGGGCGCGGCTCAAGGCCAACGATTCGCTGGAGTGCCGCAACTGCCACAACTTCGACTACATGGACTTCACCAAGCAGAGCCCGCGCGCCCGGCAGATGCACTCCAGCGCCCTGGCCGACGGCTCCGCCACCTGCATCGACTGCCACAAGGGCATCGCCCACCAGCTGCCGGACATGAGCGGGGTGCCGGGTTGGTGAGCGGGTGCAATATTTCGCCGTAGGTTGGGTCGAGGCGCGCAGCGCCGAAGCCCAACGAATCAAGGAGCGTCGAGCGGAGCACTGCGTGCTCCCTGTTGGGCTTCGCTGCGCTCAGCGCCAACCTAATACCAGCCCCAAGTTGCTTGGGGCAACGCGTCCTTATTCGCCGCGCAAGCGCTCGAGGTGCGCCAGCAGGCCGGCGGCGGTCTGCTCGCCGACCAGGCGCTCGCGCAGCTTGCCGTCGGCGTCGACTATATAGGTCACCGGCAGCACATCGTTGCGCGGCAACTGGAAGCGCGGCGCCGGGTCGACGGCGAGCACGGTGAAGGCGATGCCGAAGGCCTCGGAGACACGCTTGAGATCCTCGCCCGCAAGGCCGTCGAAGTTGACCCCGAGCACCCGCGCCGAGCGCCCCTCGAGCTGCTTGGCCAGGGCGTTGAGTTCGGGAATCTCGGTGCGGCAGGGGGCGCACCACTCGGCCCAATAATTAATGACTAGCCACTGGCCATCGACGCTGCCAGCCGGTACCTTTCGTCCATACTGGTCGAGGCCGAAGTCCTCGGCGCAGCCAGCCAGCAGCAGACCGGCGCAGATACCTATAACAGCCTTGCAGACCATCCGGAGCCGTAAGCCCATGTATTCGATCCTCGTCCACCCGGGGTTGATATGACGCTGGATGCCCTGCGCCTGGAAGTACCCGACATCCGCGAAGACGGCGCCGCCGCGCCGGCAGAGATCGCCGAACAGCTCGCCGCCGCCCGCCACCTGGAGCCCGAACACGGCCTGCAACAGGTGCTCGGCCTGCTGTTCACGCTCAACCGCAGCGGCCTGACCTTACTGGAAAGGCAACGCGCGCTGCAAAATTTCAGCGACGAATACCGCCACTATGCCGCCCTGCTGGGCCGCGGCCACACGCCGAGCGCACTGTTCGTGCGCCTGTGCGGCGAGCTGGCGATCGGCTTCAAGCGCCTGCTGCTGCAGATCCTCCAGGGTCGCCAGCCGTCGCGCCCGCACCTGGCCTGGTGCCTGTACATGGCCCAGCACTTCCTCGCCCAGCAGCTGCTGCGCCACTTCCAGCTGTACCAGGAACCGCCGGCGGCGCTGTGGCGCGACAGCCACCTGCTGTACTGGATCGGCGAACACCAGCAGTGCCTGGACGAACCGGTCGCCGCCGCCTTCCAGCCCAGGCCGGCCAGCACCCTGCGCGGCCTGTACCAGCAGATGCTGCTGCTGGCCCTGAGCAACCCCTTCCACCTGGCCGAAGGCGAGTGCGCCACCCTGTTCGCCGCCCTCGCCCCCCTGGCCAGCCTGGCGCGCCTGCTGCCCTGGGACGAGGAGGACGAGGCCGAGGGCCCGATAGTCGATCTCAGCGAGTCGCAGGCCTGCCTGGCGTTCGAGCAGCGCATCGAGGGCGACAAGGCCTACCTGCGCCGCTTCGAGCTGGGCGCCCTGCTGATCGCCCTGCACGAGCCGGCACCGCTGCAGAGCCAGGCAGAGCGCCAGTTGCTCGAGCAGGTGCGCCAGCACTGGCTGGGGCGCCAGCAACGCCGCCACGAACGCGCTGAGCTCGACGGCCAGTGCAGCCTGGTGATCGGCCTGCCGGCCATCCACGCCCAGTTGCTGGACAAGCTGCCGCAGCGCACCGAAGCCCATATCCTCGACGCCAGCCCCGGCGGCGCGGGCCTGCTGTGCAATGCCAACGAGGGCGGTCAGCTGCAGGTCGGCCAACTGGTGCTGCTGCTCACCAACGGCACCCCGACCCTGGCCCTGGTGCGCTGGCGCCACCTCAACAGCGAGGGTCTGCACCTGGGCCTGCGCTATCTCAAGGGCCTGCCGCGCCCGGTCTGGCTGCGCCGCGCGCCCAATGCCCAGACCCACCCCGGCGTGCTGCAGAGCACCCCGGCGCCGGGCAACGGCTGGCATCACGGGGTGTGGCTGCCCAACGGCCAGTTCGCCGCCGGCGAGCACCTCTGGCTGCAACTGGCCAGCGTGCACAACCAGGCGATCCTGCCGCTGCCGGCGAGCAACCTGGAGACGCCCTCGGTCAGCCGTCATCCCTTGAAACTGGCCTGAAAACCAACGCAAAGCCTGCTGCGTTAAAAACAGGCTCGGACTGCTTACTCGTAAAGTCGAGCGCGACTCCGAGCGGTCCTCGCCTGTTCTTGCGGGGCCGCCATCGGTACTGCATGCCTCTGGCTCGCGAGCCTTTGAGCAGGTTCCGATACGCGAAACTGCGAGGCCAGTCACGCCGCCTGTCTGCAGAGTGCACAGTTTCGGCCGTGGCGGCCTGCTTATAATTCCTGGCACTGGTGTTTCATTTAATTCGCTATCAGCCTGGAATCCCGTCATGTCCCAAGCACAAGACAAGCTGATCGGCTCCGTGCCCTCGCGCATCGTCGACGTCGCCCGCCTGCTGGTCACGCCTTACGAGGGCCGGGTGGCCGAATACAATGTCGCGGCCTGGCTGCAACTGCCGGGCCTGGCCAACCTGCCGGTGTCGCTGCTGGTCAGCTACCGCGACGGCGACAAGCGCCGCGAGGTCAACGTCGACCACGGCAAGGTCAGCGCCCAGGGCAAAATCCTGCTGTCGGGCATCGCCCGCATGCCGGTCAAGCAGAAGATCGAGGACATGCAGGTACGCCTGCGCTCGGCGGTGCCGGCACAGAGCCTGGTGGTCGAGGAGTTCTTCATCCAGGCCGTGGAACTGGCCAGCAGCGAGAGCCGCCAGGCCATGGCTTGAGCGCCTGGCGAATGGCTGCCGAACCCCGCGCTCAGTCGCGGGGTTTTCGTTTCAACCGGAGGAAACCCCGGGGCTGGCCGGTAACGGCGGCGACGCCTCGGCCGGTGGCTGCGCATCCTGCTCGGCATGCGCCAGCAGCGACTCCGGCCAGCGCGCGAAGTGCAGCCCGGTGATGCGGTTGAGCCGCGTCAGCGCCCCCTGCGGGTCACGCCGATGCAGATGGATTACCTTGTCTTTGCGACCAGTCATTACTGCCAATACCCTTAGCGACCCCTGCCCTGCTGGCAGTTCGATAGCAACTGATACTGCCGTAGCCAGAAGCGTGCCAGCCCATCCGTAGCCCCATCGCCTGGCGTCCAGGCCATCGCCATGACAGCGCTGCGGAAGACGGACGCCGCAAACTGACGTTTTTTGTCACCCGCCATCCCTGGCGGTGCCCCTTCGGGCCGTCGCTGCGCGATGTCAAGAATTTCTCCCAGAAATTCTTGGTGTTCGGCACACCCATGTGCCTCACCCCTGCGGGGCTTGCGCGCAAAAATGCTCCCGGCATTTTTGTTACCCCGGCCCTGCCAGCCAGTCCGCCAGGCTGGCGCCGAACAGCTCGGCGCGCTCGGCCTGCAATCGCTCCAACGCCTGACGCAGCGCCGGGAACCAGGGCTCGTCGAGCTGCGCCGGCAACTGCGCCAGGCGCGGCAGCGGCCAGGGGCTGCGCTCCAGCAGCTGCTGCAGGCTGAAGCGATGCAGGTCGCGGCACAGCACCCAACCGCCGCTGGCGCGACAGGCCAGTTGCTCGCGCTCGAGAAAATCCAGCACCTCGCCCCACTCGTCTTCCGGCAAGCTCCAGCCGGCGCGTTGCATATCCGCATGGCGCAGCGCCTCGCCGCGTTGCTGGCGCTGCAGCAGCAGGCGCAGCACGCCCAGCAGCACCAGCGTGCGCGGCAACGGCTGACGCCGCCAGTGGCGCGGCTGCGACAGCCCGTAGACCAGCTCGGCGCCGAGCAGCACGATCAACCAGGACAGGTAGATCCACAGCAGAAACAGCGGCACCGTGGCGAAGGCGCCGTAGATCAGCTGGTAGCCGGGGAACAGGCTGACATAGAGGCCGAACAGCGACTTGGCCAGCTCGAACAGCAGCGCGCTGAACAACCCGCCGAGCAGGGCATGGCGCAGCGGCACGCGGGTGTTGGGCACCGCCGCATAGAGCAGGGTGAAGGCCGCCACGCTGGACAGCAGCGGCATGAAGCCGAGCAGCGTCTTGGCGCCGAGCAGCGCATCCGGCCCGGAGATCAGCGACAGCGAGGTGATGTAGGTGCTGACGGCGAACCCGGCGCCGAGCAGCAGCGGGCCCAGACTGAGAATCGCCCAGTACAGCAGGAAGCTGGACATGCCGCGGCGCGGCTGGCGCACCCGCCAGATGTGGTTGAAGGTCTTCTCGATGGTCACCAGCATGAGGAAGGCGGTCACCGCCAGCAGCCCCACGCCGAGCCAGGTCAACTGCCGCGCCTGCACGGTGAACGCGCGCAGGTACTGCTGCACCGTCTCGCCTGTGGAGGGCACGAAGTTGCGGAAGATAAAGCCCTGGATATCCTCGCCGACGTTCTGGAAGGCCGGGACGGCGGAGAGCATGGCGAAGGTCACGGTCATCATCGGCACCACCGCGAACAGCGTGGTGTAGGTCAACGCCGCGGCGCTGCCGGCACCGCGATTCTGGACGAAACGCCGAGACAGGGTCAGCCAGAACTCCAGCCAATCCTTCACGCGATGGTGCATGCCCTCTCCTTAGCTAACCACAGCCAACCGACCCGGTTAGAATAGCCGCCACTTCAAGCCGGATGCGACCCACCATGACCGACCTGACCCTCTATCACAACCCGCGCTGCTCGAAATCCCGCGGCGCCCTGGAGCTGCTCGAAGCCCGCGGCCTGCAGCCGACCGTGGTGCGCTACCTGGAAACCCCGCCCAGTGCAGACGAACTTAAGACCCTGCTGGACAAGCTGGGCATCTCCGCGCGCGAGCTGCTGCGCAGCGGCGAGGACGAATACAAGACCCTGGGTCTGGCCGATGCCAGCCTCAGCGAGGCACAGCTGATCGAGGCCATGGTGCGCCATCCGAAACTGATCGAACGGCCGATCCTGGTGGCCGGCGACAAGGCGGTGATCGGCCGTCCGCCGGAGAAGGTGCTGGAGCTGCTGGCATGAGCGCGCCCTATATCCTGGTGCTCTACTACAGCCGCCACGGCGCTACCGCGCAGATGGCCCGGCAGATCGCCCGCGGCGTCGAGCTGGCCGGCCTGGAGGCACGCCTGCGCACGGTGCCGGCGGTGTCCAGCGAATGCGAGGCGGTGGCCCCGGCCATTCCCGACGAGGGCGCGTCCTATGCGACCCTGGACGACCTGAGGCACTGCGCCGGCCTGGCCCTGGGCAGCCCGACCCGTTTCGGCAACATGGCCGCACCGCTGAAATACTTCCTCGACGGCACCAGCAGCCTGTGGCTGACCGGCGAACTGGTGGGCAAGCCCGCCGGCGTATTCACCTCCACCGCCAGCCTGCACGGCGGCCAGGAAACCACCCTGCTGTCGATGCTGCTGCCGCTGCTGCACCACGGCATGCTGGTCTGCGGCCTGCCCTACAGCGAGTCGGCGCTGCTCGATACCCGCGGCGGCGGCACCCCCTACGGCCCCAGCCACCACGCCGGCGGCGACGGCAAGCGGCCGCTGGACGAACACGAGATCGCCCTGTGCCGCGCACTCGGCCAACGCCTGGCGCAAACCGCCGGCAAACTGGAGAACTGATGTGGCCCGCGCGAAGAAACCGCTGCCCAGCCTCGACTGGCTGCAACCCCGGCTGAAGCTCAGCCGCGCCCTCAGCCTGCTGAGCTTTTTCGCCCTGCTGACGCTGCTGCTGGTGTGGAACCTGGCCTTCGCCGACCTGCACGGCGCCCGCATCGGCGTGGTCCTGGCGATCCAGCTGCTGCCGCTGGCGCTGCTCGCCCCCGGCCTGCTGCTGGGCAACGCCCGCACCCACGCCTGGGCCTGCTTCGTGGTCAATCTCTACTTCATCCAGGGCGTGCTGGCCGCCATCGACCCGGCCCGCGCAGTGTTCGGCGCCCTGGAAGCGGTGATCAGCCTCGGCCTGTTCTGCAGCGCCCTGCTCTACACCCGCTGGCGCTTCCAGTACGACCGCAAGCTGGCCGGGGAATAGGCGCAACTCGAGGCGTAGCCCGGATGCAATCCGGGAATGACGGGGCCCTGGCCGCGGAATGCATCCGGGCCAGGGCGTCTACCAGCCCAGGGTTTCCTTGAGGAAGGGAATGGTCAGCTTGCGCTGGGCCTGCAGCGAGGCCTGGTCGAGGCGTTCGAGCAGCTCGAACAGCGCGCTCATGCTGCGCTCGCCACGGGTGAGGATGAAGCGCCCGACCTCGTCGCTCAGCTGCAGGCCACGGCGTGAGGCGCGCAGTTGCAGGGCGCGCAGCTTGTCCTCGTCGGCCAGCTCGTGCAGCTGGAACACCAGCGCCAGGGTCAGCCGCGACTTCAGGTCCGGCAGTTGCACCGGCAGTTCGCGCGGCGACACGGTGCCGGCCAGCAGCAGACGCCGGCCGCTGTCGCGCAGGCGGTTGAACAGGTGGAACAGGCCCTCTTCCCAGTCGCTGCGCCCGGCCACCGCGTCGAGATCGTCGAGACAGACCAGCTCGCACAGTTCCAGGTTGTCGAGCAGCTCGGGCCCGTGCTGCACCACCTCGCCCAGCGGCAGGTAGACCACCGCCTCGCGGCGCTGCTCGAAGCGCAGGCAGGCGGCCTGCAGCAGATGGCTGCGGCCGACGCCCTCGGCGCCCCAGAGGTAGATCAGGCTTTCCGTCCAGCCGGCGTCGGCCTCGCACAGCCGCTCGACATAGCCCAGCGCCGCGGCATTGGCGCCGGGGTAGTAGTTGGCAAAGGTGGCGTCGTCACGCAAACGTACGCCGAGGGGAAGCTGGATTGGTTTCATGCCGGGCTCGGCGGTTCGTCGGAACCGCTGTTGGACTCTCCGTAAAGGCCGGAAAGTTTATACAAATCATGGGCATGGCGCAGCAGAACCATGATCACCGCCGCCACCGGCAGGGCCAGCAGCACGCCGGTGAAGCCGAACAGCTGGCCGCCGGCGAGGATGGCGAAGATCACCGCCACCGGATGCAGGCCGATGCGGTCGCCCACCAGCAGCGGGGTCAGCAGCATGCCTTCGAGCAACTGGCCGACCATGAACACGGCGGCGATACCCAGCAGCGGATAGGGCTCCAGGCCGAACTGGAACAGCGCCGCGGTGACCGCCGCGCCGATGCCGACGATAAAGCCCATATAGGGCACGATGCTGGCCAGACCGGCCAGCACGCCGATCAGCAGGCCCAGTTCCAGACCCACCAGCATCAGCCCGGCGGCGTAGATGACGCTCAGCGCCAGCATCACCAGCAACTGACCGCGCAGGAAGGCGCCGAGCACCTCGTGGCACTCGCCCACCAGCCTGACCACCAGCGCCTCGCGCTGGCGCGGCAGCAGGCGGCGCAGGCGCTCGACCAGCAGGTCCCAGTCGCGCATCAGGTAGAAGCTCACCACCGGAATCAGCAGCAGGTTGCCCAGCCAGGCCAGCAGCGCCAGGCCCGAGGACGTGGCCTGGGCCAGCACCGTCTTGAGCACGTCGGTGGTCTTGCCCAGGTGCTCGGAGAAGGCCGCCTTGAGCTGGTCGAACTGCCAGAAGTCGTCGTTCAGGCCGAAATGTGCCTGCGTCCAGGGCAAGGCGGTGCCCTGCAGCCAGTCGAGTATTTCCGGCGCCAGCTGGTACAGCCGCGCCAGCTGGCGGCCGAGCATGGGCACCAGCACCAGCAGCAGCACCAGCAGCGCCAGGCCGAACAGGGCGAACACCACCGTCACCCCGGCAGTGCGCGACAGGCGCTGCCGTTCGAGACGGTCGACCAGCGGATCGCCCAGGTAGGCCAGCAGGATGCCGATCAGAAAGGGCGAGAGAATCGGTTGCAGCAGGTACAGCAGCCAGGCGAGCAGGAACAGCCCAGCCATCCATAGCCAGCGGGTGGAATCGGTCATGCTCGCGTCCTCGATGCGAAACGGCGCCCGACCGGCGCCGCGGATGGGGCCCTGGCGCGGCACATGGCCAGGGCGCTGCAGTTTACCAGCGGAAACGCAGTTGGTTGCTGCGCGGCAGCACCTGCGGCGCCGCTTCCGTGCCGGCGTCGGCGCTGTCGACCGGTGCAGCGGCGCCCTGCGGCTCGGCGACCTCCTGCAACTGGCCCAGGGCCAGTTGCGCACGCAGTTGTTCCGGGCTGGCGTTGACCTGGTAGGTCAGGCGCTGCCCGTCGATCGCCTGCAGGCGCGCGGCGAACGGCTCGAGCAGGCGCTCCAGGGCGGCGAAACGGCTCAGGTCGGCGCCTTCGATCACCAGGGTCAGGCTCTCGGCCGCGCCCGGCTTGACCAGAAAACGCGGGGCCAGGCGCTGGCTGACCGCCAGCAGCACGGCATCGGCCAGCGCTGCCGGATCGGCGGCCTCGGCCTTGCCCTGCTCGCGCTCGTCGCCCAGCCACAGGCGCCAGGTCGCCTGCCAGGTGCCGCCGCTCTCGCTCGCCTGCACCGCCAGCAGGGCGTCGGCGGCGTAGCGTTCGGAGGCCTCGCGCAGCGCCTGCGGATCGTTGGCCGCCAGGGCCTCCGGCGTGGCCAGCAGCTGCTCGCTGAGATCCGCCAGCGGCAGGCGCAGCGGCAGGCCGCGGTGCTGGGCGGCGTCGCGCAGCATCGTCGCGGGGCCCTGGCTCTCGCCGATCAACTGGCTGCCCTCGGCCGACTCGGCGAGCCACCAGGTGAGAATCGCCGGGCGATTGGCCCCCCACAGGGCCAGCCCGGCCTGGCGCAGCTGGCGCTCGGTGCTGGCCGGGTCGAACTCCACCAGCAGCACATCGCCCTCGTAGCCGTACTGGCTGACGATCTGTTGCGGATCCTGGCGCAGGCCCTCCAGCTTGGCGCTCTGCAGCGCCTCGGCATCGCCGGTCAGGCGCTGCACCAGGGTCTGCAGGGCACGCTGCATGGCCGCGTCGCGGGTCTCCGGCTGCTGGTCGGCCACCGCCTCGCGCACCTGATACAGGCCGGCGACCGGCGCGGCCAGGGCCGGCAGGCACAGCAGCGACAGACAGAACAGGATCGGGCGGACGGACAGGCGCATGGCGGGCTCTCGCAGACGGGTGATGGCACGGAGTCCGTGCGCAAAGGCGTATACCTTAAACAGCCGCTCCAGCCCCGGCAACCTGAGCGCCTGCCCGCGACGAAGCGCATGCACGCGAGTGGCCGCTACCGGGCAAGCCTGATAAAATCGCGCGCCTTCGCCAGCCGGTGCATGCGCCGGGCCCCTGCACGGGCCCCGCCACATCGGCGCCTACACGAACTCCCCATCCAAAGGCCCGGATCTATGAGCAAGCAACCCTCCATCAGCTACAAGGACGCAGGCGTCGACATCGATGCCGGCGAGGCCCTGGTCGAACGCATCAAAGGCGTGGCCAAGCGCACCGCGCGTCCGGAAGTCATGGGGGGCCTGGGTGGCTTCGGCGCCCTGTGCGAGATCCCGGCCGGTTACAAGCAGCCGGTGCTGGTATCCGGCACCGACGGCGTCGGCACCAAGCTGCGTCTGGCGCTGAACCTGAACAAGCACGACAGCATCGGCCAGGACCTGGTCGCCATGTGCGTCAACGACCTGGTGGTGTGCGGCGCCGAGCCGCTGTTCTTCCTCGACTACTACGCCACCGGCAAGCTCAACGTCGACGTGGCCACCACCGTGGTCACCGGCATCGGCGCCGGCTGCGAGCTGGCCGGCTGCTCCCTGGTCGGCGGCGAAACCGCCGAGATGCCGGGCATGTACGAGGGCGAAGACTACGACCTGGCCGGCTTCTGCGTCGGCGTGGTGGAGAAGAGCGAGATCATCGACGGCTCCAAGGTGGTCACCGGCGACGCGCTGATCGCCCTGCCCTCCTCCGGCCCGCACTCCAACGGCTACTCGCTGATCCGCAAGATCATCGAAGTCTCCGGTGCCGACATCGAACAGGTACAACTGGACGGCAAGGCCCTGGCCGACCTGCTGATGGCGCCGACGCGCATCTACGTCAAGCCGCTGCTCAAGCTGATCAAGGACACCGGCGCGGTCAAGGCCATGGCCCACATCACCGGCGGCGGCCTGCTCGACAATATCCCGCGCGTACTGCCGCAAGGCGCCCAGGCCGTGGTCGACGTGGCCAGCTGGAATCGTCCGGCCGTGTTCGACTGGCTGCAGGAAAAAGGTAACGTCGACGAGCACGAGATGCACCGCGTGCTCAACTGCGGCGTGGGCATGGTCATCTGCGTCGCCCAGGACCAGGTCGAGACCGCCCTGGCCAGCCTGCGCGCCAGCGGCGAAGCGCCCTGGGTCATCGGCCAGATCGCCGTGGCCGGCGAAGGCGCGGCCCAGGTTCAGCTGAACAACCTGAAAGCCCACTGATGCCCTGCAACGTCGTCGTCCTGATCTCCGGATCGGGCAGCAACCTGCAGGCGCTGATCGACAGCAGCGCCGATGACGGCAACCCGGCACGCATCGCCGCGGTGATCTCCAACCGCGCCGATGCCTACGGCCTGCGGCGCGCGCAGGCCGCCGGGATCGCCACCGCGGTGCTCGATCACAAGCAGTTCGACGGCCGCGAGGCGTTCGACGCGGCGCTGATCCAGGCCATCGACGCCCACCAGCCCGAGCTGGTGGTGCTGGCCGGTTTCATGCGCATCCTCACCCCGGGCTTCGTCCAGCACTACGCCGGCCGCCTGCTGAATATCCATCCCTCGCTGCTACCCAAACACAAGGGCCTGCACACCCATCAGCGGGCGCTGGAGGCCGGCGACACCGAGCACGGCTGCAGCGTGCACTTCGTCACCGAGGAACTCGATGGCGGCCCTCTGGTCGTACAAGCTGTGCTGCCGGTTGCCGCAGACGACAGCGCCGACAGCCTGGCCCAACGCGTGCACCGCCAGGAGCACCAGATCTATCCGCTGGCCGTGCGCTGGTTCGCCGAGGGCCGCTTGCGTCTTGGCGCTCAAGGCGCAATGCTGGATGGCCAGCCGCTGCCCGCCAGCGGCCACCTGATTCGAACCTAGGAGACTCTATGCGTCGTGCCCTGCTGTTCGCCCTGACCCTGCTCAGCCTGCCCGCCCTCGCCAGCGAGCTGCAACCCTTCTCCGCCAGCTACACCGCGGACTGGAAGCAGCTGCCGGTCAGCGGCAGCGCCGAGCGCAGCCTCAAGCGCGAGGACGACGGCCGCTGGACCCTCAATTTCGAGGCCTCGATGCTGGTCGCCAGCCTCACCGAGCAAAGCACCTTCCGCGTCGACAACCAGGCCCTGCTGCCGCTGACCTACCGCTTCAACCGCAGCGGCCTGGGCAAGGGCAAGACCGTCGAGCAGGACTTCGATTGGGAACAGAAGCAGGTGCTCGGCAACGACCGCGGCGACGCGGTGCGCTTCCCGCTCAACCGCGGCCTGCAGGACAAGTCGACCTACCAGCTCGCCCTGCAGCAGGACGTCGCCGCCGGCAAGCAGAGCATGAGTTACCAGGTGGTGGACGGCGACGAGATCGAGACCTACGACTTCCGCGTGCTCGGCGAGGAAGTGGTGCGCACCAAGGCCGGCCTGATCGACGCGATCAAGGTCGAGCGGGTGCGCGACCCCACCCAGAGCGCGCGCAAGACCGTGCTGTGGTTCGCCAAGGACTGGGGCCACCTGCTGGTGCGCCTGCACCAGGTGGAGAAGGACGGCAAGGAATACCAGATCATGCTCAAGGAAGGCACGGTCGACGGCAAGCCGGTCGAAGGCCGCCGCGACTGACTTCGGGCGAGACACGAGAGCCGGGCGCCTGCCCGGCTTTTTTCTGTCCGCACGATGGGCGCGTCGGAGCGCATCGGGGACAGGCTTGCAGCGCGCCTCGATCCGCCCGCACGACGCAGCCTGCGCATAGGGCAGCATTTCGCCCGGCAATGATGCCTGCGTTCTGCCACGCGCGGCCCTAGGCTGGAGACCCGATCAGCCAACTCCGAGGCCTCCTCCATGCATCGCTATTTCTCCCTTGCCGGGCGTACCGCCCTGGTCACCGGCGGCACCCGCGGCATCGGCCTGATGATCGCCAAGGCCTTCGTCGAGGCCGGCGCCCAGGTCTATATCTGCGCCCGCGACGGCGAGGCCTGCGCGCAGACTGCCGCCGAGCTGTCGGCGTTCGGCCACTGCCAGGGCCTCGCCGCCAACCTGGCCAGCGAGGAAGGCGTGCAGGCGCTGGCCCGCGAGCTGGGCGAACGCATCGAGCGCCTGGACATCCTGGTCAACAACGCCGGCGCCACCTGGGGCGCACCGCTGGAAAGCTACCCGGCCAAGGGCTGGGAAAAGGTCATGCAGCTCAACGTCACCTCGGTGTTCGGCTGCATCCAGCAGTTGCTGCCGCTGCTGCGCAAGGCCGGCTCGACCGACTGCCCGGCGCGGGTGATCAATATCGGCTCGGTGGCCGGCATCAGCGCCATGGGCGAGCAGGCCTATGCCTACGGCCCGAGCAAGGCGGCGCTGCACCAGCTGTCGCGGATGCTGGCCAAGGAGCTGGTGGGCGAGCACATCAACGTCAACGTGATCGCCCCCGGCCGCTTCCCGAGCAAGATGACCCGCTTTATCGCCGAGGACGAGGCGGCGCTGGCCGCCGATACCGCGCTCATTCCCATGCAACGCTGGGGCCGCGAGGAGGAGATGGCGGCGCTGGCCCTGAGTCTGGCCGGCAGCGCCGGGGCCTATATGACCGGCGCCATCATCCCCATCGACGGCGGTTTTCACCTGGGTTGAGCCCGCCGGGGTCGGCGCGCGGCGCACCCGGCCGCCGCGCCGTCAGCGTGACGGATTGAGCGCCAGCAGGTCGGCCTCGATGGCGTCCTGGCGTTCGATCAGCGGTTCGACCAGCGGCCGGCTGGCGAGAAAATGCGGCGTGCGCATATGCGCCTCGAAGGCCGCCTCGTCGACGTAGACCTCGTACAGCCAGACCAGATCCGGGTCGCTGCGGTCGCGCAGCACATCGAAGGTCAGGCAGCCGGGCTCGTCGCGCACCGAGGCGGCGGCGTTGACGCGCATGGCGTCCATGAAGGCAGCGAAGCTACCCGGCTTGAGCTGGGTCTTGAGCAGCAGGCAGTACACAGCGAACTCCTTTATGTCTTATATTGACAGACAAATTGTATACATAATGGAGTGCCCCGCACATGCTCGAACGTCCTTCCCGCCTCAATGGCCTGCGCCACCTGGCGCTCCTGGTGCCCAATCTGGAGGAATGCGAGCGCTTCTACGTCGAGGTGCTGGGCATGCAGGTGCTGCACCGCGCCAACCAGGACCTGGTCTATCTGACCTGCGGCAACGACAACCTGTCGCTCGGCCGCGCCTACGCCGAAAGCCATGGCGTGCCGCTGGTCGATCATTACGGTTTCATCGTCGACAGCGTCGAGGAGCTGGACGCCTGGTACCAGTACCTCAAGGCCAGCGGCGTGACCCTGCTGGATCGCCCCTTCGACCATGGCGACGGCGCGCGCAGCTTCCATCTGCTCGATCCGGCCGGCAACAAGGTGCAGCCGCTGTACCACCCGGCGCTGTCCGGGCAGCGTTTCAGCCAGCCGCAAGGCTAGGCTCAGGTGCGGAACTGCCGCACCAGTTCCTGCAGCTCCACGCCCAGGCGCGCCAGTTCGGCGCTGGAGGCGGCGGTCTGTTCACTGGCGGTGGCGCTCTGCTCGCCGATGTCGCGCACGCGGGTGACGCTCTCGTTGATCGCCTCGGCCACCGCGCTCTGCTCCTCGGCGGCGGCGGCGATCTGCTGGTTCATCTGCTCGATGGTGCTCACCGCCTGGGTGATGCGGCCGAGGGCGTCGCCCGCCTCTCCCGCCAGCTCGACGGTGCGCCGGGTCAGCTCGCGGCTGCTGTCCATCTGCTCCACGGCGCCCTTGGCCATGCGCTGCAGGCCGGCGATCAGGCTCTCGATTTCCTCGGTACTGTCCTGCGCGCGCTTGGCCAGCGCGCGCACCTCGTCGGCGACCACGGCGAAACCGCGGCCCTGCTCGCCGGCGCGGGCGGCTTCGATGGCGGCATTGAGCGCCAGCAGGTTGGTCTGCTCGGCGACGTTGCGGATCACCTCGAGCACGCTGCCGATGCGCGCGCTTTCCTGATTGAGCGCGGCAATGGCCTCGGCGGACTGCTCCACCTCGCTGGCCAGGCCGTCGATCTGATCCACCGCCTGCTGCACCACGCGGTTGCCCTGCTGCGCCTCCCGGTCGGCGTCGCGCGCCGCCAGCGAGGCCTGCTCGGCGTTCTGCGCGACTTCCTGCACGGTGGCGGCCATCTGGTGCATGGCGGTGGCGGTCTGCTCGGTCTCCAGCTTCTGCGTCTGCACCCCGGCGCTGGTCTGCGCGGTGATGGCCGAGAGCTGTTCGGCGGCGGCGGCGATCTGCCCCACCCCGCCGCCGATGCGGCCGACCAGGTTTCGCAGGCTGAGGGTCATGCCCTGCATGGCGGCGAACAGCTGGCCGACCTCATCGCGGCGCTGCTGGGGAATGTCCTGGCTCAGGTCGCCCGCGGCGATGCGCTGGGCGAAGCCCACGCTCTGGCGCAGCGGCACGACGATCAGGCGGGTGATCAGCAGCGCGGCGCACAGCCCCAGCACCACCGCGGCGGCGCCCATCAGGCCGAGCAGCACCAGCGAGCGTCGGCTGTCGTCGAGCATGGCCTGCTCCGCGCCGGCCTGGGCGGCCTCGGCCAGGTCCACCACCGAGCGCGCACGCTCGATCATGGCGTTTTCCGTCGCCAGGTTCTGCTCGCGCAGCTGCTGGTAGTAGAGGAAGGAGCGCTGATACAGGGTCAGCGCCTGCAGCGCGGTCTCGATCGCCGCCTTCTGCTCGTCGTCGAGCCAGATCATCAGGCTGCGGGCCACGGTCTGCAGGTCTTCGCTGACGTACTCCCACTCCTCCAGCGCCTCGGCGGAGCCGTCGATGATGTACAGGCTCTCGTGACCGCGCAGATCAAGCATGCGCTTGCTCAGACCGGAGGCGGTCTCGGCCAGGGTCAGCGGATCGCTGCCGCGCAGCTTGTCGCCCTGCAGACGCAGTTCGCGCACCGCATCGTACATGTCCAGCTCGATCACCTCGAACTGATCGCGCGCCTCAGTGGCGGCGTTGCGCATGTCCTGCCGCGCTTCGCGCGCCCGGTCCTGCTGCTCGACGTAGTTGTCGAACTGCTTGAGGTACTCGGCGACCGCCTGCTGCATGGTCTGCAGGCGCGTGCCCTCCATCGCGGCGGAGCCCTGCGCCAGGCGCTCCAGCATGCCCTGCACCTGGGTCAGGCTGGCGCGCACCCGCTCGGCGCTCTGCGGGCTCAGCTCGATGGCGAAGCTGCGCTCCAGACGCCGCGCCTGGAGAATCTCCTGATTGACCTGCGCCAGCTGGCCGACCTGAGCATGCCCCTGCAACACCGCTTGCACGGCGAGAAAGCCGCTGCCGGTCATCGCCGCGGTGAGCAACAGCACCAGACCGAAGCCGATGAGTAATTTCTTGCCGACGGCAAGGTTGGCGAACAGACGTGCGGCAGGCTCGAACATACAGGGCAACTCCAGGTTCTTCTTATTAGGGTCGCACCTCGTGAGCGCGACCTGGTCGATAGCCTAGGCAACCCTTGTGCCAGGCCTGTGACAGCACATCGGCCGACACGGGCAGAGGCTTGAGTGCTGGCAGTTGGCCAAGAGCGGATTGCCGAGCGGAGCCTGCCGTCGGCGGGCGCCCCGCCGATTCGGCAAGGATCCGCTTGTTGACGCCGGACTATTGGCGGATTTCCGCCAGGCATGGGTATGCAGCAATTAGCCCTGGCGTCGGTGCGCACGACGCCCCCACCGCTTTGGCCAGACGCAAAAAGGCGCAGCCCCTTGCGGAGCTGCGCCTGGATGTGCGTAGAGGACTCAGCGCCCGGCCAGCACCGGCATCACCCGCGGCCGCAGCACCTCGCCGGCCACCGCCAGCAGACCGATGGCGCCGGCGATCCAGTACCACTGCGCCACCGGGTCGAACAGCAGCCAGCCCAGCGCATGGAGGAACACCACCAGGATCAGCACCGGGCTGACGTAGCGCACCATGAACAGCCACAGCGCGTAGCCGGCCGGCGGCAGGTTCAGCTCGTCGCGCATGATCTCGCCGCGCAGCACATAGCCGGCGAGGATCACCATGCAGATGCCGCCCAAGGGCATCATCCAGCGCGAGGTCAGGTAGTCCAGCCAGTCGAAGAGGTTCTTGCCCAGCGGCGTCCAGCCGGCCAGCAGGTTGAACGAGAGCATCGCCAGCAGGCTGATCAGCAGCAGCACCGCGCCGGAAACCACGGCGGCGCGCAGACGGCTGATACCGTGCTTCTCGTTCAGGTAGGCGACGGTGGCCTCGATCATGGAGATCGCCGAGGTCAGCGCGGCGATCGACACCATGGCGAAGAACAGCACGCCGAAGACGGTACCCAGCGGCATCTGCTGGAAGGCCAGCGGCAGGCTCATGAAGATCAGCCCCGGCCCTGCGCTCGGGCTCATGCCGTTGGCGAAGATGATCGGGAAGATCGCCAGGCCGGCGAGCAGCGCCACGCAGGTGTCGCAGATCGCCACCATAAAGGTGGTGCGGGCGATGGACTGGCCGTCGGGGATGTAGGAGCCGTAGGTGAGGATGGCGCCCGAGGCCAGGCTGAGGGTGAAGAAGGCGTGCCCCAGTGCGGCCAGCAGCGCCTCGCCGGTGATCTTCGAGGCGTCGAAATGGAACAGGAAGTCGAAACCGGCGCTGAAACTGCCGCTGGTGAAGGCGTAGCCGACCAGCACGATGAGCATCAGGGCCAGGCCCGGCATCATCCAGCGCACCGCGTTCTCGATGCCCTGCTGCACGCCCCTGGCCACTATCCACAGGGTCAGCAGCGCCACCAGCAGGCTCCAGCCGCCGAGCTGCCAGGGGTTGGCGTTGTGCGCCGCGAACACCCCGCCGAGCGCCTCGACGCTGCTGGCGGCCAGCGAGCCGTCGAGCATCTTCCAGGTGTAGGCGAAGGCCCAGCCGGCGACGACCACGTAGAAACACAGGATCATGAAACCGGCCAGCATGGCCATACCGCCGACCGCCTTCCACAGCGGGTTGCCGCCGTTCTCGCGGACCACCCGGCCGATGGCGTCGATGGGGCTGCCGCGGCCGCGGCGGCCGAGGGCGATCTCGGTCATCATCACCGGAATGCCGATGGCCAGGATGCAGGCCAGGTACATCAGCACGAAGGCGCCGCCGCCGTATTCGCCGGTGATGTAGGGGAATTTCCAGATATTGCCCAGGCCTACGGCCGAGCCGGTTGCAGCGAGGATGAAACCCCAGCGCGAGAGCCAGAGGTTCTTCGGTTTTTCACGGGTCATGCGTCACCTGTTTGTTTTTATCTGTGACGGAATCGGACCCGCCGCGCTTGTGGCGCAGCGGAATGCAAGGCTTTTATCGAGCCGGGTTCGCCTGGGCACGGCAGGCAAGGCCAGCCGGGCTCACTGGGCGTCGGGCTGCTCCTCCGGTGCGGCCTGTTGGAAGGCCTGCAGGGGTTCGCAGCGCGCCGCCAGGGCGAGAATGCGTGGGTACGCGGCAAGGTCACAGTTAAAACGCCGCGCATTATACAGCTGCGGGATCAGGCAGGCTTCCAGATAACCGGGCCGCGCGCCGAGCGACAGGCGCCCGTCGAACGGCGCCAGGCCCTCCTCCACCGCCGCCAGCCCCAGCGCGACCCAGTGCTGGTACCAGGCGTTCTTCGCCTCGTCGGAGGCGCCCAGCTCGGCGGACAGGTACTGCAGCACGCGCAGGTTGTTCAGCGGATGCAGGTCGCAGGCGATATGCAGCGCCAGCGCCCGTACCTGCGCGCGCTCGGCGGGGTCGGCCGGCAGCAGTGCCGGCACCGGGAAGATTTCCTCCAGGTACTCGAGAATCGCCAGCGACTGGGCAATGCGCACCCCGCCGTTCTCCTCGTCCACCAGCAGCGGCAGCAGCTGCTGCGGGTTCAGCGCACGGTAGTCGGCGCCGTGCTGCTGACCGCCGTCCTTGACTAGGTGCACCGGCACCTGCTCATAGGCCAGGCCCTTGAGGTTCAGGGCGATGCGCACGCGGTAGGCGGCGCTGGAGCGCCAGTAGCCAAAGAGTTTCAACATCTCGGATTCCTCTCGAAACGCTCCAAGGGATCAGCGGGCGTCGTACTGTTCCACCACCTGATCGATGGCGCCGAAGAGGCTCTGGCCGCTGGCGTCGAACATCTCGATACGCACCCGGTCGCCGAACTTGAGAAACGGCGTTTTCGCCTCACCCGACTCGACGATTTCCAGCATGCGCTTTTCCGCCAGGCAGGAAGAACCCGCACTGCGGTCGTAGTTCGACACGGTGCCCGAGCCGATGATGGTGCCGGCGCCCAGCGGGCGGGTCTTGGCGGCGTGGGCGACCAGGGTGGGGAAGTTGAAGGTCATGTCCACACCGGCATTGGGCTGGCCGAACAGCGCGCCGTTGATATGCGAGACCAGCGGCCGGTGCACCTTGCCGTCCTTCCAGCTTTCGCCCAGCTCGTCCGGGGTGATCGCCACCGGCGAGAAGCTCGACGACGGCTTGCTCTGGTAGAAACCAAAGCCCTTGGCCAGCTCGCCGGGGATCAGGTTGCGCAGCGACACGTCGTTGACCAGCATCAGCAAACGGATATGCCCGCCCGCCTCGGCCGACGTGGCGCCCATGGGCACGTCGTCGGTGATCACCGCCAGCTCGGCTTCCAGGTCGATGCCCCAGGCCTCGTCGGCCAGGCGGATGGGCGCATGCGGCGGGATAAAGCTGTCGGCGCCGCCCTGGTACATCAGCGGGTCGTGCCAGAAGGATTCCGGCATCTCGGCGCCGCGCGCCTTGCGCACCAGCTCGACGTGGTTGACGTAGGCGCTGCCGTCGGCCCAGTGATAGGCGCGCGGCAGCGGGCTGTGGCAGGCGGCCTGCTCGAAGGCGAAGGCGCCCTGCTCCAGACCGTCGTTGAGGCGCTGGTAGACCGCCTCCAGCTTGGGCCGGGCCACGGCCCAGTCGTCCAGCGCGGCCTGCAGGGTGGCGGCGATCTGCGGCACGCGCACGGCGCGGGCCAGGTCGCGGGAGACCACGACGAGCACGCCGTCGCGGCCCTGGTTCAGTGATGCGAGTTTCATATGCGATTTCCGTTCTTGGCATAGGAGCCGGCTTGCCGGCTCCTACAGGCTCAACCTTGGGTACCCGGCGCGCGCCAGGAGTTGACGTACTCGGCCACATCCACCGCAGCGGCGGCATCGGCCACTTCCAGGGCGCGGCGGGTGTCGATCATCACCGCCACCTCGTCGATGAAGGTCGCCGGGTCCTCCTGGCTCTTCTTCAGCGCCTTGGGATGCGGCCCGTGGGGGAAGCCGCAGGGGTGCAGTGTGACCATGCCGGCCTCGATGTTGTCGCGGCTGAAGAAGTTGCCGCGGTGGTAGAACAGCACTTCGTCGTAGTCGTCGTTGTTGTGGAAGAACGGCACCTTGAGCGCGCCCGGGTCGGACTCGACCGGGCGCGGGGTAAAGGTGCAGACCACGAAACCGTTGGCGACGAAGGTGGTGTGCGCCGACGGCGGCAGGTGATAGCGGTGGCTGAGCAGCGGGCGAATGTCGCGCCAGTTCAGCCGCACCACGGTGTTGTCGCCGTGCCAGCCGACCACGTCCAGCGGGTTGTAGGGGTAGGTCACGGTGCTGATCTGATTGCGCCGCTTGATCCTGATCTGCCAGGTGTTCTCGTCCTGCTGCGCCTTGAACGCCTCATCGATATGCGGGTGCTCCAGCACCGCCGGATCGAAGATCGCCTGCGGGCCGAGCAGGCCCTTGTCCGGCAGCTGGTAGGCGCCATCGCTGTTCTCGATCAGCAGGAAGTAGCTCGGCGTGCTGGCCTCGATGCGCCAGGCGGTGCCGCGGGGGATCAGCAGGTAGTCGCCGTCGCGATATTCCAGATGGCCGAAGTCGCAGTACAGGTGCCCCGCACCCTCGTGGACGAACAGCAGCTCGTCGCCGTCGGCGTTGCGCACCAGGTGGCGCATGGCGCCGTGGGTACGCCAGACGCGCAGCTTCACATCGGCGTTGTGCAAGGTCAGCGGCGCCGCCAGCGGGCAGTCGCGCTCGCTGGGGATGTCGTTGAAGTTGAACGCGTGCGGGCGCAGCGGGCCTTCCCAGTCGATCCAGCCGGTCGGCGGATGCTTGTGGTGCAGGTGTGCGGTGGGGCCGAAGAAGCCTTCGCGGCCCATCTCGCGCTCGTAGGTGCCCTGCGGCAGATCGCAGTGCGCCTGACGCGAGCACTCGCCCTCGCGCAGGGGAAAGCTGATCCATTTACGGCTCATGGCATCACTCCTCGGAGATCACGCCGCGACGCAGCTGGTCTTCCTCGATGGATTCGAACAGCGCCTTGAAGTTGCCCTCGCCGAAGCCCTGATTGCCCTTGCGCTGGATGATCTCGAAGAAGATCGGGCCGATCACCGTGTTGGTGAAGATCTGCAGCAGGATGCCGTCGTCGCCCGGCG